>Ga0114918_10001094_pt1 | contig 24058 bp, 45 predicted proteins | sample LantaG_FD_87015 | JGI IMG/M metagenome (GOLD analysis project Ga0114918, IMG submission 87015) | Deep subsurface microbial communities from Baltic Sea to uncover new lineages of life (NeLLi) - Landsort_02402 metaG | ecosystem: Environmental > Aquatic > Marine > Oceanic > Sediment | place...
GTGACAGCCGCGCAGAGTACGACAAAGAAGTCAGCCGCAGATTAAACGATAAGCCGATGATTATCGAGATGGGTGGAAAGCGCTATAAACTAGTAGAGTCTACCTGCGATTTTGACAAGGATGAGATTGACGATATCATAGAATTACTTAAAGAAGAACGACAAAGAAAGTGGGGTAAAGAATGAATGAGTACATATTAAAAGTCATGGTGTGGTTGAAGGATAAGAGCTTTTATTCGGCGGAGGTTATGGAGGAAAGCTCTGCTGCTGCTGCTGCTTATGCTGCTTATGCTGCTGCTGCTGCTGCTGCTGCTTATGCTGCTGCTGCTAAGCCTGATTCTGCTGCTGCTTATGCTGCTGCTTGTACTGCTGCTGATGCTGCTGTTGCTGATGCTGCTGCTTATGCTGCTGCTGAGCCTGCTTCTGCTGCTTACTGGGTTGATCAATATTTTGAGCGCACCAGTGACAGCCGCGCAGAGTACGACAAAGAAGTCAGCCGCAGATTAAACGATAAGCCGATGATTATCGAGATGGGTGGAAAGCGCTATAAACTAGTAGAGGTGAAGTGATGGACGCTAAGATAAGAGAGACAGCAGAGAAGATATATGTGGCTAATTACGTGTATGACATTGGCCGAATTAACGCGACGCAATTTGGGCATTTTTTTTGATCCATTGCTAGATGAAATGGACAATGAGTCAAGAGGTGAATATTATGAAACGGATCGAGGACTTTTTGAAAATAATTGCATGGATGATATTATAGACTTCATTGCAGACAATAAGGATAAGCTCCCTCTAGGGCTAGGTTCAAGATTACTAAGCCATAATCAAAAGGCTCCTAAAGCTCCTATTCCGCCTTCACCTCCGGCTCCACCGAGTAAGTTGTGAAAATAAATTTGCAGGCATGATTACAGGCCTTGTGCGCACAAAAGCGGTCAGATTATGATTCTGCCGCAGTATAGGAAGTTATGGAGATGATTTAGGTGTTAGAAACCATTTTATAAAATAACTTCTGAATATACTTTTACTGGAAAGTAGATGACGATTGAAAGCAGTAAAGGTATTTTTTTAATTGGAGATGTAGCTCAATTGGTTAGAGCGCTACCCTGTCACGGTAGAAGTTGCGAGTTCGAGTCTCGTCATTTCCGTTTGGTTGAAGCTGGTTGGCCAGTGAGTTTATACATTTAAACTCTCATATGACTAGTGGATACCGCCATTTTTAAATATAAAAACAGGTAAAATATATGTTAGTAGAAGCAGGTGATCATGTTCATAGTTTTGGGTGGATTGGAGTTCCTATAGAGGGAGCACAAAAGAAGATGTTGTTGTCAATAGCGAATAAGATTGATAAAGAAGACTTATTTGAAGAAGATGATGACACTGGAATTGAAGAAGACAGCCATGTAACGGTTTTATATGGTGTCCATGATAATCAGAACGATAAGGTGAAGGCATTGCTTGAGCCTGTGTTTAAAATGGATGCTGAACTTGTAGAGCTTCATATTTTTGAAAATGAAAAATATGATGTGTTAGTTGTTAAAGTTGAAAGTGAAGATTTGAAAGCTTTAAATGATAGATTGAAGAAAAGCCTTAAGTATACAAATGACTATCCAGAATATAAAGCTCATGCGACAGTTGCATATTTAAAATCTGGAAAAGGAAAAAAGTATATTAAAGATTTTAAGAAGGTCGATTATGCGTTTGATAGAATTTTTTACAACAATTCAGATAACACTTATGAGTTAGACATCGATCTAAAGAAAAATGACATTGATGAAATGTTGAAAGGAATTTAAGAAGTTACTAATATATTACTATATTTTCAAAGGAAATGGGCAATAATATAGTAATATATTAGTATATATGCTTTTGAAAAATATTGCTGCCTTGTCGTCTAATCGGTAAGACTTTCGGCTTTGATCCGAAAAATTTGGGTTCAAGTCCCAACGAGGCATTTGATAAACAATAACTTATCCACAGCAAGGCTTGACTTTAACGATTCAAGCCTTATATTGAGTTGTTAAATAAAAACAAGTGGAGATATAGATGATTGTCAATGTGAGATTTAGAAATAACGAAGAAGAGAAAGAGTTTGAAGTGGAGATAGGCGAGAGTGAATATGTAGAGAATACAAACACTATACCGATCAAAATTGGTTCTGAAATAACACAGGAACAATTCGACTCTGTGATCGGAAAGGCCAAAAAAATGTTAGAAGAAACTGATTGGGATTCATCAGAAACTTATTTTAGTAATTACTGGCTATAATATAACAAGTGGTGGGAAATGTATACTCAGTTAAAGTTTGGAGAGACGTATATTCAGGACGGTGTGGATTCTATGGAGAAGCTTTTGCCTTATGCTCGCTTAAAGAATGATAAAGTAGAGCGCTATTGGCTTCTCCACATGAATAGCATTGTCAATGTTAAAATTCAGGCAGACCAGAGAGATTCTGGAAAGTATCTTTTTGAAAAGGGTATTATTGACGATGAAGAAAAGTATTGCGATTTCTGGCACTATCAGATGGATGCAGTATTCAGAGGAGGTGTGATAAATCGTCAGACTAACTCTATTTATGTCGGAACTAAAGATGGAGTGGATTTAAAGAAGTTGAAAGTAGTTCCTAATAAGTGGCAGATGCATTTGTTGGAAGTATGGAATGAAACGTTTCATTGTTTGGCAGATAAACATGGCTGGATCAAAGTTGAGATTTGGTGGTGAAATTGAAAAAGAAGCCTGTAAAGTCAATACGTTCAATATTTGGGAAAATTGAAATATATGAATTTGATTCATCCACTGAAGCCTTTGAGGAAGGTCTTTGTATGATTAATAGTCGCAACAAATGGGTTGTCAATAGTCATTATCGTGTAAAGGAAGAAGAAGTTATTGAAAAGAATAAAGAAAATGCTAGTTATAAGATTAGGAAAATACTTCGTGGTGGCTCCAAATCTTATGCTATCGTTGACACTATAGTAAGATAAAATAAATAGGATAATTATGACATTATTGAATGGTAACTGCTTGAAAGAAATGGAAAATATTGCGAGTGGATCTATCGATTTAATCTTAGCAGATCCGCCTTTTGGGACGACCAAATGCAAATGGGATTCGATAATTCCCCTTGAGCCAATGTGGCAACAATTGAAAAGAATTATCAAGCCAACGGGAGCGATTGTCCTAATGGGCAATGAGCCATTTACTTCAAATTTAATCTGTAGTAATATTAATGAATTCAAATATCGTTGGGTGTGGGAAAAGAATAAATCTACAGGATTTTTAAATGCTAAAAAGCAGCCATTGAGATGTATCGAAGATATCTGTGTGTTTTACAAAAAGCAATGTACTTATAATCCTCAGAAAACATTTGGACATAAGCCTGTCAATAGTTTCAAAAAGAATACTAGTGATGGCGAGACAATGGGAAAGACAAAGATTGGCATTTCTGGTGGAGGTCAAACTGACAGATATCCTAAAAACATTATTAAGAATATTCGAGTGGTGAATAATGATGGAAGTCATGGAAAGAGGATCAATGCAACTCAAAAGCCAGTAAAACTTATGGAGTATCTTATTAGAACTTATTCCAATGAGAATGACAAAGTTCTAGATTTCGCAATGGGAAGTGGGACGACTGCTATAGCTTGTTTAAATACAAAGAGAAGTTTCATAGGTATAGAACTTGACGAACAAGGATTCAAAGACGCATCGGAGCGAATAGAGCTTGCTGCCAAAGGCGCTCCATTTCCTCCAAAAGTATCATACACTTTAAATAAGGGTTAACTCATGGACTTAAAAATAAGAGAAGCTGTTAAAATAGCTTTAGATCGTTTAGATGATTTATCTCAGTGGGATTCTTTAATTATAAACCGTCGAGAGCCTTTTACCTACAGAGCTTTTACATTTGTTGGCGACGATAGAATTTGTTTGCATAAGTTTGATCCATGTAGCGAGGAAAGCGCATTCATGCATCCTCATCCATGGCCAAGTGAAATGATGGTGTTGAGTGGCGTTTATGAGATGTGGGTTGGGCACTCTAAAGATCTTAATTCTAAACCGGAGTCCGTAATAGATGTCACCTTGTCATCAGGAAGTGTCTATAAGATGCACAACGAGCTTTCTTGGCACTCCGTGAGACCATTAACTACATCTTATAGCATTATGATTAATGGGCTTCCTTGGAAGGAAAAACACAGCAAAGCTCCCACAACTAAGGGGAAAGATTTAGATAAGTTTACTCAAGAAGAGTTAAGGAATCATTTAGACTCTTTTAGAAGTAAGTTAAAGAAGGAGGATGAACTTGTGACGATCTAATAATCAACATAAGGAGTCCCAAATGGGAAAGACATATAAGAGAAAAGTTAGATTTAATCTGCAGTATAGAAGATGCCGAGGGTATAAGAATGCAAAGATAAACAATGCAAGATCTATTCCGCCTGATGGGTGGAGTATTGAGAAGGTGCCTTGCAATGTGAATTATATTCCTTGGAAAGTAGCTGAAAGAATGTTTGACGATGGGTGGCCCGAATACGAAACACTTGATCGTATGGTTAAAAAGTTTAAGATGAGCAGGAAACAAGGCTTAGAGATAACAGATTTTTATTATCACAGGAGAGTATGGTACAGGAACGGAAAACCTGTTCCTAGTAATAAAACTCCTGATGGATATTTAAAGGTATGGAATGTAACAAGAGTTAAAGTAAATAAGTATAGATAGATGTTAGGGTCATGCTGAGAGGTGTGGCCTTTTTTAATTTAAGGAGTTAATATGGCAGCGATAGATTGTTTAGGAAGAAGTTTAAGCATTGGAGACTGGGTTACTTACACCAACACATGGCAAGTTGCTGATGTAAGGGTTGGAAAGATCTCAGTTATAAAGGATAAGCGTAAAGACGGATCAGACAGAGTCCATCCAGAGATTCAGATCATTGGGCATAATGGATGGGGAGGGAGCGTCAACAGGAGTTGCTACATATGCTTATTGGAAATTCCTTTTGATAAACTGGAGGGAGCCTTAGGCATTAGAGAAAAATACAAGATGCTGTAGTTTTGGTGAGATTCAGAGCCCTGTCTTAACGGACGGGGTTTTTTTGTACCTTGTTGATGTGGTTTGATTTATAAGCTACAAATACTTAGATCAAAAAGGGCAAATACATAAACACTTTCTAAAATTTCTGGGGAAATAAACCTGTTCGTAAACTGTTAGTTTGTAATTGATTGTAATAATATCCGATTCTGCTTGAATTTTCCTATTATTATAATAAGTTTATATAACGATCACAATCATCAGCAGATATTCACTTGATATCTTCGCAGAAGTTCTAAGAAAGGCTTGGGAAAAAGATAAAATATATAAAACAAAACAAAAAAGAAAAAAATAATCTTTCAGAAAGAAAATAAAAGAAATTAATCGGGAAATAACCATGCGTTGGAATGAAGTTTTAGAAAGTAACGACTGCATAACAAGATTAAAGTGTGCATTGGGTGGATTTGATTATCAACTGGTTGTTGGTGGAGCTATTAGAGATAGCATTATGGAAAACCCATATAGCGATATAGATCTTGTTTTTACAGATAAAAGTAAATATATAAATACTGTTGGAGAATTGTGTGCAAGAGGGTATACAATAGATAAGCTGTGTAAAAGAAATTGGTATGAGGGTTATGACTGCTTGTTTGGGAAATATGAAAGTCCAGCGGGAACCATAATAGATGTTATGTTTTTCAATTGTTCAGAAGAAGAAGTATTTGATCTGTTTAAAAGAACATTTGATTTTAATGTGAACCTTTGCTATATGAAAGAAGATAAAATTTTTGCAACTGAGCATTGTATGCGGGACATTGAGATCAATACTTTGGAAATGGTAACTAATAAAATGTCGATAGGAAACTGTATTGTAAGGGCTTTGAAGTTCCAAGAGAAGGGATTTAAGATTGGAGGCAGTGTAGTTTCCTATGCAATAGAAAGAATAGAGATAATGGAAAGGAGTCCAAGGGAGGTCAGGCATTCAAGGTATATAAAGGTTTGCAATGGGTATTGGACAGAGTATGAAATACATGAAAAGAAATTATATGGAGATTTTTTTAAATTACTCAGTGATGAAACAGTGATACTGGCAATGATGAGTAACAGTGATAAAATATTGAATTGCTCTAAAGTGAAGCACAACAAGAAAGTTAACAATAAGAGCATGCTTGGCAAATTAAAGGATTTATTTGTATGAAGTATAACGCAGAAGTTGTAAGTGTAAGAGAAGTCGGTGAAGGTTTAAGAATCTTTAAGGTAAAGCCTGACTTCTCTATTGATAGTTGGAAAGCTGGCCAATATTCCACATTGGGATTAGATGGGAGCGAAGCTAGAGTATCAGGAGCGCAAAAAGAGGAGTTAGCCAAGGTAAAGCTCAAGAAAGTGCAAGAGAGAGCTTACAGCATATCTTCTCCGATTTTCGAAGGAGATTATGAATTAGCAGATCACAATGAGTTAGATTATTTGGAATTTTACATTTCTTTAGTCAAGACAGGACATAAAGAATATCCTCCTTATTTGACACCGCGTTTGTTTATGCTGGGAAAAGGGGATAGAGTAAGGTTAGGTAAAGAGATATCTGGAAATTACACTTTGGGCAATGTAGATAAATTTGACAACATTATATTGATTTCAACTGGAACTGGTTTAGCTCCTCATAATACGATGTTGTCACAGTTGCTTAGAGATGGTCATGAAGGCAAGATAATTATAGTTGAGTCTAATCGTTATGAGTATGAATTTGGCTATAATGATCAGCTGCAAGAAATAAGTGAATCGTATTCCAATGTGTTTCATGAAAGAATGGTAACTTCTGAGCGTGAAGATTATTACATAGAGAATTTGTTTTCTGATAATGTTTTGGAAGATAAGTATGATTTTAAGATTAAGCCTGAAGATACGAAAGTATATCTCTGTGGTAGTCCTAGAATGATTGGAGCACCAAAGGTGGTAAATGGCAAAGAGGTTTTCGCTGATAAAAGCGGAATGGTTTTCTTACTTCAGTCAAGGTATGGTTTAGAGACTAATTGTGAAGATGACAATGGTCATATAAACTTTGAAAAGTATTGGTAATAGGCAAGGTGTCTTTTGTTGCTTGATTACCGAGTGATATTATTAAATGGGATCAGGTAATGAAAGATATAGATGATAATGTTGTTTTGGAAGTTTTAACGAGAATGGGTTATATAGAGATGTGTGGTCCATGCGGTTTAAAAGACGTAATAGATTGTGCTAATAAAAACCATAATGATTCTGTTTGTAGAATTTGTTATAATGGAAGTATTTTGTTTGAAGGAAAGATTTCAAATCTATTAAATAAATTGACAGAGGCTTAAGTTAATGAAAGAATATAGTTTAGAAGATGCCGAGGTATGGCGCAAGTGAAGGTCGGCAAATTCGACTCTAGATTAGAGAAGGCTAACAACAACGTTCTTGTTAAGTCAGGTCTTGAATTCGGCTATAACGAAGGGCCTTGTTGTATTGACTATGTGATCAAACAGAGACATAGTTCCTGCAGTAACTGCGGGTCAACCGATATAAACAAGGCGCACAGCTACACTGCTGACTTCTGGTTTCACTCTAAATCGGGTAAGTTGATAATAGTAGAATGTAAAGGAGGCGGCTACTCATGGACCTCGGAGACTAGAACTAAGCATCTGGCTGTAAAGAAGCAGTACCCAGATATGGATCTTAGATTTATATTCTCTAATAAAAACTCAAAGATAAGCAAAAGAGCTAAGACTAGTAATGCCAAATGGTGTAGCCGTCAAGGGTTCCTGTGTGAAAGCAAACTCATCCCACGTCGTTGGTTAGCAGAATGAAAAATATCCAGTAAGGTTAAATTAACATATTTTAAATAAATGACCCTTTTGGTATAACATACTAAAGGGGTTTTTTTATGGACAAGATGACGGTGTTAAATGAAATTTCTGTTATTGTCAATATGAATGATAAGTTTAAATATATAATAGACTTGGCCAAATCGGCTGATGGCTTGGATGAATCTGAGAAGATTCACAAGTATAGAATCAGAGGGTGTAATTCTAAGTTATGGTTAGTTCCTAAGTTTGAAAATGGCATTGTCGAGTTTAGAGTGGATGGAGACGCAATGATACCTAAGGGGATCGGGACTATAATGGCTTTGGCTTGCTCGGGAATGACTCCTGATGAGATAATGGGAAAAGATCCTATCTTTCTGGCCAAGTACGGGATAACGTATCATTTGACAGCCAGTCGTAGAAATGTCCTTAGCGGATTGTATAAGCAAATGAAATATTACGCTTCGGCTTACAAAAGAATGTAAGAGTACGGATTGAATTTTAATTTTTTTAGATTTATCAAAATACAAATACCGAGGCAGGCCCAGAATATTTTCAGGAAGAGGTTGCGGAGAGGACATCCGTGGATTGTTTAATCTTGATGAATTAGATTTTGATGATAATCAGTATGAGATATCAATTCCTGATGAGATTAATGCAATTTCCAGTTCATTTATAATGGGTTTAGTTGGCGACAGCATTAAGTTTCTGGATGAATCAAAGTTCAGAGATAAGTATACAATTAGCAACTATGAAAAGCATAGATATGCGATTGAGACGGCAATAACGGAATCTTTGATTGAAAAAAGATATTTGGATTTAATAAATAATTTTTTTATTTTAATGTATTTATATAAGTGCTTACTTTTTTAGTATAAAATTAAATTCATGATATGTCATATTTAAAGAAGCGGAGGCAATGGTGAACTTGCACAAAGCGATTGATGAGTTATGTTCTTCCTGTGAAGAAGTTGGAAGATTGTCTCAGTGTGTTGATTCCATGTACGCAGCGAATAAGCTTGAGAAGGCGTACTCAGAAGAAGAAATTTCAAAAAAAGAATTAGAGCTTCATGGGAAGACTCACAAGTGTAACAATCTCCGTATTGAAATAGAAGATGTATGTTCTTGTGGGGTAGAATTGAAAAGACCCTCGTTATACTGAGGGGGTTGATTAAAATTGTCTCGTATTTCTAGTATAATTGTATGTGAGTATAATTAAGGAGATGGATTGATGTCGAATAACAATATGGGAATGCTTGGAACAACCTTAGCGGGTTTAGGGATAAATTCAAATATGCTGATTACTTCTTCGTACGCAGAAGATTTAGAAGAGAGTAGAGAGAAAGTAAAGAATTTAAACAAAATGGTATCAGTTCTTTCAAAAGAACTGGACTTGAATAAATTTGATAAAGAATTTCAAAACAATATTGAGAGTGTTTTAGAGGATCATTACAACGATAAGATAAAAGATCACGAATCTTATATCAATTTGTTAAAGAGTAATATTCTAGACTGCGAATCAAACATTGACAAAATTAGAAACTTAGGCGGCGTAGCTGGGGGTGAGTTAATCAAATCCTTAAATGAATCTAAGCATAGATTAGCTGTTGCAAAAAATACAAAAGAAAAGGATTTATGATGTCAATATTTAAAGAAATAAATTTATTGGATGCCATTGATAATGGGTATCTAACACTGCAGATGAAAAATTCTTGTTCTAAAAGAGTAGATGCAATATGGGATAGTATAGCGAGTCGCATTTTTTCGGATTTTTATTTTTTAGAGATTGAAATTGCAAACAGTGAAAATCCAGCGGAGGAGATTCAGTATTGGGAAGTATTGGATGATATATTTAGAGAAGTGATTGAAACAAACAATAAGAAAGATTTAGTAGCAAACATTGTTTACGCAGTTTCTTCGGGATATGTGCCAGTTGGAGTTCCAAAGTCCTTTCTTGAGAATATCGTATTAGCCTATGAAAGGCATACAAAAGGTATTGATTTATTCAAGAGAAGAGAAAAAAACTAATTTTTTCAAAAAAGAGCTTGTAAGTTAATAGAAGTTAAAGTATAGTATTAATCAACGAACGATTAAAAACAATTTAAGAGAATAGAGAAATGAGAAATTTTACAGAAAACGCAACACATCTTGGGCTAGTACTTCACGGTACGTGGTTTATGGGCTGTATTGGGTTTTCTGAATAAGTATATTTTTCTACATATATAGTTTTAGAAAGCCCTTTGAGAAATCCTCAAAGGGCTTTTTTGTTTTTAGGGGAATAGCTCAACTGGTAGAGCAGCGGAATCATAATCCGAAGGTTACAGGTGCAAGTCCTGTCATACTTATTTTTACGTCAGTGTAGCTCAATTGGTAGGGCATCACGTTGCCAACGTGAAGATTTGCAGGTTCGAATCCTGTCGCTGACATTGAAGTTTAGGAAATAAAGTGTTAAATTAATGAGTATGGAGTTGAAAGATATAAGATTTACACTATATTGAAGTAATAAGAAATTTGGAGTATTAATGAAGAGTGAATGGTTTTTTTGTTTTCCTTGTTGTGGTCCGTCGGTAATTTGTAAGGACTGCGATGTGCCAGTTTGTTCTGGAGGATGTAAACATGCTGATGAGTTGTTTAAAGAAGAACCCAAGTTTTGGGATGAAGATGATGTAGAAGGTAGATTTGGAATCCTGAGCCCTATATCAGAAAATAGAGCAAGATCATTAATACGAGAGTGGAATGAATATGGTAGAAAGGAAGCAGAAGGTTGTCTTGGAATCTTTAAAAAGGAAGACGTACATGAGATGTGAAAACTGCGAAAAGCTGCCCATGTTTGAAAATACTTTTAAAAATATAGACGATATCTTCCATAAAGACGCCGGTTGCTCCAGCGAACTTGATTATACCGAACAGAGTTCATGGATGCTTTTCCTCAAATACCTCGATGACCTCGAAAGGGAAAAGGCCATGGAGGCAGACCTGCTCGCAGAAGAGTATAGCTATATTCTCGATGAAGAGCACCGCTGGAGTGTATGGGCAGCCCCCAAAGACAAAGATGGCAATTTCGACCATGATAATGCACTCACTGGTGATGACCTCATGGACTACGTGGATAGCGTACTCTTCCCGTATCTCAAGGGTTTTAAACAACGTGCCGAAAGTCCGAATACTATTGAATATAAGATCGGCGAAATCTTTGGCGAGATAAAGAACAAGATTCAAAGCGGTTATTCCCTGCGGGACGCTTTGGAAAAAGTCGACGAGCTGCGCTTTCGCTCCCAGGAAGAAAAGCACGAACTCTCCCACCTCTACGAAACAAAGATTAAAAATATGGGAAATGCCGGACGCAATGGCGGCGAGTACTACACACCAAGACCATTGATTCGCGCTATGGTGGATGTGGTTAACCCACAGATCGGCGAGACAATTTACGATGGCGCTGCGGGTTCTGCCGGCTTCCTCTGTGAAGCCTTTGATTATCTGCGCCAAAGAGAAGGCCTTTCCACATCGGACCTGAAGACTCTTCAGGAAAAGACCTTTTATGCCAAAGAGAAGAAATCTCTGGCTTATGTTATTGCCATTATGAATATGATCCTGCACGGCATTGAAGCTCCAAATGTTATTCACACCAATACCCTGGGCGAAAACTTAAGCGACATTCAGCCGAGCAATCAGCACGATGTCATTCTGGCCAATCCTCCTTTTGGCGGTAAAGAGCGCAAAGAAGTGCAGCAGAACTTCCCCATTAAAACCGGCGAGACCGCTTTCTTATTCCTCCAGCACTTTATGAAGAGCCTCAAGCCTGGCGGTCGTGCCGCAGTGGTTATTAAAAACACCTTTCTTTCCAATTCGGATAATGCCTCTGTCGCTCTTCGCAAAGAGATTTTAGAAAACTGCAATCTGCACACTGTTCTTGATTGTCCTGCTAAAACCTTCCTTGGTGCTGGTGTAAAAACCGTGGTTCTTTTCTTTACTAAAGGCGAACCAACCGAGAAAACTTGGTTCTATGCTTTAGATCCAGGCCGTTCACTCGGAAAAACCAACCCGCTGAATGATAAAGACCTCAAAGAATTTGTAACACTTCAAAAGACTTTTGCCGACTCGGATAAATCCTGGACGCTTAAGATGGCTGATGTCGATCAGGCAAGCTTTGATCTTTCTGTTAAAAACCCCAATATCGAAGAAGAAGCTCCGCTTCGCGAGCCTTCAGTCATCATCGAGGACATCATCGCTCTTGATAAAGAAAGTGAGAGCATTTTGGCAAATATTAAAGGTTTGCTCTAATGACTTGGGAGAAGAAAAAGTTAGTTGAAGTCTGTGACGCACTTTTTGCAGGGGGCGATGTTCCGAAAGGTAACTTTTCAAAAACCTTAACAGAAGAATACACTGTCCCTATTTATTCTAATGGTATAAAAGACCGTGGTCTCTATGGCTATACAAATAAAGCCAGAGTCTTAGAGCCTAGTATAACCATTTCCGCTAGAGGTACGATAGGCCATATAGAGCTAAGAATAAAACCTTTTTTCCCAATAATAAGGTTGATAGTTGCAACTCCAAATAGAAATATTTTTGAAATAGCTTTTGTTAAATATGCTTTAAGTCTTTTAGAATTTAAAAATACTGGTGTAGCTATTCCACAATTGACTGTACCAATGGTCAAAAATTATGAAATCCCCATCCCCCCTCTCCCCGAGCAAAAACGCATCGTCAGCATACTTGATCGAGCCTTTGCGGATATAGAAAAAGCCCGTGCCAATGCCGAACAAAACCTCAAAAATTCCCGTGAGCTCTTCAATAGCTATCTCCAAAAGGTCTTTACTGAAAAAGGCGAAGGAGAATGGAAGTCAACTGAATTGGGCGAAATTGCCTCCATCAGTAGTGGTGGAACTCCAACTAAATCAAACAGATCTTACTGGCAAGGCGATATCGCTTGGTATGCTTCAGGTGAGCTCAATCAAACGTACACTACAGATTCTAAGGAATTAATTACCAACAAAGGATTAAATGAATCTAACGCAAAAATATTTCCGGAAGGTTCCCTTTTGATAGGAATGTATGATACGGCTGCGTTAAAAATGTCAATCCTAGATCGTGACGGAACATTTAACCAAGCAATTGCAGGAGTTAGACCAAACGACAAAATAAATTTATTGTTCATTATGAGCTCAATTAATTTCATTAAGCCTGAATTAATGAAGTTAAGAAGAGGTGTTCGTCAAAAGAACCTTAATCAAAGTAAAATCAAAGCTATTCCTATTGATTTACCCAGTATTGAAATTCAAAATTCTATTGTTGAGAAATTGTATGAAATCAAACATAAAACACAGAATCTTGAATCCATCTACACAAAGAAACTCGCTGCTCTCGATGAGCTAAAAAAATCCATCTTACAAAAAGCCTTTGCCGGCAAAACCTCTGTAGTCGATTTGCGTTATTCTAAATCACCCTGAGGAAAGGGTCATGTGATGGATGGAGGAAATATGTTTTGTTTAACTGTTTTTGCACCTGTTTTAGGAATTTTTGAAAGAAATGATCCAAATGGCGTTACTCGCAAGGAATGTCCAGTTTGTGATGGAAAGTGTTTTATAAAAGAAGAATAGTAATATATGCCGATGTAGCTCAGTTTGGTAGAGCAGGGAACTTGTAATTCTCATGCCGTGGGTTCAAATCCCTCCATCGGCTTTCATAATTTAAAGGAAATGAGTATATGAGAAAGGCAAAAATAGTCTTGGATGGGTAATAGGCGAGAAATATAATTCAGAGAACGAAGCGACTAAGTTTATTCCATTCTTTTAGTATAAATGAAAGTTGTAGTTTGTGCTTAGATAATTTTTTTATAAATCTCTAGAAATAAAATAAAGGAGACTTATAGAAGATGAAGTATGAATGTTTTGATTGCAGTTCAATTTTTGATATAGACAGGTCCAATGATGGAGGTTGTCCGAGTTGTGGAAGTTTTAATGTATCTCAGTATGATAATGACTATGATCGTTATGGAGATGATGAAGAAGATGGCGATGAATATGATTTAACATGCGGGAGTGATGGAATGGCATACATGTTAGTCTTAGAAACTAAATTTTGAGGGTTCAAATCCCTCCTCCCGTACTTTTAATACAGTGCGCAAGTTAAAAGCGGCCCTTAGGAGGGCTGTTTAAGGATGTATGAGAAGAAGAGACAGAGTATAGGGGAGTAAGGATGTGAAGAAGAATTGGGGGGATGGCGACGATTGGTTGGATCAACGCCAGAAGAAAGAAGAGTTAAGAAAAGATCAAAAAGTGTGCTTGTGGCTATTAGAAAAAAGCTTTAGCATACTTTTTTGTATGGCGGTGTTATCATTTGCATTGACAAGTTTACTTCCAATTTATTTGTTTTTAGGAGTAGCGGCGATTGCATTTGTGTATTTGTGGGTTAATTAATATAAAGGTTTGATTATGATTAGAAGAATAAATTTCTTGGCGGAGCTTGTACTGGAAAGTCAACAATAGCCTCTTATGTTTTTTCAAAATTAAGAGAAAACGGTTACAGTGCTGAATTGACAGGAGAGTTTGTAAAGGACTGGGCTTACAATAAAAAAATAGCCACTAAGTTTGACAGCGTAACGACATTCTCGAATCAAGTATACAAAGAAGAGCTTCCACTGAAAAACGGCATTGACTTAGTCGTTAATGACTGTCCTATATTCTTAAGTGTAGTTTATGCAAAAAACTATAGTGTTGGGATAGAGGCTCCTCTGTTTGACATTCTCAATAAATTCGAAGAACATTATCCATCTTTAAATATATTTTTAGAGAGAGATGGAATTGAATTTGAGAGCGAGGGAAGGTATGGTGGTTTAGAAGTCGCTGAAAAGATGGATCGTGAAATCTTAAGCGCTTTAGAGTTGAATAACATTGAGTATAAGTCAATGAAGGCTTCAAGCAAGAAGAAAATATATAAATACATAGTAAATGAATTAAATAAAAATTAAATAATCTAATGTTAGTATTAATTGTTGGTTATTTAATGGGATCAGGAAATGGAATCTTTAAGTATAGCACATCGTAAGACGTTAGTTTTAAACCGAAACTTTAGCCCAGTAAACATAATAGACAGTTTGGAAGCCATATGTAAAGTTTATACTGGCGCGGCAAAGATTTTAGGTTCGGACTGGCAAAAATATGACTTCGCTGATTGGATAGAGAATTGGGAAGATATTGCAGAGATGTCTGGGTACGAAGTGGATAAGAATAGGTTAATAAATGGAGACTTCATTTCTCCAGAGATAATCGTATTGGAAGTATACAGAGGTCATCACAAAGCTAGCTCTAACTTTTCAAGAAGAAACATTTTCATTAGAGACGGCAATGTCTGCCAATACTGCAGTTATCATTCAAGTGACAGAAAGAAATTTAATTTAGACCATGTCGTTGCAAAGTCAAAAGGCGGCGCGGCATCATGGGAGAATATAGTTTTATCATGTTTCCCGTGTAATAGAAGAAAGGGAAGTATGACATTAAAAGAAGCAAATATGAAATTGCTAAGAAAACCTGAGAAGCCTATATTCAACCAGCCCGAATGGGGATTTGGTTCTGAGAAGAAGGTTTCCATCCCCAAGAGCTGGGATGACTTTGTGGGAAGTCTGTATTGGAATGCCACGTTAAAGGGTTAGGACAAGATTAAATTATGTGGAATAACAAATAAAGAGGTTTTGTATATGGAACATAGATGTGGTATTAATTGTATCATAACTCCGCACATGATGGAAGAAATTAAGTCCAAGGGAGATAAAGATCAGTATGGATTTGCTAAACATGCAGAGAAGGTTGCAAAGAGTGAGAGAAATCTGAGAGAATCATTTAGTTTAAATTCTCAACATCCTTCTGATGATCAAGGAATATTTGAGGGAGTAATTGGATCTGCCAGTACTGGCGGATTGAATCGTGTAATTTATGATGCACAAAATAGAAGTAACAGACCTGGTGTTTTAGTAAGAAAAGAAATAAGCCCAGAGTATAGTGACTTGGACGTGAATAATGTTTATGATAGATTGGGAAGTACGTATGGTCTATTTAAAGATATTTACTCAAGGGATTCACTTGATGGGAAAGGATTACCTTTAGTGGCTACGGTCAACTACAGAACTGGATATTCAAATGCATTTTGGAATGGATCTCAAATGGTCTTTGGAGATGGAGATGCTAATTTGTTTAAAGACTTCACTGGTTTAACAATTGTAGCTCATGAATTAACTCATGGCGTTGTTCAGTATAGTGGAGGATTGGACTATAATGGTCAGTCTGGTGCTTTGAACGAAAGTTGCGCTGATATATTTGGAGCACTTACTGAGCAGTATGCCAAGAGGCAAGAAGCTAAAGATGCATCATGGCTTGTTGGCGAGGGTTTGTTTGGGCCAAATGTAAATGGGATTGCTCTTAGATCGATGATAGAACCTGGTAATGCATATGATGACTCTGTCCTTGGTAAAGATCCACAGCCATATCACAGAAGAAATTTCGTTAAAACGACAAGTGACAATGGCGGCGTTCATATTAACTCTGGAATTCCAAATCATGCTTTTTATTTATTAAGCATGCTTCTTGGCGGGAATGCTTGGGAAAAGGCAGGAATGATTTGGTACAAGACTCTTCAGGACAACACTAACAAGAGTGTTAAATTTGGAGAGTGGGCTGCTTTGACTGTTGAGTCTGCTGAGACATTGTTTGGAAGCGGAAGCAGAGAGTGCAGGCTTACAAAGCATGCATGGAGGCTTGTAGGAATTTCTACAGATTCAATGGAAGAAAGAAAGAAGAAAAGAGAAGAAAGAAGAAAAATAAAAAGAGGATAAGATGGAAATAAAGCTAGAGGTTATGGGGGGAATACTTCCAATCTCAAGAAGATATGAAATGGTTCCAAATAAAGAATTGGAAGAAAGGATTGATTTGTTCGCAGACAATAATGGATTTGGTGGTCAAGAAGTTGATCCTTTTCTGGCGGATGGTGAATCTTACATATTAACTGTAAAGAAAGGTGATCTCAAGAAAGAGTATAGGATTAATGAGGGGTTAGTATCTCCCGACGTTTTAGATTTATTAGATGATATAATGAACGAAGTTTAACAGAATAGAGATTTAAGAAATGCATCCTATTGATATAGAGTTATTACCATGTCCATTTGTAGAAGTAAGAAAGTTAATTTAATCCATCTTGATTGGAGAGTAGGAGTTAGGTGCTCTTCATGCGATGCTCAAGGTCCAAAGATCAATACTTGTCAAAACTCCACATCATGGAGTGAACCAGCTCTTAGGTGGAACGAATATGCAATAAATTTAGTAGAAATAAAAAAAAGTATTAATAAAAAGCAAATCGCATAGAAATTTTCAAATTGTTTGTTATAGTATATACTAACGTCTGCGGAAGCAGGCAACAACAAAAACAAACAAGGAAAATAAAAAATGCAAAAAACAGTAACGAAAGCAGAAAAGTTGGCAGAAGCAGGAAGAAAGTCTTGGATCACTAGAAGAGAGAATGACCTGAAGCGTAAGCGCAGTGAAGCTGGTAATAAAGCGGCAATCACTCGTAAAGCTAATCGTGAAGCTCGTCTTCAAGAAGAAGCCAAGGCCGAGAAAGCCGCAGCCAAAGTAGCTAAAAAGCCTACTGCAGTCAAAGCCAAGTCAACAAAGACGAAGGCCAAGGCGCCTACTGCTAAACCAAAAACTTCAAAAGCTAAGAGAGTTGTTGTAGCGAAGAAGACTGAAGCTTTACCTTTGACTAAAAATCAACTGTTGAAGCAGACAAGAAGCAACGCTGCTAAAAAATCATGGGCAACAAGAAGAAAGAACGCAAAAAAGTAAATAATACATTGCGGGGTCAATCCGCTAGTATTATCTATATGGACGAATGGGCATTTGATTGTATTCAATACGAGTGCCCAATTTGTTCAGAAGTAGATGCGTTCAACTATATTATAAATGCGACAAAGCCATGGCTTTGTCGCATTTGTGGTTCTAGGAATGAGCCTGATTTATCTGACTTACCATTTGGATGTTTAGCAACAGGCTCTAGAGAGGATGCCTGAAAATATTAAAGTTGAATACAGAGTCATTATTGCAGATAGAAACCTCTGATGCATACTGTCAATGATTCTTAATATTAACAATTGGGTAAATTGAATGGGAAAGAAAAAAAGAACAGATGAAGCGCTTTCAAGCGGTTCCAGTAGAAAAACTAATACGGGAAAAGACTGGAAGAAGCCTTGGTGTACTTTTAAGGGAAATGACAACGGAGTGAAGCAGAAGGAGTACTGCGAACTCATAAAAGACAACGAAGTGACAATATGTATAGGTCCAGCGGGAACTGGAAAATCATATGTTTCAATATGGGAATCTTTGGTTCTGTTGTGGGAAGAGGGAAATGGATACAACAGTATAACTCTATTTAAGCCAGTAGTTGAAGCGGATGAGAAGATAGGATTTCTACCTGGTAGCGTTGAAGACAAGATCTCCGTATATTCTCACTCTTCGCTTAGTATAATTGATAAGATTATAGGAAAAGAGAAGAGATTGGAGTTAATGGCATTGGGACTTATTGAATGTAGAGCTTTAGCCTACATAAGAGGAGACAGCTTTGACAACACGATTTTAATACTGGAAGAGGGACAGAATGCTACTCCAAGGCAAATGAAGACGTTGTTGACAAGAATTGGCGAAAATACAAAGTATGTCATTAATGGAGATATGGATCAGTCTGACAGATTTAAAGACTTCACAAGATCTGGACTTTACGATATAACTAATAGGCTGAATAACGTTGAAGGAGTGGGGATTTTTGAGTTTGGGAGAGAGGATATTGTTAGAAATCCAATCATTGGAAAGATCCTTGAAAGGTACGATGATGACTGCGATAATGGGATAAAGTTTAAATAATGTGTAAAAAAAGTAAAAAGACGAGTGGACAAGATTAGCTTCATGCGTTATAATAGAAGCATAAGATTTGAGATTGAACAAAAGATTGATTGAGAAGATTGTGCTTTTGGATATATAGCTCAGCGGCAGAGCAGGAGGATTCTAACCCTTTGTGTCGCAGGTTCGATTCCTGTTATGTCCTTTTTATCTTTTGCGAGTGGCAGAAGATAAGTAAGAAGAAGTAAGTATGTAAACAAAGTAAGGAAAAGAAAATGAAAAAAGTATTCTTGTAGGTTAAAAGAGGCCCTCCGACATTAATTCAGTGTTTGAAAGTTTTTAGAATTGAATTAATTAAATGTAGTATCGGAGAAGTAAAATGATTGTTATTGAAAAGAATAAAATTGAAAGCAATGAAGTAAGCGAAGCTGAAGTAAACAAGATCAGAGCTGTTAAGGCTAGCTTAAAGACAAGAGTTAAAGACTTGGCTACTCTTCAGAAAAAAAGTAAAGTTAATAATAAAGAAGTTCAACGTGAAGTAACTAAGTCTGGATGGAATTCAGACCTCAGGAAAAGAGAGATCTCTGATTTATCTTGGGAGGTTACAGTAACTCACATTCTTTATAATCGCTTAAGGAATAGACCTCCTCATTTGGGAGCTATAGATAGCGATAACTCATATATGTCCAATTATGGAGATTACTCCAACATAAAAAAGAATTTTGAATCTAGATTTAATATTCAGTTGGGAGTATAAGATGGAATCCAGAATGTACATTATAGTCAATAAGTCATTGACGAAATCACAAAGAATCCCTCAATCATCTCATGCTGTTGCTGAGTTCATGAATACTCATGGCTCCGAGACAAATGTTAAGACTTGGGTAGAAGATCATAAAACTATGGTCGTCCTTACGGCTGACTTTAACAATATGGATAACGTATTGAGCGTAGTGAAAAAGGCTGGTTATAAGGCTAAGTCTTTTGTAGAGCCTGATCTGGATGACATTGTGACGGCTATTGCCTTCGAGCCTATGACGAGGAAAGAAGGCTCAAAGTATTTCTCAAACTTAAAATTAGCGTAAATAAAAGAGGGGCTTAACGGCCTCTTTATTTATTTACTGGGAGGTTATTGTGACGGTTAAGGAATTGATAGATAAATTGAAAGGATGTGATCCAGAAGCAACAGTTTGCACTGGGGGAAATGATTCAATAAGCTCAGTAGAGGCATTGCCAGCCTATTATGATGGAAGGTTGAGAAAGGTGGTAGAGGATGAAGATGGAACTCCTGTCAGAGTGGAAGTGAATGGGCATGGGGGCAAAGTAAAGATTCATTCGTATGATATTGAAGACGTAGTATTTAATTATCCAAGGATAGAAGTGGTGGCTCCAAACATGGATGGTTTGTTGGAAAGTTGTGCCGAATATCGACAAGAAGGATTGGATTACGAAAGGTCCGCAAGGAAGAAATATGATCACTATAGTTATTTAGATAAGTATGATGGTCATTTATTTGTATGGGATGTGGAAGAAATAAATTAAGAATTGAAGAGAAGCTTAAAATGAAAATAATAGAACTAATCAAACAGCATGAAGAGGCTCAAGAATCAATATCTAAAATAGCTTTTGAGCACTTAAATAAGCATAAAGAATATTACGGCGAGGATGCTGAAAAGGTAACATGGCTTGAGGGCGCAGATTCATTAGATATAACTCTAAAAGGAGAAGAGAGTTGGAGTTATGGCGGTTATGACTCATGGACAGTATGCATCGAAGTGAAGGATATGATCAACTCAGAAAGGGTAGAAAAGAAGATAATCGAGAATAGAAAAGAAAAAAAAGAAAGAGATAAAAAAATAAAAAGCGTGAAAGACAGCAAAAGCTTGAAACTATCGAGAAGCTAAAAAAAGAGCTGTCGGATGGCGATGCATCCAGTGCGGAAAAAGAATTATGAAAAAGCAATTTATAAAAGTACTGACAGAAGGTTTGAAAGGTTTAACCAAGGGAAAGGTTTATCCAGTGTTGTCAAATGATGCATGGGATATGGCTTTGGTTTTTCTTTTCATAGATGATGTTGGAAGAATTCAGCATCATCATGATTGGGAGGATTACTGGGAAGAAGATTTTGAAGTAATTGAAGAAGAGATGACGGAAAGAGAGGTAATGATTTTCAACAGTGGAATATCGCATGGACTTTGGACGGCGAGGGAAAAAGCTCTTGCAAGTCATAGGTCTGAGTTGTATAAGAAAAGAACGTTGAGGCTCAAGCACAACAGGCGTAACGAATCTGGATATCTTTGGCTAAATGATGGAGTTCAAGGTATTGCGGATGTATTGGATGATCTTTACGACAATGATACGGACCACTTCGTAGATGGAAGTAGTGATCAATTAGTTTGACATAGAAGTTGAAAAAAACATAAAGACATGTATTGTAGTATCAGTAAGATTTATAAGCCTTGGTAGCTCAAGTGGCACAGAAAGTGGAATATCTTTTATGTGTTTAACAATTGCAAGTGTTGAATGCAGAGCGGATATGAAAGTGATGGATTTTGATTATGATAAAGGTTTAAGAGCGCTGAATTGTGAAGATTGTAAAGGAAAGGCCTTTTAAATTACTTTGCAAGAGTAGCAAATATTCAGAGGATTGGGGTTCGAGTCCTCACTAAGGCACTTTTTTAAACAATGGAGAATGATATGATAACAATGATGTTTGCAAGTGATGAGAATAATTTAATTGGAGATGGAATAAAAATGCCTTGGCATATTTCATCAGACTTTAAACACTTTAAGAAGTATACTACTGGAAAGAATGTAGTAATGGGAAGAAAGACGGCAGATTCCCTTGGGAAGCCATTGCCGAATAGAGTGAATTATGTATTTTCTCGATCAAAGATAAAAGATTCGGAAAGTGTAATTGTACGAGAGGGTGGCTGGGTATATATTGACCATCCAGATTCGCTATGGACACCTGAGAATGAGCAAGAAGATTTTGTGATAATGGGCGGCGCTCAGATTTATTTAATGTTTGAGCAGTATGCGGACAGAATATTGTGGACAGAAGTTCATGGAAAGTATAAAGGCGATATTTATTTCAAACTTGAAGAAAGTTGGACCAAGAAGGTTAAGCTTGGAGAAGATCCTGATGGACTGTGTACTTTTTGGGAGTTGACTCGTTAATGGATAGATTTGAAATAGTGATATGTTGTTGTTGTGGAATGGATACGTGTGAAGTGTCCGAAGAGAGCGGCGATATTGAGTCATCCTGTGGAATGTGCGGATTCTACGAAGATCCGATCATGAAAAACACTCCAACTAAGGAAGAAATAAATTATGCAATAAATTTTGCTAATTTATTTAAGGAGTGGGCTGAGATGAGAGAGATAGAAGATCCTTCAGCTTATGCCATAATGAAATCCAGAGAAGATGGCATATCAATGTGGATGAACTTGGAGAGTCTTAGTCCAAGCTATAACTACGCCAAGTACAGCGGGTTAGACAATGTTGAGAGTCTTGAAAAGGAGAGTGGAAAGATATTTAGATACTTCTACAATGATTCTATAGATGATGGAAGTTTGAGCATAACTAAAAAAATGGAAGTGGGGAAAGAGGGCATTGATTTGATAGAATATATAATTGGATAAGGAAATATTTTTTTTATATATATACCTATAGTAATTAATTTACACACATACATAATTTACTTTAGGAGAAAAGTCAATGGTTGATAGTAGCAATGTTATCGAGATTATTGCAATACTACTTACTGCTCTATTAGCTTTCAATCAGTGGCTTTCATCTGTAAAGAGAAAGGCGCGCGAAGGTGAGAGGGTTATAGAACTTTCAGAGCTTAAAAAAGAAATAAAAGAAGAGTTTAATAAAGATCTTGATATCGTTAAGGCTGGGTTGTTGGCTTTCCACGAAACTAAAAAAGAACTTAAAAAAGAAATAAAAGAAGAGTTTGACAAAGAGTTTGATGATGTTAAGGTAGAATTGGCATCCTTCCGTGATGTTAAATCAAAGATTGATTTGATAGAAGCGCGAGTTGGAGATATATTTACAATAATGAGCAGAATGGCTGACAATCTTGACAAATACGTAGAGAAGATAGAGTCCAACATAGAAGCAAAGAATGAAAAGTGCGAGAAGTCGATACGTGACTTGTATGCAAAAAAGGCTGATAAGAAGTAATAGAGAGTAACTTGGAGTGCTGCTTTGAATTACAGCAGCAGCACTCCAAGCGTTCAATCCTGACCATCGTCCTGATGTGTCAGTTCCCAACATCCGCAGTAAAATAATGTTCTTACATCCAGAATAATAATGTAAGAATGTTCCCCGTATTATCATCATGGATAGATCAGATGAAAAAAGTTCTAAGAAAGTGTCAAAGAGAGCTTTAAAAAATAAATAGAACATATATATTCTTATAAACAAATTAGATGTGTCTCTCAGATACAATAACATAAATAAGGATGTTCTATGAAAAAGAAAACAATTAGCGATTGGCTTAAAGTTAGAGGTCAAGAGTTTACACGAGATGAAGCTCGCCAAGCATTGGACTTTTCTGACACAATGTCAAACTTCTACGTCCAACCCGAAGATTTAAAAGCCTTTCATGCGGAGGGTCTTAAGCTAGGTCATAGATTGTTTATGGCTGAAATGATGCCTATTGATGATATTGGCGTTGCGTTGTTTGGCGAAGAAGATAAAAGGATTATCAGCATCGCTACAGAAAGGCGTGATGGAAGTCTTGGTGGATTGTACGTACCTGGTTCGTCCAGTGGAATAATATTAAAATAAGGAGAGCATACAAATGGCTCAGTTGAACGTTGAAAAGGAAGTGATCAAAGGCATTGTTGATCTTATTAGAAATAAACAATTCTATGGACACATACTCCAGCAGTTGTCAAAAGTATATATTAAGGATAAAGACAGTCCTTTAAGTACTTTGGCTGTAGGCAAGTATAAGGATGAACAGCTTATCAAGTTGTTTGTAAATGAGCATTTTGTAAGAGATGTCATCTATGCAAAGGATCGGAACGAAGATGAGGCTTGGGACCTGCTGGTAGCTGCTCTTGAGCATGAAGTTCTTCACGTTGTCTTTAGTCACCTCACTCTTGAGTTCTCAGATAGAGAAAGATCGGCAGTTGCTGTTGACTGTGTCGTAAACTCTTGCATAGAGAATATTAAATATCTTGATGGAATCATTCTTCCCGAACAGTTTGGATTTGAAAAGCACAAGTCAGCTCAGTGGTATTATAATAATCTGAGAGACAATGAGCAGTTTGAAAAAATGCGTCAGAATATGCAGGGTCAGGGAGATGGAGATGGAGATGGA
>Ga0114918_10001095_pt1 | contig 24050 bp, 22 predicted proteins | sample LantaG_FD_87015 | JGI IMG/M metagenome (GOLD analysis project Ga0114918, IMG submission 87015) | Deep subsurface microbial communities from Baltic Sea to uncover new lineages of life (NeLLi) - Landsort_02402 metaG | ecosystem: Environmental > Aquatic > Marine > Oceanic > Sediment | place...
GAGGACCGCTCCTCGCGCGAGAGTCGGAAACATAGCAAGCTCGAAAAGTTGATGAGAGAGTTGAAGCTCTTCGTGAACGAGGAGCTAGAGGAAAAGTGACGCATGCAAGAAATCACCTCGGGGCGACGTTTTCAGAAAAAACTCCGATCGAAAAAAAGGAAAAGGAGGAAAAAAACACTCCAAAACCATGCTCCCGCCGCTCGACCTATCCTGCCTCGAGGCCTCCGCGCCGCTGGCCCGCCCGCGCGCGCACGCCGTCGGCGCCGAGGCCGGCGGCCAGGCCCTCGTGGACGCCCTGGGAGGAGGAGGAGGCAGCGGCGCGGGCCCCAGTGGCAAGGCGAGCAATGGCCCGGCTGCGTCATCGTTTGCGCTTCCGGCTGTGGCCAATGTGAGCGGTTTTGCTTTGGGGCTCTCTTTCGCGATGATGCGCGCGAAGATGAGACCCTCGCGCGTGTGGAGAAGAAAAGGAGAGAAAGAAGAGGCCGGAAGAAAGAGACGAGCGAGCGAGCGAGCGAAGCATCATCGTCTCTCTCATTCGATCGCGCGCATCGTCATTCGTCTTCGACCTCCTCCAAAGTCAACCTCTCACCCCTCGCACCCTCTCTCTCACCGCTCTCTCCACCCCCCCCCCCCCCCCCCCCCCACCACCCACCACAACAACCCACACACCCTCCCCACCGTAACCCCTTCCTCTTTCCCTCCTCCCCCCCCCCCCCCCCCCCCCCCCCCCGCACCCCCCCAGTCCGCGATCGCAGCCCGCGCCGTGGTCCTCAAGGCCGCCGCCGACGTGCTCCTGGAGCCGCAGGACAGGCTCGCGCACGAGCGAGGTCTCCTGCCGCTCTCGGAGGCCATCGCCGAAGGAGGAAACAACAGCTCCAACAACCTCGTCGTCGGCGCTCTGATGCTGTCCCGCGAGGCCGCGTCCAGGGCCCCCAACGCCGCCACGGGCGCCAGGGCCTCGGCCGACGTCGCCGCCCGCGGCGAGTCCCTGCTATCGGCCGTCTCGGGCGCCCCGCGCGGGTTTCTGAGCGGCCGCTCGGGGGCCGCGGCAGCGCGCGACGTCTCGCTCGCGACGGCGCTCGCGCACTGCGACGCCGCCGCGGCGGCGCTGGCCGCCGACGCCGGGAGGAGGTCGGGCGCGGCTGCCTCGGCGAGGCTGGCCCGCGCCGTGGAGCTGCTGGACGAGCACCACGGCGGATCGAAGGAAACCGCTGCCCTCAGGGAGGAGGCAGCGCGGGCGCTCGAGGAGATGACGGCAATGGCGGCGGGCGGAGGGGAAGGGAAGAGCGCTTTGAGTTCTTCTTCTTCCTCTTCTTCCTCTCCTGCTGCTGCCGCTGCTGCTGGCGTCGCTTCTGCCGCTGCCTCTCTCCGTGCTTCCGCTGCTGCTGTCGGCTCCGTTGGAGGCGGCTCCCCCTCCTCCAACTCCTATTCCCTCTCCGCCGCTGCCGACGTCCTCGCGTCTTCGTTCTCGGCCTCGGACCGCCGCGTCGCGCTGGACACTCTCTCGCGATCGCTTTCTCCTCCTTTTCTTTCTTCAGAAGAGGCCCGCCCGGCGCTCATGGCGGCGTGGCCGCACCTGACGGCCGAGGAACAGGTGGAGCTCCTCGACGCCGCGGAGGCAGGCACCAAGAAGAAGAAGAGCAAGAAGAGCAAAAACGAGAACGAAAACGACGACAACGACAACAACGCGAGAAAGTCTCCAGTCCCGGCCGCGGCGGCGGCGGCCGCGCTCGTCTCCGCCGCCGTCTCCCGCGGCTCGCCCTCGCTCGTCGCCCGCGCGGCCCGCCTCCTCGACGCCGAGGCCGCGGCCGGCTCGGCGACCAACGGACCTCCGCCTTCCTCGGCGGCGAGGGCGGCGAGGGTCGCGACAGCCCTGATGCTCGGCGACGTCGCCGCGGCGGAGGCCGCCGTCGGCGTCTCCGCTTTGCGCCAGCTCTCGCAGGGCCCCTCCTCAACTTCCTCTGTCCCTGATCCGCGCCTGGTGGCCTACGTCTCGTCGTTCGACCCGCAGGACCCGCTCCCGGGCCTGTGCGCGCTGGCGGAGGCGTGGGTGAAGGAGGCGGCGATCGGGGGCTGCCGCCCCTCTTCGAGCTCTTCTTCCTCGAACTCTTCGACCTCTTCCTTGGCTTCCGACTTCTCGCTCGCCGCGTGGGCGTCGAGCCCTGCCGTCGCCCTCAGGCTCGCTGCCGGGGAGCAGGCCAGCGCCGCCAGGGCCGTGGCGGGCACGGCGAGGAGGGTGGCGTCGAGCCTGGGGGGCGCCTGCAGGGCCGCGGCCGTCGGAGCGACGTCGTTTGCCGGGGGCCTGTTGTCTTCTCTTCCCTCGCTGAAATCCAACAAGACGAAAGAGAGCGAAGAGTTGTTCGAAGGAGAAGAACAAGAGGAGAGGGACGACGAGGTCGACGCCGCCTACAGGGCGCGCTTCTACGGCGACGAGAACGAGGAGGTTGAGGATGAAGAGGAAGCGGCGGAGAGGGAAGGAGACGAGGGCGTCGCTGTTGCCGCCGCTGCCACTGCTCCGGCTGCTCCGGCTGCTCCGGCTGCTCCGGCTGCTCCGGCTGCTCCGGTCCGCCGCCGCCGCGCTCCCGCTCCTTCCTCCTCTCCTCCTCAGCCTTCCTCCTCCCTCCCTCCCTTGCCCATCGAGGCCGCCAAGGCCAAGACGGTAGGCGAGCTCGCCGCGGCCTACGCCAGGGCCACCGACGCCGCGGCCTGGAGGAGCTCGCCGCTCCCCCCCGATGCCGTCAGGCCGCTCGAGGGAGAGGACGACTTGTGGCTCGGCACCAAGGCCGCACGAGGAGGCAGCGGGTTTTCGCTCATTTCTTCTTCTGCCTCTCCTTCTCCTTCGTCGCTCGCTCGCACGGTCGCCGGGGCGTTCCTGCTCCTGGGGGCTGCCTTGGCCATTTCTCGCGCCTCCTCCTCCAGGCCTGGCTTTGGGAAGGCAGCGGCGCCCGTCGCGGCTGTCAGCCGCAGCAGCGCCGAAGTCTCTGCTTCTTCGCCGCTCTCGACCAAGCAAGCCAAGACGCTGCTCTCTTCCTTCCAGGCAGCCAAGGCCGAAGCCTGCGGCCCTTCTTCCTCTTCCTCTTCTTCCGCGCTCGAAAGGGTCCTCACGGGCAAGCTGCTGGGAGAGTGGAGGGGCAGGCAGCGCGACCTCGACGGGTGGACGCTGTCTTACAAGACGAAAAACCTGAAGGTCGTCGAGATCGTTTCTTCTTCTTCGGGCTCAAACCTCTTGTCCCGCTTTTCCAACAACGACAGCAGGGCGGTCTTCCTCGCCCGCGTCGAGGAGAAGGTGACGCTGAGGGACGAGGAGGGCGCGGTGGTGGACGAGAGCGACGCGGGGTACGACGCGCGGTTCGTGGCGGAGAGGAGAGGAGGGGAGTGGAAGCTGAGCGAGTGCTTTGTTTCGTGAAAAAAAAATTCGATTTTTCGTTTTTTTGCGGGGGGGTGAGAGAGAGAGAAGATAAACAAATACAACACCTTTTTTCCCCCCTTTACCTGTTTTATGTTTTCAACGCATGCGATAAACATAACACAACACACGGAGAGAGAAAGAGATTGTCGATAGGTGGGAAAGTGATTATTTTGTAAAAACGAAGAGGTCAGGGTCGAAAGAAGGAAAGAAAAAAAAATGCGAACGCGAAAAAGGTCAAGAAAAATCACTTCGAAAAAAAACGAGCGGAAAAAAAAGAGAGTCAATCAATCAAGCCCCCTTATTCTTTCCCTCACCTCTCTGTCTCCACGTTGTCGTCCCCCGCGACACCAGCCATGCAAGCGGCACGCCGCTGTGCCCGCGCGGGCGACAGCAGCACCAGCTCCCCTGCTGGTTCCCGCAACCGCAAGAACACGAGCACCTCTTGCTGCAGCGCCGCCGTCGCGTCGATGGCATCGCTCCTCCTCATCGTGCTCCTCTTCGCCTCTTCCGCCACCCCGGCGCTCGCCTCCGGGCGAACCCTGGAGCAGAAAACGGTGCGTCGTCAGTGTTGGTGTCGCTATTAAGAGCGTTGGAGCGGGTATCGGAAGGACGCGGGCGCGCGCGAGAGAGAGAAGCAAAAGGATTCGAAATGGCTAGGTGGTGGTGGTTGTTGCCAGCTCGACAAAGAAAGAAAAAAGGAGCGAGCGAGCGTCGTGAGCGAATCTACCGCCGCCATGCGCTCGTCGCCAAAGCTCTGCTGACCCATCAAACGCTATGAAATACGCACAAAGACTGTTTTCTACGATCCGCCACCGGGGATTGATGCGAATTTGCTGCAGAAGACCTCCGATGAGAGTGCCGCATGTCGAGCACTTTTTTTTTGGGCGCCCCACCTCGACAGCAAGCTCTCTCACTTCTTTTCAACCTCGACCTTTTTTTTTCCCTCTCTCTTCCTCTCTCCAGGTCTCGTCCATCGACCCAAGCTCCCCGATCCCGGACTCCCCGCCGGACGCCGTCGCCTCCCCTGCCATGGCCAACAGCGCCGCGGCCTCCACGGTAGCGGCGGCGTCCAAGGCGGCGGCGAACAGCGAGATCTCCTCGGCGGCGCCCTTTGACGGCGTCGCGCCGCCGGCTCCTGTCCAGAAACGCTCGCAGCCGATCGTCACCACCTCCAAGGTCTTCCCGACCGCCGTGGTCGACGTCTCTGGCAACGCAGTCGCAGCAGCAGCTCCGTCTCCTGCCCCTTCGACCTGGTTCTCGGCTCCCAAGGCCCCCGACGCCTCCTCGGCCCCTTCGCCCGCGGCAGCCCGGGCCAGGGCGCTCGCCGGCGTCGCCGTCGCCCGCCGCGTCACTCGCCCTGCGGGCCCCGACGCCGCCTCGCTGCCGTGCAGGCTTCCGCTCTACATCGACGGCTCGCTGCTGACCGACTGCGCTTTCTTAAGTTCTTCTTCGACGACGACTGCAACGACGCCAGAGCTGTCGTGCTATGCCCAAGGCGCCCTCGGCCCGCAGCCGTGCTCGCAGGCGGCGGGCAGCGGCGAGAGGCAGGCCCTCTCGGACTTGCTCGCCCGTGGAGGGACGGCTTTGGGAGATGGACTTCAGGGCTCCGTCTGCTCCCTTCCCTCGGTGCCCCAAGCAGGTAAAGCCACGGAGTGCAAGCCAGGGCTGCTGTGTCAGCCTATGGCCGCGGGCCCCTTGAAGGAAACCCGATACGGCTTCTGCTCGGGGGGAGGCACCGCCCCGGGCAACTCCCCTCGATCGCCCGTCGTCGGAGGAGGGCGCGTCACCGGTATCGCCGCCGTCCGCGTCGCCCGAGAGCGCCAGACCCTGGACGGGAGGCAGTGCCGCTTCCCGCTCTGGCTCAACGGAACCCTGCTCACCGACTGCTCCGACGTCGCCGGCGTGACCTCGTGCTTCCCTTCGAAGGCAGCCAAGAAGCCCGCGGAGTGCGCCCCGGTCCAGGAGGACTGGTCGACCGTCGCTCTCAGCGCTCTGCTGCAGAGCGGCACTGCGGGCGACGGCGGGCGCGGCGCGCTGTGCGTGCTGCCGCTGGCCGCCAACGAGGATCCGTCGTCGCCGCTCGTGCCGCCGCGCAACGGCGCCGCCGAGTGCTCCGGAGGGCGCGTCTGCGTGCCCACCAGCGCCGGTCCGCTCATGGGCACGGGCGTGGGGTACTGCACCCCGCCGGCCAACATGACGCTGGGCAGCAAGATCGCCGCGGCACTCGGGTGGGGCAGGGGCAAACCTGCAAACGGCTCGACGCTCGCCAGCCTCGCCGGGATTCCCACGAATGCGAGTGCCGGCGCTCCTCTGCCCGTCGCCCCCTCTCTGCTTTCCTCCTCTTCTTCTGGAAACCTGGGCTCCATGCTCGTGGCCAAGAGGGCGAGCATCGGCGGCGCGGCGTGCAGGCTGCCGCTCGTCGTCCCCAACCGCGGCAGCGGCAACAGCGGGGGTTCCAACGGCAACGGGCCCGCGACGGTCCTCCTCGATTGCCGTGTGGGTCTTGGGGGCCTCTCCGAGCCCGCGTGCTACACCCGCGGCCTCGTCGACGTCGCGCCCTGCGCGCCAGTTGCTACTGCTGTCCCTTTGTCGGGAAACTCTTCTTTGTCGGCAAAGGCGAGGAGCAAAAATCTGACCCCGATCGCCGAGCTCGTCGCGCTGGGCAAGGGCGTCGACGGCGGGCCTGGCTCCTTGTGCGCCTCCCCGGCTTCTCTGCTGCCCGGCTTCGAGGGAGCTCCGCTTCCTGGACCCGAGGTCGTTCCCCTGTGCAAGCCCGGGTTGACCTGCAGGGACTTCCAGGGAGCTTACGGCGTCTGCGGGCCCGCGCCCTCTCCTCCGCCGACGATTTCTCCGCTGATTGCTACTGGAGGAGAAGACAACGCTGCCGCTGCTTCGGCTGCTGCTGCTGCTGCTGCTTCCTCTCTCGCCACCGCCCCGCGCTTCCCTTCTCTCACCTCCGTCCGCGTCTCCCGCCGCGCCTCCGTCGCGGGCATGCAGTGCCGCCTCCCCCTGCGCTACAAGGGGCGTCTTTTATCTGACTGCGACGGCTCGCTCGGCGACGGAGGCGCCGCGACGGGCGACAGGCGCTGCTTCGTCGAAGGGCTCAACGTCACTGCGATATGCGCACCCGTCCCCTCCGCGACGGGCGCCGCGACCGAGTCGCTGGGCGAGCTCGAGGCCCGTGGGGGCCTGGGAGATGGGCGCGCGGGCGCTCTGTGCCACCTGCTGCCCCCGACCAAGCCCGCGGATTCTTCCTCGACTTCGACTTCGACTTCGACTTCGACTTCGACTCCCGTCCCGCCGGTCGCCGCGTGCGCCGCTGGGTTCGCCTGCACAGAGTTCGCCTCCCCTCCGATGGTCGGGGGCAGGTTCGGGTGGTGCAAGGCCCCCTCGCAGCAGAAGCTGGTGGACGTTGGGGGGCTGGCGGCGGGGTCCAAGACCGCTGGGGCTGCAAAGGTAGAGAAGAAAGAGAATGAGAAGCGTTTTTTTTTGAGTTTTTTGTTGTTTCTTTTCATTGTTCTTCGAGAGGAGGTCGAAGAAAAAAAGCTCACCCTTCTCTTTCCTTTCTTTCTTTCTTTCTTTTTCCTTCTTCTCCAAAAACCGAAAACCCCAAAACCAGGCCTCCGCCGACGCACCTCTCCCTGCCTTCGCCAGCTCCCCCTCGATGAGCTCCGAGGCGATGACGGCGGCGGCGGCGAAAGCGGCAGCAGCAGCGAACGCAAACGCGAAGGCAAACAGCTCGGCCGCCGCCGCTTTCCCTTACGTGCCTCGCGGCGTCTTCGGCACCCCCGTGCCGCAGGGCGCCGTCGCCAACGTCGTCGGCACCAACTACTACTGCGGCCCGCTCTGTATGGGGGGCTCGTTCATCGCTATCATGCTGACGGTGGGGCTGATGTCTTGGGCGTGCGTGTCTCTGTGCTGCGGCGGAGGGAGGAGGACAAACGGCGGAGCGGCGCCGATGGGGTCGATCTCTTCCCCTCCGACTCAACAACAGAGGCCCCAGCAGCAGCAGCAGCAGAGGCCGGCGACTGCCCCCGCCGCTTCTCCTCCTCCTCCTTCTTCTCACCCACCCGTCGCCCTCTCCCTGCGCCCGACGAGGTACGAGAGGTTCGAGGACGCGCCCGAGGGGCCGCCGCCGCCGAGGGCAACGGCAGCGCCGGCGGCAGCCCCGCTCCGCCCCGGCTCGGCCTCGACGCCGCCTTCTTCTTCGAGCGGAACGACAAACCCTTTCGCGTTTTCTTACCCGGCGCAGCCGCCGCCGGCCTGGGCCGCGGGAGAGCCGCTGCCGCCGCCGCCGCAGGCTGCTGCGTGGCCCGGCCACGGAGGAGGAGGGCGCTGATTGTTTTTTATTTGACTTTTCTATTTTTTTTCAAATAACTCCCCAAAAAACTAAAATGCTTTGTTCTCAAGTGCTTTTTTTGAACCCGTTTTTTTTTTTCATTCATTCATTTGCGCGTTGCTCTTGTGTGTAACTTCGCTTGTTTTGCCTTTTTCATTTGCTTACGATTTTGCCAATTTTGGGAAAGAGCTCGAACACGCGGAGCGCTCCTTTTTCGTGCGACGAGTAGCGTTTCTGGTTTTTTCTTTTTTCGCGTTCCTCGCCCTTTTCTCCTTCTTCTCCTTCTCCTTCATCGTTCGCTTTCTCGCTCCTCCTCCTTCCGGGAGTCACGTCAACGACCTCGAACCGCTTCCTCGCGGCCGCCCAGAACCTCGCGTCGCGCTTCCACCGCCGGACGTGAGCGATCAAGATGCGCGGAGGTGGTCGGAAAGAGGAAGGAGGGGAAGGAGAAGAAGCGGACGAAGAAGCAACGCCGTTTTCGTTGTTGGCGTCGTCGCTTCTTCCACTTCCACTTCCACCGAAAGCGAGCTCCTCGAGCGTCTCGAGCAAGGGACCAAAAAGCGCGCCGTCGTAAATGACGTCCGCTGCGATGACGACGCTCGGAGGAGAAGAAGTCGAGCTTGAAGAAGCGGCCTCCCAGGCCCTCTGCGCCGCCCCTCGCTCGCCCCAGGGAAGCGGAGCGACGTCGACGCTTCCCCCCTTCCTCCCGATCTCCGCGGCGTTATGCTCGACGTTCCTCCTCGAGAGCGTCAGAGCGGGCCCTTCCAGGTCCGTGAGAAGCACCGCTGCCCCGGCGAGAGCGGCGACGGCGATCCCGGTGAGCCCCGGGCCGCTGCCGAGCTCGAGCACCGAAGCGTTGCGCCAAGAGAAGGAGGAGCCGTTTTCGACTTTTTCCGTTTTCTTATCTTCTTTCTCCACTTCCCCGGCGATGAACTCGACCAGCATGGCCGCGGACGGCCAGACGCGCGCCGCGAGCCCCTGGGTGGAGTCGTGCGCGATCGTCAGGGAGAGGTCCGACCGCGGGAGCTTGTAGGCCAGAAAGCCCGCGGCGCCGTCGTCGGCCGAGAGCGACTTGATGTTGTCGATGATGGCGGCCTCGGTCGAGCCGTCTTCGTCTTCGTCTTTGTCGTCGTCGTCCGAGGAGCTGCCCGCGTCTTCTTCCGTCGGGCCGCATCCTGGAAGCTCCGCCCAGCGCTCATCGTCGCCCTCGTCGACGGGCATCGGATGAGTGGAGGCAACTGAAGGAGCGAAAAAGAAAAAAATGATTCTTTCACGATCTGGAAAAAAAGAAAAAAAATCAAGCCGAAGTCTTCGGCAACGCCACTTCGCTTCCGAAAAAGGAAAAACAAAAAAAAGCGAAGACATCTTCGACAGCGCAATTGGAACGCTTCCGCGTGTCGAACATCCAATTCCCTCCCAGAAACATCACAAGAAAATAAGCTTTTGCGAGGGAGCACCTGTAATAAAACTCAGAATGCTCCGCTTCGCCCGCATCGCAATGCTCGCGATCGTCGCCGTCGTGCTCGCGCTCTCTGCGGCGCTCGCGAGTCCGCTACCCGACTCGCTCGACGCCGCCCTCTCGGCGCGAGCTTCCGGGAACGGCGGCAACGCCTCCGACGTCCCGCTCGCCAACGACGACGGCGCCCTCGCGAGATCCGCCTCGGATACCGTCATCGTCATGGAGCCTGCCCCGGAGCCGAAGAAGAAGGTCGCTCTGTCCCCGTCGCCGGCGCCGGCGCAGGCGCCCGTTTTCATTGCCGAGGAAGACGCAAAGGCAGCCGCAAAAAAGTCGAGTTCTTCCTCCTCCTCGCAGAAGAAGGCCGCCCCCGCTGAAGACCCCAACGTCATCCGCGGGGAGACCGGAGGGATGTTTGTCGACGTCGGGACCTTCGTCGTTGGAGATTCCGCTCCTCCGGCGCCCGCCCCGACGCCTTCTTCTTCGGCAAAAGCGGCGGCGGGAGCGAAAAAGGGCGGCAAGGCTGCCTCTCCCGCGCCGAGCCCGGCAGCGCAGCAGCCCCTCTCCTCCGTCCCGGCCCCCGCTCCTGCTCCTTCTTCTTCTTCGGCTGCCAAAGAGTGCAAGCCCTGCCCCGACCTCTGCGCCGCTGTCGCCGAGGCCGCCGCGGCGGTCCCGGCGAAGCCGGTTGCTGTCGTTGCTCCGGCTGCTGCTGCTGCTGCTGCTGCTGCGACGACGACGACTGCGGCGACGGCGACGACGACGACGCCCAAAACTGCCCCGGGCTCTGCCACCCCGGCCAACTCCTACACCCCGATCAACTCCGCCGCCGTCGCAACGAATCCTCCTCCGAAGAAGCGCGCCATCGAGGAGGCATCGGACGAGGACGTTCCCGCCGCTGCTGCGACCGTCGGAGCCGCCGCCGCGAGACAAACAACGACTCCTGGTTCCGCTTCCGCTTCCGTCGCCGCTCCCGTCGCCGCCGCCTCGGGCCCGAAAAAGGCATGGGCCGACCCTGAATCCGCCGACGCCCTCGCCTCCGTCGTTCCCCCGGCCCAGAGGCGCCTCAGGAGGAGGAGGAGCCTGCTCAGCGACGACGACGACGACGACGACGAGGACGAGGACCCGGCAGAGAAGGCGGAGAAGAAGCTCCGGAAGGCGTCGAGGCGCGCCGACCGGTGCCTCTGCTCCTGCAAGGCCCCTGCCGCCGCTGCTGCCGCCGTTCCTGCTGCTGCTGCTGCTGCTGCTGCTGCTGCTGCTCCGGTCCCCGTGGCTGCGGCCAAGACGGCCGCGATCGGGCCCGTGAAGATCTAGAGAGGGAGAGAGAGAAATAGAAAGAGAGAGAGAAACTTTTTTTTTTCTTGCAACAATAAAAACAACAGATCAGTGGAAAAAAAAATTCTTTTTCTCTACCCTAGATCCCCAGTGGCGTGTTGAGATCGAACGCAAAGTTGCTCGTCAGGCACGGCGTCTGTCCGCTCATCCCCGCGGCGTCCAGGGCCCCCGAGAGCAGCGAGTTGAGCTTCCCCATGATTCCTCCCCCGGCCGCGCTTCCGCCGCTTCCGCCGACGCCGCCGAGAGACGAAGGGAGCCCTAGCCCCGCCAAGCCGGAGGAGGGCCCGCTATTGACGCTGGCATCGAGGACGGTCTTCATCTGTGTGTTGGTTGGTGGTGGTTGGAGGAGAGAGAAAGAGATAGAAGAGAGAGAAGAGAAGGGAGAAAAGATAGAGAGAGAAAGAAAGAAAGAGGTGAGCAAAGGCAAACGAAAAAAAGAGGTCGAAAGACAGAAAAAAAAATCTTCTCCTCACGTTCCGCAGCAGCGCCTCGTAACTCAGCGACGTCCCGTACGCCTCGATCGACTGGATGAACGTGAAAGTCGCCGCCCCCGTGTGCGACCCTCCGGCCGCCAGCGCCGAGGTGTCCGCGGCGACCTGCTTGTCCCGCGACGCCGAGATCCCGACGACAAGTCCACCGGCGGTTCCCTTGTAGGTTCGCGGCTGGTACTCATACTCCTGCTTCCAGTAGATGGAGGCGTCGCGGGCCTTGGCCCGGAACTCGAGGTTGAGCGTGGAGCCCGAGTGGCAGCAGTCGAGGAGGCTGTGGAGCCTGGCTCCCGAAGGCAAAGGGCGGACGAGGGCCAAGTTCAGTTCCTCGTCCAAAATCATGCCCCCACCGGAGCCCGGGTCCTGGAAGTCGCAGGGGCAGATCGTCTCAGAGAGGCCGTCGGCCTCGTCCTAGAGGGAAGCGAGTGGTGGGGGTGGTGGGGGTGGCGGTGGAGGAAGGGGGAGAGAAAGAGAGAGAAAGAGAGAGGTGAGTTGAAGAAAGAAGAAAAAGAAGAGAAAACAAAAGTTTTCAAAAAAAAAATTAAAAAAACATCTCACCCCACTCTGATCTGGAACCTGCGCCCCGTGCCCGCTGAAACTGAAAAACAGAGAGTCCCCCGCCTGCGCCTGCGAGCTCAGCGCGCTGGCATGCCAGAGGATGTTGGACCGAGTCGGCCACTGACTCGCGTAAGGGCTGGTATCGAGAAGGAGAACAATGTTTTCCTCCGGGAACCCGAACCTCGTTATTAGGAGGTGTCGCAGGCAGGAGGCGTCGTTGATGCAGCCCTGGAGCGTGGCGGATGGCGTGGAAGCGTAGTTGCAGCCGATGAGCAGCGCGCGCTTGCGCGGGGAGCCCGAGTTGGCCGCGGGCATCGAGGGAGGGATAGAAGGAGAAGGAGCAAAGGGGTTTCCCGTCGTCGTCGTCGTCGTCGTCGTTGTTGTTGTTTGCCCTTCTTGTTCCCTCCGGGGCTGCTCCGAGTACTCGATCTCCGGGTAGGAGATCGACGAGGAAGAAGGCTGAGGCTGAGGCGGAGCGGAAGAGGAGGTCGGAGCGTTTCCGTTGCTGTTGCCGTTTCCATTGGTGCCGAGGGCTGCGACCTCCGCTTGCACCGCGAGCCGCGCAGCCAGCCCCACGAGCTCCTCCTTTGTGTCGCAGGCCTCCGGGTTGCCTCCGACGTCGCGGACGTATTCCTTTTGGTTGTTTTGGCGGGGGTTGATTTGGAGACATGGGGGGGAGCGGGTGAGAGAGGGAAAAGGGCGAAAGAGAGATCGAGGTCGAGTATCGACGAATGTCTCTCCCCCTTTCGTCGCCATCTCTCTGTCTGTGCCTTCTTCCTCTCGTGGTTTCTAGTGTATTGTAACGCACACTAAGCTGCCGGATGGTCCAGCCGGAAAATGCCTCGCTCATTCTGGCCTTCCGTCAGAGCTGGAGACAAGTTTTTTTTCCCTCTCTTTTTTTCGAGGAATATGATTCCATCACTCTTTTTTCTTTATTTTCCAAACCCCCGTTTCTTCTCTTCTCTTTCTTCCTAGCGCGCGTTTACTCGGCCCCATCCAGGGAGCCGTTACAGAGAAGCCGCCATGACCTTCTTGAAGGGCGCACGCACGGTCGAGATCAAAAGCGGAGGTGGAAAGAAAAGGCGCGGCGGAGGAGGAGGTGGCGGCGGAGGGAACAACAACAACGGCAACAACAATCAACAGCAGGGCCAAAAGCAGAAGCAGCAGCAGGGCGTCCGCGGCGGCGGCGTAAACAAGTCTCAAGGGCAGCAGCAGCAGCAACAGGGAGGCGGAGGTGGCGGCAAGAAGCGCGGAGGAGGAGGAGGAGGCGACGGGCGCGGAGGTAAGGATGGAAAGGTGTCGTTTGCCTTCTATTTTTTTGGCCAGCATCGTCAATCGACGACGAAGCTTAAGCCCTTAGGGCCCGTTGTTTCGCAAGGCTCGGAGCATCCGTTCGCGCTCCCGTTGTGCTTCTGTATGTGAGCATGGATGTGCACAAGTTGCCACGTCGTAATCGAAAGCAAGCGAGGGGGATGGAAGGGCTCGGAAACGAGAAGAGAGAAGATCAAGTTTTCATTGGTGCTCATCAACGAAAACGAAAACGAAAACGAAAAAAACAAAAAAAACTCGAGAAACTTTTTTCTCAGGAGGAGGAGCCCGCTCCGCCAACGACGGCGGCAGCAACAAGAAGAAGTCCACCGCCGAGCTCGACGCGGAGATGGACCAGTATTTCTTGAAGAACGCGCCCCCGAAAGTCGCGGCGGCGCACCTGGACCAGGACTTGGAACTTTGGAGGGCGAAGAAGGAAGCGGAGGCCAAGGCTGCCAAGGAGGCGGCCGCTGCCGCGGCTGCTGCGGCTGCGGCGACTGCGGCGCTTCCTGCTGCTACTGAGGCCGCCGCTGCTGCTCCGACGGAGGCTGCGGCCTGAGATTTAGGGAGAAAGAGAGAAAGAGCGAGAGTGAGTTGGGGCGGAGAAGGCGAAGAAGTGGAGCCCCTTCTTCTTCCCTCTCTTCTTCTTCTTCGACCTTCAAAACCCTTTTTCTTTTTTCTTTTCCGTTTGCTCTCTCGCGCTTTTGGGGAAGAAGAAGGAACTGCTTTTCATTTTTTTTCGTTTTCTTTTTGGTTCTTTCGTCAGCCAAAAAACAGACGTGTAAAGGGCGCGGGGATTGGGGCCTGACACACGCCCGAGTCGCACGGAGAGAAAAAGAGAGGCGAAGAAGAGAGCGAGCTGCAAGGAAGCAAGATTTTTCCAGAAGAAAAGCTGGGAGCTTTTTTGAGCCAGAAAAGAGAAAATCGACAAAAAAAATCGAAAAAGCTCGTCGTTCCACAACGTAGCGCCATCTTGCTCTGAAACTCTCCGTTTCCGCGACGCTCCAGTTCAGTGCCTTCCGCGGCTTCGTTTCCTCTCCCCAATCCTCCATAGGTCGCCGACACGCATCCTGCTATCGAAACTTTTGTGAAAAGGCGCGAGCTTGCGGTGCGAAAGGGCTCCAACGGAACGCATCTTTTCGAGTTTTGACGACAAAACTTCCGCCCACGATCAACCAAACCCTCATCCATCATGCCCTCCTCCACTTCTCGCCCCTGGCGATCTCCCCTGGTGGCTCTGCTGTTGGTAACGGCAGTGAGTCTCGCTCTCGTTCTGTCGTGGCGGTCCGGGAGCGTGCTCAGGCAGGCAGACGACGGCGCGTGGCTCCGAAGGGTGAGGCTTTTACCTCCAACTTCTGCCGTCGGTTCATCGCCGTCGCCGCCGTCGTCGCCGCCGCGCCGACCTAGCGCCGCCTCGAGGCCCCTGCCGCCGCTGCTCCCTGCCGAGGACGCCGCGGCCTTCGACCCGCGCCTGGCCGCGGCTGCAGTCGCTGCGGCGGCGGCAGCGGCAGCGGAGGCCTCTCCCACCACCGGCGATTCCACGGCTTTGCCCGCTGCTCCTCCTCCCCCGGCGCTGCCGAGGCTGCAGGAGGCGCTGCGAGAGGCGCTCGTCGACGCCGTTTCGGGCGGGACGCCGGCGCTGCTCTCGTTCGCCTCCGACGCCTCCTCCGACTCTTCCTTCTCTTCCTCCTCTTCTTCCTCCCACCTCGAGCCCTATCTCCGCTCGCTGGGCACCGTCGGCGGCGCCGAGCTCTCCAGCACCGCCGTCGTGGCGTGCGCCGACGAGGCGTCGCTGCTGGCCTGCGAGGCCGCCAGGCAGGCGACGGCGGAGGTCGGCGGCGCGGCGGCGCGCTGCGTTCGTTGGTCGCCGGCGCCGCCAAAGCCGAAAACCTCCTCTTCGTCTTCGTCTTCCTCTTCCGCTTCTGCTTCTCCTTCGTCTTCGCCGTGGTCCCCGATCGAGCTGGTGGCCGAGGCCGTCGGCGCGGGCTTCGCGGTCATCTACGCGTCCCCTCGCTCCCGCTTCGCTGCCGACCCGCGCTTCGCGCTGCGGCGGCTCGCCGAGGGGAAGCTCGCGGAGGTGGCGGTCGGCACGCGGGCGTCGTCGCCCTCGCAGGCCGCCGCCGCCGCCGGCGCGCTCGGCGGGCGGCGCAGGGGCCTCGCCGTGGTCGAGACGAGCTGGGACTCTTCGCTGATAGCTGCCAGGTCCTCTCCGGGGGCCAGGGCGCTGCTCGCGGCGTGGCTGGCTGCGGCGGCGGCGAAAGAAGGAGAAGAAGGTGCGACTTCTTCTTCGTCTTCCTCTTCGACGTTCGACCCCGCCTCTCTCCTTGCGGAGGCCGCGGCCGCGGCCACCGCCGCCGTCCCTTCGAGCTCGCTCGAGCTCGCGGCGCTCCCGGCTGCCGCGTGGGCGTCCACGGCGGGGTGCGCGGACGACGGAGCGGAAGGGGCAGCGGACTCGTTCTTCGCCAGGGGCGTCGTGAGGACGATGGCGGCGAGCGACGGCAACAGCGGGAGCAGCGGTGGGTGTCGTCGCCGCCGCCGTCGTTGATTTTTTTGCTAGAAATCTTTTCTAGTCAATTTTTTTCTCTTTTTTCTCGCAGCTTCACCACCTAGACTTTACAATTCCCCTTTTTTGCCACACTATTTCTCTTGAACCACCACCACTAGTACCATTGCCTTGTCCATCCATCCATTGTTTCCACTATATAGAGAATTAAAGTTTTCCCTTGCCACCCCTTTTTTCGGCGCGAGCGCGGCGGCAACAAAGGGAGAAGATTTTTTTTTGCCCGCAAAAAGTGAGAAAATTGGGGCGACCCCCTCGGCTTATATGCCGTGTCCCTTTTTTTCTTTCTTTCTTGCTGCTCTTCTTCTTCTTCTTCTCTCGCCGCCGTCCGCCACCGCCGCTGGTGTGCGCGCAGGGGAAAACGAAAGTTCCTAAATTCGACGCGGTTTGTTGGGGTGTTACTCCTGCGTTTGATCATTTTTTTAAGCCCTTTGAACTTGTAACTCGGAAAGAGAAAGAGAGACTTTTCGAGATCATTTTTTTGTCGTCACTCTCTCATTTGAGCGTGACGGTGGATGGCGATTGGACGTGCCGCAGCGCCAGCGGGAAGAAAAAAATCGTCAAGGTCGAGAGAGAAAAAAATCACTTTCCTCTCGCGAATTCGGCCGTTGAGCCGTTGAGCTCTTCTCTCTCGCATCTCAACTCTCTCTCTCAGCGCCTTGATTCCACTTTCACCGTTCTCTCTCGGCGTCTCTCATCAGCCATGAGCATGAAGGTCTCCTCCCCGGACGGCGTCAAGGTGAGATCGCCGCGTTGTTGCCGAGAAATCGAGCGCATTCCGGTTTCTTCATTCGGCGACGGCTAGCTCATTTTGACATCTCAATCTCTCGCTTCTCGCCGCCTCTCTTCCCCCCACTCCACCAACCAATCCAGGTCTACAACGTCTCGTCGGGAAATAGCACCCCGCAATGGCTCTCCGAGAGCAAGAAGAAGGCCCTGCGCAAGGACGAAGAGTACCGGTAAGGATATTTTTTTCTTTCTTTCGTGAATGCGGCCATTCGTTTTTCGTCGTCGTTGTTCTTCGACGGCGGCTGCTGCCGCAAGCGGGCCCTGACCTCCTCTCCATCGACCCTCTCCCCGCTGTCGACCCTCCACCGCGGGGGAAATCTCCCGCACGTTCCCTTTCTGACACCGAAATCAAAACCAAACCAAATAAAACGAAATCGAATCAACCTTTAAAAAAAACATAGTCGCCGCATCGAGCTGGTCCAGGACCTCGGCTTCCCCGCGGCGGCCCACCGCCTCAAGCTGTCCCCCGACGGCCAGTTCCTCTTCGCGACGGGCACGCACGCCCCTCGCGTCCGCGTCTACGAGCTGTCTCAACTCTCGATGAAGTTCGAACGCCATTTTGATGCAGAAGTGGTGGACTTCCAGATCCTCAGCGAGGATTACAGTAAATGTGTTTTTTTGTGCGCGGACAGGTCGGTGCAGCTCCACGCGAGGTACGGAGCGCACCACAGGGTCCGCGTGCCTCGCGCGGGGCGCGACCTGGCCTATTCCCCTCGCACGGCGGACCTGGTGGTCGCCGCGTCGGCACCGGAACTCTACAGGTTGAATCTCAGCGAAGGGAGGTTCTTGGCGCCGCTGGCGACGAGCTCGCCCGCAGTCAATGCCGTCGCGCTCTGCCCCGGGCATGGGTTGCTTGCCTGCGCCGGCGAAGGGGGTGGGTTGGAACTATTCGATCTGAGGGCGAGGAGGGCTGCGGGGTGGCTGCCCGACGCCGCGGCGCTGGCCGGGAGGGGTGGGAACGGTAGTGGTGGTGCGGGAAGGTGGAGGGCAAACGGCGGGAGCAGCAACGACGACGCCGACTTGACCGCGGTCCGCTCGGACGAGAAGGGCCTGACGCTCGCAGTCGGCACCTCCAAGGGACACGTCGCGCTCTTCGACCTGCGGTCGCCGGTCCCGCTGCTGACCAAGGACCTGATGTACGGGTCCCCCGTGGTGGACCTGAAGTTCCACGGGGAGAGCGTCGCGGTGCGGGGGAGCGGCGCGGGCGCCGACGCCTTCGTGAACGACTTTGACAACGACAACGGCGACGACGACGGCGAGAGAAGAGGTCGCAGCGACGCCGACGACGAAGAAGAAGCGCCGTTTGCTCCCTCCCCCTCCGCCTCCTCCTCCGCGCACTCCAGCAGGGTCATCTCCGCCGACAGGCACGCCGTCAAGATCTGGTCTGCGTCGGACGGCAGGGCGCACACGAGCCTGCAGCTCCCCAGTTCATCATCTTCGGCGGCCGGAGGCGGAGGCCGATTGGGAGAGGCGGCCGGCGCGATCAACGACGTGCTGGTCTGGCCCGGCAGGGGATTAGTCATGGTGGCCGGGGAGACCCCCGTGGTCCACTCGTTCTTCGTCCCCTCTCTGGGTCCGGCCCCTCGCTGGTGCTCGTTCCTGGAAGCCCTGACGGAGGAGCTGGAGGAGGCGACGACGGTTTCTGCGGCGGGAGAAGGCGGAAACGGAAGCGGAGCCAACGCCTCAACAATTTACGACGACTTCCGCTTCGTCACCTCTGCCGACCTCGACTCGCACGGCCTGCGACACCTGCTGGGGACCCCGGCCCTTCGCCCTTACATGCACGGCTTCTTCGTGCACAACAGACTGTGGCAGCGCGCCGCGGCCGCCGCGGGAAGCGTCGGGATTGGAGGCGAAGAGGATTACGAGGCCTCTCGCAGGAGGAGGGTCGAGGCGAAGCTGGAGGCCGCGCGGGCTTCCCGCATCGCGAAGGTTGCCAAGCTTCCCAAGGTCAACGCCGCGCTGGCCGCGAGGGCGCTGGCAGGAGAAGAAGAAGAAGGGGGGGAAGAAGACGAAGACGGCGGATCCGAGGACGAAGGAGGGAAGAAAGGCGGCGTCGGCGCCCGCGCCAAGTCCACAACCTCTGCCGCCGCGGCCGCGCGCAGGCTCCTTGCCGACGACCGCTTCTCCGCCATGTTCCGCGACCCGCGCTTCGCCGTCGACGAGGCCTCGGATGAGTACAAGCTGCTGCACCCGAACGCTTCCGAGGCGTCGGCGAGGGCGAAGAGACTGCTGCGGGAGCACTTTGAGGAAGTCGAAGGAGGAGACCACGAGGAGGAGGAGAGCGACGACGACGGCGAGAGCGGAAGCGACGACGAAGAAAGCGAGAGCGACGAAGAGGAGGAAAGCGACAGCGACGCCTCCGCTTCTTCCTCTTCTGATGACGACGCAGCCGCTCGCCCCCCTCCCGCGCAGCGCCAGCGCCGGATGTTCGCCGCCAAGGACGCCGCGGCGGCCGCGGCCTTCGGCGCCGGAGTGTCTCTCGCCGCGGACCGGAGTCGGCCGCTGGCGGCCCGCGCCGCCGCCGCCGAGGCGAAGGGCCTCGGCGGGGCGAGGGCTTGGGCGAGCGGGTCCCGCGAGGCGACGTTCATCCCGAGGAGCGGCGGGCGCGGGCGTGGAGGTGGTCGAGGAGGTCGAGGAGGTGGCGGAGGTCGAGGAGGAGGCGGAGGTCGAGGAGGAGGTCGGGGCCGGGGAGGAGGAAGGAGGTGAAGGGGGGAAAATGTATTAAAAAACTTGTCCTTCCATCACAACGAGTTTTCTTTTCTCTTTCTCGGCGCTCTCTCTCTCTCTCTCTGGCGCTCTCTCTCTCTCTTTCTCTCGCTTGCTCCCCCTTCCTCGCGCTTCCAAGAAATATGTCCACCTCTCCTCCCCCTGCTGCCCCCGAAGCCGCCGCCAAGGACAGCAGCGACCCCTCTCCCTCCTCCTCTCCCGATGACTATGACTTTGACCTGATCGTCGTGGGCGCAGGGAGCGGCGGCACGCGGGCCGCCCGCTGGGCCGCGTCGCAGTACGGCGCGCGCGTCGCGTGCGTCGAGCTCCCCTTCGGGTTCGTGCCCAGCGACAAGGTCGGGGGCGCCGGCGGCACGTGCGTTCTGTTTTGCTTTTTTTTCTTCATTCTTTCTTTTTTTATTGATTGGCCAACGATCGGGCATTGGAGTCCCCTCTCACCTTTTCTTCTCTCCCAACTCTCCCCTTTGACGACCCAGCTGCGTCATCCGAGGCTGCGTGCCCAAGAAGCTCCTGGTCTACGCGTGAGTTTTCTTTTTTTGGAAAAGAGAGAAGAGAGAAGAGAGAAGAGAAAGAGAGAGAGAGAGAGAGAGAGAGAGAAGAAAAACAAAAAACGACGACGAAACCTTTCGACAACTAATCTTGTCGACCTCATCTTTCAACTCCTCCTCCTCCTCCTCCTCCTCCTCCTCCTCCTCCTCCTCCCAGCTCGGCCTTCTCCGAAGAGTTCCGCGACGCCCGGGGCTTCGGCTGGGGCTCCTCCCCGCCTCCTTTCGACTGGCGCGCCCTGATAGACCGCAAGGGGCGCGAGGTCGAGCGCCTCAACGCCGTCTACAACAGGCTGCTGATCTCGGCGGGCGTCAACCTCTTCGAGGGCCGGGCGACGCTCGAAGGGCCGCACAAGGTGAAAGTAGTCGAGATGGTTTCCAAGGAGGACCCAAGCAAGGAGACCACAAAGACGATGACGGGGAGGCATGTCTTGATCGCCACGGGCGGGTCCGCGGTCAAGGCGCCGATCCCCGGGGCCCGGGAATTTGCCATCACCTCTGACGACGCGCTCGTGCTGGAGGACTTACCTCTGCCTCGAGGTAATAATTCCCCTCCTCGCGGGCCCGTGGTCATGGTGGGGGCCGGGTACATCTCCCTGGAGTTTGCCGGCATCTTCGCCGGTCTGGGTTGCGACGTGCGCGTCCTTTACAGGAAAGATTTGCCTTTGGCGTGCTTTGATGGGGAGTGCCGCGCGCACGTCGCCGAGTGCATGCGCGGGCGGGGGGTGCAGATGATGGCGGGGACGAGCCCGACGAGGTAAGGAGGGAGGCTTCTTTTCTTCTTCTTCCAGTGCTTCTCTCTTGCTCTTAGCGCGGTCTCGAGTGCTTTCGGAGGAACTAAGAAACGTCGAAAACGAAGACCCTCAAAATTTTCAACAACAAAAAAAAAACTCTCTCTCTCTCTTTCAGGTTGGTCAAGTCCCCCCGAAACCCTCCAACCACTACCGGCGACAAGGCCCCCCTCCGCCCTCTGGTCGATGTCCACTACACCAACCCGGACGGCAGCCCCGGGGTCATCGAAGGGGCCGCCCTCGTGATGTTCGGCACCGGCCGCAGGCCCAACTCCCACAATCTGGGACTGGAGAAGTCGGGCGTGGAGCTCGAAGCCAAGACCGGCGCCATTAAAGTCGACGCCTTCTCGAGGACGACTGCTCCGGGGGTCTGGGCGATCGGGGACGTCACGGACAGGATGGCGCTGACGCCCGTGGCGCTGATGGAGGCGATGGCGTTCTGCGAGAGCGCGTTCGGTGAGTTGGTTTTTTTTTTTTTTAAAAGAGTTTTTTCGACGGAATCCAAAACTCATTCTTCTCTCTCTCTCTTTTTCTCCCTTTTCCTTCTTCAAACCAAAAACAAAAGGCGCCGGCGGCCGACTGAAGAAGCCGGACTACGACAAGGTCGCTACGGCATGCTTCGTGCAGCCGCCTCTGGCCTCCTGCGGGCTGACCGAGGAAGAAGCCGCCGCGCGGGTCGAGGCGGCGGCAAAGGCCAAGGACAACGGCGACGGTGGAAAAACTTCGACTTTTGCTCCTTCGTTCGACATCTTCGTCTCCAAGTTCAGGCCGATGCGCAACACGCTGTCAGGGAGGAACGAGAGCACCCTGATGAAGATGATCGTCGACTCGGACACGGACGAGGTGGTCGGGTGCCACATGGTGAGTTTGGAAAAGTTTTCTGTTTTTCGGGAAAAAAATATCTTCGAAGTCGGGTTTTTTTCGCGCTCGCGCTCGATCTTTTTTTTTCTCTCGAACTCAATCTCTCGACCTTTTCCCCCACTTCAAAACATCACAGGTCGGGCCCGACGCCCCGGAGATCATGCAAGGGATCGCCGTCGCGATGCGGTGCCGCGCGCGCAAGGCCGACTTCGACGGTACAGTCGGGATCCACCCCTCGGCCGCCGAGGAGTTTGTGACGATGAGGACGAGGACGAGGAAGGTCTGAGGGAAAGAAAGAGCAGGAGCGGTTCGCGTCAGGGGCAGCGTGCGGGGTCGTCGTGGTAGCGATTTATCGTGTGGGGGGCCGCAGCAAAGGCGGCGAGAGTCTTGGCCGAGGAGAGTTTTTAAAAAAACTTTTTTGGTTTATTTAGATTTTTTCGATGTGAAGAAGCTCTTTTTGTGGTTTGCAATTTTCTTTTCTCTCTTTTACTCCTCCTCTCTCCACTCCAATTCTCTCCTCTCTCTCCACCTCCTCTCACGGGATCGCCGCCCTGATCTCCCTCGCCAGCTTCTCCATGCTCTTCAGCCCCTCCTCGGTGCTCTTGGCTTCACCCAAAGCCCGGACAAGAGCAGAACCTACGATGACGCCGTCGGCACCCCACTGCATGATTTGCTTGGCCTGCTCCGGTCCCGAAACTCCAAAGCCCACCGCCACGGGCTTGTCCACTTTAGTTGAAGACGACGACGAAGACTCGTTCCCTCCCTTTTTTGAGGCCTCGCGGGCGGCGGAGATCAGGTCCTGGAGCCTCCCTTCGTTGGCCGTCCTCGTTCCGGTCACGCCGGCGACGGAGACCAAATAAATGAAGCCCTGGCTCGCTCTGGAGATCGCCTCCATCCTCGCTGCCGGAGTGGTGGGAGTGATCAGCAGCACCAGCTCCAGGCCCGCAGCCTCCGCAGCTTCCCTGATCGGGGGCGTCTCCTCCAAGGGGATGTCGGGAACCAGCAGCCCCGAAGCACCCGCCGCAGCGGCGGCAAGGCAGAACTCGGCTGCTCCTTTCCGCATGATAGGGTTGTAATAGGTGAACATCACGATGGGCGTGTCAGGGATGTCCTTGGACACTCGAGCAACGCAGCGCAGCACGCCGTCGAGCGTGGTCTTCGAGTCGAGGCCGCGGGTGTGCGCCCCCTGGATCGTCGGTCCGTCGGCGAGCGGGTCCGAGTACGGCACGCCGAGCTCGATGGCGTCCGCTCCCGCCGCGGCCAGCGCTCGCAGGGCCTTTTCCGTTGTGTCGAGGTCGGGGTCTCCCGCCATGATGAAGGGGATGAAGGCGCCGCTGTTGAGTTGTTGGTTGATTGATTGTTGGAGGTGGGGGGAATGGAAAGGGCGAGAGGGTGAGAAGAGGTCGAAAGAGTGAGCGGAGGCGGCGGCGGCTAGTTTGGAAAAAACTCGACGTCGCAAATTCGAATTCAAAAAACTTCCCGACTTCCGCCAGACTCACCGTCCCTGCGCCTTGAGCTCGTTCATGCGCCCGCTGACGGAGACGCGCGTCGTCGCAGCAGGGGCGGACGCGGAGGCCATGACGGAGACTCGACGAGGGAGAAGAGAAGGATGGATGATGAGCGGCAAAGTCGACGACGACGACGATGCTCGCTTACTAGGCCTCGCTGCCGCGGCTGCGCGAGGACTTCTGATGACACTCCTGCTGCTGCTAGTGCTGCTGGAGACGACAGCGGCGGCGCTCGCGTTGCTGCTGCTGAGGCTGCTGCAGCCTCGCATGTCGAGAAGGAGAGAAAGAGAAAACGAAAACGAAAGAGAGGGAGAGATGTCGACGACGTCGAGGAGGGCGAAGAAATGGAAAAAAAATGTTCACTTTTTTTTCCCCGGAAAATCAAAAAATCCCCCCGAAAAAACCATGCCCCCTTCTACCCGCTCTACGCGCTCCAGGAGCGTCATCGGCGCTTCACCGGGCAAGAGCAGCACGGCTGCTACAGCTTCTAAGAAAAAGTGAGTGTTTAAAAAAAAGGGGGGGGGGGGGGGTACACGAGGCGCCGAAGATAGGGGAGAAGGAGGAGAAAAAGAAATGTTTTTGAAAAAAAAGGGGGGGGGGGGGGGGTACTCGAGTCGCTGAAGATAGCGAGAGAAGGAGAAGAGAAAGCAATGCTCGATTGATCGATCGATCACAACCTCTTCGACCTCTTCGACTCTCTTCGACTCTCTTCGACTCTCTTCAGGAACAACGCCGCCGCCGCCGCCGCTGCCGCCCCTGCTTCCCCGCCGAAGCCCAAGCCCCAGCACAGAGCAAAATCAGCGGCGAGAAAGAATCAATCAGCTCCAGCTGCTGCTGCTCCCACCAAGAAGGCCAGCAAAACCACCTCCACCTCCAACTCCACCAAAACCCCTCTCCTCCCGCTCTTCCTGCTCCTCTCGGTCCCGCGCCTCCTCTCCGCCGCCACCAACATCATCCACGACTGCGACGAGGTCTTCAACTACTGGGAACCCCTGCACTTTGTGCTCTTCGGGTCGGGGATGCAGACGTGGGAGTACTCCCCTCGGTTCGCGCTGCGGCCGTGGCTCTACCTGGCCCTGCACGGCGCCGTCGCCGCGCCCGCGGCCGCGGTCTCCCGGGCCGCTTTCGGGCTCGGGCTCGGGGCTTCGAAGAGGGTCGCGTTCCACGCCGTGAGGGTGGCTCTGGCGCTGCTGTCTGCCGCGGCGGAGGCGAGGCTGAGTGCCGCGGCGGGGGACGTTTTGGGCGGAGGAAACGGGAACGGGAACGGGAACGGAAACGGAAGCGGAAGCGGAAGCGGAAGCGGAAGCGGAAGCGGAAGCGGAAGCGGAAGCGGAAGCGGAAGCGGAAGCGGAAGCGGAAGCGGAAGCGGAAGCGGA
>Ga0114918_10001096_pt1 | contig 24047 bp, 22 predicted proteins | sample LantaG_FD_87015 | JGI IMG/M metagenome (GOLD analysis project Ga0114918, IMG submission 87015) | Deep subsurface microbial communities from Baltic Sea to uncover new lineages of life (NeLLi) - Landsort_02402 metaG | ecosystem: Environmental > Aquatic > Marine > Oceanic > Sediment | place...
CATTTTCGTTTTTTTTTTTTTTCCCTTTCTAGACAACCAACAACCAACACCACTCCTCTTCCACAACTCCCATCCCACATCCATATATTCGTTGTTTTGGCACGGGCGCCGCTGCCCCCCCCCCCCCCCCCCCCCCCCCCCCCCCCCCCCCCCCCCCCCCCCCCCCCCCACCCCCCCCCCCCCCCCCTTTTTTTTTTTTTTTGGGCCCCGGCCCCCCCCCCCCCCCCCCCCCCACCCACCCACCCCTCCTTCCTTCTGGCCTCGAGGAAATCGCGCCGGCTTGGAAAAGAAAAAAAGGGAACCCCTCTGCTACTTGAGGGCGTTTTTTTTCTTCTTCTTTCGAAAGCGACGAGAAAAAAACCCGAGGCCAGGGCTGCTCGGAGGGGGCTGCGGCTGCTGCGGCGGCTCCTGTTGACCTTTATCAAAACCTCATCACAACGCCATAAAAAACCCTTTTTCTTATACTTGAGCAGTTTCGATAACCAGAGAGAGAGAGAGAGAGAGAGATCAGAGAGAGAGAGAGAGAGCAGAGACAGGGGGGAGAGAGAGCAGAGAGATCAGAGAGAGACAGAGAGAGAAAACATCGACGCTAGAGCCAAGAGAGCGACGCTAAAAAAAAAATTAAAAAAAATTAAAAAAAAATCCCGACCGGCGCTTTGGCAGCGAAGCGGGCTTGTTTTCAAACAAAAGAAAACGCCCGCGCACGCGCGCGCTCGGTTCCCCATTCCCCCTATCGGTTCTCAACCGCACCTTCTGTTTTTTTTCCCCGTTTCAAATGCTCCACCGGCCGGTTTCTTCCCTTTCAAAAAAAAAAAGATCCTCCATCTTTTTTTCAAAAAAAAAGAACTTTCCACCGCCAACGACGCACTAAACAACTAGAACAAAAAATAAAAGAATGGATCCGAGGCAACAACAGGGGCGTCGCCGTATCATCATATCAAAATCAACTCATATTAAAAAATCCCCTGCCTGCCTTGAGAGAGAGAGAGAGAGAGAGATTAAAGGAGAGAGAGGAGGAGAGAGAGACAGAGTTAGATCAGAAAAAATAAAGACAGAGAGAGTTCGCCCCCTTGCGAATGGAATCGGGGTCTCTCTTCCCGTGCAATTTCAAAAAGAGAGGCGAACAATAATACCTCTTTCATAAAAAAAAAGGAAAAAGACGGCTGCTGGCGTTGTCGTTGTTGTCTCTCCCCTCGAGAGAGAAAAAGGAAAACAGAAAGAAAAAAAACTCAGGAGCTATTACAAAAAAAAATAAACCGCGGCATTTTTTCTGCTTTTCTCTCGTTCTTGTTCTCTCTCCACCTCCACCTTGACTCTTTTCTTCTTCAAGGCATCCTCGCCGGGTCCACCCTCACCAGCACCGTCTCCCAGTTCTGCCTCTTCCCGCTCGAGGTCACGTGCACCGCCTTGGAAGCCTGCTGCGCCCCGAGCCACAGGCTGCCGTCAGGCGCGGCCGTCGCTCCTGTGTAGTCTCCGTTGCGCATGCTCTTTGGGCTGAAGCCGTGCAAAGGCTCCTGTGAAGGTCTGGGGACGATGACGGCCCCTGGGCCGTCGGGCCTGATGGCGACAAAGGCGGCGGAGTAGTTGTAGTTGGGCCCGAGGAGGGAGAAGGACATGGCGGCGACGGCATTTTTGGAATCGCCGCCGCCGCCGCCGCCGCTTTTCGGGTTGTTTTTCGTCGCACTCCCGCCTGCGCCTGCGCCGCCTTCTTTGCTTCCGCCGCCAACAAAGCTCCTCGGAGAGGCGGCGATCGCGCCGTTGACGCAGTGGTGCCCCGGGACCGCCACGTACCCGTTCTGTGCGACGACAGGCTCGAAGTTCCCCGAAGAAGACCAGCGGGGCTCGACGCGGAAGTAAGCGATCCCGGAAACGGTCTTCGAGGTCGAAGGAGCTGCGTTTTTCTCCTTTTTCTTCTCCCGCTTTGGCCGGTGCCGCTGCCCGCTTTCCTCCTCCTCTTCCTTCTTCCCCTTCCCGTCTTCCTCGCCCCCAGAGTTCTCCACCTCCACCGCCGTCTGCATGTTGGTCCACAGCGAGCCGCCCGAGAGCGTCACCTGCTGGAGCCTCTCGTCCTTCTCGTCGAGGCGCTGGACGTCGAAGTCCCTCTCGGCGGGGTTCCTGCCGTTTTGCTGCTCCCAGCCTGAGGCCGCGGCCGAAGCGGCAGCGCCGCCGGGAGCAGCAGCGTTCCCCGCAGCGGCAGCGGCAGCGCTCGCAGCAGCCACCACCGCCGCCTCCTGCCTCAAACCCCCCGAAAACACCTTGGCGGGCTTCCTCAGCGGCAGGGCCGGAAGCACCACCGCAGGGGACAGCGTCGGCGCCTGCCCGTCGGGCAGACCCTTTCCAATCAGCGACGTGTTGGTCACGGCCCAGGCGACGACCGAGGGGAGGCCAGTTCTGAAAAAGTAGCTCGACGCCAAAACGTACTGCGTCCCACCTCGCTTGTCGTCGTAGGGCTCGCCGGCAGAAGGAGTAGCAGGCTGGAGAGTAAAACCCAGCCTCAGGGCACCGGCAGAAACGTCGGAGATCGAAGAGTCTCCCCAGGAGGTGAAGACTGCGACTCGAGGGTACGCTGCCCCTTTCGGATCCAAGAGATCGCTCTTGCGGACGCCGTAGAGAGCTGCTCCCTGCAGCCTCCCCGTGGCGAAGGTGTAGTGGTTGACGCCGAACCAGAGGGCGTGGCGGTCGACGCCGTAGGAAGGGTAATCGCCGAGGCAGCCTGAGACGTTGCTGTTGGGGTTTGGAGGTGGAGAGGAAGGAGAAGAGTTGCCGCCGTTGCTGTTTCCTTCAACGACGACTCCACCCCCGGGAAGAGCGCAGTTTTTCAGCCCCAGGCTCGGCGCCTTCCCGCTCGTGTCCACGTAGTAGACGCCGTTGAACCCTTCCCTCGGGTCCGAGCTCTTCGAGACGACGAAGACCTGGAAGGCAAAGCCCGCGGACCGAGAGTACCACTGAATGGTTAGGAAAAATCTCTTGGAGCCGGCGTGGTCGAAGACGCAGCCAGGGTCCGTCATCGAGCTGTTCCTCGGCACTTTAAACAAGGAATACAGCGAGAAGGGGCCCGCGAGCAGGTCGCCGCTGCCGGAGTCGTAGACCGCCCAAGCCGAGTTCACGGCCTGAAGCAAGAACTGACCTTTGTCGCCGCCGACGCAGAGGGCCAAGTCGGGGGGTTCCGTCAGCTTGCCGTTCACCGCGGCGTTGTCCGAGGCGTTGAGGCCGAAGACGTCGGCGAGGAGGCCCGGGATCTTGGGAGGAGGGGGCTGTTTTGGGAGCGTGGAGGAGGAGGAAGGAGGGAAAGCGGCTGCAGAAGGAGCTTCGGCTCCCGCGGCGGCGTCGCTGTTCTCGCCGCCGCTTCCACCTCCTCCTCCTCTCGGCTGGGCCCTGTTCTTGGCGTTCCCCCTCTTCAACACGTCCGAGGTGGCCCCGGTGGCCCTCCGGTGCTCCCAGGGGCCCTGGGGACCGGAGACGACGGACAGACCCGAGACGGGCTTGTTGCCGTTGCCGTTTTCGCCGCTGCCGACGACGGCGGCGACGCTCCCTCCTCCGCTTCCACCTCTTCCTCCGGAGGCGAAACTGACGAACGACGCCGCGAGGCGCTCCTCGGCGGCAAAGGCCCTCTTCTTCTCGGCCTCGCGTTCGGCCTCTTCCTCTTTCTCTTTCTCGGAGGGGCGCTTCTTGTCCTCCTCCTTGTCTCCGTCTTCTTCCTCGCTTCCTCCGCCGCCGCCGCGGCGCCTCTCGCGCCTGTCGCGCTCGCGGCGCGCCTTTCTCGCCGCAGGAGAAAAACCCTCCTCCTCCTCCTCCTCCTCCTTCTCCTTCTTTTTCTCCTCCCTCCCTTTCTCTTCCTCTTCCTGTTCCTCGCGCTCACGCTCCTCCTCGTCGATGGGGGGGCCCACGGGGTCGGCGGTGGGATCGAACTCCATCACCTGAAGTTAGAGTTTGAGTTTTTGAGTTTTTGAGTTTTTTTTTTTCGTTTCGGGTGAGTTTTTTGCTCTCTTCGTCCTCTCGTCTTTGTCTTTGTCTTCCTTCGACCTCCACCACCTCCTTCTTTCTTTCTCTTTTACCTCCTCCGTGTCGACATCGATGGGAACGGAAGGGTCCTTCCACCTCCTGGCCAGCCCCGGGGGCAGGGGGTCCCCGAGCCCGACGAACGCTGCTCGGGCCTTCGAAGCAGCTCCTCCTCCCCGGCCGCTTTTCCCGTTGCCTCCTCCTCCGCCGCCGCCGCCGCCGAGGGCGACGCCCAGCGTTCCCTGCGACGACGAGCCCTGCAGCTTCGGCGCCCTCACGAAGCTGAACTGCGGCGCGAGGTGAGGCGAGGAGCCGGTCTCCGCTGCTGTCGGCTGCATCGCTGCCCACTTCTCGAGGGAGTCGGGGGCTGGCACGGGGAGCTGCTGCGCCGAGGCGAGCGAGAGGGCGATGGCAATTGAGGCAGAGAGGAGGAGACATGCCGATGCCGATGCGGCGACGATGGTGCTCTGCCTCCCTTGCCGTCGCGATCGCCGCCCTGCTCGCTGGCTCGATGGCGCCATCGCGTCGCTGCGGAAAGAGCCAGGGAGTCTGCCTTCAGCTCCGGGAGCCGATTGCGATCCCGTGCCTGGTGTGGCGCCGAGAGGAAGCGGAAAAGGAGAAGAGGAGAAGTGTCTTCTCCTTCGATCGTCGAAAATGAGCCTGGGTCGAGCGGGAAAAAGAAGAGGTCCATTTTTTTCTCTTTGAAAAAGAAAGGCGTCGAAAACGCTAGTAAAAAAAAAAAAAAGACGCATCCCATCGCGTCTCCTCCCAAACTGGCGAGATGACCCTCCCGCACCTTCCTGCTCCCTTGAGCAGGACCCACGTCTTCGCCGAGCTCGCCCACGCGGGATGGTCCTTTACAGAGGCCTCAAAGGCCGAGAAAGGCGGAGGGATCGATGCCCATGGCGACATGGACGAAGGACGACGGCCGCCGCCGCCGCCGACGAACTCTTCTCCTTCAACCTCTTCCTCCTCCTTCTCCGTCCGCGCCCCCGCGCGTGGGCCGCGCGCCTCCGCCCCTTCGGCCTTCCCCTTCGCCAGGGAAGACGGGAGAAGGCTGGCTGCCCCCTGGCTCCCTTCCTCTTACGCTCGCCCGGCGGGGCCCGAGGCCGCCTCCGAAGCTCTGGCCTCGGCCGCGGGCGCGGTCGCCGCGGCGAGGCTGGCAGCCGCGGCGCTCGGCGGCGACGCGCGCTGGTGCCGCGCCGCGGCAGAGGACCTGGGGAGGATTTCTGCCCTCGTTTGCGCCGCCGCCTCCTCCGAGTCGTCGGGGGCCTGGGTCAAGTGTTTTGAAAAGATCAAGCAGGGCGAAGGAGGCGAAGGAAGCAACGGCAACGGCGGCAACTTCAGCAAGAACAAGAAGAAGAAGAAGAAAAAGGCCGCCGCGGCAGCCGCGGCCGCGGCGCGCTCGGCCTCCCGCGCCCTGCTCGACGTCTCGACGGCGATGATGGCCGCTGCCAAGGCGGTCAAAAGGGCCTGCGCGGCGCCGAGGATGACGACGACGACAGCGGCGACGACGACGACGAAAAGTCACGCCGGCGGCGGCAGCACCAGCAGAGGAGAAGACCCAAACTCCTCTTCCCTCCCGCTCCGCTTCCGACTCTCTGCGTCCTCCGTCCTCGAATGCGTCACCGCCCTCGACGCCGCCTTCTTTGCGCTCTGGGAGCACTTTGTGAGCTGCCCCTGGGACTGCCCCGCCACGGTCCCGGCTCCGCACTGCTATTTCCCTTTTTTGGCTTCCAAAAATCCCGCGTCTTCGCTGGCGTGGAGGAGGTTGGTCGAAGGGGCTGGGAGGGCGGCAGCGCCCGCGTGGGCGAGGGCGTGGGGGCTCGAAGTCGAAAAAGAGGGGAAGAAGGAGGAGGAGGAGGTCGAGGCGGCCGCGGCGGAGGCGCTCGCCGCCGCGGTCGAAGAGACGCTTTCGAACTCTTCTTCGAGCTCTTTCAACTCTCCTTCGAGCTTTTCGACGCCGCACCCGCTGCTTCGGCTCGTCCACGCCCGCGCGGCGGAGGGCGCGAGCCTGCTGTGGGCCTCCGGTCTCGCCGGAGGAGCCGGAGCTGGGGCCGGGGCCGGGAGCGGGGCGAGGAGCGTCGAAGCGAGCGCAGCCGCTTCCGCCGCCGCTGCCGCCGCCGCCGCCGCTTCTAAGAAGGAAAAGGAGAAGCAGCGACAGAAAAAGGAAAAGAGGAGGAGGAAACTGCGGGCCCCTTCGCCGCAGTCCTCCTGCACTTCCTCGGACTCGGACGCCGTTTCGTCTTCTTCCGACTCCGGTTCTGGGTCTTCTTCGGAGTCGGAAGGCGGCGACGACGACGACAGCAAGGGCAACAGCAGCGGGAGCGACGACGACGACGACGACGACGACGACGACGACGACGACGGCGAAAACCTTGCCGCCGCTCTCCCTCCCTCCACCTCCACTTTCGACCCCAACGCCACGCAGCCCTGGCCGGCCAACGCCGCCCTCGCGGCCTGGAGGGCCTCGGCGAGGGAGTGCCACTCCTACGCCTACGCCGTGCCGACCCGGGCGGCGATCCTGAAAATGCTCTCTTTTTCTTCTCCAGAGTCGGGTCTTTCTCCTTCTTCTGCCGCCGCCGCCGCTGCTCAAAAACCCGACTTTTCTCTTCCTCCTCCGTCGTGGGTCGAGGTCGGCGCCGGGGTCGGCTTCTGGGCCGCGGCGATGCGCGAGGAGCTCTCCGGGACGCCGCACTGCAGGGTCCTGGCCGTCGACGTCGCGGCGCAGAAGAAGAAGAAAGGAAACGGAAAGGGAGGGAGCGGAAGCGGCGGAAGCGGCGGAAGCGGCGGAAGCGGCGAGAGCAACCAGTGGCACGGGCGCGTGCCCTCGGTCACCGACGTCGAACTCGGGGGCCCGGAGGTCCTCGTACAATTGTGTCCTCCCCCGCCTTCGCTGCTGCTGTGCTACCCGCCTCCCGACGGGGCAATGGCCTGCGCGGCGCTGGCCACGGTGACCTCCGCCGTCGGGAGAGGAGGAGAGGAGAAAGATCAAGCTCGTTCTTCTTCCTCCGCCGTCGTCGCCGTCGTCGGCGAGGTGGCCGGGGACACGGGCGGCCGCGCCTTCTGGCGCGAGCTGAGCAGCAGCGGCGACTGGAGCTGCGTGCTGCGGGAGCGGCTGCCTGACTGGAGCGACACTTGTGCAGAACTGCTGGTGTTTCGGTTTTCTTCTTCCCCCGAAAGCGAAAAGAAGAGCGAAAAAAACAGCAGCGGCAACAGCTCCTCGTCGCCGCCTCTGGTAGCGTGCTCCTGCTGCGGTCCCTCGGTCCCCGCGACGAGGAGGTGCAGGCACTGTCGGTCGCACGCGCTCTGCGAGGGGTGCTTCCGCGGCGGCCTCGGGAAGGGAGGAGGAGGCGGCGGGGGAGCAGGGAGAGGAGCGAAGGCTCGGAGGCGGCACGCGGCGGAGCACGCTCTGAGGCTGCTCCCTTCGCCAGAGGCCCTCGGGGGCTCTGCTGCCGCTCTGTGGGAGGCGCTTCCCGCTTTCCTGTGGAAGAAGCGAGGGAGCGAAGGAGACACGGGGAAGTCGAAGAAGAAAGAGGGGGAAAAAGAGAAAAGGACGAGGCGGAAGAAATGAAAAAGGAAGAAGAAATGTTAAACAAGTAGAGAGAAATGAAAAAACGAAAAACGAAATCTTCGACCTCTTCTCTCTCTCCATATCCCCCCCTCCCTTTCACTCCACATACGGTCCCCCGACCTTCCCGCACTGCAGCCTCCCCACGGGCTCCCTCAGGCACTCGTCGATCGCCCCGACAGCGTTGACTATCGACACCGCTTCGCCGTTCTTGGTCCAATAAGATTTCGTCCCGTATTTCCCCGCCAAGCGGCTCCAAAAGGTGCGAGGCACGCGGAGGTCGATGCCGGCGCCGACGTTGAAGTTGAGGATGTTGCCCGTGTTCGGGTCGGCCTGTTTTTGTTTGGTTTGGAGTTGGGGGGTGGGGAAAGAGAGAAAGAGTGGAAGAAGGAAGTGAGAGCAGTTTTTTTTCCTTTGTGTATTTTCGGTCGCTCTCGCCTTCTCTCTTGCTCCTTCAAAAAAAGAAAAAAAAAGCTCCAAAAAACTCACCACAAATACCACGGTGTCGTCATCCACGCCCCAGTAGTCCTTGATCGCCAGACCCGGAGTCTCAGGGTAGTTCTGCGCCAGCACCCGCAGCTTCACGCCGGTGTCCCTCTCCAGGGCCTCGGCCTGAGACCGCAGCCGGGCTCTTTCTCCTTCCGTTAAGAAACCGGCGACGTCGAGGACCGGGGTGAACTCCTTGGGGAGGAGCTCCGGCTTGTTCACGCCCTCGAGCCGGGCCTGGGCAGGCGGAGGGAAGGAGAGGGAGGTGACGGGGCCGAGGGCCAGCGTGGCGGCGAGGGCGAGGGCGGCGAGGCGGGAGGCGAGAGGTTGTTGAGAAGGTTGGGGTCGAGGAGGTTCAGAGGTCGAGGTTGCTCCGGCCTCCTTCATCGAAGACGACGCTCTCGGCGGCGACAGAGCCGATACTGCCCTCTGCGTCGTTCTCGATTGCGATGCCGCGCCGCTCGAGCGCTGAGGGATCGATGTCGTGCGCATGCTGGGACTGGTGGTGTCGGGTTGGAATGGGGAGCTTGCGGGCGAGCTGGGAAAGGGAATGCGAGTGGAGGAGGGGCGATCTGCTCCTTTCGAGAGTTTTGTGTTGACTCTGCGATTTTTTATCTCGACGAGACTCGCTTCACTCCTCTCTCGCCCCTCCTGTTTCGACAAAGAGAACTTCCCAAATCGAAAAAAGAAAGAAAGCAAAGCTCAAAGATCCTCGGCTTTGAAGAGCTTCCTAGCTCTTCTCTTTACCTCCACTGCGCAGCTCTTGATCTCTAGTACACATCTGCATAGACAAAAAGAGCAAGAAGCGGTACGTTTGAAGGCCTTTGAACGCGCTTTTTCGATTCTTTTCGACGTCCAAAAAAAACGTCGTCGTCGTCCATCATCGACCTTTTTGGCTTTTCCCAATCAACTCGCGGAGCTCGCTCTTCTTTCACTCTTCGGCCCGCTCTTTGACAAGATTTTTCGTAGCTGCGTGATGCTTGTGAAAGTGATCCTGCATCCATGCAATTTGAATGGCGTAAAACGCACGGCGGACTTTGGAGACCGCGACGGAAAGATGCGAGCTTTTTTTTTTTTTTTTCATTTCGCATCGCAGGCATAATATTCGTCTTCGCTGACCCCCCTCGACGACCCCGACCCCCTCTCAAAACCCCATACAACCAACTCACAGGGAACAGGCTCTTCCTCCACTTCGAAGCAGCAGAAAAGGGAACTTTGAAACCCCAACCAGAAGAAAAATGGCAATCAAGCTCCGGAAGGCGGCAGCAGCAGCAAACGGCAACGGAGCAGCGGCGCTCGCCGAAGACGCGTCGCCTCCTCCTCCGCCCTCGACCTCTTCCGCTTCCGCTGCCGCTTCAACTTCCGCGCCCCCTTCCTCCGCGCAGCCTTCCGCTCCTCCTGCTGCTGCTGCTCCCGTCGTCATCGACTACGTCGGAGACGCAGCCCGGGCAGCGCAGTCTCGGACCAGGTGAGAGATAGCGCAACTGTTTCTCGTCTTTTCCTTCCTTCTTTCGTTCGTTCTCAGAAAACACGCCCTTTTTCCAAACTCTCTTCTTCCCTCTTTCTTCTCCTCTTTCTCACCGCCGCTCCTCCTTCCAAAAAAAAAAAAAACTTGAAGACCCCTGGCCGACCTCGTCTTCGTCTTCCACCTCTGCGCCTTCCTCTGGTTCTCCCGCGTCTGGGCATGGCACCTGGGAGAGCAGGCCTCCACTTTACCCGGCTCGAAAGGCTTCGGCTGGTTCTTCCGCTACCTGACCTTCTGCTCCTTCACGGCGCAGACGGCGACGCTGGCCCTGTGCTGCGCCGCGCACCTGGCGCTGAGAGCGCGCGTGGCGGCGAGGGCGGTGGCGGTGGTGAAGGAGGAGGAGGAGCGGGTCAAAGGAGGAGGAGGAGGTAAAATGAGCAGCATCAGCAGCAGCAATGGCACCAACGGCAAAGGCAACGGCAACGGCGCTCCCTCTCTTCCTCCACCAACAACACCAACTCCAGCGACCCCTTCCCCGCTCTGGCTCTCCCGCGCCTCCGACGACGCCGCCTGCGCCATCTTCGGCCTCGCCAACGTCGTCACGCTGATGTACTTCGCGATCGAGCGCTCTTCGGCGGGGAACCTCGTCGAAGGGGGAAGAGCGGCGCACCCCTCGTGGCTGGGGTTTGCCGTTCACTCGCTGAATGCGTGCGTTGCCTGGACGGACTTGCTGCTGGCCCACCCTCGTTCTTTTTCGCCTAGGGCTGCCAAGTGCTCGGTGACGCTGGCGCTGTGCTACTGCCACTGGCTGCTCTCGTCCGTGGGGTGACGGGAAAGTTCCCCTATCCGATCTTGAACAAGCTGCCGATGCCCGGGGGCTTCTTCTTTCTGATCGGCACTGGCATCGTGCTCTTCTGGGTGCTGTTCCAGATTGGGAAGAAGATCTCGAGCCCGCTGCTGAGGTACAAGACGCGGTATGGGTGGCCTGCGGAGTGAAATTCACTTGTAAAAAAAGAAAGATAAATTTTTTCCTCCGTTTTCGAACTCGAAGACACTTCTCCGAAAACAAAAAAAATCAAGCGACGCTTTCGCACGACGACGTCAATCACCATGCGGCCTCTTTCTCTTTCTCGCCGTGCTCTCTCTCCCCTCGCGCACCCTCAGAGGCGAGAACACGGTCGAAAAACACCCGCCGTTGTCAGGCGAAGCGCCTTCGGCGAGAAAAAAGAGGAGAGGTAAGGAGATGAATGCGACTTGTTTTTTTCTTCTGCTGCTGCTGTCTCATCGCCGTCGTCCTTCGACCTCCTCTTCGACCACCTAGCCGCAAAAAGAGATTTTTTCGTTTCCAACTTTCTCGCGCCTTCTCCTCTCCCCGCACTTCCCTCTCTCTCTTTCTCTGACAAGAGCCGCCATTCGATCTCAATTCCAAATCTCTAAAAACAAAAAACAAAAAAAAAAACAGCTCCTCAGCAGCCTCGACCTCGACCCCCTCCTCCTCCAACGAGACGCCGCCGCCAAAAAAGGCAGCCCCGGCGCTCTCGCGCCTCTCGAACGCCGTTGTCTCGGGTTTGCGCTCCTTCCCTCTGCCCGACCTCGACGAGGACTCCAAGGCGATGATCTCCGAGCTGATCTCCCCGCCACCGCCTCTGTCTGACGACGACGAGGAGAGCGAGAGCGAGCTCGAGGACAGCGACGACGACTTCACCCGGAGAGCAGCAGCAACAGAAGCGACGGCCGCCGCCACTTTCGACGAAAACAACCTCGACAGCAGAAAGAAAAAACCTTCCTCCTCTCCCCCGGCCCTGGGCGCCCGCGGCGGCGGCTGGGTCCTCGCCCAGTTCGCCGCCCTGTTCTTCGTCGTCTTCCCCCCGACGGCCATCACGCTCGCGATCCAGGTCTCCGGGATCTTTGCCATTATCGCTGGGATCGCGCTTGCGGCGACAGGCGTCAGCAGCATTGGGATCCGCTCCCTGAGCCCGTTCCCGGTCCCGAGGAGGTCCAACCAGCTGGCTGAGAAGGGAGCTTACGGTCTGGTGAGGCACCCGATGTACGGCGGGCTGATCCTGTTCGCCGGAGGGGCCGCGGCCGCCTCGGCGAGCCCCGGCCGGGCCGCCGCGGCCCTGGCGCTCTTCTTCATTCTGGAAAACAAGATGATCCTGGAGGAGAAAGGGATGAGGAAGAAGCACGGGGCGAGGTATGAGGCCTACGCCGCCAAGACGAGGAAGGCGATTCCGTTTCTGTGGTGATAAGGAGGAAGAGAGAGAAAGAGAAGAAGAGAGAGAGAGATGAAGACAGAGAGAAAAGAAAAGAAAAAAATAAAGAGAAAAGAGAGAGCAAGTTTTCGTTTTCGTTCCTTTTGTAACATTTATTAGAGCTCTTTCCTCTCTCTTCATTTGAGAACCTAAGCGGAAGGAGGCGCGGCAGTTCCCCCACCGGCGCGGTCCCTCGCCTTTCTCCCACGGGGCCGGCGAGGCTTCGACTGCTTCTTCGCCTCTCCTCCTTCGCTTCCTCCTCCTCCGCCGCCGCTTCCGCCGCTCGCCGTCGCTGCCGCTGCCGCTCGCGCTTCCTCTTCCTGCTGCTTCAGCTGCGCCTTCGGGGGCAAGATGGCCAGATCCAGGAGCCCGTCCGGGGGGCAGATCGTCATCCTCCGGGCTCCGCGGTCGACATGGGGGACAAAGGCCTGCGTGAAGGGGAGGAGCACGGTCCGGCGGGCAGCGGCAGCGGCAAGGGAGGGAGGCGTTTTGCCTCTCCGCCGCTGCCTTTGCGTCGTCGTCGTCGTCGTCGCCGTCGTCGTCGAAGCTTCTGCTCCTTCGACCTCGACCTCCTCAACTTCTTCAACCTCTTCTTCCGCTCCTTCGTCATCCGACAGCTCCAGCCTGAGCAAATCCGTCCCACCACCCCCACACACGTCCACGACGATGCCGACCACCTTTTCTCCCCTTCCTCCTTCCCCTCCGAGCAGTCTCGCCTCCATCCCGATCAGTTCTTGCGCGTAAAAGTCGTCGCCGGCCTCTGGCAGCGCTGGCCTCTCGGCGGCGCTCACCCACAGAGAATTGTTGGCGAGGGCCGCCGCCGCCTCGGGCGAATCGATGCCTCGGAGCTTCAGGAGCCAGGAAGAGGAACCCGCGGAAGAGGAGGAAGACGAGCCCTTTTTGCTGCTCCTGGAGATGGGGGCCGGGTGGGCGGCTTCGATCCTGACAAGGCGCGGCTTCGGGGCAGCAGCAGCAGCGGGAGCGGAACTCGACCCTCGGCCGATGAGGATGCCGCGCGACTTTCCTCCGCTCCCTCCTCCCCTGCCGCTCTCGAGCTGGGGCGCCACCCAGAACCTCGCCCCTTCCTCCAGCAGCCTCTCCTCGGGCTCGTCGGTGACCGGGAAGATGCGGACCTCTCCCCTGACGCCGTGCGGGGCGCCGAAGGTGGCGACCTCGACGAGGTCGGAGGGCGGGGCAGCAGAGGAGGTTGAAGGCGGCGACGACGGCGTCGATGAAGAACCGTCGTCGTCGTCGTCGATTTCGATGGCGTCGCTCGCGGCGGCGCCGAGGGCAGTCGAGGAGGGTCTCGAGTGTGATTTCCTCCCTGTGACGCTGGAAGTGTTGTGACTACACGCGACAGCACGCGGAGTTGACGGAGGCGTCGGTTTGGATGCCCGACAGCGCGGCAAAAGCGTCGCCGTCGGCAACAGCGACAGGCATCTAGCCGTCGGCGTCGAAGGCGAAAGCATCGAGGCCCAACGTCCTCTGCCCAACGTCCCCTGCGTCTTCGTCGCCGACGACGCAGCGCCACAGGACGAGAACATCGTCTCTTGCGATGTCGTGTGCGGTTTTCTGATGCGTTAGTCGAACTGAGAGAGAGAGGCAGGGCCGCGACGCGAGAGTTTGATTTTTTTATTTTTTCGCTTGTGAAGCAAAATCAATGCCCACTTTTTCCTTTTCTTTTCGATTCTCCTTTTCTTTCTCTTTTGCTTCTCTCTCGCGTCACTGCAGCTCCTTCGATGGTGAAAAAGGCGCAGCGCCTGCGTGACAAGGCCGCGCGAAGGCTCGGCATCGGCGTCGGCGTCGGGGCGGGGTTCGGAGAGCAGAGGGAGGAGCGGCAGCCGTCGTCGAATTCGGCAACGGCGGCGGCGGCAGCGGCGACCTCGGCGAAAAACTCCACAGAAAACCTCAACAAAAAACCTCCCGCTCCGCGGCACGTCGTCAAGGTCGTCAAGAAGCTCCGCTTCCTGAAAAGGGCCGCGGCTTCTGCCCCATTGCCGCAAAGGCACGAGCAGAAGGAGTCTCTCCTGGGCGTCGCGAGGAACAAAAGGGGCGGCGGCGGCGTTGGCGTTTCGAAAAAGAAGACCTCGACGACGACGAAGAAGCAGCAGCAGCGCCGCCGCCGCCGCTCGTCTTCTTCTTCGACCCTCGGAGACTTTTCCTCTCTCGTGGCCTCTCTCTCTGACCCCGAGGCCTTCGCACCCAAGAAGGTTGTCGCGCTGGCTTCCCTCTCGACGGGCAAGGAGCGCATGCGGGCGGCGGAGGTGGCGCAGAAGGGGGGCTTTTTCTCCCTGAAGAGGGGGGGGCCTCTGGGCTTTGGAGGAGGAGACCCCTTTGCTGCCGTCGCCGCGGCCGTGGCCTCTTCCGTCGGAGGAGGAGCAGGAGAAAGCGTTCCCTCCGCTCCTTCCGCTGCCGCCAGCAGGTGGCAGGGCATAGACCTCGCCAAGGCGGAACAGCAGAGGAAGCGGATGCGCAGGGAGGCCAAGGAGAGGAGGAAGGCGGCGAAAGCTGCCGGGGGAGCGAGAATTAGCGAATGAGAGGTTCATTTTTTTGTTGTTGCATTTTTGTAAAATAAGAAAGAAAAACTAGAGAAGCGTCGTTATCGCCCCGCCACAGGGAGCATAAGCACCCCAGGCCCCGTAATGGGACCTGCGGGAAGCTCTCCCGGCGGTCTGCCTCCGGAGCTTGAGCTGAAGGATGAACTTTTTGCTGTTTCGAAGTTTCGCTTCTTCTTCGCTTTTTTCGTTTACGGTTTCGCTTTCGTTTTCTTCGTCATCTTCTTCGAAGGAACCCAGCATTACCCACAGCGACTTGGGCAGCGAATCTATGTCGAGAGAGAGCTCGCACGAAGGGAGCCTGTAGGAGGCGGAAGCCGAAGAAGAGCAATTGAAAGTCGAGGCGACGAGTCGGCCAGAGGGGGGTAGCGTCGGCGGGAGAACGAGAGCCGTTCCTCCTCCTTCCTCGGCAAGGGGGGCAGCGACGACGCGCAGCTTCCTCCGGAGGCCCTTTCGACAGCCAGGCAGGTCGACTTCCTCTGAAGAACCTTTGGGGTCCAGCTCCAGCTCGAAGCTCTCGGACCAAGGAGAAGTTGAAGATGTTTTTCCGTCGTCGTCGTTCCCTGGTGTCTCTGCCGCCCAAGCGCAGACTCGGACCAGGCCCCTCGCCCTCGCTGCTCCCGCTCTTCCTCCTCTGGAGGGAGAAGCAGAAGCAGAAGAAGAAGAAGCGAGCTCGGGCTGCTCCTCCAGGGCCTTGACGACGGCGCCGAGCCCCGCCCACGAGGGAGAACGAGAGGAGGAGGAAGAAGTTTCGTTCTCGTCGCCTCCGCCTTGCTCTTTTTCTTCTTCCTCTCCTTCCCCTTCTTCTCCGCTTTCCTTCTTCTTCCCTGCGAGGAGCCTCCGCAGGCAGCTCGAAGCCACCTCTCCCCAGTCCGTGGCGTCGATCGCGGCCTCGATATCGTCGTCGTCGTTGCTGGACGAGGAGGAGGAGACGACTTCGACGAGCAGCGGCGAGGGGGCAGAGGAAGAAGAAAAAGAACTCAGACCTCCTCCTCCGAAGCAACAAGCTCTCGCCGCCGCCGCCGCTGCCTCCCCTCGAACCCCGCTGCCCCCCCTCCGACCTCCCCTGCTGCCCCTCCCCGCCGCGGCAGCCTCCGCCAGCGGCAGCAGAACCCCCGCCAGGGGGGGAACGGCAGCGAGCGCGATCGGGTTCTTCTTCAGCAGAGAGGCGAGCCTCGTTCCCAGAAACTGCCCTTCGGAGTTCGGAGACCAATCCCTCAGATCCGACTTCAACGCACAAAAGGACGAGGACGGTTTGGAAAAGGAGGAGCTGCTGAAGCTGGCTCCGAGGCAGAGGAAGAGCAGCGAGAGCCACGACAGCGCAGTCTGCAGCGGGAACAGAAACTCCTGATCTTCTTCCTCTCCTTCTCCTTGTCCTTGTTCTTGCTGTTGGAGCTCCCAGCCCCTTCCTCCCAGCACGAGCGTCTCTTCTCTGCCTTCCGCTCCTCTGCTCTTGGAGATCCAGGGCGGGCGGTCGAGCAGTGAGAGCTGTTGTTCCGGGATTTTAAGACTCGGAGTGAGAACGAGAAAGAGAGAAAGACAAGAGAGAGAAAGAGAAGAAGAAAAAAAAAACCGGAAAGAAAAGACTTCAAAAAATAATTCTTCCGCACCAGAACGGGCACCAGGTCCCCCGCCCCGGCCCCCGAGAGCACCTCCCCGACCCCGGGGGGAAGGTCCTCGGCGTGCTGCGCCAGGCAGCGGAATACCGCGAGGGCGCTGGACGCGGCGGCGAGCGCAGTCTCGTCTGCCGCGAGCGAAGGGGAAGAAAGACACGAAGAGTTTTTTCCCTTCGCTTTCGCTGTCGCTGCCTTTTTCGCCGCTGCCTCTGCCGTTCTCGCCGCGGCTGCCCTCCCCCCCCGCTCCGCGTCCCACCACCTCAGCGAGCGCGCCGCCCAGGCCGCGAGGGCGCACGCGGTGGCTGAATCGTCGCAGAGGGCGCGGATCGCCGAAGGGAGGGGCGCGGAGACGGAGAGGGGCGTCGTCGGGTTTTTTGTCGGAGAAGCTTTCGCCGCTGCCGCCGAAGCTTTCGTCGAAATCGGAGCGGGAGGAGGGGCCGAGAGAGCGACCGCGAGCAGGTTCGCGCAGCTCACGTCGTGCCTCAGCAGCCCATAGAGACCCAGGAAGCTGCTGCTGCTCTCTTTCTCTTCTCTCTTCTTGCTCTCCTCCTCCTCGAGGGATCGAAGGACGAGGGGGAGCGCCTTGGCCCTCCAGGCAGAGGCGGCGAGGAGGTGGGCGGAGACGGCGGCGAGCGGCGATTTTCTTCTCGCTCCTCGAGTTGCTCCTTCTTCCGTTTCCGTTTCCGTTTCCGCAGCGAGGGCGAGAGGGACGAGCTCCTCCTTGCCCTCAGCGGCCTCGGCATGCGCCCTGGCGTTGAGCTCCTCGACCAGGGCGTGCGCGCGGGACCAGGAGGGGGAGCCCACGGAGCGCGGGAGGGAGCTGAAAGAGGAGGAAGAGGTCGAAGAGGGGGTCGAAGAGGAGGAGACGAGGAGTCTCGCGAGCGAGAGGGCGTCGTTCCCTTTCCCTTGTCTCAACTTCTCTCCTTTCTCTCCTCTCTCTCCTCGTTTCTGCTCCAATTCCGAAAGGGGAGCAGAAGGAGGAGGAGGGGGAGCAGGAGGGAGGTCCCCGGGGGCGCCGAGGAACTGGGGCATCGAGCCGAGTGTTGGAGGGGAGAGAGAAGCGGAGGAGGTCGAGAGCAAGAAGAAGAAGAAGAAGAATGAAAAAAAGTTCTTCACTTTCCTCGAGGAAAAAAAACCGTTTTCTTCTTCGAGCCTCTTTCTATCCCCAATTCCGCTCAGTTCACCCCTCTCCTCTCCGCTTACTACCATGGAGCTCGCCTCCCCGTGCTCTTCCGAGGAGCTGACGGGAGGCGTTGCGACCAACAGCGTGAGGCTCGCAGTGGAGCAGGTAAAGGAGGAGGAGAATCGAGAAATTTAGGAGAAAAAATCGAGTCGTTTGCCCGTCGTCGCGCTCGCGAAATGGCGGGGCTCTTCTGCTTTCTCTCGTCTCTTTCTCTCACGCCCACTTCTCACATTCAATTTTCTACCCGCACCCCGACAGGTCGAGGCGGACATCGACAGGCACCAGAGAATGCTGGAATCTCCAGGAGGCGTGCTCAGGCGGCTGCGGGAGGAGGCGACAATCACGAATGCGATTCTCAATGCTTCTTCTCCTCCTCCCCCGTCGTCATCGTCGCCGCTGCCTCCTCCGCCGGCCCGCCTCCTCCGCGCGGCCAGGAGGGAGGAGCCAAGCACGCTCCTCGACGAAGAGCCTGCTGCTGCGGCCTCGCGAGAGGTGCTCAGGGAGCGCGTGCGAGGGATGCTGCTGGAGCGCGGGCTGCTCCTCGACGACGAGCAGAACGACGCCGATGAAACCGAAACCGGCGATGAAACCGACGAAGGCGGCGACGGCGACGACGCCTCGACCTCGGGACGCAGCAACGCGCCCTCGCTGCACTTCGCCGCGGACCTCGCCGACGACGGGGCCCTCCCGGGGGAGGAAGGGTTCGGGTTCGGGTTTTCCGTCGCTGAAGACGGGAGCAGCCGGAGAGGCGAGGAGCAAGAGGAAGAGGAGGAGGAAGAAGAAGAAGAGGAGGAAGAGCAGCCGCGGCAACAGCCACAGCAGCAACGACAACAACAACGACCTCCTCTTCCTCTCCGCTCCGCTCGCCCCGCCCTGCCCCCGCCGCGCTCGAGGCTCTCCCAGATCGCCAAGCCCAAGCAGCCCTGGCGTTGCAAGGCCTCCGCTGTCGAGACTGCCGAGGAGAAGGAAGCGAAAGAGGCCGCCGCGGAAGAGGCCGCTGCAGTCCAACGGCGACGACGAAGACGGCAGCAACAGCAACAGCCCTTTTCCTTCCTCTCTTCTGCCCCCGTGGAGGAGCGCCTCTTCGCTGCGGCAAAGCGCCGAGAGCAGAAGCTCGAGATGCTGAGGCAGCAGGCGTCGAGAGAGGAGGTCGAAGGGTGCTCGTTCGCGCCAAGGCTCTTTTCGAAGTCTTCGACCTCGACCTCGACCTCGACTCTTCTACCTTCCTCTTCTTCCGCGAATCGGACTCGCCCGCCGCTCCACGAGCGCGCCGCCGCCCTCGCCGCAGCAGCAGCGGCAAGGAGGCTCGCGGCCTCTCTCGAGCCGCCCCCTTTCCCCTTCTCGCCCTCGAGGATGAGCAAGCGCTCCGAGGAGCTCGCAGCGAGAGCAGCGGCAGCCGAGGCAGAGAGGAGGAACAAGGAGCTCTCCTCTCTTTCTCTCTCTCGTCACTCGCTGCCCCACGCCACGCCCTTGCCCCCTCCTTTCGCTCCGAGGATCAACCGCAACTCGGAGTGTCTGGTTGCCGGGACGACTTTCGAAGAGAGGCAGGATGCAGCCGCAATAGCGAAAGCAGAAAGGCTCGCCGCTGCGGCCGAGAGAGCGGCGGCGGCGACGCTCGGCACAAGCAAGACAGGAGGGAGGTTTTTCCCGGCCGGTGCCGTTGCTGTCTTGAGGAGGAAGAGGCACGGGCAGATCGGGGCTGCCATCATCGCCGAAGAAGAAGACGAGGAAGGAGCAGGAGGAGGAGAAGAAGGCAGGCGAGGATCGAAAGGGGGAAAAAACTCCTCCGTTGTTCTCCTCAAAGCCTCCGCTGCGGCAGCGAAGGCCGCGGAGGCCGCGGCTGAGGCCCAGGCCGCCGCGAGGCCCTTTCCCCTGCACTCCCCTGCGCTGTGCCCTCGCTCCCTCCTGCTCGCAGAGAGGGCGAGGAGGGAGAAGAAGCAAAAGGAGAGGAAACTGAAAGACTGTGCCCCCGGAGCGGCGGCGGCGGAGGAGAGGGAAGAGTGGACTCCTGCTGCCGCTTCTGCTTCTGCCGCTGCTGCTGCTTCGAAGCTGACTCCTCCCGCGAGGGACCCCGACGCGGCGATCCTGCTCGCGGCGAGGGCTCGCAGGGCCTCGAGGGCTGCCGAGGCCGCCGCGCGAGCTCTCGCCGTCACGGCGGCCCTCGAGCGAGAGTGCTCCTTCAGGCCTCGACAACAGGCGACAAAAGGAGGAGAGAAGAGAAACTCGACGACGACGACAGCTTCTATCTACCACCCCCCGTGCGCCGGCCCCCCTCTGCTCGCCTCCGAGGTCGTGCCCGGGTGCGCCCTGCACCTGCAGAGGGCGAACAGGGCGAGAGAGGCGGCGGAAGAGGAGCGCAAGAGGGCAGAGGTCGTCTTTGTCGAGAGGCCAAGAGCGAGGTACGTCTGCACAAAGCCAGAGCCCTTTTCGTTCTCTTCGAAAGCTCGAGGGGACTTTGAGGGCGGACGGCACGCGAAAGCTTGCGAGGAAGAGGAGGCCAAGTGCCCGTTCAGGCCGGAGACGCAGGCGGCGGAGGACGCGCGGCTGGTGCGGGAGCTGCTGCGAGGAGGTTGAAGGAAGAGTTTGAAGTTGACGAGTTTGTAAAAAAAAAAAAATCTGTTGATCGTTCGATCGATGGCCTCTTTCTTCTTCACTTTTTTCCTCTCTTTTTCGTTTCTTCGCTTCTTTCTTTCTCTTTGAGGGAAAAAGCTTTCTCCCCATCATGGCCGCAGCAGCCGCCTACAGCCTGGCGCAGCCGAGCGCGGGCCCCGTCACGGAGCGCGCCTCGTGGAGCCCGTGAGTTGGAGAAGAGCGACTTTCTTTTGTTGTTGTCGAAGCGCCCCTCCCCTCGACCATCGTTTTTTTGCTCTCACGACGGAATCATTTCCCTTCCTCTCCTCTTTTCTCTTCCCACTCTCTTTCTCTACTCCAAAACAGATACGACGACAACGGAGGGTGAGTCGATGAGATGCGCGATGCAAAAGGCGAAACAGCAGTAGAGCGCGAGAGAGAACGGAGAAGAGAGAGAGAGAGAAAGCATTTCATCACCGTCGCTCGCGCGATCGTTTCATCGTCGTTGTCGACCTCTTCTCTTCCACCTCCATCTCTTTCTCTCTCTCTTTCTCTCACGCATGCCACCAAACCAAAACCCAATCCCCACAAAACCATCAACCAACCACCCAACAGGACTGTCGTCTCCGTCGCCGGAAACGGCTACGTCATCCTCGCGGCCTCCACCCGCCTCTCCACGGGCTACTCCATCCTGTCGCGAGAGGCCACGAAAGTCTGCCGCCTGTCCGAGGGTGTCTTGGTTGCCAACGCAGGGTTCGCGGGAGACGGCGTCACCTTGCAGAAAGTGCTGAAATCGAGGGCTGTCGCGTACCAGCACGCGCACCGAAGGCCTATGCCGGTCCACGCCGCGGCGCAGCTGCTGGGCAACACTCTGTACTACAAGAGGTTTTTCCCCTATTACGCCTTTTGTTTGTGTGCCGGCCTCGACGAGGAGAACAAGGGCGCGGTCTACACTTATGATGCCGTGGGCTCCCACGAGAGGGTCGGCTTCTCGTGCCAGGGGTCGGGAAAGGACCTGATCCAGCCCGTGCTCGACAACCAGCTCAAGTCGATCTCTCCCTTGGCTCTCCCCGCCGGGCCGTGGAAGACGACGCCGCTCCCGAAAGAAGAAGCTGTCGATCTGGTCAAGTCGGCGTTCGTGGCCGCCGGGGAGAGGGACATCTACACTGGGGACTCGGTGCAGATCTTCGTGCTGACCAAGGAGGGGCTGAGCGAGGAGGTGCTGGAGCTGAAGAAGGACTAGAGAGAAAGAGTTTTTTTTTTGGGGTTTTTTTCTTTCGTTTGTCAAAATTTTTCGCGTTTTCGCTTCTTCTTTCTTTCATTTTTTTCGGTTTCACTTTTCTTTCTCTTCTTTCTCTCTCTCTCTGGCGCTCTGCTCCTCGCTTTCCAGGCACGCGGGAACGCGAATTCTGCTCTATCTCTGTGTCTGTCTGATCCTTCAAAGCGAAAACTAACTAGCGACATGAGGGCGAGGCGAAGAGGACAAGGATTGCTCCCCGTTATCGTTTTCTTCGCCGCCGCGATTCTCGTCCATGCCCAGCAGCAACCATCCACCTCTTCGCCGCTCGCCAAGCTCCCCGGAGCGCTCGTGGAGCGCGCCGCCAAGACCTTGAGAGACGGGCCGACGTCCATCACTAACGTGCGTTAAGTGAGAGTAGAAACAAGAGCAATTGGAGCGGGGATTCCCTGAGAGAGAGAGAGAGCCAATTCCGTTTCGCTCACCCTTCTCTCTCCCTTCGACCTCCTCTTCCTCTCCTCCTTCCTCTTCCTCTTCCTCTTCCCCTTCCAGTTTGCCCGCTTCAACGACACGCTCGTCTCGCTCGCAGGCGACGAAGGCATCCCCTTCGCGACCTCCTACGAGCCCTCCACGGGAGAAGAGTGCGCCGCGCTCTGCGCCTCCTTCACGGCAAGGGCGACGGAGGCGGCGGAGAAAAAGGGCAGCAAAGCGCCGCCGCCTCCTCGCTGCTTCTCGGCGGCGTTTGACGTCCGAGAACCAAACAGCAGCAGCGACCCCGACGACGAGAAAGACGCGAAAAAAAAGCAGTTCACCTGCGCTCTCTACGGCTGGTCCAGGGGGGAGGCCTGCCCGGAGGTGACGATCGAGACCAGCGGAGGGACGACGAGCTTCTTGGACCCGAAGGCCCTGAGCTCGAGCCTGGGCGCCTGCGCCGGCGCTGCTGCTGCTGCTGCTGCTTCGAGCGCTGCTTCGAGCTCTTCTTCTGTTCCCGCTTCTTCCTCTTCCCCTCATCGGGCAACAAAGTCCAAGCAAAAGACGGCAGCAGCAGCAGCAGCAGCAGCAGCCTCTTCTTCTCTCCCTGCTGACACAAACAAAGAGAAGGCAGACGCCCTCGGCGCGATAGCAGCGGCCGTCCGCAGCTCCTTGCCCCCGGCCCCCCCGGACCCCGCTGCCGCCGCCGCCGCCGCCTCGGCCGCCGCCGCCTCGCTGGCCTCCGCCGCCTCGGGAGGGGACGACACCGCCGCCAGGGCCCAGGCCTGGGCCGCCGTGGTGGACGCGAAGCCGGGCGCGGCGGTCGCCGTCGTCGGCGCCAGGCCGCCGATCTCGGCCGAGCGCTACAACAGAAACGCGGGAAAAGCGAAAGGCGACCTCGAGCTCTCCTATGAGTACTTGGGCACCGCCACCGACGTAACCTCGGCAGCGGTCTGCTCCGGCCTCTGCCAGCAGTTTGTGGCCGGGGCCGACAACGCCGGCGGGAGCGTCATCGGGGTGACGGAGTTTGGGACGCGGACCGTGAGCGGGAGGGCAGGGTACTACGGCGTCTCCAACGGTCCCTTGCAGGCCCACTGCGTCGCCGCCTCGTTCTACGACGGCGACGCGGCCCTGGGGATCGACCCCGCGATCGAGCCGGACCAATCCGTCGGGAAAGTCTGCGACCTCTTCGGCGTCGCGCCGCGGGGAGTGACGGTGCTGCTTCTCGAGCCCGAGGAGACCGAGACGAAGAATGGCAAAGTCGACCCCCGGTCGACGGTGACGTTCATCAGGCCGCAGCGGTGGTCGGAGCTGGACTACGCGCTGGAGGACTGAAGGTTCTTTTTGTTTTGTATGTTTGATTTTTGTTCGGAAGAGGGTGTAAAAAGGCAAAGCAGCAGAGAAGAGAAATTGAAATGTCCAAGAAAAAAAAACTCACAAAAAAGAAAATCGGAGTTGACCGCATCGCCCTCTCTCCCTTCCCTCTTCCCGTATTTCTGTTACGCTGCTGCTGGAAACCTCGACGACGCGCAGGAGCATGCGAATAGCTGTCGTAGGGGGGCTGATACTGCCGCTGCTGGCGCTGGTGGGAACCGCGAGCGCGGCATCGCAGGTGAGAGAAGCGACAAGAGCGAGAAGAGAAATGCGAGCGACGTTTGGCCGCCATTGTCCGTGCTCAAGAGCCCCTCGCGCAGCAAGTTTCTCAGCTTTTCTCGTTCTTCCTTCCCTCCTACTGGCATAGAACTCTTTGTGCCCTTGCATTCTATCGTCAGAGTGCAAGAAAGCACCAAAAGCTCCACGAGAGCGCCTTGGCGACCCGCACGCCGATTGCAAAGCAAGAGGCATTCTTTTTTTTGTTTCCCTTCAACCTCCTCACCACCTTCTCCTTCTCTTCCCCTCTTCCTCTTCCTCTTCCCCTTTCTCCCCAGCCCACAACCACCTCGATAGGAACGCGCCACCGCGTGCTCTTCAGGCACGCAGCGACGGCCGAAGACGCCCCCGGGAGGCATGAGGCTTTGAGGGAAGAGCTGCTTCTCGCCTCCTTCCCTTCTTCTTCTTTTCCTTCAACACCAACAAAAAAGAAGCCCTCGCGCCACCTCCGCCGCCTGCTCTCGACAAAGGCCTGGGCCGGCCGCAAGCTCCTCCTCTCTTCCGACGGCGGCTCTTCTTTTCTTTCCTTTGGCTCCCTGGGCTCGCACGTGGCCGTCGATTTCGTCGACGCCCCCGACGAGAGGGCGGCGGCAGAGCTGGCGGAGGTGCTGTCGAGTCACTCAGCAGCCCACTTTGCGGAGCTCGACGGCATCGTGAAGGCCGCGACGGCGCCGGACGACGCGAGAGTGGGAGAGCAGTTCTACCTGACTCAGGGCGGGCTGTACTCGGACTCCCTCGCGGAGCTGACGCCGGAGGAAGAGAAGGCGGGGAAAGGGGTGGCACCCGGGGCCTGGAACAGGACGCTCGGGTCGGACCAGGTAAGGAGAGAAGGAGGAGACAAGCGAGATGAGGAAAGAGAGAGAGAGAGAGGGAGAGAGAGAGAGAGAGAGAGAGAGAGAGAGAGAGAGAGAGAGAGAGAGAGAGAGAGAGGGAGAGAGAGGGGGGGAGTGAGAGAAAGGGGGAGAGAGAGAGGGGGAGAGGGAGAGAGAAG
>Ga0114918_10001097_pt1 | contig 24045 bp, 16 predicted proteins | sample LantaG_FD_87015 | JGI IMG/M metagenome (GOLD analysis project Ga0114918, IMG submission 87015) | Deep subsurface microbial communities from Baltic Sea to uncover new lineages of life (NeLLi) - Landsort_02402 metaG | ecosystem: Environmental > Aquatic > Marine > Oceanic > Sediment | place...
ACGGTGATCCTGTTTTCGGAGGTGATGCGGCGGTCGTTCAGCGCGCTGAAACGGCAGGAGGTTTACCTGCTGTTTTACATAGCGAGCGGGCTGACGGTGATGGTCGGTTTCGCTCTGGCCGGGGGGCCTTTTGCAGCACTGATATGGAATCAGTATCTGGTTCAGAACCCCGATGCGGTGAGCCTGGGCATTGCGCAGGAGATTCCGCATTGGGCGGCTCCGCCGGTTGGCGGGCGACAGCGCCGACGCTCCGCGAATGCCAGGTGGAATTCCAGATGGTCTGGCGGCCCGGCGAAGCCGGCTTTACCAGTCAGAAGGCCGTGGCTTTCACCTGGCGGCGGGGCGGGGTTGCGGTGGTGGCGTGATGGCCGCGGCCGGCACATGACCGCGAAAATCGGAGAGCATGCGCCTTCCGCCTATCCGCCACGGCCAACTCCATTCGCTGCCACAGTTGTTGCTCGCCTGCAGAAGGTTGAGGGCATTCTCTCCACACAATGAGGAACAGGCAGGGCTTGATCCAGGACTAGGCCTGCCAAGTACCGATGCCGTTCCACGCAAAATCCAGTTCACGATCCGGGACTTGATGGGGTTTCATCCCAAGTTTGCCGGCGGGAGCTTCCACGATACCCCGCCATACGGTCTGCATCAGTTTCTTGCCTCCGGTGTCGTTGAGTAGTTCTCCGATAACCCGCGCAGCCTCCTTCCCTCCGGGCTCCAAGAAGCCCCCATAATGACGGTGTACCCAGCATAGAGCACCAACGGACGTCTCAATGTCATACGGGTCAAAACCAGATTGGGACACAACCTCCGCGTAGAGGCGAACACACTCTTCCGTCCGCCCGGCAGGAACCAGTTCTGAATGGCCAGCATAGTGCGCATCAAGGTCTCTCTTGAGTTGCCTACTGAACTCCATTCGGCCATCGCTAGCGAATCGCCTGATTGCGTCATTAACCCCTAGGCGGACATCGATATCTTGGTACGCCGCAATGAGCGGCTTGGCAGAACTCGCATGACCCACACGGACCAGATCAAAGGCGGCTTGGCGGCGAACACTCTTGTTGGGATTCGTCAATGCCCCGATCAGCAACCTGAGGCCTTGGTCATCGCCCAGGCGGGCCAACCTCACGGTAGCGGCCCAGTGAACATGGTCGGCGTCGTTCACGGCCGCAAGCTTCGCCAGTACGGCCCGATCCGTCAGCTTCTCCACGGCTGTCCTGCGAACGACCTCGTGCCCATCCTCCACCGCGACCTTTGCCAGCACGGCCTGATCCGTCAGCTTTTCCACGGCGGCCCTGCGAACGGCTTGGTCCCCATCCTCCACCGCCACCCTCGCCAGCACGGCCTGATCCGTCACCTTCTTGACGGCCCCATAGCGCGCACTCTGGTCCTTTGCTTCGATGGCAACGCTTACCAGCACGGCCTGATCCGTCAGCTTTGCCATGGCGGCCTCGCGAACGACCTCGTGCCCATCCTCCACCGCAACTTTTGCCAGCACGGCCTGATCCGTCAGCTTCGCCACGGCGGCCTCGCGAACGACCTCGTGCCCATCCTCCACCGCAACTTTTGCCAGCACGGCCTGATCCGTCAGCTTCTCCACGGCGGTCCTGCGAACGGCCTCGTGCCCATCGTCCACCGCAACTCTTGCCAGCACGGCCTGATCCGTCAGCTTCTCCAAGGCGGCCATGCGAACGGCTTGGTCCCCATCCTCCACCGCCACCCTCGCCAGCACGGCCTTATCCGTCAGCTTCTCCACGGCCTTGTAGCGAACATTCCACCGAGATGCTTCTACGGCGACCTTCGCTAGGAGGGCTTGGTCCGTCAGCTTCTCGAGGACCAGCGTGTACACAAAAATGTCATCTGTTTCGGTGGCGACCTTCGCCAGCGCGGGCTGATCCGTCAGCTTCTCGACGGCCCGCTCACGCGCCGTCCTTTCCTTTCCTTCGATGGCAACTCTTGCCAGCTCGGCCTGTTTCGTCAGCTTCTCCAAGGCGATGGCGCACCGCCAACTAGTCCCCGAGGCGATCTTGACCAGCAAGGACGAGGGAAAGCAGCCCATAACCGATGTGGTCAGCCACTCTATCAGCGAGTCCACCACGCAGTCCACCTTATACTTCAGCAGCATCGCTGGACTCCCATCATTGCGGGCCATGGTTTGTTGCGCCATGCTTGCGCATATCCTTGAACGGCACAGGGCACTCGGGCTGGCCTTGCCCAGACGCGCCGCGTATCGGCGGGGGACAGCCACAAACTTGGTGCGCCCGACGCGGGCTTGCACTGAGCAACCAGGAGCGATTCTGGACAGCTATTATACCCCCCCTCCCCGAAATCACAAGCGAAATCTGAAAAGACATCCGTTGAGCGGGCGGCCGGAACTGCGGCGGGACACTTCCGCCCGACCTGCGGGAGCAAGAGGACGGTCGGTGCTTGCAGGTCTTCCGACAAAACCTGACGGGATTCGGCCTCGAATGGTGGTACAAGTGCTGTCAGGGCAGCCACTTATGAATCACGTGGATGGCTGCACAGGAAATCTTCCGCCCCGTTTTACGAATCGCCCCTCTCGCGGGAAACAAGTGAGTAGAGGGGCATGGTGCCCCGCACGACCTCTATTCGGAAGGAGATGAAGATGGATCGGATCGGTCTGACGTTCGAGGAGTACACTGAGTTGAAGGTTCGGCCGCGCGTGGGCGCGGACGCCGCGTTCCAGCATGCGGCGCAGATGGAGCTGGAACGTATGTTCCCGATGACGCTGATGGTTGCTTCCAGCCACCTGCGGTCGCGGGGCTACGACTGCCGTCCGCAGATGCTGGAGGTGCTGGTTCGTGATCAGGTCGTGAAGCCGGCCGGGCCGGATGCCTGGTCGCAGGTCGACGTTGTCGATGACCAGCACAACCAGGCTGACACTGCCCTGAATATGACCGACCGCCTCCAGTCGCGATACGGCGGCGCGGCGAGCATCCTCTGGCGATCCGGCGGCATCGGGCTGCAGTGGGCGGTCGTGCGGTTTGCCAGTCTCGAGCAGATCGTCCTGAACGACGTGGATGTCGACGACGAGATAACCGATGGCCGCGTCGTCGAGGTCGGCCTGAAATGGAAGACGCCCACCAGCCGCACCATCGTCCCCTTCGTCAACGAGAAGTATAATCAGCTTGTTGACCCTGCGATCCAGTCAGGCGACAAGGTGAAGGTGTCGCTGTCCTGCGACGGCGTCCTGCAACGCATCGTGCCCACGGTCGATGATTCCGGCATCCCCGACGAGATCGATGTCTCGCAGATGGTGTAGGCCAGCGAGTACGCCGACCCGGAGAGCAAGCTCGTCGAGGTGGAGTTCGACGCGACTGCGGCCGCCAGGCAAGCTGAAGCTTCAGATCGACGATACCGCCGTCGCGGCTGCTATCGCGGGAATCGCGCCAGGCGGCGCGGAGATCGCTGTGGCTGCCCAGTCGCCGCCGGTGAGCCGCACCGTCACCTGCGCGCTCGGTGGCGAGAGTGTCTCGGTCTACAACATCGACGGCCGCAACTGGAACGGGTATCCCGGCTTTGATGCGGGCCAGCAGGTCGCCGCCTGGCGCCTCCCATCGGCGCTGGAAGGCTGCGATTATGTCGGCACCCCGCTGAACCAATACCAGCAGTATTACCACGAGTTCTTCTGCATCGGCACTGCCCACGGCGGGTTCGACACAGCCAACCTGACGGTCGAATATTCGCTTTCGTACAGCACCTACGGCTACATCGAGAATGTGCGCACGGCCGATGGCTCAGTCTGGAGCACCAAGTATCCTGGCATCGCGATCGGCACGCCGGTGGTCGTGGCCCGCGTCAACGCTGCCCACGAGTATGTCGGGCATCCGGTGCTGACAGTTGCGAGCACACAGCCTACGGTCGTGCGGGTCAAGGCCACCAGCAACCCGCCGCCATCGGAAAGCCGATCCGCCCAGCGAGTCGACACCAGCGAGAACATTACCGTGAACGTCCACGGCGGCAACTGGTCGGCGGCGTTCCCCGTGGTCAAGACGGACGACTACTTCTGGGCTGTCCGAGTCGCGACCGATCCAGACGTGTGGTACGGATTCCCGTCGTTCGACTTCCGCGTGGGCGTGGGGGAAGTCTGATGCCGGAGACCATCACAGGTTACATCGATCCCACCACCGGACAGCTCGTCTTCGATGAAGAAGTCGAGGGCGAGGTTGTCCAGCGAATCGCCAAGGCCGACCCGGACACCGGCCGCCTATATATAATGTATAGCGGCGAGAAGCACCGGATCACCGCCGATCCCGCCGACGGCAAACTCAAGCTCAACGTCCAGGCGGAGCCGATGATCTTCTTTCAGATCACGGTGCCGGAGTTCGTTGTCTCCGGCGAGACGTTCGAGATCACAGTTGAGGCGTTCTCCCACGGCTGGAGCTACGAGGACGGCATCCCTCAGCCTGTGCCAGATTACGCCGAGGACTGCACGTTGTCGCTTGACGATGCAGCGTATTCAGTAGAACCGACGGCGATTCTGGCCGGCGACTGGACGGGCGGCAAGGTCACCAAGGAAATTACCGTGACTACGGAGGTCGCCGGCGAGAGCACCGCGAACCTGCGCGTGCAGTCGGATGCCAACGCCGAGCACGCAGGATCCGCGACGCTAACGGTATTCCACGAGGCACCGCCAATTGCGTTCGACGTGCAGGGGAGCGTCTGGCAGCTGACGCCTCAAAATGGCGAAACCGCCTGGTTCACGCTGAAGGCCATCGCACGTCAACTCGGCAAGATGCTGCCCGGCTACGATGAGAAATGCAGCGTCTCATCGTCCGTCGGCACGGTCGTCATCCAGAACCGTGCAACGCCCCACATCGAGCCTGAGGACTGGCAGAACGGCCTCGCGACGGTGACGATGAAACTCACCGACATCCCTACGCCATCGTCGCATGCCGTCATCACAGTAGCAGAGGTCGCCGAGCCTGCCCACCAAGGGCAAACGACCTTGCTGCTCAAGGTGCCCGAACACACGCGATCCGCCTGGAGGATGGTCTACGGCAACGCACTGGCGGAGTTCGTCTACAACGATTCGCATCCCTGGGACGCCGACCACAAGCGAATCCTCTACGAGCGGCACACGCCGGAGCGGTGGTATTCGGTGCTCAACGCCACCCGCAATCTGGCCGAAGGCTCGACCTATTACACAATTCCCAGCGGCTACTACGGGATGGAGTTCGGCTACAGCATTGCGACGGTGCAGGGCTGGTACTCCCCCGGCTATCCGATGCGATACGGACGCATGGTGGCCCGCGAAGACTGGACCGCGTACGTTTGGGATTTGCAGCCGTACATCGGCCTGAACCTCAACTACCTGCTCGAGGTCGGCGAACTGCAGTCGGCCCCGGAATCCAACGCCGAGACGTGGGCGCCAATCGTCTACAAGCCCGGCACGCCCGGCTGGTACGAGCACGACTGGAACAACACCAGCCAATATCCGATGCCCAACTGGACCGTCTCCTTCCGCTACGATTTCTGGGATGCCCCCCGCGACTCGTGGGACACCGCCTACCTCTGGAGCCTGCCCTCCGCCCACACCACGACCCTGCACAGCCTGATCCGGCTGCACGATGGCGCGTGCTTCATCCAACTGCCCATCACCTCCGCCCCGAAGCGGTACCTCTTCCTCTGCCCGCACGTTCACCTCGGGGGCTTTCACTTTCAGAAGGCGAAGCTGAGGGATCAGGTCGCCGTCAAGCTTCTGCACGCGAGGAGCCTGCGGATATGGAACGCCTGATTCCGCCTGCCACAGAAAAAGTTTTCAGAAATCTCCTTCGGTGCGACCACATCTGTCATACCTTCGTAGTATAATTGAGTTCCACATGTTCCAGCTCTGGTGTTGACGGACCAAGGGTTCGCGAACCGGGTGCCTGAACTGTCGGTCCGTGAAGCCAAAAGCCTGTCCGAATTTTTCCATCTTGAAAAAAACAGCCAAATACGGATAATGGGTCACCTTAGAGAGCACAGGTTGTTCAGCATGCTCCATAAGCGAGGAGTGTCTACATGGCTACAATCCCAGCTGAAATCATGACAATTGAGGAGCTGGCGGATTACTTGAAGGTGTCGAAATCTACGCTCTACAAGCTCGTCCAACACGGGGGGCTTCCTGCTCAGAAGGTTGGGAAACAGTGGAGGTTCCACAAGAGAGCTGTGGATGATTGGTTTCGGGAGCACCCAAATCGCCCGGGGCAACGAAGGAGATAGTACTTTAAACGGGACATCGGGCAATGAGTGAACAGGGCTTAGATAAGGTTGGCTATTGGACTGAGATCAAACTCAGTATCCTTCGGGATTATTCGAAGGCGTATGCTCAGATATTGAACAAGCAGCAAGCCATCCGGCACTTCGCCTGGATCGATGGTTTTGCAGGAGCCGGAACCCACATCTCGAGGTCCACCGGGAAGGAGATAGAGGGCAGCCCCTCGGTAGCTCTTGGAATGCAGCCGCCGTTTTCCCACTATCACTTCATCGACATGGATGGCCAGCGTACCGCCAGGCTTCGGGAAATGGCCACAGGACGACAGGACGTAACCATCTACGAAGGGGATTGCAACGACGTCCTGTTGAAGAAGGTGTTTCCGTCGTGTCGCTACGAGGACTACAGGCGTGCATTCTGCCTTCTCGACCCCTATGACTTGAATCCGAGATGGGAAGTCGTCGAGATGGCCGGGCGGATGAGGAGCATAGAGATGTTCCTCAGCTTCATGATTATGGACGCCAACATGAACGTGCTGTGGAAAAACCCTGAACAAGTTCCTGCCGCACAATCTGCCCGGATGACCGCTTTCTGGGGCGACGACTCCTGGCTGCAAGCAGGTTACACAAAACGGCGAACCTTGTTCGGCGACATTGATCAGAAGGTGCCCAATGCTGATGTTGCCGCCGCGTACCAAAAACGCCTTAGAGACGTGGCAGGGTTCAAGTTCGTGCCAGAACCGATGCCTATGAGAAACAGCAAAGGGGCAGTCGTCTACTACCTGTTTTTTGCTTCTCACAATCAGACTGGCGACAAGATCGCGAGGGCTATTTTCAAGAAGTACCAGAACAGGGGGATTGCAGATGGCCGCTAAGTCCGATATCGAATGGACCGAATCCACTTGGAATCCCGTTACCGGATGCACTAAGGTCACGCCGGGATGCAGAAACTGCTATGCCGAGCGCATGGCCAGACGGCTCCAAGCTATGGGAAATCCTAACTATGCCAATGGTTTCCAGCTGGCCATACATGAACAAGCCATCAAGCTGCCCTTCCAATGGAAGAACCCACAGACAATCTTCGTCAATTCGATGAGCGATATGTTTCACGAAGAGGTGCCTCTCGCCTTTATCAAGAGAGTCTTCGACGTCATGAACCGTGCCCATTGGCACCAATATCAGATTCTTACGAAGAGATCGGAGCGATTGAAGGAATTGGATAGGCACCTTCAGTGGGCTGACCACATCTGGATGGGCGTGAGTGTTGAGACGGATAAATACCTCAATCGGATCGACGACCTGCAGAGCACGGGCGCCAGCATCAAGTTCCTGTCCTTGGAACCTCTCCTCGGTCCTCTTCCCAAGCTGAAGTTGAAAGGCATCGACTGGGTGATCGTTGGTGGGGAGTCCGGACCCGGTGCGCGGCCTATGTTGGAGGATTGGGTGACAGATATCCGAAACCAGTGCCGTAAGGCAAGGGTACCGTTCTTCTTCAAGCAATGGGGTGGCGTAAGCAGGAAGAAGGCCGGGCGCCTCCTGGAAGGACGAACGTGGGACGAGATGCCGATTCTTCTCACCGGTGCGAAAGTGTAACGACGTCATGAGCACACCCTACCACGCACAATACTTCGCTCACGAGATTACCCGCCAGGGGGGCGAGGGCGTGGAGCGCCTTTCCCGCTCGCTTTTCGATGCGTGTGTAGACCTCAATCCGCATCAGATAGATGCCGCTGTTTTCGCGATGCGATCTCCGGTAACTAAAGGCGTTTTGCTGGCGGATGAGGTGGGTCTCGGCAAGACCATCGAAGCCGGTCTGGTGCTATGCCAGAACTGGGCGGAACGCCGCAGGCGACTGGCCCGTGGGTTGATGAACTTCTGCGTCGTCGAGGGCGACACTGCCTACCTGTCGGGCATGATTGCCGAGCCGGGCAAGACGCCGCCGAAACCGGCAAGCCGTCCCCGCGGCTTGCGTGCCGGTCTCAACGGCTGGGTCGCGCACGGGCTCGCCCAGTGCGCCCGCTCGCTCGGTTTCCGTGAAGCCGGCGATTTTGCCGCCAAGCTGATGCGCTACGTCCTGCGCGACTCGGGTTACTTCGGCCCGGGCGGCGAGTTCACCTGTGAGTTCCCCGGCGAGAACCGCCTGATCCATTTCCATGCCCACACCGCGCAGATCATGGCCGCGCTCGAAGCGGTGCAGGTCACCGGCGACCGCGAGCTGCTCGCGCTGGCGCAGCGGGCCTACGACTACGCCGTCAGCCAGGGCGAACCGCTGGTCGGCTTCTTCCCAGAATGGCTCGACTACAAGGGCGGCGCCTACGGCGAAGGTCAGGTCTCGTCGGAAATCTGCGAAGTGGCCGACATGATCGCCTCGGCGCTCAAACTCTCGCTGCTGGGGATCGACAAGTGGGACGATGTGGACCGCTGGGTGCGCAACCAGTTCGTCGAGTGCCAGCTTACCGACACCGGCTGGCTCACCGACGGCCACCTCGAACGCGCCGACCGGAAGTTGGCGCCGCTGCCCGGCGCGGGCTGCTCGGGGCCCGAGTACGGCACCACGGAGCGCGTCATCGAGCGCGCCGTCGGCTCGTTCTCCGGCTGGCCCTCGATCAACGACTTCGTCCAGGGCAAGGGCTGGTCCATCATGCACTGCTGCACCGGCAACGCCACGCGGGCGGTGTACTACGTCTGGGAGAATATCCTGACGCATGCCGACGGCACACTGAAGGTCAATCTGCTGCTCAACCGCGCCTCGCGCTGGGCCGACGTGGACAGCCACATCCCGTTCCGCGGCCAGGTGGACATCAAGGTCAAGCAGGACCTCGACCTGGATATCCGCCTTGCGGAATGGGTGAAGCCGGAGGAAGCCCGCTGCACGGTAGATGGCCAGCGGCGCGCCCTGATCTTCGACGGCCGCTACGCGCGGGTCGGCGCGGTCAAGGCCGGCCAGAACGTCACGCTCACGTTCCCGATCCCGGAACGAACCGAGCGCGTGATCGTCGAGAAGCGGCCCTACACGCTCATCCGCCGCGGCAACGACGTGGTGTGGATAGATCCGCCGGGCAAGAACTGTCCGCTCTACCAGCGCGGTCACTACCGCCAGGGCGAGACGCTGTGGAAGAACGTGCGCCGCTTCGTGCCAGCGCAAGAAATCCCGTGGTGCTGAGGGAAGGGGAATACCATGAAACGAGACTACGACGTGGCTGCCTACATCTGGCCGTCGTATCACTATGAACCGCGGGTGGAACATTTCTGGCCGGAGCAGGACGGCGAATGGTACACGGTGCGGCGCGGCACACCGCGCTTCCCCGGCCATGACATGCCCCGCATCCCGCTGCTCGGCTGGCAGGACGAGGCCGACCCGAAGGTCATGCGCCAGCATGTCGAACTGGCGCTGGCGCACGGGATCAACGTGTTCATCATGGACTGGTACTGGTATGAGAACGCGGCTTGCTTCGAGCGGCAACTCAACGAGGGGCTGCTCCCGGCGCTCCAGGGCACGGACTGCAAGTTCTACCTGATGTGGGCTAACCACGACGTGGACACTCTCTGGAACATGCACGAGGACACCTACTGTGACCGACCACGGCCGACGCTCTGGTCCGGCCAGGTCTCCCGCGCCGTGCTCGAACCCATGTTCGACCGCATCGTCGACAAATACTTCAAGCTCGACAGCTATTACCGGATCGCCGGCAAGCCGGTCTTCTCGATCTTCGACTATCCCAACCTGATCGGCGGGCTCGGCGGCGTCGAGCAGACCGCCGACGCCTTTGCCTGGATGCGGCGGCGCTGCGTCGAGCGCGGCCTGCCCGGGCTTGACATCCAGGCCATCGGCCGAATGCGGGCCGGTGTGGAGGCCGGCGCTAAGCTGGCTCCTGGCAGCGAAGCAGCTGCAGCCCGCGCACTCGGGTTCGACAGTGCCACGGCCTATCAATATTGCATGGAGGGCGGGCAGAGCGGCGATTATGTAGTGTGGGCCAACGAAGCGATTCGCCACTGGCCCGACTACGAGGCCATGCACGGCACCTACTACCCGCACGCCTCGATCGGCTGGGACAACACCCACCGCAACCCCTCGTTCAAGCAGGAGAGCGTGGTCGTCAACGCCACCCCGGACACCTTCGAGGCCTGCCTGTGGAAGGCCAAGGCCTGGCTCGACGCGCGCCCGCACCAGGCGCCGCTGGTGACCATCAACAGTTGGAACGAATGGACCGAAGGCAGTTACCTCCTTCCCGACATGCGCTGGGGCTACGGCTACCTGCGCGCGCTAAGGAATGTGTTCGGAAGGGGGGAGCGCTGATGGAGACTCAAACTGGGGCAAACTGCACCATGCCGGCTGCCATCGCCGGCGACAGGGTCAGGGGCGAGAGGATTATCGCTTGCGCCGACGCTGCTTGGCATTCCCAGCAATTGGAGGAGCCCTGCATCCTGGAGAATCCGAAGGACCCCACGCGCCTGGTGATGTTCTACTCGGGAGTGCCATCCGCCAACACTAGGGCCTGTTGCATCGGCAAGGCCTGGGCGCTGAAGAGCTACCCGTTCACCTGGCATCAGGACCCGGGCAACCCGGTCTTTTCACAGGCGGCGAGCGGGTGGGACTCGGCCAGCATCCGGCTCGACTGCGTGCTCTATGTTCAGGAAGAGGATGCGTACTACATCTACTACTCCGGCACCGATGTGGCGGACGCGCAGAACCGCATCGGCCTGGCGATCTGCCCGGCCGGGAAGGACGGCTATTCCGGCATCAGCGCCGCCACCATCCGGCGTCACGGTTCCGCGCCGGTGCTGGCGCCAGAGCCGGCCGAGCCATTCGCCGAGACCATGGCCTCTCAGGCCGCCGTCTGGCGCGAGCGCACCGCCGCCGGCCTGTGGCCTTGGTATCTGTATTACTCGTACCGTGGCCGCAACGGCGTGTTGCCGGGAATCCGCCTGGCCACTTCCACCGACGGCAAGACCTGGCAGCGTCGGTACAACGCCGACGACCCGCGCGACATGGGGCACCTGTTCGTTTCGACGCCAGACGCCTACTACGAGTGGCACCAGGTCTTCAAAGTGGCCGACACCTACGTTCTCTCGATGGAGGTAGGGCCGAACCGCGGCGAGCGCTGGCGCCCGGTCCTGGCGGTGAGCCGGCATCCGGACCGAGGGTGGGAGCAACTGGATGTAGACACCGTGCTGCAGACGCGCTGGCCGGGCATCTACAGCGACGACACCATGTTCCATGTCGCCACGCCCGCCTTCTACCGGCTTGGCGACCGCTGGTATCTCTACGCGCAGGCCTGTCCGCTGCCCACCAACCGGAACTACATTGATGGCCGTTGGGATCTGTGGGCTTTCGCCTGCGACCGCCGCATCCCATCGCGGCCGGGACTGGCCGACCTGTTCATTCCGGGGGCCGCCCGGACCCAGACCGCTGGCGGCGTGACCGTGCCGGCCGCCATCGCCGGCGATCCGCTGCTGGCTGAGGCCTACCGCGCCGCCGCCGAACAGAATGTGCTCCGCGCCCTCAACCCGAAGGTCTTCTTCGGCTACTTCTCGGTCTGTGCCGACGGCAAGGGGCACGGGCACAACACGACCTACCCGGGGCTGGACTGGGGACAGTCGGCCGAGGCGCTGCTGTGGCTGGGTCGCAGGGCGGAGGTGCTCGCCAGTTGGGAATACGTCAAGGGCTTCCAGCGGGATGACGGATTGGTGCCGTTCGCGATCCTGCCGGACAGCGCTGGCACAACCGCCATGGTCAACGGCCTCTACCCGCTGGTCGTGGACGCGCGCGGTGCGGTCTTCGAGCACTGGGTGCCCGGCAATCCACTCCGCACGCTCGCCAACGTTACCTTCCTGCTGCTGGCCGACGCAATCTGGTCGCAGACCAGCGATCGGGCCTGGTTGCAGGCTCAGGCGCCCAGCCTGCGCAAGGCCGCCGAGTGGCTGCTGACGCAGATCACTCCGGACGGCCTGATGCGCGGCGGCGGCTTCTACGTGGAACGGCCCACCCGCCTCGAATTCGACGGCATCAACCAGTGCTACTCCGCCCATGCGCTGACGTAGGCGGCAGCCCTGCTCGACATGGCGGGCGATGCCACCACCGCTGGATGTTGTTGCGCCGCCGCCAAGACATTGACCGCCGCCTTCCGCACGCGCTTCTGGGCAGGCGACCACTGCGTGGAGCACATCCATCCCGAGCACGGCCCCATCAGCCGGCATGGGCTGACCGACGTGGACTGGGCGGCCATTGCCACGGGCATTGCCGGCGAAGACCAGATTGCGGCGCTCTGGCCGCAGCTCAAGGACAACCCCGATTTTATCTACAGCGGCATCCCGGGCGGGATTGCGACTCGGCCGGAGACCTATGAGGATTGGGAAATGCAGCACATTGACCGGCATGATCTTGCCGCCATGGGCCGGGTCTGGTACCTCGAATGCTGGGCCCGCGCCCGCATGGGCGATCGCGAGGGCCTGCTTCGTTCGCTTCGCCAGGTGGCGGCAGTCGGCAAGGCCAACGACTGGTCCTGGATGGAACGCTATTACTCGGAGAAGACCGGCAATCTCGGCCAATATCATTTCCAGCACTACTGCGAGTATCCGGCCAACTTTATCCGCATTGTGCACCGTTTTCTGGGACAGGCATGAATGATGCAATCTAACGAACCATGCTGACGTGAGCCCGGGCAGGCCGTGACCGCCGACTATCTCAAGAACGGCGCCCTCCGGTATGCGGCCGAAGGGCGCGAGATTGTCGGGTGCAACCGGAGCTGCTTCAACAACCGGCCGCTTTATTGCCAGCCGCATGACACGGGGTTCGTCCTGACCGGCGACCGGCCGCTGGTGCGGCTGATGATCGGCGGCTTCCAGGCCGGCGTCTGGACCGGCGCGATCGTGCGGGACGGCGCGGGCAAGTGGTTCCACGAATGCGCCGAGGTCGAGTCGCGCTACCGCTGCGGCCGCATGGCCTGGCGGGTATCCGATCCGGCCGTCCCCGGCTCCGAGGCGGAGATCGAGGTGGTTCCGCTCAACGGCGCGGCGGGCTTCGCCCTGCGCCTGAGAGCCAAAGGCCTGCGCGCGGGCGACAAGCTGATCTGGTCATTCGGCGGTCTGCAGCCGCAGGACGCCGGCCCGCGCTACTACTGGGGCTCCACGGGGCGGGGGGCGTGGTACCCGGTCATGTGGGGTAATCCGAATATCCGCAAGACCGGCGATCCCTGCAAACCGCTGACCCGTCTGGGCTTCATACCTGCAGTCTGCGCCGGCAACGAGGTGCGGATCGACGGCCAGTCGTTCGCCGTCCTGATGCATTCCGGCGCGCCGCAGGCAACGGTCGGGACGGTTGACCACGCGGGGTCGCTGCGGGCGAAAGGCAAGGCTATCTCGCGGGCTGTAAGCGCGTCCTACGGCTTTGAGGAATCAACCCGCGACATCGCCATGTGCAGAGACGAGACAGACCCTAAGAAAGTCGCCGCCAATACGGTCACGCTGATGGTGATGGAGGAACCGGATCAGAAGACCGTCGGATTGTACTTGCTTGACGCGACGACGGGGGGTAATTGTCCAGGTTGGAGAAGATAGAAGTGGCCATTGCCATGTAGAGGTAGAACGATGCCCGAACTGGACCGCAAGGCAACAAGCGTTTTTGCCGGCAAGGTGGTGCGAAAAGACATTGTCCGCAAGGTGAAGGTCGGCGCGAACGTGCCGGTCTTCGTGCTGGAGTATCTGCTGGGCAAGTACTGCGCGACCGATGACGCGGCGGCAATCGAGGCAGGACTCCGTGTCGTCAACTCGACCATCGCATCGAACTTCGTGCGGCCCGACGAAGCCAACAGGGTCCAGTCGATGGTCAAGGACAAAGGCAAGCACACGCTCATTGACAAGGTGAAGGTCCGTTATCTCTCCGATGACGACAAGCACTGGGCAGAGCTGGTCAACTTTGGACACAAGTTTGTTCACGTGGCTGAGCACTTTCTACGAGAATATGATCGGCTCTTGATGGGCGGTATCTGGGCACAGGTTGATATAAGGCACCAGTACGATGAAGATGCCAAAGGCAAGAGAAGTCCCTTCTGGATTGATTCGCTCAAGCCGATTCAGATCGCCACCTTTGATCTTGCCGAGTACTGTGAGCATCGTCGCGCGTTCTCTACTGACGAGTGGCTGGACCTGCTGCTTCGCACTGTCGGCCTTGAGCCGGGTCAGTTCGACCGCCGTCTAAAGATGTTGTTCCTGGTGCGGATGATCCCGCTTTGCGAGCACAACTACAATCTCGTGGAGCTCGGCCCTCGGGGTACAGGCAAGAGCTATGCGTACCAGGAGCTTTCGCCCTATACAATTCTGTTAACCGGGCCGACCACGGTTGCGAACCTATTCTTCAACATGGCCTCGGGCAAGATGGGGCTGGTCGGTATATGGGATTCCATCGCCTTCGATGAAGTGGCAGACCTCCAGAAAATGCCTGAGGAAGTCGTCACGACACTCAAGGCGTACTGTGAATCGGGCATGTTCGCCCGTGGAAAAGATGCACTGACGGGAATGGCCTCAATAGCAATGTTCGGGAATACGAACCAGGCTGTGGACGTCATGGTCCGCTCTTCGCATCTTTTCTTGCCAATGCCTGACGTGATCCGTGAAGATATGGCTTTCTTGGACCGGCTGCACTTCTACGTACCGGGATGGGAAATCCCGAAGATGCGCGTGGAGTTCTTCACCGACCACTACGGATTCGTGGTTGACTACTTCGCCGAGGCCCTCCGGGAGCTGCGTAAGCACAACTTTACGGAGGCGATTGACCGGTTCTTCTCCTTGGGGTCACATCTCAACGCCCGGGACGTCAAGGCGGTACGCAAGACCGTGTCGGGACTGATAAAGATCATCCATCCGCACGGCGAGTTCACACAGGATGAACTAGCCGAGTTGCTTGAGTTGGCCGTTGAGGGAAGACGCCGCGTCAAGGAACAGCTCAAGAAACTGGGAGCCTTTGAGTACCATCAGACTTCCTTCTCCTACGTAAACAACGAGACGCGTGAGGAGAGATTTGTCGGCGTGCCGGAACAAGGCGGACGGGATATGATTTCCACTGATCCCCTCGCTCCGGGCTGCGTCTACACAGCCTCGGTAGACGACCAGGGAAGAGTTGGCTTGTACCGATTGGAGGTGGGCTGTTCATCTGGGACTGGGAAGCTTCGAATCGCCGGGGGTATTGACGGCGCGATGCGGGAATCCATCCAGCGAGCCTTTGCGTATTTGGCCGCTCAGAAGGGCAGAATAGGCCTCGCACAGCAATTGGACTCCACCGATTTCCACGTCGAGGGCATCGACCTGCTTAGCAATCACGTTCCGTGCGAGGCGGGCATTGCGCTCATCGTGGCCGTATACTCGGCCATTAAGAAGCATTCAGTCCTGGCAGGGCTTCTGGTTCTCGGCGATCTGAGCATTCAGGGGAATATCAAGTCCTTGCGGTCACTGGCGGAGCCCCTTCAGGTCGGCATGGATAACGGGGCGCGCCGCGCGCTGATTCCGTTGGAGAACAAGCGGAACTTCCTGGACGTGTCCGGCGACATTGTCGAGCGGGTTGACCCGATCTTCTTCTCTGATCCCATGATGGCAGCCGTGAAGGCGCTCGGGATGTCATAGGGACAGCCGCATTCCCTTTCTTTCGCCGCAGAAAGCTTCTTGGTATCAGCAGGGCGCGAACCAGGAAAGGATTCTGAATTATGATAAACGAGCCCGTGCAGATCGTGAGCGACGGCTTTCAGATCGCTTGGCTGAAGGCGACAAGGCGATTAATGGCATCCCACTGGGAGCTTCGCAACCTCATCGTGCACATCAGGAATCCTTGCATTTTGGTCGAGACGTTTCACTACGGGATGGAGGCTTTCGCCACGGCACAGGGGATCCTCGGCCCTAAGCACGTGGCATACACTATATTTCCGCACGGGCTATCTCGGGGCAAAGATGCCGCCGGCCTTTTCTCGGCCTACAATAAGCGGCAAGGGTTCTTCGGCCGGGTCAAGACCGGCTGGGGCACGTACTTCCGCAGAATGACCAACTACGAAGGGACGAACGGAACAGTGAACCAGCTTGGCAACATCATCGCCGCCATTCGGGATCGGGAGAATATCAGTAAGGCGGCATACACCATCGTTATTCAGCACCCCGGCGGGGAGACCGTTCGCCCGTTGGGGGGGCCTTGCTTGAACTATCTCGCTGTCCAGGCCGAGCCCGCCCAGACAGACCAACCCATGACCCTGGGGCTCCTGGCAGTCTACCGGAACCATGATTTCCTAGAACGCGCCTACGGCAACTACTGGGGTCTCTGCAACCTCACCGGATTCCTTGCCCGAGAGGTTGATGCACGACCTGGCCCCATTACCTGCGTTTCTTCTCACGCCTACGTCTCCGAGAAGAAGACGGCGCTGAAGGCATTCGTGGAGGGGTTCTGATGCGATACCACGGCCGCCCCTTCAACTTGAGGGAGTTCAAGATCGAGGTCACCTATCGTTGCGACCTCAACTGTGTTCATTGCTCCAGCGACGCACGCCCCTCAAGCTCCATAGAGATGTCGCGTGACGATTGCCTTCGCATCTTGGCCGAAGCGGCCAACATGGGGGCACGGGACGTGGCCTTCTCTGGCGGCGAGCCGCTTCTGTGGCCGCATATCTTTGACGTTGTTGAAGCGGCATCCCGTCACGGTCTCAAAGTCATCCTATACACATCCGGATGCGCCGACGATTTCCAGAACAAGACAAGACGATTGCATGCGCTCGGTGCTTCGCGGTTTATCTTTAGCGTCTTTGGCTCGGTTGCAGCAGGCCACGAGCGCGTGACACGCAAGGCCGGTAGCTTCGAGAATACCCAAGCCGCTATGCGACACGCACTTTCGGTCGGACTGATGACCGAACTGCATTTTGTACCAATGTCAGGCAACTACAACGAGCTTACCGATGTCGCCCAGCTTGCCCAGATGCTCGGAGCGTCCCGCGTGAGCGTGCTTCGGCTTGTTCCGCAAGGCCGCGCCGCGTTGGTCCGTGATCGTGCGTTGAACCGAGTTCAAAACCTCGAACTCCGGCGTCAGATTCAAGCACTCAGAGCAAAGCATGGACACGACTTCGTCAGGACCGGTTCACCCTATAACTTTCTGATGTTGAACGATTCTCCTGCGTGCTTTGCGGCCATCGATCGATTGATCATAGGTCCCGATCTCCGGATATACCCTTGCGATGCATTCAAACGGATCGGCGCGGGAGAGCTTGTGACGACCGAAGAATGGTCCTGTCTTGTGGGCAGAAGTTTGCCGGATTGCTGGAGCAAATCTTCCTATCTGGAAGCCGTCCGAACGTATCTCACAACCGACTTCGAAGACCCTTGTGCATCCTGCAATCTCTTGGAGAAATGCGTCTCCGGCTGTTTGGCGCAGAAGGCCATCGCTTATGGGTTGCTTGTCAAGAAGCCAGACCCAGATTGCCTTGGCCCTGGCTTCCTGGGAGATTCGGAATGATCTGTTCATACCAGAACTTCAGCAAGACTGTGCGGTTCAGCGACCTCGTAGAATCAGTACAGCATTGCGACTTGTGTGCGCGCTTGTGCGACCGCCGGAAGGTGCTGTCGTCCTCAAACGGAACCGTTGAGTCAAAGGTGCTTTTCGTCGCGGAAGCACCCGGACGATTGGGAGCCGACCGAACCGGTATCCCTCTCTACGGGGACCGCACCGGTGATAACTTCGAAGCACTTCTTGGGAACATTGGCTGGCGGAGAGAGGACGTCTTCATCACGAACGCCGTCCTCTGCAACCCGAAGCAGGAGAACGGCAACAACGGTACACCGACAGCCGAAGAGATAGCGAATTGCTCTGCATACCTCGAAATGGTAATCGCTTTGGTGTCGCCTGATGTTGTCGTCACGCTCGGCGCGACAGCGCTGGGCGCTCTCAATCTTTTGTCACCACACGGCATCGAACTGCGGCATGGCGTTGCACAACTGGTGCCCTGGCGAAATTGTCGGCTGTTCCCTCTTTACCATCCAGGCCCGCGAGCCATGGTCCACAGATCACAGGCGAAACAAAGGTCCGATTTCATGCTGCTGTCAAAGACTGTTCACCCGGCCAAAGGACTGCTTGAGCGTAAGAAGGCGCGGGCGAAGCCTGCCACACTATTCCCTGCTGGAGCCACTATGATGCAGCAAGTGGCACGGGTTCTTTTGGAGTTGGGTGGGAGGATGACGTACTTCAAGATGACGAAGATGATGTACATGATCGACCTCGTCTGCCTTGAGAAGATCGGCCATACAGTCGCCAGCCCCATCTACCTTCGCCAAGTGGACGGTCCATGGCCCCCCGATCTCGATAAGGAGCTTGAGGCAATGCAGGGATACGAAGTCCGCCGGTTCTTCGCGCGGAGGATCCCGATGGTCGCTCCCGGGCCGTCTCCTCGGTTCGAGATTCTGCTTGATGATGACATTCTGAAGATTGTGTCGGATGTATTTCGCACCTATGGCTCCATGAACAATGCAGAGATGAAGACGGCGGTTTACCGCACTGCACCTATGAGGTTCATCCTTGGAGAGGAAGGCAAGGGCAAGAAGATGGTGAACAAGCCCATTCTCTACAAGGACAAGACAGCAGTGGAACTCGCCGAACAGGAATGAAGGTGTCTCGGGGTGCGGACAATATCTCCCGCTTCGGTGATCTTATGGGCGTCCAGCCCCGCATCCGATTGCTGCGGCTCATTCGACGAGCGGCACACACACAGTTACCAGGGGGACGTCCTCCGCGTCAACGGAACGTAATCGGGAGCATCACAATGCCTTCTCGTTCAAAGATGATTGAGGGTGCCGAGGATGATAGGGGAGTTGGTTCTGCCGATACGCACGTATACGAACTGGCGGCATCCCAGATTGTGAACTATTGTCGCCAGCCTGCGGAACTGGTGGGGCATTACAACCGGGAGGTGAGTGCTCTCGATGGCTATCGAGGTCGTCAGTTGCTGGAACTGCTTCAGAACGCTGATGATGCGGGGGTCGATGCGCCTGCTGGTTGCACGCTATTGTTGTCCATATCCCGCCAGCGTCTGATCGTGGCGAACACGGGAAAGACATTCAGCCCCAAGGGGCTGACCTCGTTGGTGATCAGCGACTGCAGCCCAAAGCAACTCGACCGCAACCGATTCATCGGTTGCAAGGGCCTGGGCTTCCGGTCGGTTTTAACTTGGACAGATTGCCCCCTGATCTCCAGTGGCCCGTATGATGTGTGCTTTGATCGCACTCGCGCCGCGCGTGTTGTCGAACAACTGGCAAGCGAAAACCAAGCTGTGGCAGATGAGGTCACGGCTTTCAGGAATGCCACCGAGCGGCTGCCTGCGGCGATCATGCGTTTCCCTGACGTGCCCAACGCCGTCGATCCGCGATTGGTGGAGGCGCGCGCTTTCCGTGCTAAAGGTTACGATACGGCCATTGTTCTACCTATACCTGCAGGCGTTCGGGGCGATGGCATCCACGCCGAGATGCTCGCTCAGTTAGCTGGACTGCCGACCAGCTCACTCCTGTTTTGTCGTCACATGACCCGTGTTGAGATTGTCGGCGACTTGACCCATACGTGGGATCTGGTGCGAGAAGACCATGACCCTCATCGTTCTACGGTGGTGTTGCAGCAGAATGCTGAGACGGAATTATGGAACGTGTACCGGCACAGCGGCCGCGTCTCGGACGAAGCCGCCGAGACTAGCTCCGGTGGCAGGCGCGATTTTGAGGTCGCTGTTGCCGTCCCCGATTCGGAGGTCACCAAATCCGGCGGCAACCTCTGTGTGTTCTTTCCCACGCATGATCTGCTGCCCTGTGCGCTGGTTATGCACGCAACGCTTGAAACGACTGATGACCGAAACCGCCTCGTGGCACATAAGTCAAATCAGGAGGTGCTTGGTCATCTCGCCGCCCACGTTGCCGCCGTCCTCGAAGAACAGGCTGCGCAGGGAGGGCAGCGGCGAGCGCTGGAGCTTCTGTCGGGGCTGGAAGATGCAGACCCCGAACTGCGAGCACTTGGTTTCGTCGATGCGATGGTACGGGAGTGCGCGAACCGAAAGATCTTACCACGGCTTGATGGCAGGTTAGAGACATCGGAGGCGGTGCGCCAAGTTCCTCACAAGGTGTGGTTGTCCCTGCTTGACCGCGAATTGTTTCCTGAGGTGCATGAGGTTGGTCCGGACGATCCGCTGAGCAGCCTGCTCGCGCTGTTTCGGTTGAAGTGGTTTGAACGGGAGGCACTGAAGGATCGCCTGAGAAAGTATCTGCTAAGCGTGGACCGTGGACGAGCTGGTCAGATTCTGGGGCGACTTATTGCCCATGGGCAATTCTCCGGCACAGGTGCAGGCGGGCTGCTGATCGGCACCACCGGCGACCTGATCACCACCGGCACCTGCTTCTTCACACCGGTGGAGAGACTGCCGACACTCCCCACATGGGCATTGAACATCCGCTTCGTCGACGAAGCGTTTCAGTCTGGTCTCCTGCGCGGATCAGGAGCGACAGGGCTGCGATTCCTGGCGTCGGATCTGAGCCGTTGCGACTGCCATGTCGACGAGTATCGGTTTGATACCGTTGCTCGCGCGCTGATCGCTGAAGTTGAGCATAGTGTGGAAGATGACGGAGCGGCGAAATTCCAGAGATGGCAGGAGCTTCTGCACTGGCTTTTCGATGCATCTTCCGGCGCACGGCAGGCATTGCCCCAGCTGAGCATCAAGATTCCCACGGTCGGGGGAGGGCTGCGGCGCGCCACGGCGTGCTATCTCGGCCCGGACTACCCACGTGGGCAACTCGTGTACCGCCTTTATCGGCAGTTTGGCGTTGATGAGTTCGCCGCTTCTCCGGCTGCGTGCGGCCTCGCGGGCGTACCTCTGTCGGAAGCGGAGGAGTTTCTCATCGCAATCGGGGTCGATGCCGCTCCTCGCATGGAACCCTTGCGGGTGGGTGATGACTACCATGAATTCATCCGAACGACGGTCGACCGCCTGTCCTACCCACGCACCGTTCGAGACCACCTCTGTGCGAACGGGGCAGAGGTTCGTGGCTGGGTGAACAGCTATTCCATCGAGGGGCTACATCTTCCTGATCGCTGGCTTACACTTATGAGAGAAGGCGACGGGAATGCCGTCGTCGCCTACCTGCTTTCGTCAGGCGCGGGTCTCCTCGTCGGCGACATCGATCCGCAGGCTAAGTTCACGGCTACGGTCGGTTCTGAGCGGTCGATGCGCGCTGATGCCTCGGTACCGATCCCGAATCCAACGCTCTTTTACCTACGCGAAACCGCTTGGGTGCCCGACATCGACGGTGAGCGGCGACGGCCGTCAGAGATCATGCTGAGCGCCCAAGGCGTGCGTGTATTGCGCGGGGTCTATTCGCGCCACGCACTCGACCCACGGGATGGCCTGATCGCGGCGTGCGGCGGTCGTGAAGCGATGGATGCGGTACTGAGCCGACTGGGCGCGGTTACGTCACTGGAGACACTTTGCGGCCGATCGCTTTATGAGATGCCCCAGGCACTGCCTGAGCGTGATCCGCAAGGAGATGTCGCACGCGGAATCTACCGGACCCTCATCAAGTCCAGCGTGAGTGTCGAGGAGTCGCCTCACCGCGACAAGTTCTTACGCACTGGCCGAATGTGGGGCCGACATGCGGGCACGGAGGGATATCTGCCGATCTCGGAGCTTCGCTATAATTCCAACCTGACCATCACGAAGGCTATCGAAGCGCACATTTCCTTGGTGGATATTCCGATGCGGATGAACACCGTGCTGGTCAAGCAGCTCTTCGGCATTGTCTCGCTGACGTCGCAGGAAATCCAGTTGAAGCTCCTTTCCGACGGAACGGAATACGACACAGGAAGCGAGGACGCCAATCAGCACCTGCGGGTCGCGATGCCGTACATATACGCGCTCAGACTGGCGGACAATCTAGACGACCGTGGTCGCGAACTGAATCTGCTGAAGAAGGCAATGCTGCGCGTTTGCACGCGGGCACGGATAGTGGCTGCCCTGCCTGGTGATATGACGGACGAGATCGTCCTATCCCAGCCCGGCGAGGGAATCGTCGTCGATATGACGTTGGTTATGATCGGCGAGTATCATGAGAACGGCTCGGGGTTCGTCACCTTCTGGCTTGGCGTGGCAGAGCAAGTCTCACAGCTGCTGGGGCGCGATGAAGCAGCCGAGATTGGCGGTGTCCTCAGGTGCCGGACTTCAGCCGAGATGTTGGAAGTCGTTCGCGTTCGCCTTGGCAGTGCCGCCGACGCCAAATTGGCGGAAGCGCGGTCGCGGTTTGAGGATGTCCTTGGCGGCACTGATGAAGACGCCGAACAGCCCATCCCGCCGCCTAAACCACCAGCGCCCCCTGCACCTCATGCTCCCACGCTTCCGCCTCCGCCCGACGCCACGGCGCCGACCGGGAAGGGCGCGGGTGATGCCCCAGGACCACCTGAGTCCAAAACCACCACGACGTTCCAGCCGGTCCCTGGACCAGCACAAAAGCCCATCAAGCGGCGAAGACTCGTCGTGACCGGACCAGGTGGAGGGGGCGGGGGCGGCGGTGGGCCGCTGGCTACTGAAGCGGTAACCTTCAAGGTCGTTGACGCCTTCGAGCGGGCAGAGGGCCGATTTGCTATCCAAGTCAGCCACCTACGAGGTGCCGACAGCTTCGGATGCGATCTCGTGAGCGTGGCGTCGGAGGCCGTGCGCGACAAAGCAGCGGCGGACCAATCGATCAGCGAGTCGGAGATCCTGCGGCACATCGAGGTGAAGGGAAGCCGCGGCCGCACGGGGCAGATCGAATTGACAGACAACGAGTATCGGGCGGCAAAGCGGCTCGGCGAACGATACTGGCTCTACCGCGTGTTCGTCGATCCCAACCGCGAAGCCCATTACGAGGTCGCGGTTCTTGCCGACCCGCTGAACTCGAATGCCGTGCGGACCGTCACTCGGTTCGACCTCGTCGAGGGTTCGGGAGCCATCTGGTACTCGATGGTTGAGACGGTTGACGATGATTCTATGAATGGCAATGACGGTGATTCCCCAGGTTCAGGCAAGGACTCAGGCGAGACAAGCGAATGATGAATGACATGGTTCCGCGAAATCATGCTTAAAGTTGCTCGTCTAAGGTAGGAAGCCGTGACGGATGTTACCGAGTCGCCCCGAACGCTTTGATCTGTTGCAGCGGATCGCCGATGCGTTAATGGAACGAAGGGTACGTTCGGAAATGGCGGCGTTCCGCCGCGGCTGGCAAGGCAAGCAGCCGCTTCGGACTTTAGGAACCAGCCGGAGGATCATCAAGGCCTGCGTCACACTGGCAGGGTGAGACTTTCCCGGCGGGCAATGTCGGCCTTGGTGCGACCGCGCCGGAGTCGAGTTCTTGCCGCCAAGCGAGTGCCTTGCAGAACGTCTGTACCACTGGTGGCGTTCGGGGCTTGCTGGGCCGGTTCAGTCGTCCATGGCGGCCGTGGCGGGTGCCGCGGTGGTGGGACGGCGCACACCCCGCGATCGGCGGGCACTGGCTGGTCAGGACGCCAATGTTGCCGTTCTCGAATGCCCCGTCTGGCCCCACGGCGGCCTCGACGGTTTGTTTGCTGAGTTTTTTTGAAGTGATCGTCGGCGATATGGACAATGCGGCACCAGACCTCCGGGACGGCCTTTCGGGACTTACCGAGGAAGACTCGGTAAGCCTATTGGATTCGAGGTTTCAATTCTCTATATTGCTCTTCACCTCCTCCCACATCTTCCGCTGCTTCCTCCAATCCGGCACCGCCGCAATGGGGCGTATCATCCGCTCGCGGATGGGATCGCGGCCGCCGGCGGAGGGCGGGAGGTGGAGGAG
>Ga0114918_10001098_pt1 | contig 24012 bp, 35 predicted proteins | sample LantaG_FD_87015 | JGI IMG/M metagenome (GOLD analysis project Ga0114918, IMG submission 87015) | Deep subsurface microbial communities from Baltic Sea to uncover new lineages of life (NeLLi) - Landsort_02402 metaG | ecosystem: Environmental > Aquatic > Marine > Oceanic > Sediment | place...
AATAATTTTTTAAGAATTCTTTTATGAATTTCTTGAACTGAACCTTCTCCATTAACCTCAATTACCATCTTTTTTTTACGAAAATAATTAATTACAGGCAAAATCTTTTTTTGAAAGAATAGCATTCTATTCTTAATTGCTTTTGAATAATCATCTTTCCGACGAATTAATTTTCCCCCACAATGAGAACAATTTTTTAAATTAGGAGTAAAATTTAAAGAAAATTCTTTACCACATTTAGAACAAATCCTCCTTGTCAATAATCTTCGAGTACCTTCTTTTGCTGATGTTTGCAAGTAAACTACTCTAAAATTTTCACGCCCAAGCCAGGAAAAAACTTCTTCCAATGTCTTTGCTTCTTCTAACTGACGAGGGCTTCCTTCCATTATTATTCCTTTTTCAGAAGGAATTTTTAAAAGTTGGTCCAACCAACAATAAATTACCATCCAAATTGGAACTAATTTCCCATGAGAAATAGTTTCTAAAACTGTTTTTCCAAATTTATCATTTCTTTTTGTTAACCTTCTTAAAATATCACCTGTATCTATATTTACTAATGCAAATTTTTTCATTAATAATTCTGCCTGTGTGCCTTTTCCAGAACCAGAGCGTCCTAAAAAAATGATATTACGAGATTTCATATTCACGCATTATTAGTTGAGCTTCTATTGTATCCATGGTTTCTATTGCTACACTTACCATAATCAAAATTGAAGTTCCGCCAATAGCAAAAGTAGTAACACCAGTAAATTGCTGCATAATTATTGGAAGAATTGCTATCGTTCCCAAAAACAGAGCTCCAAAAAGAGTTACTTTATTACTAGTATTAACAAGGTATTTGGAAGTTGTCTGACCGGGTCTATAACCAGGCACAAACCCACCCCTTTTTTGTAAATTCTCAGCAATAGTTTCAGGGTTAAAAGTAATAGTTGTATAAAAGAAAGTAAACAAAACAACTAAACCAAAATAACAAAGAAGATAAATCATTGATTGCTGATTAAACCCTTGCAAAAAGAGAGCAATTTTAAGTATAAACGGACTTTGTGAATTCGCTAAAAACTGACTAATCATTTGAGGAAACATTAAGATAGAAAGAGCGAAAATGATAGGAATTACACCAGCTTGATTAATTTTCAATGGTAAATATGTAGAAGCACCTCCATAAATTTTTGTTCCACGTACCTGCTTAGCATAACTTACAGGAATTCTTCTTTCTCCCCTGGAAATAAAAACTACTCCTACAACCATCAAAAGCGCTATAGCAAAGAAGGCTATCATATTAGGAATCCTTGTAGGATCTGTGCTTATTACTGTTTGCATAATCTGACGCGGAAAACCTATAACAATTCCTGCAAAAATTATTAAAGAAATCCCATTACCCAATTTCTGCTCTGTTATTAATTCACCAATCCACATCAAAAACACTGAAGCTGTGGTAACAATAATAATATCTCTTAATAGATCTATGGGATTAGCAAAAACAATTACGCCTTGCCTACTTAATAAATTCAAAAAACCAAATCCTTGCAAAGCAGCCAAAGGAATTGTTAATAGACGAGAATATTGCATAAATTTTGCCCTTTCCTTATCAGTCCCTTCACTAAGCATTTCCTTTAAGGCAGGAAAAACCATTGTAAGAAGCTGCATTATAATAGAAGCCGTAATAAAAGGACCAACACCGAGTAAGACAATTGAAATATTACTAAAAGTGCCACCTGTAAAAACATTAAAAAGTCCAAATATCTGGTTAGAACTCATGAAAAGTTGCAATTGTTCCCTGTCAACATTTGGCAAAGGAATAGTAGCCATTATTCGAAAAATCACCAAAAGAAGTAAAATTATAAATACTTTTTTTCTTAAATCTGGTGTTTTTAATAAAGCTAAAAGACTTTTAAACATATGAATTTATTTAATTTTTAGATCTATTTTCCCTCCAGCTTTTTCAATTGCTTCTTTTACTTTTTCAGAAACTGAACAATTTTTAATAGTATATTTCTTGGATAAAGACATTCCACCTAAAATTTTAACTGAACGAAATTCGTTTTTTTTACTTCTTATTAAATCTGCTTCTTTTAATTTTTTTAAAGTAATAATTCCTCCATCAGGAAAAGTTTTTACTATATCTTTTAATTGTATTACTAAAGACTTCTTTTTCAAACTATTAAAAAGCACTCCCCGTCTTTTAGGAAATTTTAATACCATCTCTCTTACCTGGGATTTTATTTTTGATCCAGCTCGTGATTTCTGACCCTTAATTCCTCGTCCTGAATAAGTACCCCTCTTACCGCCTCTACCAACTTTTCTTTTCTTAGATGATTTATTAGTTGATCTTAACTGATGAATTTGCATAATTCTTTATTTCTTATTCTTTATTTCTTTTTTTTCTTCTACTACTTGTTTAGCGTCATTATTCAAAGAATTCTTCAATTTAGAAAGAGCAATAATAGTTACTCTAGCATTATTGATAGCATTACTGCTAGAACTTAAAATCTTAGCATTCGCATTTGAAATATTAGCTAATTTTAATACAATTCGTACTGCTCCACCAGCTCTTATGCCCTTTCCTTTCTTAGCTGGTTTTATAATCACTCTTGATGCTTTATATTTTGCCTTTACTTCGTGTGGGATAGTTTCATCAACAACTGGAACCGTAATCAAATTCTTTTTTGCCTTATTACTTGCCTTTTGAATTGCTTGAGCCACATCTTTGCCTTTAGATATTCCAACACCAACTTCATGTTTATCCTTGGATCTACTGCCAATTACTAATGTAGCCCGAAAACTTAAACGTTTTCCTCCTGCTACTACTCGAGTCACACGAGCAATATCCAAAAGACTCTCTTCAAATTCACTTTTATTTATCTTCGGTCTTCTATTAAAAGCCATAATTATTACAAAAATTAAAACTGTAAACCTTGTTTTCTAGCTTCCTCAGCTAAAGTTTTTACACGACCATGATATCTAAACCCACCTCTATCAAAAACAACTGTCTCTATTTTTTTATCTTTTGCTTTCTTAGCTACTAATTCTCCAACTTTTTGCGCTAAATTAATTTTCTTATCTTTTTTTAAATCTTTAATCTCTAAATCAGAAGCTGAAACAAGAGTGAATCCTTTTTCATCATTAATAACCTGAGCATAGATATGCTTATTAGATTTAAACACACAAAGACGAGGCCTTTCTTCTGTCCCATAAATTTTTGCCCTTACCTTTCTATGTCTCTTTTCTTTTTGTCTTTTTTTACTGTTTTTATTCATTTATTCTTTTAATTTATTTAACCAGTACTTGCCACTTTCTTACCAGCTTTTCTTAATACTTTTTCACCAACATAACGAACACCTTTTCCTTTATAAGGCTCAACAGGTCTTTTAAACTTTATTAACGCAGCAAATTGCCCAATTCTTTCTTTTGAAATTCCACTAATAGTAATTATATTCTTTTCTACTTTTACATCTAGCCCCTCAGGAATAGAAAGTATAATAGGATGACTATGCCCTAATTTAAGGTTTAAATCAGAACCATCAATAGCAGCCTTGTAACCTACTCCTTGAATTTCTAGTTGTTTTTCAAATCCTTTTTCAACTCCTGCTACAAGATTATTAATCAATGCCCTTAAAGTTCCCCATTGAGCAGAAGTATCTTTTTTTTGTTTATCTGGAATAGGAATAACTGATAAAGTATTATCCTTGATATCAATTTTAAAACCATCTTTCACTATTAAAAAATCCTCACCTTTAGGACCTTTGGCTTTTAATTTATTTCCTTCCAAAATCATTTCAACTGAATCTGGAATATTAATTTCTTTTTTACCTATACGAGACATAATAAAAATTAAATTACCATATTTCTAATAAAACTTCCCCTCCGACATTCAATTTTTTGGCTTCTTTATCACAAAGAATACCTTTTGGCGTTGATAATATTCTTAAACCTAAACCTTTTTTAAAAAACCAAATGTCTTTTGCTTGAATATATGTACGACTTGAAGACTTAGAAACTCTTTTTAATTCAGAAATTTTTGGAGCTCCTTCTTCATCGTATTTAAGAATTATTTCAATAAATCTTTTATTTTTTTTGTTTGTTTTATCTAACCCTTTAATAAAACCATTTTTTGATAAAACATTCAAAATCTCCCATTTTATTTTTGAATAAGGGAAAATAACAGTTTGCTTTTTAACTGCTTGAGCATTACGTATTCTTGTTAACATGTCTGCAATAGGATCTGTCATAATAGAATTTAAATAATGAATTATGAATTTACCAACTTGATTTTTTTATTCCTGGTATTTTTCCAACTGAAGCTAACTCTCTAAAACATATGCGACAAATACCAAAGTCTCTCATATACCCTGCCTTCCTTCCGCAACGCCAACAACGCCGCACAATTCGTGAAGAATATTTAGGTGTCTTTTTTGATCTTGCTATTACTGATTTTTTCGCCATAAAGGAAAATCTAATAATTGATATAATTTTATTGACTGCTCTCTGTTTTTTGTGCTCGTAACAAAAGTAACTTCTAGTCCAAATAAAGAAATATTTTGCATACTTTCTGTTTCTGGAAAAATATTATATTCTTTAATACCATAATTTAAATTTCCGGTCTCGTCAATATTTTTTAAAGGAATTCCCCAAAAATCTCTAACTCTTGGAAGAACTATGCTAACAAATTTATAAATAAAATCTTCCATTCTCTTTCCTCTTAAAGTAACTTTTAAACCAACTGGCATTCCTTCTCTTGTTTTAAAACCTGCAATAGATTTTTTTGCTGGTCTTACAGATGCTTTTTGACCTGTAATCGCTGCTAAAACATCAGAAATCTTCTTAACCAATTCTGTATTATTCTTAGAACTTGCAGATAATCGACCTATGCCTATATTAATCACTACTTTTGTAATTTTTGGAACTCCAAAATCATTACCAATATGGTACTCTTTTTTCATCTCAGGAATTACTATTTTTTTAATTTGTTCTTCGTAAGAAAATTTCATAAATTTAAGCAATTTTAGAGCCACATTTTTTACAAATTCTATATTTAGTTTTATCCTCTTTATTATAACTAATTCGCGTAGGTCTTTTACAGCTAGGACAGATTAACATAACATTCGCTCTAAAAACAGGTCTAGGGATAGAAATCATTTGTCCTTTTTCACCTGCCTTTTTAGGTTTTTGAATTTTCTTTACCAAATTCAAAGCTTCAACAACTACTTTGTCGTCTTTTGGCAAAATCTTTACCACTTTTCCTGACTTTCCTTTATCTTTGCCTTTTTTTATTAAAACTAAATCTCCTTTTTTAATATTCATAATTTTAAATCTAAACTAATTCTGGAGCTAAACCTGCTGCTTTACTATACCCTCTTTCCCTTATTTCTCTTGGTATAGGACCAAAAATACGGTTTCCTATAGGTTCTTTCTTTTCATTTACAAGAATAGCAGCATTTTCATTAAAGCGAATATAACTTCCATCTTTTCTTCTAAATGCTTTCTTCTGTCTCACAACAATAGCCTTTACAACTGCTTTTTTCTTTATTTCCCTACGAGGTTCAGCTATTTGAACAGAAGCAACAATCATATCACCAAGTTCTGCATATCTTCTTCTTGTTCCGCCTAATACTCTAAAACAACGGATTACTTTTGCACCGCTATTATCAACTACCCTTAGGATTGTCTGTGGTTGAATCATACTTCTTTCTTTTTGTTATTTATTACTTGTTCTTTACTTTTTACTCTCCATCTTTTTCCTTTAGATAAAGGCCTTGTTTCTTCAATAATAACCTTATCCCCTGTATGATATTCATTCTTTTCATCATGAGCTTTAAAACTCCTAGAAACTTGATAGTGCCTTTTATATTTAGGATGTACCTTCAATCTAGAAACTTTAAACACAACAGTCTTATCCATTTTATCTGACACAACTTCTCCTTTTAATATTCTTTTTTGTTTTTTAATTTGTTTTTCCATATTAAAATTTATTTCTATTTGCCTATTGGCAAAACAAAAAATAGTTAAATAATTTTCTTAGATTTTTCATTTAAAATAGTTAGAATTCTAGCAATATCTTTTTTTAAAACACGAATAGTTCGTACATTTTTAACCTTACCGCCTGCTAAATTAAATCTCAACTCACGCAATTTTTTTTGAGATTCAGACAATAATTGGTTTAATTCTTCTTCCTGTTTTAATCTTAATTCTTCTGTTTTTACCATAATTTTTATTATATCTATTTCCTCACAATTAAAGTTTTAATCGGTAATTTCGAATTAGCTAAACGAAAAGCTTCTTTTACCCTCTGATAAGAAACTCCATCTAGTTCGAAAAGAATCCTTCCTGGTCTCACTGGAAAAACATAATGATCTACAGAACCTTTTCCTTTTCCCATTTTAGTTTCTGCAGCTTTCTTAGTAATAGGTTTATCAGGAAATATTCTCATCCAAATTTTCCCTTCTTTTTGCAACGACCGAGCTATTGCTCGATAAGCTGATTCTATCTGTTGTGATGTCAACCAAACTTCTTCTAATGCTTTCAATCCAAAACTACCAAAAGAAAGTTCTACCCCCCTAGTCTCCACTTGGCGAAATCTCCTTCGGCCTTTCTGCATTTTTCTGTGTTTTACTTTCTTTGGTAACAACATAACAATAATTAATGTTCGTTAATATCTAAAAACTTTTCTCCTTTATATATCCATACTTTTATTCCAATTATTCCATAAGTACAATGCGCCTCCGTAAAACCATAATCAATATCTGCCCTAATGGTTGATAAAGGTAACTTCCCTTCTTTTAACCATTCACTACGAGCAATTTCTAATCCATCTAATCTGCCAGAAGTTAAAATTTTAACTCCGAAAACTTCTTTACGCTGTATAACTTTAGCTATGTATTGCTTAAGAACTCTCCTGTATGGCATTCTTTTTTCTAAATCTTCAGCAATACTTTGAGCTACAATCTCAGCAGATATTTCAGGATGTTTAACTTCTTCAATTGAAATATTAATATGCGTTTTAATTTTTAATAATTTTGCTAAACCTTTCTGAAGAGCCTCTATTCCTTGTCCTTGGCGACCAATTAATAATCCAGGACGAGCAGTTTTAATAATAATCTTAACATCACCAGCTTTTCTTTCGATACCTATATTTTCTACCCTACATGTTTTAGTTTTTTCATTAATAAATTCACGAATTTTATGATCTTGTTCTAATAATGCTGGGAATTCTTTTAAATTAAACCAACGAGATTGCCATCCCTTGTTAATACCTAACCTAAAAGATTTTGGATTAATTTTTTGACCCATATAAATATTTAAATTGCTTTACGACGAAATATTTTTTGTTTTGGAACAGATCTCTTTGCTCTTTTTTCTTCTTTTCTTAATTCAGGTTTTTTAATATTTGCAGGACCTTTTGTCTTTATTGCCTTCTTTACCTCCTTAATTTCTTTTCCTTCTTTTTTCACTTCTCCTTTCTTTGCTTTCATCTCTTTAATTTCCTTTAATGTAAGGAAAATATGAGAAGTTCTTTTCTTTATAGGAAAAGCTGCTCCACGGGCTCTAGGACGCCATCTTTTTAAAGCTGGCCCTTCATCTACTCTAATAGCCCTAATAAAAAGATTGTTTTTATCTAATCCGAAATTATGTTCAGCATTAGCTATAGCAGATTTTAATAATTTTAATAAGGGTTTACAGCTTCTCTTGGGAATATGAAGCAAATTAGCTTCTGCAACTTTGACAGATAACCCTTTTATTAAATCAGCAACTAATCGAACTTTTCGAGGACTGACTTTTAAATATTTTAAAGAGGCTTTAACTTCCATGTTTTATTCTAAATTTTTCTTATTTTTTTACAGGAGCAGGTGATTTAACTTCAGTTCTTGCCTTTGATTCCAATTCCTTTTGCATTTTACCACCATGTTTAATAAACTTTTTGGTAATCGAAAACTCTCCTAAATGATGTCCTACCATTTCTTCCCTTGCCTCTACATTAATAAAATCTTTACCATTATGCACAGCAAAAACAAAACCGACCATTGCTGGAGTAATAACTGAATCTCTAGACCAAGTTTTGATAGGAGTTTTGTCCCCTATTTTTATCTTGGAGAGTTTCTTCAATAATTTTGGATGAACATATGGACCTTTTTTTAATGATCGAGACATATTGTTATTTTTTACGTTTTTTCTTTCGTTTTTTTATAATCAACTTATTAGAATATTTCTTTTTCTTTCTTGTCTTTACGCCACCAGTAACCTTACCATAAATACTCTTTGGTCGCTTAGTTCCTCTTTGTGTTTTTCCTTCTCCACCTCCATAAGGATGATCAATTGGATTCATTGCTGTTCCTCTTACAGTTGGCCTTCTTCCTAAATGACGAGACCTCCCTGCTTTTCCAATATTTACCATTCCATGTTCAATATTAGAAAGTTGCCCCAATGACGCATAACAAATATCTAATACTTTTCTTATCTCCGAAGAAGGCATTTTAAGATGGGTATATTTTCCATCTTGAGTTATTATCTGAGCAGATGATCCTGCTGATTTAGCTAATTTACCGCCCCCTCCTGCTTTCACTTCAATGTTATGTACTAAATTTCCAACTGGAATATTTTTTAATTCTAATCTATTGCCTTTTCTTAAAGGTGTTTTTTCATTACAGATAATTTCATCCCCAGCTTTCAAATTCTGTGGAGCTAATATATAGCACCAATCACCGTCTTTATATGATATCAAAGAAATGAATGAAGAACGATAAGGATCATACTCAATAGTCTTCACTATACCTGGAATTCCTTTCTTCTGCTCACCAAAAATAATCTCTCTGTACAATTTTTTATTACCACCACCTTTATGCCTAACTGTTATTCTCCCTTTAGATCTTCCAACACTTCTTTTTTTAGAAGAAGTTAATTTCTTAAAAGGTTTATCGCCAGTCAAAACAGAATAATCAGAAACAGTAATATGACGACGAGATGGCGTTGTTGGTTTATATTTTTTTATCATATTCCTAATTCTATTTTTTGACCTTCTTTTATGGTAACAATCATCTTTTTATTTCTACTAAAATAGCTTTTTTTCTGCCTCCATCTTTTAACCTTAGCAGGAGTATTTATAGCATTAACTTTAATCACATCAACATGATAAATATTTTCTAAAAGTTTTTTTATTTCATTCTTTGTCGCTCTAGGACTAACTTCAAAAATATATTTATTTTGTCCATCTCTCAAAATAGTAGATTTCTCACTTAAATAAGGATGCAATAATAAAGCAGATGAAGCTCCTTCTGAAACAACTTTGTTTTTTATTTCAACCTTCTTTTCTTCTACAACCTCTTTCTCAATTTTCTTTTTCTCAACTTTCTTTTCTTTTATTTCTTTCGTTTTCTTTTCTTCGGTTTTCTTTTTTTTAAAAATATTTAAAACACTCATTAATTTATTTTTTCTCTAATGTTGATAAAACGTCTTCTGATATTACCAGATATTTATTATTTAATATTTCGATCAAATCAATATTCTCTGCATTCATAATTTTAACATAAGATAAATTTTTTGTACCTCTTTGCAATTCTTTGTCTTTTGAATTAACCAAAAACAAAACTTTAGGAAATTTCTTTTCTATCTTTAAAAGACTTTTAAAGAATTTATCCATCTGGCTTGTTTTCTGTTCTTTCAGATTGATACTTTCAATTATCTTAATCTCTCCATCTCTAAATTTTTCTGAAAGAACCATTTTAATAGCGTCTTGTCTTACTTTCTTATTTATTTTCTTTTTAAAATTTCTTTCTTTTGCTCTTGGGCCAAATGTTACACCACCTCCTGCCCATATAGGAGAACGATTTGAACCATGCCTGGCTCTTCCTGTCCCTTTTTGCCTCCAAGGCTTCTTTCCTCCTCCCCTAACTTCTGATCTATCTTTACTAAAAGCCAATGGCTTGCGTCGATTACTTAAAAGACTTGTGTATACTTGATGTACAAGATTGTTATTAATTTTCTTATCAAAAATATCATCAGATAATTCAATCTTTTTTAATTCTTCTCCTTTTTGATTATAAATCGGTGCTTTCATAATTTTTATCCAATAATCTTTATTAACGAACCTCTTCTACCTGGAATAGCTCCTTTTAAATAAAGAAGGTTTTTTTCTGGATCAACTTTTATAATTTCTATCTTTTTTAATGTTAGCTGATCATTACCCATTCTTCCAGCCATCTTTTTACCTTTTACCACACGATGAAGCCCAGTAGAACCAATTGATCCAGGCGCTCTTAATCTATCTTTTGTTCCATGGCTTGCAGGAGAACCTTTAAATCCATGCCTTTTAACTACGCCTTGAAAACCTTTTCCTTTACTTTTTCCTATAATAGTTACTTTGTCTCCTTCTTTAAAAACATCTACTTTAATTTCATCTCCAATTTTATATTCAGAATCTTTTCCACGGACCTCTCTTAACCAAGCAAATTTTCCTAAGCCCTTCAAATGCCCAAGAATAGCTTTCGTTTGTTTTCTTTTATATCCATATCCTATCTGAATAGCCTCATATCCATCTTTATCTTCTGTTTTTATCTGTATAATTTTAACAGGGCCAGCTTCTAAAATAGTTACTGGAATAACTTTTTCTTCGCTATCAAAAACCTGAGTCATTTTTAATTTTTTAGCTAATATAAATTTCATAAATTTAACATTGAAAAACTGGGCACTAGCCCAGTTCCTCTTAAGATTACTGCTATAGACTAGTCATTCCGATTTACATCTTTATTTCTATATCTACTCCTGCTGGCAAATCTAAGCTTGTAAGTGCTTCAATGATTTTTTGATTAGGATTAGAAATTTCTATTAATCTTTTATGAATCCTGATCTCAAATTGTTCACGAGCATCTTTTTTAACAAAAGTAGACCTATTCACCGTATAACGATGAATTTCTGTTGGTAAAGGAATCGGGCCTATTGTTTCACTACCATATCTCATTACAGTCTCAATAATTTGCTGACAAGAGTTGTCAAGGATCCGATGATCATAGCCCTTTATTTTAATCCTAATCTTTTGTTGAATCTCAGTATTAGAGGTTGGCACAATAAATTCTTTATTTTACAACTTTTGTAACAACTCCAGCGCCTACAGTTCGTCCACCTTCTCTGATAGCAAAACGAGAAGTATCATCTAAAGCGATTGGAGCAATTAACTTAACTTGAAACTTTACATTATCACCAGGCATAACCATTTCCACTCCTTCAGGAAGAGTAACTTCTCCAGTTATATCAGCAGTACGAATAAAGAACTGCGGTTTGTAACCAGTGAAAAATGGTGTATGTCTCCCACCTTCTTCTTTAGCTAAGATATAAACCTCAGCTTCAAATTCTGTATGAGGAGTTATTGAACCTGGTTTAGCTAATACTTGACCTCTTCTTATCTCTTCTTTTTTAATTCCCCTCAATAATACACCAACATTATCTCCAGCTTGGCTTTCATCAAGTGATTTATTAAACATTTCAAGTCCAGTAACAACAGTTTTCATTGTTGGATGATAACCAACAATTTCTATCTCATCATTGATATTAATTTTTCCTCTTTCAACTCTTCCAGTAGCTACAGTACCTCGTCCTTCTATAGAAAATATATCTTCAATAGGCATCAAAAATGGCTTATCTGTGTCTCTTACAGGATCAGGAAAATAAGAATCAAGAGAATCTAATAATTCAAGTATTGGCTTTATTTCTTCGTCATCAGCAGATTTGGCATCTAATGCTTTCAAAGCTGAACCTTTTATTACAGGAACTTTATCTCCAGGATAACCATTCTTAGTTAAAAGTTCTCTTATTTCTGTTTCTACTAAATCTATTAATTCTTTATCTTGAACCATATCTATTTTATTTAAGAAAACAATCATTGCAGGAACTCCTACTTGATGAGCTAAAAGAATATGCTCAAAAGTTTGTGGCATAGGACCATCAGGAGCAGAAACTACTAAAACAGCACCGTCCATTTGAGCTGATCCAGTAATCATATTCTTGATATAATCACTATGTCCCGGGCAATCAATATGAGCATAATGCCTTTTTTCAGTTTCATACTCAGAATGATGAACATTGATAGTAATTCCACGACTTTTTTCTTCAGGAGCATTATCAATCTCATCTACCTTAAGAGATTTTTTTCCTAAACCTTTTAGATGCAACGCATGTGAAATAGCTGCTGTTAAAGTAGTTTTACCATGATCAATGTGACCAATGGTTCCTACATTCATATGTGTTTTACCACGAACAAATTTCTCTTTTTCTGCCATATTTTTTAATTTTAATTTTTTTAATTTTTTGCCCCTTGACTATATACAGGGCGAATTTTTATTTTTTTTCGCCAACTAACGAATTACCTTTGTATTTACAATATTAAGGTATATCTAATTCATTGTCAAGTTGAAGACTGCTTACCCATTATTTCTTCGGTTATATTAGCAGGAACTTCTTTATAACAATTGAATTCCATCGTAAACGTGCCCCTACCTTCAGTCATAGAACGTAATCCTGTGGCAAAGCCAAACATCTCTGATAAAGGAACTTTAGCATCAATTACTTTCATCATTCCTCTATCATGCATACTTTCAACAATTCCTCTTTTGGAACTCAAATCGCCCACAACATCACCTAAGAATTTTTCAGGAACAACAACTTCTAATTTCATTATTGGCTCTAAAAGAACTGGATTAGCTTTTTTTGCACCATCTTGAAAAGCCATAGAACCAGCAATCTTAAAAGCAAAATCTGAAGAATCTACATCATGAAAAGATCCGTCATAAAGTGTAACTTTTATATCAGATAATGGATAACCAGCTAAAACACCTTTTTCTAAAGCCTCTACTATCCCTTTTTTCACTGCTGGAATAAATTCTTTAGGAATTGCTCCACCTCTAATAACATCAACAAATTCAAATCCTTTACCTCTTTCTAATGGCTCTAATTTCAATAAAACATGACCATATTGACCACGCCCACCTGATTGTCTGATATATTTACCTTCACTTTCAACACTTTTCTTAATAGTTTCTCTAAAAGCTACTTGGGGTTTACCAGTCTCCACCTTAAGATTAAATTCTCTTCTCATTCTATCAACTAAAATTTCTAAATGAAGTTCACCCATTCCTGAAATAATTGTTTCTGAAGTTTCTTCATCAGTTTTTACCCTAAAAGTTGGATCTTCTTCAGCTAATTTTTTTAATACCAAAGACATTTTTTCTTGATCAGATTTTGTCTGCGGTTCTACTTTTATAGAAATAACAGGATCTGGGAAAGAAATTCTTTCTAAAATAACTGGATGATTAATATCACATAAAGTATCTCCTGTTCCAGTATCTTTCAAACCAACAGTAGCTGCTATATCACCTGCGCGTATTTCATCTAATTCTTCGCGGCGATTAGAATGCATTTGTAATAATCTCCCGATCCTTTCTTGATTTGATTTATTAGAATTAAGAATATAATTACCTTTTTTAAATGTTCCAGAATAAACTCTAAAAAAAGTTAACGCACCAACATAAGGATCATTTGCTACTTTAAATACAAGCGCTGCAAAGGGTTTTTTATCATCAGGAGGACAAAGAACCTTTTCTCCTGTTTTAGGATGAATCCCTTCTACTGGCGGAACATCCATAGGGGAAGGAAGATATTCTATAATCGCATCAATAAGAGGTTGCACTCCTTTGTTCCTAAAAGAAGAACCGCAAAGAACTGGAACTATCTTTTCATTAATAGTGCATTTTCTTAAGATTTCCCTTATTTTTTCTTCATCTGGCTCTTGTCCTTCTAAATATTGATTTAATAATTCTTCGTCTTGTTCTACAATTTTTTCTATTAATAATTTTCTATATTCTTTGGCTTTATCTAATAAATCTGCTGGAATTTCTTCTAACTCAATTGTTTCACCTTTATCGCCTCTAAAATAAACTGCTTTCATTGTAATCAAATCAATAATTCCTTCAAACTTATCTTCAGCTCCAATAGGTATATTAATCGGTTGTGCGTTTGGAGTTAGTCTTTCATAAATAGATTCTAAACCTTTATAAAAATCAGCACCTATTCTATCCATCTTGTTAATAAAGCACATTCTAGGAATATTATATTTATCAGCTTGATGCCAAACTGTTTCTGATTGAGATTCTACGCCGGCTACTCCATCAAAAATAACAACAGCGCCATCAAGTACTCTTAAAGATCTCTGCACCTCAGCTGTAAAATCAATATGCCCCGGAGTATCAATAATGTTTATTCGATATTGATTGTCAGGATTTTTATCTCTATAAGAAATGGCCCAAGAACAAGCAGTAGCAGCAGAAGTAATCGTAATTCCTCTTTCTCTTTCCTGATCCATCCAATCCATCACAGTATCTCCATCGTCTATGTTTCCTATCTTATGAGATATTCCTGTATAAAATAAAACACGCTCGGTAGTAGTTGTCTTACCTGCGTCAATGTGGGCTATAAAACCAATGTCCCTTATTTTCTCAATAGGATATATCTTCATAATATTAATTTAAAAACGAAAACGAGCAAAAGCACGATTTGCTTCAGCCATACGATGTGTTTCTTGTTTCTTTCTCATTGCTGCTCCTTCACCCTTAGATCCTAAAATTAATTCCTCAGCCAATCTTTCTGCCATTGCTTTTCCTTTTTTAGCTCGTGAAGCATTAATAATCCAACGACAAGCTAAAGTAGTTTTTCTGTATTCAGGAACAGCTTGTGGAACTTGATAATTAGCTCCTCCAATTCTTCTACTCTTAACTTCTATTTCTGGAGAAATATTTTCAACAGCTAGATCAAAAACACTCAACGGCTCTTGTTTTGTTTGTTTTTTTATACTCTCCATTGTGTTATAAAAAACTTTCTGAGCAACTGATTTTTTGCCATCTTTCATTAAATAATTAATAAAACGTGTCGCTAAAGCACTTTTATAAATTAAATCTGGTTCGTAATTTTTTTCTTGTCTATGTTTCCTTCTCATAATAAATATTACTCTTTTGATTTTTTCGTTCCATATTTACTCCTTTGCTGTCTTCTTCCCTCTACTCCAGCAATATCATGTTTACCACGGACTACATGATAACGCACTCCTGGTAAATCTTTTACTCTTCCTCCTCTTACTAAAACGATTGAATGTTCTTGAAGATTATGTCCTTCGCCAGGAATATATGCAGTAACCTCCATACCATTGCTTAATTTAACTCTAGCTACTTTTCGTAAAGCAGAGTTTGGTTTTTTAGGAGTAGCAGTAAAAACTTTCAAACAAACCCCTTTTTTAAAAGAAGATGGATGATGACTTGGTCTATTTTTTATAGTATCAAAAGAAAAAGACAGAGCAACAGATTTGCTCTTTTTAATAATCGGCTTTCTCTCTTTTTTAATTAATTGATGTAAAGTAGGCATAACAGAGAATAGTTTAGCAAATAAGGCGTTTTATGTCAATCAGCTAAACGGAATTCCAGTTAAAGTTGAAAATAATAGATATATGAACGGTAAAATAATGCCTCCTCCAAGCATAATAAAAAGGAATAAAAAAATAATTCCGTATCGATGAAGAAAAATTTCTAATTCACGAGACTGGAAAAAATAAAATAATATCTTTGAACCATCTAATGGAGGAATTGGTAATAAATTAAATATACCTAAAACTAAATTAATCCATACTATAAACATCAAAAAAGGCAAAAGTGATACAAACGAAGAAGTTACAATTATAATTCTAATAATTAATCCAAAAACAAGTGCTAAAGAAAAATTAGACAATGGTCCAGCAAAAGCTAATATAGCTGAATCACGTCGTGGCATTTTAAGATTCAAGGGATTATAGGGGACAGGTTTAGCCCAACCAAATATAAATCCTGAGTGCATTATAATTAACATCAATGGTACAAGAACAGACCCAATTGGATCCAAATGTTTTATTGGATTTAAAGTTAATCTTCCCATTTTTTCTGCTGTATCATCACCTAAATATAAAGCAGCTAATCCATGAGAAACTTCATGAACAACAACAGAAAACAAAAGAATTATGAGTTGAAAAATTAAAGGAATTTCTGTAAACATAAATTATAATTATCTTTAATTTATTGTATCATTTTTTTATCTTTTTTAAAAACAATAGCAGGCATGATAAACATACCTGCTATCTTCATTTCATTAATAACTAATCTTCTAAAGCAACATTTGCAAGATGTAATAAGTAAAAATCAACAATACTACACCAAATACTCTGAAAAAAAGATCAGAAATACCAGTCCAATAATTTAACATACCATCCATTTTGCTTTTTGGCAGAAACAACAGAAACAATCCTTTAATACCTGCCCAAACTGCTAAAATCTGAATAAGTAAAGGATTACTTAGTGAATTCGCGGATTGCCAAAACAAAACAGCAATTATTAGGGCTATTATCCCCCACACCCAATAAGGACCGCTATGGGTAAACTTTAAAGCTAAATCTTTTGCTTTTTTAGGAACAAAAAGCATAAGAATCCCAAAAATCCCCCACAATGCTATAAGAAGATAAAGTATCCAATTCATATTTTTATTTTTTTAAAATTATCGACCTTATATATATTATACTGCTTTATGATATTTTATACAATTCCAATTTTTGTAAAGCATGCTTAGATAAAATTAATCTTTGTTTACTATCAGTATAAAAAGTACAAAGAAGATCATTCTTTTTGACTTTTTCTCCAATTGATTTATTTAAATAAATTCCTGCTTCTTTAGTTGAAGGAGTGCCTAATAACCCACAGATTTTATTTAAATTCTTGTTATGAATAGATTTAATTAATCCATTTTTAACAGATTTTAATTCATAGCTAACCTTACCTAAAGGAAGTTCTTCTGAATCAATATTTGAATCTCCTCCTTGTGCTTTTATAATCTCTTGCATTTTTCTAAAAGCATTTTTTGATCGTAAACTTTCTTGAGCTAATTTTTTTCCATCTCCTTTCTTTGCTTTTCCAACTAATTCTAATAAATATCCTGATAATAATATGGCTTTTTTCTCTAAATCTTTTGGTCTGTTTTCTTTTTGTTGCAAAACTCTTAATACATCTCTTGCTTCCAAACAGGGACCAACGCCTTTTCCTATAGGACCCATTGTTTTTTGAGAAACAATTTTAATTTTAATATTAAATCTTTTTGATAAATACAAAAACAAATTTTTAACAAACTGAATGTCTTTTTTGTTTGAAATCTTTGCAGTAGGCCCAATTGGCATATCTATAACCAAATGATTAATTCCAATAGCTACTTGCTTCGACATAATACTAGCAACCATTTTAGAATAAGGTTCTAATTCTAATCTACGAGTAATTTTAATAAATCTATCATCAGCAGGAGCTAATCTTAAAGCTCCTCCCCAGATTAAACAAGCGTTTGTTTTTTTAACAACTTCTTTTATTTTTTCTAAAGACAAACTTACTGGCGCTAATACTTCCATAGTATCTGCAGTTCCAGCAGCAGATGTTATGGCTCGAGAAGAAGTTTTTGGAATTGTAACACCATAACTTGCTACAATGGGAACTATTATAGGACTTACACGATTACCAGGAATTCCTCCAATTGAATGCTTATCAGCTACAACTTTTCCAAATTTTATCATATCCCCTGTCTGACTAATTGCTTTAGTTAAATAATAAATTTCTTCTTTAGAAAAATTCTTTTCATCAAATGCAGAAGCAATAAAAAAAGCTAATTCTAAATCATTAACTCTATACTTGGTTATATCAGAAACCAAAACATGCATTTCTTTATAAGATAATTTCTTTCTATTTAATTTTTTATGAATAAATTTAAGAGAAGGTGCATGGCCAGCAAGTTTTAATTCTAATAAATCACCTGCCTTAATTTTGTATCTATTAGTAATATCTCTAAAAAGCCCAACCTCTCCTTTTTTTACTAAAGATTTCGTAATATCTACCGCTATCTCTGTGCGCTTTTCTTTCCAACTAACAACTAATTCATCTCCTGCCCTAATTCCAATCCTTTTCCCGTCTTCTTCATTAATAATAACAATCCAAGGATAACCTGTTTTAATATCCAAGTATTTAACTTTAAGAAAGAAAGTGCCTTTTGTTTTAGAATTGTTTTTCATTTTTTTTAAATCAATTTGTTTTCTAAAATACACTTTGCCAATTCTTTAGTAATATCAACCGAGAATTGAAAATTTTCTAAAGTATTTGTAAATACAATTTTTTTAGGATTTATTTTACTTAACTCTTCTACTGCTTTATCTCCAAAAATAGAATGAATAAAAGCAAAACTAATTGTTTTAGCATTAAGTCCCTTAGCAATTTCAGCTGTTTGTAAAATAGTTCTACCAGTTGAAACAATATCATCAACAATAATGACGTCTTTCCCTGTAAAGTCATAACTCTTATCAAACAAAAAACTTATTTTTCCTGTTTTAATATCTCTTGTTTTTTCAAAAATTATTTTTTCAGCAGGAAATTTTTTACAAAAATCATCAACAAACGCTTTGGATTCTTTGTCTGGGCCTATGACTATTGAATTAGAAGAAGAAAAATCTTCAAACTTTTCTGCTAAATCCTGAAAGAGAAAAACATTATATGCCGGAATTTTAAATAAATCTTCAATTTTTTTTCTATGCTCATGCATATTACACGTAATAAAAACATCTGCGTTCTTTTCTATTAATTCAGCAATATATAATGCAGAAAGCGGTTCACCTTCTTGAAAAATATAATCTTGGCGGGCATAAGAAAGATAGGGCATTATACATATTATCTCTCGCGTAAATTCTTTTATCTTTCTTAATAATAAAAAATACTTAATCAGATAAGCATTAATATTTTCTTCTTGTTTTTTCTGAAAAATTAAAATAGCTTTATCAATCTTTTCTTCTTTTGCCAAACGAGGTAACACTTCTCCATCAGAAAAGATTCTATCTTCTATTAAAATAAAATCCAAGTCAAGTTGTTGTGCTAAATTTTCAGCTAATTTATCTCCTATCACAAAACTCTTCATAGTTGTAAAAAATCTTTTAAAAATAACTTACTGCTTAATATTCTCAATTTCTTCTTTTTTGTCATTTCTATTTATAAATCTAATTATATAAAGACTAATAAGAATTAAAATAAATGTCATTACAAACGCATAAAGAAATTTTGCAAGAATTGTATCTTTACTCATTGGTAATAAATATTCCATTAAATCCTTGACCGCTTCATTCCATGCTAAACCGGCAACTATACCAAACGCGGTCATAAGATAACCTTCTACACGTCTTTTAAATGCGTCTTCTATTTTTTGTTTTTCTTCTTCAAGCTTTTTAAACCTCCCCTTAAGCTCATATAATTGTTTTAAATTATAATGCATAATTTTTATAAATAATTACTGTAAACTCCCCTTTTATTTTATCATCTTTTATCTTTTTTATCACCTCATTAATCATTCCTCTATAAATTGTCTCAAACTTTTTAGTTAATTCCCGACAGACGATTATTTGTGGGTTAAGATTAAATTTTTGAGATTTATCATTAATCTCTTCTAATGTTTTAATAATTCTGTGAGGTGATTCGTAAATAATAATAGGATGTTTTAGGTCTATTAACTGACAAAATAATTCTTCAAAAAATTTATTTCTTTTTTTCTTATGTGGAGGAAATCCTAAGAAAGTGAACCTCTCCATTGGAAAACCAGAAACAGAAGCAGCGGTTACTAAAGCCGAACAGCCAGGTATCGGAATAATTGTTAAATTAATATTTTTTTTAACAAGAAAATCTATTAATTTATTTCCTGGATCAGAAATTCCAGGAGTACCTGAATCTGAAACTAATGCTAAATCTTTTCCTTCTTCTAATAAATCTGCAATATAATTTATCTTTTTCAATTGTGAATGTTGATGATAACTTAAAACTGGAGTTTTAATATCATAACGCAATAATAACTTCCTTGTTACTCTAGTATCTTCACACAATATTATATCAACTTCTTTCAAAATACGAAGCGCCCGTAAAGAAATATCTTCAAGATTTCCTATAGGAGTGGCGATAATAAATAAATTTGCCATTTCGTTTTAAATTTAAAGCAATTTAAAATTATTAATTATTAAACCAAATTTATAACCTAAAAATTTTGCTGCTTTTCTGCAATAAACCATTCTATCTGTAAAAATTTCAAAGTATTCAATTATTGGCACAAAGCTAGTATCAATTTTAAGAATTAAAGTAATTAATTTTTTCTTCTTATTAATTCTTACTCTTGATATTCTTGTAGCAAAATTAACCCTATCATGAATATCTTCTTTTATTTCCCTGGCTTTTTTATTAACAACTCTCGAACGACGTACATCTGTTTTATCAGCCAAAACAAGAACTGCTGTAATAATATTAGAAAAATTCATTTCATCTTTATCATGATTAGAAATAGCGTTCATAATTATTGCTAATTCCTCTGGAGTAAAATCTTGATTAAAAATCTGATGGAATAGTAAAGCCCCGAAATAATGATGATGGCTTCTGCTTAAAAAATTACCCATATCATGACAAAAACCAGCAATAGCTGATAATTCCTGTTCTAGTTTTGAAAAACCAATTTCCTGAGCAATTATTCTTGCACGAGCAGCAACAATCTTAGCATGAGACAAACTATGTTCTGTATAGCCTACTGCTGCCAAAGATTCATCTGATTGTTTAATAAATTCTAATATCTGTTCATTCTTTTTAACTTGATTTAAACTAATCATATTAATTAATATTTTATTCTTTATTATTTTTATATTTTATTATACCACTAAAAAGTGTAAAAAAAAATGCCGCTGTTAATTGGAGCAAGCTCCTCAAAACAACGGCATCTTTAGTATAGCAAAGAAAAATGATTTGTCAAGTCCTTATTCCCAAACCCCTCTCAAAACCCTGGCAACACAGGAATAATTTCTTGCCACCATGGAAGATTAATGGCTTCAACTACCTGAAGAGAAGTTGTATCTTCATCAATATCGTCTGGATCTGAGCCTTGACAAGTTAGTGTGAAAGAATAGGTTCCAGATGTATTAATTTTAAATTCTTCATCAGCATTGTATCCATTGTTAAGAGTCATTGTATATACTTTAGGATCAGGATCATTGCCCCAAGTATCAGTGCTTTCTACTGTACAAGTTTCACAAAAAGCATTTGTGGAAACAAGTCCTTTGATAACAAAACCTACCCATACTCTTAAAGGATCACTATCTTCATTAGTCTTTCCATTAAGAGAGAATTCATAGATATCGCATGTAGGTGCAGGAGGAGATGGAGGGTCCACATTGTCATCATTGTCACCATTCGGAGGAATAATAGGAGGGATATTATCACTAGGAGGGATATCATCACTAGGAGGGATATCCCCTCCAGGAGGAATAATAACAATATTAGGACTACCACAATTTCCACCAGGACAACAATCAACATTAGAATTACACTCATTAGTCCCTGGATAATAAAGTTGTCTACAATTATAAGTTATTCCGATCTTTATCATTGTGTAATCATTAGTGTCAACAGTTATATCTCTATAGGGCGTTGCTTGGCATTCCTTATGATAACTACCAGCACAATCTTCGTCTCTTCGGCATTCATAGGGTACATCGTAATTTGAAAAAGCCTTCACACATTTATTCCCTGAACATTTCAAATAAGTATAATTTCCAGAACTCTCTCTACATTCTAAAGAACTTGCACATTCTGGTCCACATGGACGTTCAGATTCATAAGATTCGCAAGTTTTTGATGAAGAGCAACAATACATACATGTATATTGAGGGATACATTGACTATTACTTGTACATCGATTAGGAGGACATGCTACTGAAAAAGGAACATCGGCACATCTTTGAGCACATGTACCACTTGAAGTACACATATTAATACAACAACGCTTAGTGGCGCTTGTACACTGACTATTACTTGTACATCGACTAGAGGGGCATGTTTCTGAAACAGGAATATAGCCAGATCTTTTAATACATGTACCATCTGGAGTACAACTATAAAAAGAACAATATTTTGTGTTAGTGGCGCTTGTACACTGACTATTACTTGTACATCGACTAGAGGGGCATGTTTCTGAAACAGGAACATCGGCACATCTTTGAGCACATGTACCATCTGGAGTACAACTACTAAAACAACAACGATGAGTAGTTCCAGGAGTAGGTCCAACATAAACTGCAGCATCAGTATCAGGAGTAGGTCCAACATAAACTGCAGCATCAGTATTTTTAATCAGAGTAAAAGCTGTAAACAATATTAATGTGATTATAATTGCAGGCAAACAATATTTTGTTATCTTTTTTGTTTTGATTTTTTTCTCCATAATAATAATATTAATATTTTTATAAATTAATTATTCTTTGAATACTTTTTCCTAAAGATTTAATATCGTGTGGCCGTCTTCTTCATTAAAAGTAGTATCAGGATAAACATTAAGTCGTAATAAAACAAATGAATAAGATTCTTGATTAAATTCTTGAGGGACTGTTCCTAATAATTTCATTGGCACAGGATTTTCGTTTTCCAAAACATCTGTTATATCAAACGATATGGAAGCATCTGCTTCATCAAGAAGAATGGGATTATTTAAATCAGAATAAACACGTAAAAAATAAGGGTGATAAGGAATGAGGAGGTCCCTTGATGGATCAAAGCTTATATGGACAAGCTGGTTTGGTTCAAAATATCCTTGATATTCTTCTGAAGTACAATTATAAAACAATCCTTTTTTGTCTCCCTCTGTAATTTCACAACAAATTTTATACAAACCTTTAAAATTTTCTGTTAAACAACGATTTGATTCTAATTTTGCTGTTTCAATCGTTTCATCTAAAAGAGTTAATTGGGTCGGCTGACTATTTTCTTTCTCTTTATAGTAAGTATTAATACCAAACACAAAGATAAAAATTAGCAAAGCTGAACCTAGAACTATAAAAATTAACTTTTTTTGCTCCATAATTTTAAATGATTAATAAATATTTAATTGAGTCTTTATAAAAACTTTACTCTTACAAATCCATATGTCAAGTATCAAGAAAAATTTCTATAAATTAAAAGAAAGGTGTAATTGATTACCTCCCCTCACTTTGTGCTGGTTATACTTTTTTAAAATACTCTGTCACTTTAACCACGCTAGAGCTGGGATTGTAAGGATAAAATACTGTCTCTATTTCTAATTGCTTGTTTTGGTTATTAATCAAAGTCAATTTCTGTGTGTATGTACCAAAACCCGATGTTCCTTCCCAAGCCACTTCTATGGTCTCATCTATAACATCCTTGGAATCTATCATTGCTTCTCCCCAATAACAATCACCTGATCCACACTTAGCCCATATTTCTATAATAAGATAATCGTTCACTAATTCTATTTTGCATTTAGAAATAATTGGGTCTAGCTGATTTTGGTTAACCCACAAACCAACAAATTTCCCTACATCCGGTCCAACAGGTGGCACAATAGTAGTACCGCAACTTGTTAACAACCCTGTTAACAAAACTAACATTAATAAAATCAATAAGAACCTTCTCATCCTAATTCACCTCTTCTTTCTTTAAATTTTTTTATTTTTAAGGTGCTATACTAAATTGCGTCCATAACTGCCTAAATTATATATCCTTTCTTTCGTTTTGTCAACCCCGTTAGATAATTTTCTATCTAACGGGATCAAGTCAGAATAATCAATTTTAATTAATATAATTTTAAGATATAAAAAAATGCCGCCGTTTTTTGGAGCAAGCTCCTCAAAACAACGGCATTTTTAGTATAGCAAAGAAAAATAGTTTGTCAAGTCAATTTCTAAATTTTTAATATTTCCTTGTTATAGAGAGAACTTCTTCTAAACTAATCATCCCTTCTAAAACTTTAATAATTCCGTCCTGCTGTAAAGTAATCATTCCCTGCCTTTTTGCTTCTGCTAATAATTTTTCTTGCGATGGTTGAGATAAAATGATTTGTTCTAATTCAAAAGTCATTTTTAATATTTCAAAAATTCCTACCCTTCCTAAATAACCTTTTTTA
>Ga0114918_10001099_pt1 | contig 24011 bp, 28 predicted proteins | sample LantaG_FD_87015 | JGI IMG/M metagenome (GOLD analysis project Ga0114918, IMG submission 87015) | Deep subsurface microbial communities from Baltic Sea to uncover new lineages of life (NeLLi) - Landsort_02402 metaG | ecosystem: Environmental > Aquatic > Marine > Oceanic > Sediment | place...
AAAGAAGCCAAAGTCCCGGCTCTTGCTGCAGTTATGGCTGGTTTTGGAGGAGTGATTTCAGAAGTGGGAGCTGTAATTATAGTTGGAGGAAATATTAAGGGTGAAACAAGAGTTCTAACCACTGCTACCATTCAAATGGTTAGAATGGGCAGATTTGATGTTGCGATTGCATTGGTTGCAATACTGCTTGTATTAATATTTGGTGTAAATTTAATACTAACTTTAATTCAACAAAAGGAAGGCATTGCATGGCGTCCAAAGTTTTGGAAATAAAGAATTTAGAGAAAAGATATAATAAAAAATTCAATTTGCACATTAAGTATTTATTTTCTGAGGAGAATAAAATACTGGCTCTAATCGGACCTAACGGATCCGGTAAATCAACCTTGATAAAAATTGTAAATTTGTTAGAAAAACCGGATTGCGGAAGCATTTATTTTGACGGGGTAAATATTTTGGGCAGTAACATGGATAAAGCTGAAATAAGGAAAAAAATGGCTGTAGTATTTCAGGAGCCGCTGCTGTTTAACACATCTGCATACAACAATATTTTACTTGGCATTAAGGTTAGAAAAATTAAATTATCTCACGTCAAAGATAAGTTAGATTATTTGGTGCAGAAATTAAAGATAGCCAGTCTTCTGAAAAGAAGCATAAAATATCTTTCAGGCGGAGAAAAGCAGCGGGTTTCTCTTGCAAGAGCCCTGGTTTTAGACCCAAAGCTTTTGCTTCTGGATGAGCCGCTGGCAAATATTGACCAGCAGTCCAGGGAAAGCCTCAGGTTGGATTTATTTGAAGTGCTTAAAAGTTTTGGAAAATCTGTTATTTATGTGACACATGACAGAAACGAAGCCATGATACTTGCAGATAATATTGCAGTAATAAATAACGGCAAGATAGAACAGTTCGGAAGTAAAGACGAAGTTTTAAAAAAACCGGCAAATGAATTCATAGCAAAATTTGTTGGAGTTGAAACTCTGGTTAATGGAGTTGTTATAGAAAGTAAAAATAATGTTTGCGAGGTTAAAGTTAAAAATAGTAAAGCTGACTTAAAAATATTTGTAGCAGGAGAAGCAGAAAAAAATTTGGAAGTAATACTGGCAATTAGACCTGAAGATGTTATTTTGTATAATATCAAAGTATCACCTGATAAGTCATCTGCCATGAACTTGTTTAACGGTAAAATAACTGGAATAAGAAATGTTGGGATATTTAAAAAGGTTGAAATTGATTGCGGATTTGACCTTATTTCTTTTGTTACACAGAATTCTATTGACAGGTTAGGACTTGAAGTTGGCAAAAATGTAGAGGCAGCAGTTAAAGCAAGCTCTGTACATTTATTTAAAAGATAGGTTATTTTGTAAGACTGGCTAAAATAGCCTATCCGCTCTTAAGATTGGGCAATATTTATGGTAGAAAAGTTAGTTGATAGCTACAAAAGAGAAATAGATTATCTCAGGCTTTCAGTTACAGATAGATGCAACCTGAGATGTGTCTACTGCATGCCTGAGGGAGGCATTAAGATAATCAACAGAAAAGAGCTGCTGACCTTTGAGGAAGTCATAAGGATTACCCGGATACTTTCAGGTTTTGGGATAAAAAAGATAAGAATTACCGGCGGTGAGCCGCTGCTCAGAGAAGATATCATAAGATTGATTGGTGAAATTGGCAAAATAAATGGAATTGAAGATCTTTCCTTAACCACAAATGGAACTTTGCTGAGTAAGTATGCAGAGCCGCTTTACAGAGCAGGCATAAAGAGAGTAAATGTCAGCATTGACAGCCTGGACCCGCAAAAGTTTAGGGCAATTACCAGGGGAGGAAATCTAAAACAAGTCTTAGACGGGATATCTAAGGCTGTAAAGACAGGATTTGAGCCTATTAAGATAAATGTTGTTATAACTAATCTTTTAGACAAAAAGGATATTTTAGATTTTGTTAAATTAACTGCAGAAAATTTTATAAGTGTAAGGTTCATAGAATCAATGCCTGCCGTGGATTTAAATAATGTAGAATGTGGTAAAATAGGGATTATTAAAAGTGATGCCGGACTAAATAAAAATTTAAGCGGCGGTTATTCTATTTATAAAGTTTTGTCTATCGTAAGGAAAAATTGGAGCCTCTACAAAACAGATGGGCCGGTTGGCTACGGACCTTCTGAATATTACAAAATAAAAGGCGGCAGAGGCACCATAGGTTTTATTTTTAATGACAAAGCTCACTGCAGAAGCTGCAACAGAATAAGGCTTACATCAAAAGGCTCTATTAAATTATGTTTGTTTTCAAGCTGTGAATTTGACATAAAAGCAGAAATTAGAAGCAGTGTTTCTGATATAGATATAAAAAAGAAACTTGTAGATTTTATAAAAACCAAGCCAGAAAACAGAGACGCAAACAGTGATTGCAAAAACTGCGGCAGCATGAAAATACCAAATTACATGTATCAAATTGGAGGATAGGAACTTGCGTATGAATAAATTTAAAAAATTTACACACTTGGATAGCTATGGAAAAGTTAAAATGGTTAATGTTTCAGGTAAGAAACAGTCCTTCAGGACTGCTGAAGCTGTAGGATATATAGTCTTAAACGATGAAATAATAAAGAAAATCATAGAAAATAAAATTCAGAAAGGCGACGTGTTTGCAGCTGCCAAGATAGCCGGAATAAATGCTGCAAAAAAAAATTGGGAGCTGATCCCTCTATGCCACCAGATAAAGCTGACCAGCATTGATATAGGGTTTGAGATTCTGGATAAAGAAAAAAAAGTAGAAGCAAGATCAAAAGTTGAAGGATACGATAGAACAGGGGTGGAGATGGAAGCCTTGACTGCAGTAAGTGTCAGCTTACTTGCTATTTATGATATGTGTAAGGCTTTATCTAAAGATATGAAAATAGGGAGAATTGAGCTTGTTAAAAAAACAGGCGGAAAATCTGATTATTTTAAAGAAAAAGATTAAGACGAGGAGATTGTACTGGTGGGAAAAATAGTTTCTATAAATGTAAGCAAGAATAAGGGTGAGAAGAAGACTCCGGTTACAGAGGCTTTTGTAGATGAACATGGTATAAAGGGTGACGGACATAGTGGAAAATGGCATCGCCAGGTAAGCCTTCTTTCTTACGAAAGCATAAAAGAGTTAAACAAGAAGGGAGTCAGCGCAGACTGCGGTGATTTTGCTGAAAATTTAACTACCCGGGGGATTGCATTAAATAGTCTCGAGGTTGGAGACACTTTAGTTATCAGTGGTACAAATAACAGTATTAGCAAAGATAAGCCTGAGGATGCAGCTGGCAATGGAAAAGAGGTAATGCTAAAGGTAACACAAATTGGAAAAGAATGTCCAAAACCGTGCAGAATATACTATCTTGTTGGATACTGCATTATGCCTAAAGAAGGGATATTTTGCCAGGTTTTAAAACCCGGCAAAATAAAGACAGGGGACAATATTTTTGTAGTAAAAAATTAGGTAAACAATATTAACAGCGATATTTAAAGGATTTGGAAATGTTAAAAGTAGCAGTAATTACAGTGAGCGATAAGGGTTATAGCGGCGAAAGAGAAGATAGAAGCGGGAAATATATAACATCCTTTTTCAAAGAAAAAGGATGGGAAGTGGCTGAATACATAATTGTCCCGGACGAAAAAGATATGATAAAAGAAAAGCTTGTGAATATCTGCGACAATGGAAAAGCAAATCTTATTATTACTTCTGGCGGCACTGGTTTTTCTCTTCGTGATGTAACACCTGAAGCAACAGCCGAGGTTATTGAAAGAGGTGCCCCCGGCTTTAGTGAAATCATTAGGATTGAAGGGCAGAAAAAAACTCCGAGGGCTATACTCTCTCGGGGAGTAAGCGGCATTAGAAAAAAAACTTTAATAATAAATCTTCCCGGCAGCATAAAGGGCGTAAAGGACAGCCTGGACTTGATATACAGGCCTCTTCCTCACGGGATTGACATTTTAATGGGAAGAGATTCTGAGTGTGGAGAAGAATAGTTGATTTTTAACCTATCTTTTCCTGCACTTATCTGTTACTTGTTTTAAAAATCCTATATTTTATTACCAGAGATTATAAATTCCTGTTTCATACTTACGGGGAGCTAAAGCAAATTCTTATAAATAACTTTTTGAATATGAGGCCTAAAGTATCCATATCTTTTTTCAAATTTACGTTCATAGGATCTTTCAAATTCTTCATAGTTATCTTCAATACACTGGTGACAGGGGCTATACTGGGGTCTTCGGCACCTAGATTCTTTTGCATTTTTACTTACAGTTGCAGTATTTGTAGACATGAAGGCTACTTTAATATATTTGTCTAATTATGTAAATACACAATTAGAATTGTGCTGCATAAGGTAATAGTTCGGCTCGATAAAAATTTTTTAGACTTAAAAGTAATTACCCTAATTTTCTTTCTAAAAGTAAGGTTACCACTTTGTGAACTGTATATGGAGTAGATCCAATCAATATTTATTTACCTTATTTTAAGTAAACATTCATAGAAATTTTCAAGGAAGTAAGTAGACCTTTTCTTCGATTGTAATCGGATGCCCATTATCATCCTCACCACTCCAGGTAAAGACTGCATAGCCATCAATAAAAGTATCTCCAAAAAACCTATATTCGTCTACATCTTCTCCCCCAGCTGGGACTGTGACTATACCACGGTTAATTATTGTACCCCAGGGACCATACTTATTCCCCTCAACATCAACTATCCATCCTTCACCGCTAAGTGTGTAACCAATCTTTCCTCCTGTCTCATTAAACGTGGTAATCAACACCCAGCGATCCTCGTCATTACGACTAACTTCCTCAGCAAATTCTATAACTGGAACCGCTCTTGTCCCTTCCTTCCATGTGGTAAGTTCCTTATAAGTTTCAGCCATAGCTGTTTCTGCATCTACAGCAGTTAGCGTGTCATTATATTCACTCAAAATAATTTTATACTTTTCAATTGCACCTTCATAGTCTTCTTCCTCTCTCAAGTGGACTGCCCATTCACTATAGATTTCGGCTAAATTTTCTTTTGCCTGTATAACTATGGGTGTATTAGTACGTTCACTCAAGATAACTTTATACTTTTCAATAGCACCTTCATAGTCTTTTGCTTCTCTTAGTTGGTATGCCCACTCATTGTAGAGCTCTGTCATCTTCTCTTCTGTCTTTTCTCTATCCAAAATTGTAGGATAATCCTTTAGGACAATATGATACTTATCGATTGCTCCTTCATAGTCTCCTTTTTTCTCTAGAACATTTGCCCATTTAAGAAAAATCACTGGAATGGTAGCTTCAGCCTGAGTATGGCCATCCTCGACAGCCTTTTCGGCTTGCTGATATGCTAATCCCCATTTATCTGATGGACCCATTGGTTCTAGATCAGGACTTTTTATCATTTCCATCGCCAGAATAGATTGGTAGACTTCAATAGATTCTGCGTATTTCCCATTATTGTATAGACTTTGACCATATTCAAGCTTAAGTCTTATTAGAGTCTCCCGAGCAAGAGAGCCATATAAATTCCCCCTATGATGCTTATCTAAGAAAGACTCGTAGGCAACAATTGCTTCTTTCGTCTGACCACTATCTTCTAATCTATAAGCATATATATAGTCCTTTAGCTCACTTACTTTGTAAGGTGCCCACTTAGCAAAATCCCCCAAAAACCACCAGTGTGATGGATACTGCCGTGTGACCGTTTGATATAAGACTAGGGCTTCATTAGCCCTCCCCTCATAATAGGCACCCCAAGAATTCTTGTCTAACTGCTCTCCACGATACCAGTATAGTAAAATAGATGCTCCTATCACCACTGCTGTAGCAATAAGGATCCCTATTAATATTACCAACTTGCGTAAGCGCATAGAAATTTAATCACCTCATTTACTTTTAAAAATGCTATAGAGTCTTAAGCCTTATTAAGATATTCTTATCTTTTAACTTTTCTACAACCTTAAATAATTACAATTTTTTATCTACAATTAACTCTTTATTTAACTCCCTGTAAACATAGAAATGACTTAATTTTTAATTCTACTTTAAAATATCTAAAAACTTTTGGTATTTTTCTCCTTCAGATTTTAAGAAGCTTTGTAATTCATTGTTTGACTTTATCAGATATATATCTCCCTGATCCCATTCTAAAGTAGCTTCTTTAAAGTATTTTGCCATGTCAGCATTATCATCTGTATCTACATATTTTTGAAGATACACACAGCTATTTAAGTAGTGCTCCATTGATTTACCAAGCAAATCATGAGCTACTTCAAGTTTTTTGGGGGATCAAGTTCCAGATATTGGTCATAAAAACTATTAATTTCTTCTATAAGTTTCTTAGTAGTTTCTTTATGTCCTGGTAAACCGATATCTCCACTAACAACATCAGAACAGACTTCTTTATAAAAATTTGAGTCATCAACCAGAGCACCCATTATATATACCATTTCACTTAAGTATTCATTTTCTTTTTCTTGCTCCTTGATAACAGCACATCCAGATAAAGCTAGAGCAAAATTAAAGATTAATCCTAAAATTAAGAACAATATTAAATATTTTATTTTTTTGTTGATTTTCATAAATGTTCTTTTTTGTAACTAATAATTTATAAAATTTTTAAAAATATGAATAGGATATCATCCCTTACTATTTTTTAAATCTAATAAATTTTTTATCTCTTTCAACTAATTTAAAAAGGTTTATAGACTCTATAATTTTTTGAGAATTATTAGTACTTCTTTCTGTTTCCTCTAAGATAGTTAAACTTCCTCCAGACTTTAGCACTCTGTAAAGCTCAATTGTTGTATTTCTTTTATCTGGAAATTCGTGAAAGGCATCGCAAATAAATATCAAACTCCATAATTTAGGTATTTTTTTGCTGCTGGGTGATTTATTCTTTTCCAGAGAGCTGCTCCAATTATAGTACCAATTGGAAAACCGAACATAGTTATAATTAACATTACCCTGGTAAAAGGAACAGAATATGGTTTTCTTTTAATAATTCCTACAAGAGGAATTATATAAAGGGCCATACATATACCAAAAACAAATATTAGCACTATTATTGACTGGACAATGTTACCTGCTGTAGGAGTTTTTTCCAATAGTTGTGGTGAAGATAAAATTAGAGGAATAAAGACTACAAGGTATAGAGCTAAAACAACAATTACAAACCAATAAAATACTCTCACTCCCCCGAGCTGCTTTCTACCTTCTACTAGCTCTTCCTCAGGGCTCATGGCAGTAGATACTTTTAGTTCTTTTACCTGTACTCCACAATGTGGACATACAACTGCATCTTTTTTTATTGGTTTTCCACAGCCTGGACAGTATATTTCGTCTGGTTTTTTTGTCTGCATACTTTCCTCATTCATTTTAATACTCCTTCCCTATAATTTTTATCAAATCTTATATTAAAATTATAACTCTATTTCTTCCTTTTCCACCTGAACTTTCCTATAGTGATAAAATTTAGACTTATAGAAAATTATCAAAAGTATCCAACATATAAATGAGAATATAAAGCTCAAGACAATAAAAACTATCTCCAAAATTGAAAATAAAACTACAGCAGGAATTATTAAAAATAAATCCCTGATATTTTTAGGGACTTCGTTAGCTTTAGTATTTATAAGTCTTGTATAAACCTCACCCATTTTGTCTTCGCCACTTAGCTCCAGCCCCCAATTTTCAGATAAATTTCCCCTGTATCTACTCATAAGATAAGGACTTGCTTTTGATACCAACCCTTTTATCTCATCTATAAATAACTTTCCAAACTCTTCATCCTCTCTCATATACTGCATAAAATCCACTTCTTCCAGGTTATATATACCTTTATCCTTAAAATAACTGATAATTCCTTCTGGTGGTTTTTCCATGCCGACTAATGGCCTTAATTCTTCTTCTCCCTTTGCAAACGGTAGTCCCATAAAAGTAGTAAGTACAATAAACTCATCTACATTAATCTCTAAATCATAAATAGGAATATACCTATTTATAGCTTCTCCAAATGGCTTGGTTAACTTTTCTACATGCTCTTCTTTTACTGCTATGTTCCCATCTTTACCTATAAAAGGAAAATTAAAGTAGAAAACAACCGGAAATAGAATAGCAAAAATAATTAGAAGTGTTGTTGCAGCTTTTAAGATGGATTTTGCAGGATGAAATACTATACTGTTCTTTCTCTCATATATAAGATTTTTATTGGTTAAATTAAAGACAGCAAAAAGAATCCATGCCAAAATAACATAGCTAATGATAGCTGGCATACTTACCCAGACTCCACTTTTTCTTAGAAAAAATACCAAAAAACTAAAAATAATGAAAAAAGATGAAAGAAATACTATTTTCCTATTATCTATTAGAACCAAATATATCATTGAGAATATAAAAAATATGCTAAAAGAGATAAATGCATATATAAGATCGAGCAGTATTCTACCTTCTTCCCATAGAAAAAATTTTTTAAGCAGGTACCAAAAAATGACAGACAGGAAAAAACAGAAGAGAGAAAAGCAGGATGCTTTTATAATTTTGACTTTTGCTTTCATTTTATTAAATGGAAATTATTTTTAAAATAATTTATTATTTTTTATTTTACTACTTTTTTAAAAAAAACCTACTTTTAGTTTCAAGTTGTTTAAAGTTAAAAAGCAAAAGCTTCTTTAGTTGAATATTTCTATATATTCTAACTCTAACTCTGTAATTGTAATTTAAAACTATCAGGAGTAAAATTTTATTATTAACTTTTATAAAATATGTAAAACAGCTGCGATAATCTTTTATACTGCCAATATGCAGTTCTATAAAAATTTCATTTAATTATGAAATATTAGAAATCAGTTATGAAAAAGGAGATGGGAGTAATGAAATTAAAACTTATCACTTTCCTATCAGTTTTATTTGTCTTTTTCTTCTGCATCTCTTGTACCCAAGTTATAGAGAAAATATCTGAAGCTGCAGTAGAGGAAAAGGAAGCTGAAGAGGAAAAGGAAGGAGAAGCTTACAAAGCAGAGGAAGAAATTTCCAAGGAAGAAGAGATAGAATTTATAAAAGAACCTATAGAAGAAGTAGAACTGCCTTCCCCAATCCCAAATGAAGGTTGTGGTAATGTTGCTGGTAGAATATTCTGGAATAGTCAACCTGTAAATGGAGCTAAAATGGTGCTATGTGAAAAATTTAGTGTATTCTCTGGTTGTGAAGGACAAAAATTTGAAGGCACTTCTGATGAAAAAGGAGTGTTTTGCATCGAAAATGCCCCTACAGGAGAATATTCTTTAGTACTTCAGTTACCTGGTGAAGAGAATTATCTATTTGCTGGTAATTTCCTAAAAGGAGCTACCAAAATTAAGATAGAAGAAGGAAAAACTTTGCCTCTTGAAAATATTCACGCATTCAAAACTGATCTGAAGCTCATTTCCCCATTTGATAATGAAGAAATTGAAATTAGAAATCCTACTCTTAGTTGGGAAGATTACGGGAATGCAGAATATTATCTTATATATTTAGCTCCAGAAGCAGGAGATATAGGTAAACTAATAGATGAAAAAACAGAGGAAATTACTTTTGATGTAGCAGTAGATATTTTAAGCTGTAAATTTACCTGGGAAATAGAAGCTTTTAATGAATATGGTAGAAAAATAGCTGAATCTGAATACTTTAACTTTTTTGTAAAGGTAGAGTGCCCTTCTTGTTATTTAAAGCTAATAACTCCTTCTGATAAAGAGAAAATAAAATATGGAGAGAAAATTGCACTTAGCTGGGAAGAGCATCCACTGGCAGACAAATATAATCTTTCAATTAGAAATACTGATACTAATGAATATGCCGTGGAATTTGTAAAAACTAGTGATACTTCTTATGAAATTATAGAACCAATACCTGAAGGAGAATATTACTGGGGAGTGTTTGCGCTTGATTCTTTTGGAACTAACTTAGCTTACGACGCAACTTACTTTACAGTAACAAAATAGTTCATAGTGATTAACTGAAGATTTTATTATAAAATAATAAAAAAGAAAAAAAGCTACTTGCGCCTGTAAAGTCCTATCAGCTGTGCCTGGCTCAATATATGATTTTTCATTGCTCTTTCAATATCTACAACCTTTTCCGAAGGTCTTAGATTTAAATCTGTATCCAGAGCATAAATTTTAAAAAAATAACGATGGGTTCCAGATGGAGGACAGGGGCTACCGTAGCCAGGCAGAAGGCCTAAATAATTTACCTGGTGTCATCTCCACCAACACTTTAAATAAGTTCTGCAACAAATTCAGCTATATCAAGAATCTTGGGGCCAGGACAGTTTTTAAGATTATTTTTTGCTGTTGCCGATAGAGTAACTATTTCTTCAGCATCAATATCTTGCGCCATACTGCAGATCTTCTCCCCAAGCTTTTTGCCATCAGAAAATTTTCTTCCTTTAAAAACAAAGGCTGCCTCACCTGTAGCCAGAAGCTTTTCTTTACTGCACCTCATCTCAGTAAAGTTTGCATTCACTGATGCTTTTATTAGATCTCTTGGCTGTTCAAATATCCTGTTAAACCGCCCTAAATATTCTGAATCTACCAGAGTTATCTTCTTCTTTATTTCTCCAAGCTTTAAATCTCCTTCCTTTAGGAGAAGAGCCAGGTACTCTGATATATGAAGAACCCTTACCTTACCCTCAAAATTAAATCCCCAACCCTTATAATCATTTTTGAAAGCATCGTAAGCCAGTGGATCGGATACAATAATGTCCCTGCACCTTATTTTCATAATTCTATCATATACTTGTTTAGCTTTTCTTTTGGCATCTGCAGTATAGCCAAGCAGGGACATAATTTTCCCACTTGCTGGTTCATCTTTAAGAATGGTATAGTTTATTTTTAGTTTATTAAATATTTTTATAGCTGCCCTGGCTATCTCATGATTTTTATAATTAACCTCAGGGCCCATATAATATAAAATATCAGATTTTTTCTCTTCTATAGATGCAGAAAATGAACTTTGTTTATCCATACCATAGGGGTTATCTTTTTCAATTAAAGAATCTTTAATCTCTTTAGCTGCCTCCGGCTGCTTGCCCAAATGCACAATATCCTCTCTTGCCGATTTGACCAGCTCATGCATCCTGTAGCCACCTTCGCAGTTACTCCAGCAACATCCGCATAAGACACAGTTATAAATTGAGTTAACCAGGTCAGGGCTATACTCCTCTACCCCCTTATAAATATGGTAGATAATAAGACCTCTTCCCCTCGGAAAATCAGATTCTAAATTACTTAGAAGTCCAGATGTACAGACATGCCTGCACATTGGACAATATCTACATGCATTTAATATCTCTAGATTTTTTTCTATTTCCATAATAATCAAACTCCCAATCCCATCTTACCTGGATTCATTATGTTGTTAGGATCCAGATCTCTTTTTAAATTTTTTATCATCATAAACGAATCATTGTATTGCTCCTTCATCAGCCTTCCCAACTTCAATCCAACTCCATGATGTTCATTTAATACCCCTCCCTTGCTCATTGCTGCTCTCAGGACCGTATTCCAGATTTTATTATAAAGTTGAATAGCATCGTGGGGATCAGAAGGCGGATTATCAACTATAAACCTTGAATAAAGCATGCAACCCCAATGGAACCAGTGAGAGAAATGTCCAATAAACCTGGCCTCAGGGAAATTTTTCTCAACCACACTTTTCATTTCCCAATATACATTTTCAATATTACTATATGTAGCTACAGTGTCACAGGTTCCAAAAGCCTGTGGTAAAGCAAAGCAGTAAGGAGGGAAAAAGAATTTATATCTATTCAGCCACCATTCCTCACCAGGTTTACGTCCGAGATCCTCTCCGTTCTCATTTCCTGCAATTTCTGACGCATATTTCATCTCAAGATCAACAATATTCTCATAACCATCAAAACCATAAACAAGGTAAGCTCCATCTCTGTCTATCCCAAGGACCCGTTTTATTAAACTTTTAGTCTCTGCATTGTCATAAAGCCTTATAACACAGGGGTGGAGACCACTATGGACAATTTTCCTTCCAACCTCAATTCCTGAGTGGAGATCTTTAAAAAGAAAAGCTCTAAACTTCCTAACCTCGGGAATCTTATGAATTTTAAGCGTAACTTTGGTTATCACACCTAAAGTTCCTTCAGATCCTATAAAAAACCAATTTAAATCTGGGCCACTGGCAGTTTTGGGCACAGGAAGGGTGTTAATTACTCTCCCATCTGGTAAGACTACTTCCATTGAAACAACCATATCTTCCATCTTTCCATATTTTGTGGAAAGTACACCCGTTCCCCTGTGGGCAAGAAAACCTCCAACAGTTGAGCAATAAAATGATGCCGGAAGGTGCATTGTAGAAACATTATATTTTTCAAGCTCACGTTCGAGGTGCTCCATTATAATGCCAGTATCAACTTCTACAGTCATGGAATTTAAATCAATGTTATGAACTTTATTCATTTTCTTGGTATCCAGCACAATCCCCCTGCATATCGGAAGTGCACCTCCTTGTGATCCAGCACCCCCGCCCCATATAGTGACAGGAATTTTATACTCATTTGCCAGTACCATTATCTTTGATACTTCTTTCGCTGTCTCAGGCAGGACAATGAAGTCAGGGGCAGGACCCCTTTGACCCCTGTCGTGCCATAGTTCAGATACCCAGTAATAATCCACTGAATAAGCTATCTTATCTGATTCAGCAGTTGACACATCTTCATCCCCGACTATATCCTTTAGCTCAAATAAAATCATATCAAACATATATGAACTGCGATCAAGCTTCATCTGCCTCTCCTTTAATTATTCCTTTTAGTGTACAATTACTTAAATTTCCGAAAGATTATGATTAATATCTACCAGTAAATTCTGTACCTTTTTATATACGTTAAATAAATTATTGTATGCTTCTGTTTTTTCTTTATCGTGTCTAATTTTTTTTGAGAAGCCACTATTTTCTTTTTGTGCATCCTCAATACTCTTGTAAACTCCTATTCCAACACCAGCTAGAAGAGCTGCGCCTATCGAGGGGTCTGTCGCTACTGGCACTACAGCATCGCTTCCCAAAACATCAGCAACAATCTCCGTCCACAATTTACTGTTGATACCTCCTCCTATAAATTTTAATGGCATATTTATTTTTACCCCTTTGCCTTTAATAAAATTTATACAATCTAAAAGAGAAAAGGCTGTTCCTTCAAGTATAGCCCTTATAAGGTGACCCCTTTTATGGTGGAGGGAAAGTCCAATAAAATCGCCTCTCAGGTGTGGGTCATTATAGGGTGAACCCTCCCCTTGAAGATAAGGATGGTAAAGTAAACCTCCAGCCCCTGGAGGAATACCTTCAGCCTCATCATCCATAATGGAATATGCATCCTTTAAATTGGCAATATCTTTACAAAACTCATCCCTGAACCAGCGCAGCGAAGTGGCAAAGGATCTTGTTCCTGTTCCTGGATACCATAACCCTTCCTTTATGTATGAATAATTAACTAATCCCTTACCATAATAAGGTTTATCAGTAATAACACATATTCTCCCAAAAGTAGCAAGCTTAACCGTACAATCTCCTGGCTTAACAGAGCCTGAAGCATACACCTCAAGTAGTGTATCAGTGGTACCGGCTATAACTGGTGTTTCTGGCTTTAGTCCTGACCATTCTGAGCCCTCGCCAGTAACTTTTCCAACAACATCACTCGAGCTTGCAACCTCTGGAAGGACATCTTTGTTAAGTTCAATAAGCTTTAAAAGGTCTGGCTGCCAGCTTTTTTCCAATGGATTAAACAGTAATGTCCCCTGAGCATCAACTTCATCCGTAACTTCTGAACCCGTAAGTCTAAACCTGACATAATCCTTTGGAAACAAGATTTTTGATATTCTACTCCATCTGTCAAAATCATTCTCACGAATCCACAGAAGCATGGATATGGTCCACATAACATCAACAGGATTTAAACCAATTTTTAAAATAATGTTGCCAGCCTTTTTTCTAAGCCATTCAGCTTGCTTGAAACTCCTTGCATCTGTCAGGTGTATTACAGGCCCTAAAACATTTCTATTTTTATCAAGCAGCACCGGTGAGTGAGTAACACCGCCAATTCCTACCGCTCTTATCTGTTCTGGTAGACAATCCGATCTATCCAATAACAGCTTTATTAACTGGCCAGCACTTTTAATCCAATCCTCGCAGTCCTGCTCGGCCCACCCTGCTTTGGGATAATAGGTAGGATACTCCTGGGACAAAGTAATAATTTTTTTACTGCATAGGTTCAGTAGAGTTGCTTTGCACCCTCCTGAACCTATATCAATACCAAGCAAAAACTCTCTCATCATTAATACACATCACCATATTATCAATTAACATTTAATAAATAGCCATCCTAAACTGCTGTTAAATTAAGACAGTGAGTCTAAAAACATTTTAGCGCACACTAAATTAAGCTATTGACCATAGCAATAGCAACGACACATAAATTACCAAAATAACAAAATCCAGGATTTATCATCCAACAGCTAACTGCTCTGTACCAATCAATACATATCTTCTTTTAAATCTGGTTTTACTCTTGGAAATTCATCAGGCTTGTAATTCTTCTTTAGATATTCAATTAAACCCGCAACAACATCAACTGCAGTGGATACTATTGCTTCACCCTTCTCAGCAGTAGCTTTTCTTGGATCTCCAGGAGCACCAGTTTTCATAGCAGAACATTCCTGGGGAATAGAAGTTATAGATTCTATCGGAAATGCATTTATTAGCTCTGAGTGTACCGAAGGTCTGACAAATTTTTTATCAATATATGGTTTTAATGTATAGTCAGGCTCAGCTTTTGACATATCTACCAGCTCAGGATAAAGTGCAAGACTTACTGATGTTTCCACTTCATCAGCATGCTTAAATGGAGTCTCACAAACCTCTTTAATCTTTTCACATGCTAGTTCCCACCAGGTAGCAACTGCCATGAAACAATCTACATCTAAAGCTGTCTCCTGCATTGCAGTGTTAATTGTCCACCACTGTCCATGCGCCTGCATAATTATTATTTTTTTAAATCCTGAATTTACCAGTCCCTTTACAACATCTCTCACAAATTCAATCTGAGTAGTAGCTCTTATCGGAATTGTGCCAGCAAATCCATAATGAAAATAAGGATGACTTCCATATGGCATTGGTGGAGCCACTATAGCTCCTGTTCGTGCTGAAACTCTTTTAGAAATTTCATATGCATTATAGAAGTCAACACCCGTCGGACAATGAAACCCATGCTGCTCGGTTGCACCAATAGGAAGTATTGCTATACCAACTTCCCTGCTTACTTTCTTAATTTCTGGCCAGGTTATTTCCTGCCAAATTATTGGTTTACTCATAAATTATCACCCCTATTTCTACATTTTGCTAAAATCAACCACAAGGTCTCTTACAACCTGTCCACCTCCAGGAGGTTCAAGCCTAATTTCTGAGTTAGGCTCTACCTGTGTGGCACAGCTTTTAACAACCTTCCCGTTTAGTTTTACTATACAGGTTGTACACATACCTTTGTAACATTTATAAGTTCTAAACGCCAACGTACTATCATAGCTTCTATGTATCATAGTTAGAAGTTCATAAACAGTTACAGGCCCCGCAACATCAACTTCGTAATCCTGGAAATATGGTTCTTTATCTTTGTCAGGGTCATAACGGCATATGCTGGCCTTTATTACACTTTTTTCCATAATTGCACCCTCCTTATAATTTTAATTTATTTATTAATTTCTCCAAAACTATTTAACATCCTCGGGTTTAATTCTTGTATAAATTACATCCCGTTTTGAATACACAGGCTTGTTGCCCTTCAAAGTTGCTATCGTGTGACAGCGCCAGCTTTTATTGTCAGTCTCAGGAAAATCAGTCCTATTGTGATGTCCCCTTGATTCCTTTCTAAATAAAGCCGACTCAAAGGTAAGCTCTGCAGTATCCATCATGAGATCTGCCTCAATCGCTTCCATAAGATCTAAATTATATTTTTTGATATTGGGTACAGAAATCTTTGGTACTTCACCCTTTAAAGACTCTACTACTGATAATCCTTTCTTCATCCCTTTTCCATCTCTAAAAGGTGCTATGTATTTATCCATAGTAGATAAAATCTCTTCTTTAATAGAAATAGGTCTTATACTTTTGGTTTTTTTAGAAAGGAAATTTTTTAAAACACCCAATTTGCTTTCAAGGTCTTTTTCATCAATAGCTGCAGCACCCCTTTCTTTAGCATCTTTAGCTGCACAACTGCCAGCCTGAGCGCCCATAGTCTGTGTATCGCAGAGAGCAGTACCGGCAATCCTGTTTGCACCCTGAAAATTACCAGCACATTCGCCACAGGCATAAAGGCCATCTACAGTAGACTGCCCTCTTTCATTTATGTATATACCACCACACTGATAATGGGATGCAGGAGCAACTTCTAATGGTTCTTTTGCCAAATCAATACCAGCTGCATCAATTAAAAATTGGTAGTGCTTTGGAGTCATGGTTTTGAATACCTCTCTTACTTTTTCTTCTCCTTTTGGGGATTTTGTGGTATCAAAATATACCCCGCCATGTTCTGTTCCTCTACCTTCTCTGATCGTATTAAAAATAATCTTAATAGCTTCATCCCTTATAGGAAGAGGCTTATCTATAATAGGTTTCCCATACTTATCTGTGATCTCACCGTCTGCAAATTCTTCTATCATAAGCTCGTATAAAACAACTGTCCCCCTAACACTTGGTGGCCAGATTACATCTGTCCCATAATACTGGTTAAATTCTAAATCAACAATATCTGCTCCAGCTCTGTAAGCCATTGCAACACCATCTCCTGTTAAAGTCGGCGGATTATCACTGAAGCCCCACATAGATGTATAACCACCAGTTGCAACTACTGTAGATTTTGCATTTACTGCAACAATCTCCCCGCTTAACATATCCATACCAACTACGCCAACGACACTGTCTTTATTCTTTAGAAGGCCAAATACAAAGAAATCCTTAAGCACCTTTATATTATCGCGTCTTGACACCTCCTTTGCCAAAACAGTTGACATGTGCTGGCCATTTTCTATCATGAAGCATGACCTTGGGTATGTTTGACCAGGCATGGGGGTTTGATAAAATCTTCCATCATCGTATTTTTTAAAATGAACCCCATAACGCTCCATATCAAGAATCCTGTCACAAGCATCAAATGCTACAATCTCTGTAATGTTCTGATCTCCGATAAAACGACCCCCGCGAACCATGTCTTCAAAAAACTGATCGGGCGTATCTCGGTTATCCCTTCCCCGGGGCCCAAATGGTGCCTGTATGCTCCATAGGGCACAAGGGGTAGCACCGGAACGACCGGGCCGGCCCTTGTCCAGCATCATACAATCTAGCCCATTTTCGGATACTTCAATTGCTGCCCTGCAGGCGGCTCCTCCACCACCTATAACTACAACATCCGTTGTAAATCTTTGAACATCCATAATTTCCCCTCCTATCCATTATGTTAATAGTGTAAACAAATATAATTAACTTATGGTGATAATTCACCTTTATCAATATCTGAATTTATATCAACCTAAATGAAAATTTTTTATTTTCAGTCATATCTTTTAGTTTCAAAACGTATATCAAAAAATTATTTCAAGATTACTTATTTCAGCCAAATCTGAAATAATATTTTTATCAATTCTTCCATCAGTGATAATTCTTCTACACCTACCCACCAGGCTTATGTTCAGCATGCCTGCTTTAAAGAACTTGCTGCTATCTACAAGCAAATTTACCTCACTGGATTTTTTAAAAACAACACCAAGTATATTTGCTAACTCTCTATTAGCAGTGGTGATTTCCATGGAGGCAGAAATTCCTGCTGCTGAAACAAAGGCGGAATCTATGTTAACCTTTTCCAGAAAATCTATAACCCATCCTCCACCAAGCATATTAAAGTTACTCCTTAATTCCCCGCCTGTGGAAATAATTTTTAAATCAGGATATTTTAAAGATTCGCACAGGATAGCAGGAGATGTGGTGATAATATTAAGATCGACAAATTTCTTTTTGAACAATTCAGTTGCAAAAATGTAAATAGTAGTTGAGGAGTCTAAGAAAATAGTACTATGATCATTAACATAAGATAGTGCCTTTTTTGCAATTTCCAGTTTCTTCTCATAATTTTGTCTCATTCTTACCTGGAACCTGGACTCAAAATATCCATCAGTTTCGCTTCTTAACTTTACCCCGCCATGGACCTTATCCACCAAACCCTTTTGACCAAGGATATTTATATCTCTTTGAATGGTTATCCTGGATACATTTAGCTCCTCAGCCAGACCATCTATAGAATAAATATCTTTTTCTTTGAGCCTATTTATGATTGTTTCTCTTCTCTGCTCGGGGATCATCAGTTTCATATTTAATTTGATATGTTTTTGATGTTATTATGATTTATTTTGAATTATATTTTATATCTTCCATACTGTCAAGAACATATCCATAAATATCATTTAAATTTTGACTTAAATGTTGAAAAATCTTTTTTGCGGACAAGCCAGTGACCCCAAACCTGTTTCTTTAAGTAAAAGTGCCGGGGTTGAAAGCAGTGTCTATCTTGGCAGGATAGAAAATAAATACCCGGATATTAATGAGAGCAAACAAATAACTCCCAGGTAAACTAATAAGATTTTATTTCCAAATTCTTTTCGAATAACCAAAATAGCTCCATAACTGGTAATTGGGCCAACTAAAAGCAAGACCAGGCCGGCTCCAACGTTTAACCCCTGGTAAATAAAAGCATGAACCAGGGGAACACTTGCAGTAGAACAAATGTACATTAAAAGACCAAAGATTAAAGCAAATAAATATCCGAAACCGCCTGCAAGATAATTTTTTACAAGATCCCCTACCGGAGCAATGGACGCAACCAGTGCCGCCAGGACTATACCAATAGCCAGTTCCACTCCGATTTCCTTTGGAATGTCAATAAAACCAAAAGACAAAACAGAAACTATACGACTCTTTATTCCCCTCTTGTGATGAAGGTGTCCAGTGTGTTTGCCTTCTTCACACATTGGGCAGATATCCGGTTGCGGCTTCACAGGCTTAAAAGAAAGAAAATTTCCAATCAGCCCAATAATAACACCCATCAGTACTACTACCAGACAAAGATACAAAGTAAACCTAACCCCTAAAAGACGCCAGGCAACCAAAATTGCAGTAATAGATGTAGCAGGAGTGGCAACAAGAAAGGCAAGAATAGGGCCCAAGGAAACTCCTTTTTTCCTCAAACCAATCGCAACTGGTATGGAGCCAAAACAGCAAAGAGGAAGAATAATACCAGCAATAGTAGCGTAAAAAATGGGTAAAATACCTTTTCGGCCGAGATAACGGTTTATCCATGGTTGAGGTATAAATTCATGAATCAACCCACTTAATAAAAACCCTATTGCCAGACTGGGTGCAATCTCAACAACATAGCGCAGAAGCGTATAGAAAAAATTTAGGATCATTTCCTACTCCTGTGATTCTTGGAATAATCATCAATGGCCGACTTCAGAGCTTCCTCAGCTAATATTGAGCAGTGCATTTTTATCGATGGCAATCCGCCAAGGGCCCTGGCAACTGCTTTGTTTGAGATTGCCAATGCCTCATTTATGCTTTTGCCTTTCACAAGTTCTGTTACCATAGAACTTGTGGCAATTGCTGCCCCGCAGCCGAAGGTTTTGAATTTAGCATCAACGATTATATTATCCTTGACTTTAATATAAAGTTCCATTATATCACCACACACAGGATTGCCGACGTGGCCAATACCATCGGGGTTTTCCATCTCCCCTACATTCCGTGGGTTCTTAAAGTGCTCCATAACTTTTTTACTGTATAATGAGGATGGGTCACGCATCTTTTCTTCCCTTTTTATATAAGGGTGACATAAAACGAAGTTTAGCTATAATTCTTGGTAAAACTTCTAAGACAAAATCAATATCTTCCTCTTTGGTGTATCTTCCCAGAGTAAACCGTAAAGAACCATGGGCTAATTCATGCGATAGTCCTAAAGCCAACAAAACATGTGAAGCTTCTAGACTTGATGAGTTACAGGCAGAACCAGTAGAGGCAGCAATGCCTTCCATATCTAAATTGAGAAGTATTGATTCTCCCTCTACAAATTCAACGCTCACATTGACATTATTCGGCAATCTTCGGACTGGATGACCATTCAAATGGACGTTGTCTATCTTTTCAAAAATACCCTTTATCAGTTTGTCTCGTAAAATGGTCAATTCCTTCGCCTCTTTATGCATCTTTTTTTCAGCAATCTCTACTGCTTTGCCAAACCCTACAATTCCAGGGACATTCTCGGTAGATGCCCTGCGTCTGCGCTCCTGCTCACCTCCGTGCATAAATGAAACCGTTCTCGTGCCCTTTCTCACATAGAAAGCTCCCACTCCCTTAGGTCCGTATAACTTATGGCCAGATATACTGAGAAGGTCTACATTGAGATTGTCTACGTTGATGGGAAGATGCCCAACATTCTGCACCGCATCAGTATGAAAATATATTTCTTGCTCGTGGGCAATTCTACCTATCTCAGCTATGGGCTCAATTGTTCCAATCTCATTATTGGCATGCATTACAGAAATAAGAATAGTCTTATCAGTAATTGCTCTTTTAACATCCTCTGGATTTACCAGGCCATCTTTATCAACAGAAAGATAGCTTACCTTAAAACCATTTTTCTTTAAAAACTTACATGGCTCAATTATCGCATGGTGTTCAATAGAGGCAGTGATAATATGATTCCCTTTGTTCTGGTTAGCATACGCTATACCTTTTAGGACAGAGTTATCACTTTCCGTGCCTCCACTGGTAAAGATAATCTCTTCTGGCTTTGCGCCGATAAGATTAGCTATTTTCTCCCGGGCTTCCTCTACCGCAGCTTTGCTTTCCTGACCAAAGGAATGAATGCTTGAAGGATTACCAAAGCGCTCGGTAAAATATGGCAACATCGCTTTCACTACTTCCGGGTCTGTTGGTGTGGTAGCCGCATAATCAAGGTATATTTTTCGATTTCGCTCAGGACCAGTTCTTTTCGTCATTTTCCCTTTCCCTCCAAATTTTTAAATCTTTTTTTCAAAACATATTACTATTATAATTTTAGAACCTCATTCATACTACCTGTTCTATATCCTTGTAAATCAATTGTTATATATGCATAACCTATTTTCTTAAATTTGCTGACAATCTTATCTCTTACTTCTTCATCCAATAATTTAGGTATCTCATCTTTTAAAACTTCTATTCGGGCAATCTGACTGTGGTGCCTTATCCTTACTTGAGTTATACCAAAGCTTTTTAAGAACGCCTCTGCTTTATCAACCTTAATAAGATTTTCCTTAGTTATCCTCATCCCATAAGGAAAGCGTGTAGCAAGACAGGCAAAGGATGGCTTATCCCAAGCCTTCCTTTTTAGCAATACAAGAAAGCTGTGAAAATAACTCTCTCTTACACCAGTAACATCTATCCTCTTGATTATTGATAAATTTAGGATCTTCTAATTCTTCTGTCTTAATAATTATATGTTTTACCCTAAAGTTCTTTGCCATTTTCTTAGCAAAATTTACCTCCCAGGAAGGGAATGTTAGAGATTCTGCTGTGGCAGCCACTACCTTTTTATCCCCCAACGTGTCAGAAGCAAGTTTAAGCAAAAAAGTACTATCTACACCACCTGAATAAACTACCAAAACACTTTCCATCGAAGATAAGATTTTACCTAAATGTTGTAGTTTCAAATCTTTACCTCACCCCAAATTCCCATTTTATCATCTTTAATAATAATCACTCCTCCAAGTCCCTTTATTTTTTGAGCAAATTTTATTCCTTCAGGTATATCGGCCTTACTCTTAATAAGATTACTGATACAAGCAGCAGCTGCATCAGCTAAAATAGTAGACTTAGAAAGCACTACTACCGCATCTACATTCCCAAAACTTAAAGAATGTCCTACCGTCCCCGAAGAAGTGCAGATGCCCATAGGGGTCTCATTAGCTTTTTGACTTCTAAATTTTATAATTGAATCAATTACATTGACAGGCAAATCCCTCTCTGCCTTAACAAGAAGGTCTGTTTCTTTTACTATAACCTGCATTCCAACCAGATCGTTATCTTTTACCCAGCCTCGATAAATTCTTTCTTCATACATTTTAAAAATGTACCTCCATTGCTTGAGCAGGACAGGTCTTTACACATAGCTCGCAGGCAATGCACTTGTTATCATAAAAGTTAACTTTTTCTGGTTAAAGGCTCCACTACCAAGGCATCTGTAGGGCAGATTGGGACACAGACACCGCAATGGGTACACCTTTTTTCATTGCGAATAATATCAATAGACCCTCTTCCCCTGGAATACATCGTTAACTCCATATTCTTCAGCTAAGGTCATCTGCGGCTTCCGAGAACGGCTACTGATTTCTATTAAGCTTTCTCGATTTATCCAATCCTCTCTTTCATTTCACTACTTAAAGATTCTATTTTAACCTTTTCCTCTGAGAAGCATTTGGGTTAACTAACCTAAAAGATTTTCGCCTTTTGCCCAGTTCTTTCCGTCAACTTCATCAATTACCAGATATGTGGCGTCTTTAGGCTTTTTGGCCGCTCTTAAAAGAATATCTGAAAATTCCCTGGCAATTTTTTCTTTTTGTTCTTTAGTTAATTTCCCAACTAATTTAAGATTAATGTATGGCATAAATATCCTCCTTTTATCTCGAAATCAGAAATACCCCTATATTTGCAAATACATTAGGGAACAAATAAATACGTTTTCTAATGGCGAGATATATACTCTTTTCTATTTTCATGTTTTTCTTATTGCAATAAGAGATAAAATCCGAAATGCTTAAAAAATGGAGATTTGGCGTATTATACCATTCATAAGGCAGGGAAGTCGTGACAGGACTCCTGCCTTTAAAGAATATCTGTGAACGCGCACTGTAATGGGCAAAGTTAGGAAAGCTAATTATAACTTTCCTGCCTACCCTCAGAGATTCTTTCAGAACAACTTCAGGTTTTTTGACCTCCTGAAAACTCTGGTTAAGAATTACATAATCAAAAGATTTATCTTTATACTCGGGCAGGCCGGAATCTATGTCTCCGTGAAATACATTTAATCTCCTTTCGACGCATTTATATATTGCCTCTTCTTCTAATTCTATTCCCTGCGCTTTAACCTTTTTCTCGTTGACGAGAAATTCCATTAACGCTCCGTCTCCACACCCTAAATCAAGCACTCGAGAACCAGGGCTTACGATATTGCATATAATACGATGTCCTATCTTTTCGCTCTCGCGTTTTGCTAAATTTGCGCTCATATGCTATTGAATCTCCTTGAGTTTTTTGTTTAAAAAATATTTGATAAGGTGCGTCTGTTTATCGATTTCAATTAAAAACGCATCGTGCCCGTATGTTGATTTTATCTCGCAATAAGTAGCCTGCGCATCTCGCAATTTAATCTGTCTTACTATTTCCTGAGACTGATATGCCGGATAGAGCCAGTCGGATTTAAACGCTATCACCAGAAAACTTGTGTCAATTTTCCCTTTAGGAAATAATTTACCATCCGAAAGGTCAAAATAATCCATTGCCTTGGTTAGATAAAGATACGAGTTAGCGTCAAAACGTTTGACAAAATTATCGCCCCTGTATCTAAGATAACCTTCTACTTCAAAATCCGCGGTGAAAGGGAAGTTAAAATTCTTGCCCTTAAGATGCCTGGAAAACTTCTCTTCCATGGACCGATCGCTCATATAAGTGATATGTCCTATCATACGCGCAACGGCAAGACCTCTTACAGGTTGTCCATGGCTGTAATAATTGCCACCTCGCCAGTCAGTATCAGCCATAACTGCCTGCCTTCCAACCTCATCGAAAGCAATCTGCTGTGGTGAATGTTTTAGGGCTGTTGCTATGGGAATGGCAGAAACAACCCTTTCAGGATATGAAGCAACCCACTGCAAC
>Ga0114918_10001101_pt1 | contig 23988 bp, 18 predicted proteins | sample LantaG_FD_87015 | JGI IMG/M metagenome (GOLD analysis project Ga0114918, IMG submission 87015) | Deep subsurface microbial communities from Baltic Sea to uncover new lineages of life (NeLLi) - Landsort_02402 metaG | ecosystem: Environmental > Aquatic > Marine > Oceanic > Sediment | place...
AAGGAATTTCTGGGCCGGAGAGACGCCGGACGGCTGGCCGAATGGGATGGTAAAAAGTGGACCATCATCGAGCGCAATCCCTTCGTCGGCGTCGGCGGAAGCGCCTCGGGCGATTCCTATGGCGGCAATACCATCTACGCGACCGGCTGGACAAAATCGTCCGTCGTGCTTCGCACGCTCGTTAAGGGCAAGTGGCAGCGCTACCTGCTGCCCAAGGCCAGCGGCACCTGGGACCACGCCTGGAACACCGAATGGATGCGGATACGTCACGCCGTGACCGAACGTTTGCTGATGGACGTTCACGGCATGTTTTACGAGCTGCCGGCATTTTCTTACGAGGGTGGGATTTGGGGCATCCGTCCGATTTGCAGCCATCTCCGCGTCGTTCCCGATTTCTGCCACTGGCGCGGATTGTTCGTAATGGCCAGCGACCAGATCGACCACGACGAGGGCCAGCCGCAGTCGGGCCTGTGGTTCGGCAATATAGACGACCTCTGGTCGATGGGTAAGCCCGCCGGTTGGGGCGGACCATGGTGGGAAACGCCCGTCAAGGCCGGCACAGTCTCGGACCCGTTCCTGATGACCGGCTTCGATAAGAAGGTCGTGCATCTTGCCCACGAGTCCGACCGGAACGTCAATTTTACCATCGAGGTCGACTTCCTCGGCAACGGAACATGGAAGAAATACGCATCACTGAGCGTGCCTGCCAAAGGTTACGTGCATCACGAATTTCCGGATGGCTTCTCGGCCCATTGGGTGCGGGTCAGCGTCGATCATGACTGCACGGCGACGGCCTACTTCATGTACAATTAGCGCGATGAGATTTTGCCATTTTCGAATTCTCCGCCGGAGCTTGACAAAATGGTTGACTCCGGTTATCACAATGTGTTAATGAAATATCGCCGGAAGGGTAATTCAGATTTAATAATATGAGATTATATAGGAGTAATCGATATGAAGCACAAACTGCAAAAACTAAGGGTCGTTGTAATCGGCGTTGCGATTTTGCTTTTTGCCCTGGCGTCAAGATCGGTCCATGCACAGGATTTGGCGGCTTTCGAAAAGCGGATGACGGAATTCACGCTGGACAACGGGCTGAAATTCCTTGTCCTCGAACGGCATGAGGTGCCGGTGGTTTCATTTCATATATACGCTGACGTCGGAGCGGTCGATGAGGGCAGGGGAATCACCGGTCTGGCCCATCTCTTCGAGCATATGGCGTTCAAGGGAACCAAAACCATTGGCACAAAGAATTACAAGGCCGAAGCCGAGATGATGGCCAAAATAGACGAGGCGTTCCTGGCGCTTAAGGCCGAGCGCAGGAAGGGTGACCAGGCTGACAAGGCCCGGCTGGAACAGTTGCAGAGCCGGTTCAAAGAGGCCCAGGAGGACGTCCAGCAGTATCTGGTTCATGATGAGTACGAGGAAGTTTTCTCGCGTGAAGGCAGCTCGGGTTTCAATGCTTACACGAGCCAGGATGCGACCCAGTACATAGTCAGCCTTCCGTCAAACAAAGTGGAACTCTGGATGGTGATGGAATCGGACCGGTTCGCCAATATCGTGCTCAGGGAGTTTTACAAAGAGAAGGACGTGGTCATGGAAGAACGGAGGCTCAGTGTTGAGAGTCAGCCGGTAGGGCGTCTGCTCGAAGAATTCATGGGTATCGCTTATAAGGCCCACCCGTACGGGGATCAGGTCGTCGGTCACATGAGCGATTTGGAGACGCTGACCCGTGCCGAAGCGGAGGCCTTTTTTAAGGACTACTATTCACCGAGCAATCTGACCATCGCGATTGTGGGGGATGTGGATCCCGACCGGATCAGGGAGCTTGCAAAGAAATACTTTGGCAGGATTCCCAGTGGCCCCAAACCCGACCCCGTCGAGACGGTGGAGCCGCCGCAGTTGGGGCAGCGAAGCGTGGTTTTGGAGGATCCTGCTCAGCCGTTCGTTCTGATAGGCTACCACAAACCGAGCATCAATCATCCTGATGATGCCGTGTTCGATGCCATCACGGACATAGTGGGTATGGGCCGGACGTCCCGGCTGTACAAGAGCCTCGTGAAGGAAAAGAAGATCGCCGTGTACGCATCCGGATTTCAGGGGATGCCCGGCAACAAGTATCCGAGCCTGTTTTTGTTTTATGCCTACCCGGCCAGGGGTTGCACAAACCAGGAATGTGAGGAGGCAATCGATTCGGAAATAGAAAGGCTAAAGAGCGAGTTGGTTTCCCCGGAGGAGTTGGCCAAGGCAAAAACACGGGCGCGTGCAAGTCTGGTCCGGCAGCTTGCCTCCAACTCAGGGCTGGCGGCCCAGTTGACATTTTACCAGGTCGTCACCGGCGATTGGCGCAACCTGTTTCGACAGCTTGACAAGATTGATGAGGTGACGGCTGAGGACATCCAGCGTGTTGCCGCCGAGTATTTTACGACCAAAAATCGCACTGTCGGTATCATCGAGACAACGGTAGCTGCGAATCAATAATCAGAAGGGAGTGTCACTATGACAGGCCATAGATCATTTGTCATTCAGGTTGTGTTTCTGGCAGTTTCCGGGCTTGGTCTTTTGTGGTCCGGCTGTGCCGAGCAGGCGACCGATTACAAGCATTTGAAGTATCCGAAACTGGGGGACATCGAGGTCCCTGAGGTCCGGCAGGCCACGTTAGCCAACGGGATGCGTTTGTTCCTGTTGGAAGATCACGAACTGCCGCTTGTAAATGTCTCGGTAATGATTCGGGCCGGGTCGGTATATGAGCCGGCCGAGAAGATCGGTCTGGCGTCGATCACGGGCGAGGTGATGCGAACGGGCGGCACGGAGAGCAGGGCCGGCGATGAAATTGATGAGGAACTGGAGGCTATTGCAGCTTCGGTGGAGACGGGAATCGGGCTGAACTCGGGCTCTGCCTCGATGTCGGTGCTCAAGGGCGACCTCGACAAAGGTCTCTCGATTTTGGCCGACGTGCTGATGAATCCGGCTTTTCGCGAGGACAAGATCCAGCTTGCGAAGATGCAGGTCGGCAGTTCTATTGCCCGGCGCAATGATTCTGTTGGGGCGGTTGCCGGGCGAGAGTTCGATAAGCTAATATACGGCGCCGACAGTGTCTACGCAAGGCACGCCGAGTACGCCACTATCGGCAGCATTACCCGTGATGACCTTGTTGACTTCCATCGGAAGTACTTTGGTCCCAACAATGCGATGCTCGCCGTATGGGGTGACTTCAATACGAAGGAGATGATTGAGAAGATCGAGCAGGTATTCGAAAAATGGGATAAGATCGATCTTCAGTTGCCCAGGGTGCCTGAAGTTAAGTACGATTTTCGCAAGACGGTCAACGTGGTCCGCAAAGACGATGTCAATCAGTCGAATGTATATATGGGGCATATCGGAGGCCTGCGCAGCGACCCCGACTTTTTCGCGCTGATTGTGATGAACAAAATTCTGGGCGGCGGATTCACCGGGCGGCTGTTTAAGAATGTTCGCTCGCGCGAGGGGCTTGCCTATTCGGTTTACGGCAGTTATTCGGCCAACTATGATTATCCCGGCGAATTTTACGTCGGCTGCCAGACCAAGTCCGAAAAGACAGTTTATGCAATTCAAGCGATGCTCAGAGAAGTTGAGAAGATGAAGGAAAGCGAAGTGACGGACGAAGAGCTTGCTCTGGCGAAGGACAGTTTTCTTAACTCTTTCGTTTTCAACTTCGATACGAAGGGCGAGATTGTCAACCGCCTTATGGTTTACGAGTATTTTGGCTATCCGGCGGATTTCCTGCTGAAGACTAAGGCCAATGTTGAAAAGGTCACTAAGGCCGATGTCCTGCGGATTGCCCGAAAGCACCTGCATCCGGATAAGCTGCAAATCCTGGCCGTAGGCCGGCCCGACGACTTCGGCCAGCCGCTCTCGGTACTGGGCCCGGTCAACGAAATCGACATCACGATTCCACCGCCTAAACAGTAATGCAGGAACCACTATGACCACTGTCCAGAATTGGTGTAGAAAAGCTTGCTTCCGTTGCAGTTTTCTGGTAGACTATCACTATGAGATTTGACGTTATAGGTCAAATAGAAGCGGTTGAGGTCATAGCGGTCGGATCAAGTATCCGAGAACTGTCTTATTTGCAGAAGGTTTATGGAATTGGTCACTGGAGAAAACTCAAAGGAACGGCACGGGTCAAGCTTCCTAACGGCAGGATCAGGAGCGTAGAATTGCACTGGTACGAGGCTCACGGTATCGGCCGCAAAGATATGAAAATCAAATGTTATTTGGATTAGCATGAATACTCAAAAAAAACATTTTGTTGTATGTATTGACAATACCGACTACGAGGCCTCGCTGATTGTACGGAAGATTTACGAAGTTCTTCCGGATGAAGAGGCGGCCAAGGATGAGATGCTTCGGGTGGTTGATGAGAGCGGAGAAGACTACCTCTATCATCGCAGCCAGTTTATCCTTGTCGAGTTCCCGTCAGAGGTAGAGCGGGCATTGACGACGGCTTAACTGCCCAAACTGCTTCTCAGCAAGAGGTGACCGACGAGCCGTCTCGCAAGTGTAACTCTGGGCATATTTTACGCATTCTTTGTTTCGACTTGAGTATGGTGTCTCCAGATAGCCGTCTATCCCAAAATAACGTCCGACACCTGGACAGTAACAGACCGGAGAATCTCAATCCCGGAGTATGGACGAAGGATCGGCAAATTCATCTTGAACGGATGGGAAATTATATTAGATTATCGTGGTATCAGACTGGTGGTAGTTCCAAGCGTAGCTTGGGGCTGGTTATTATCGAGGGTATGCATCTATGGCCGGTAAGGTATTTATAAGTTGTGGACAGCGACTTGGCAAAGAGAAGAAAATTGCTCTTGCAGTGAAGAAGCTTTTGAAAAGCAAGTTTCAGCTTGACAGCTATATAGCTTTTAAAGTCCAGGGTCTTAACGATATCATGACGATCACTAAAGAGTTGCGATCTTCGGATTACTATCTCTTTATCGATTTCGTTCGACGTCAGAAGCAGCCTGAGGATTTTCATATCTCGCTCTTTACTCATCAGGAACTCGCACTGGCGCATCACCTCGGGTTCAAGGACATGATCGCTTTGCAGCAGGAAGGAGCACCTTCAGACGGTTTTATACGATACTTACTGATCAACCCAGAGCCTTTTCGTGGGAAAGTTGACTTGCTCGCGAAGCTTATGAAACTGGTCCGTGCGAAGAGGTGGTCACCGGGGTTCTCGCGCAATCTTGTGATCGTCGAACAAGGTTTTACTCCAATTATTCGGTATCGTGATCACACTGGCGAATGCACGGCTCAGGTTTGGGAGGCTCGCATCCAGAACCGGCGCCCGGATGCCGCCGCCGTTGGAGCCGTTTGTATCCTCGATCATATTAACAAACGCGACGGTACCGACGTCCCGTCGCCCGACCGAAGTTATTTGAAGTGGTCTGGGCAGGCTGGTTACGAGCGAGCGATCTTACCGAAAGATTATGCTGTCATTGACTTATTTGCGCTTCGTACTGACCGACCTGGCATTTTCCTTCTAAGCCTGCGAGATACGCCGAGAGAGCCCATTGTCACAGAGGATGGAGAATACAAGTTGTTCTATAAGCTGTTCTCCCAGGGATTCCCTTTGCTCGAATTTGTCGTCAACGTACGTCTCCGATGGCACAAACCAACTCCTATTGGCTGGAAGAACAGCACGAAGGTAAGGCTTCTCACAAGTACATAACGTCGGCAGACGGTATGCCTGACAGTGGATGCCGACCTTCGAGCGAGCTTTTTTGCTCAAATCAAATCAGCTTTTTCGCGGTTGACACTATTTCAGGTGCTTCATATACTTCGTTATCTTGTTTTTTTAAGGGGATCTACTATGGGCAAACAAACCAGGAGAGAATTCATTAAGTTGATGGGTGTTACGGCGGTTTCTGCGGGTGCGTACTCGTTGCTGCCGGGCTGTGCCGGAGCCGGCCGGACGGCGGGGACTGTAAAAAATCCGCCGAACATTATTTTTATTCTGGCCGACGATTTGGGCTACGGCGACCTGGGCTGCTACGGGCAGCAGACAATCGAAACGCCGAATATCGACAAGCTTGCCGCCGAAGGGATGCGCTTCACCGATCACTATGCGGGAAGCACGGTCTGCGCGCCGTCTCGCTGCTGTCTGATGACCGGTTTCCATACGGGCCACGCGCTTATCCGCGGCAACGCCAATGTGCCGCTTCGGTCGTCGGATATAACCGTTGCCGAGCTGCTGAAAGAGACCGGCTACAGCACCGGCATCATCGGCAAATGGGGCCTCGGCGAGCCCGACAGCACCGGTATCCCCAACAGGCAGGGCTTCGATTACTGGTTTGGCTATCTCAACCAGAGGCACGCGCATAACTATTACCCGGAGTACCTCTGGCTGAACGAAAATAAGTTCGAGTTAAAGAACGAAGTAAATCACGTCATTGGCGGGCAGGACAGGACGCCCGGCGGCGTCGCGACTAAGCGCGAGCGTTATTCGCACGATTTGTTTGCCGAGCAGGCTTTGAGCTTCGTGGAGAAGAATAAGGGCAATCCGTTCTTCCTTTACCTGGCCCTGACTATCCCTCACGCGAACAACGAGGCGGGCAATAAGGGCATGGAAGTGCCTTCGCTCGTACCGTACGCCGGCAAGGACTGGCCCGAGCCACAGAAGGGTCACGCCGCCATGATAACGCGGATGGATGGCGACGTCGGCAGGCTGATGGCGAAGCTCAAAGAGCTCGGACTCGATAACAATACTCTGGTTATGTTCACCAGCGACAACGGCCCGCACAAAGAAGGCGGCGGGGACCCGGAGTTCTTTGACAGTTCAGGCTCACTGAAAGGCTACAAGCGCGCCCTGTACGAGGGCGGTATCCGCGTGCCGATGATTGCACGCTGGCCGGGCAGGATAAAAGCCGGCTCGGTAAGTGATCATATTTCGGCGTTCTGGGATTTCCTGCCCACCTGTTGCGAGCTGGTTGGCGTAAAAGCTCCGGAAGGTATCGACGGGATCTCGATGGCTGCGACCCTGCTGGGCCGGCCCGGCGAGCAGCGCCAGCATGAATATCTCTACTGGGAATTTCACGAGCAGGGCAAAAGACAGGCCGTGCGGATGGGCGATTGGAAAGGCGTTCGGCAAAATGTCGCCAGGAATCCCGACGGGCCCATCGAGCTTTACAATCTGAAAAACGATATTGGCGAAAAGAACAACGTTGCCGTCCGGCATCCGGCAATAGTCGCGAAGATCGAAGCGTATATGAAGACCGCCCGGACGCCATCGGAGCACTGGCCGCTGCCGGGAGAGTAGGGGGCGGTAACGGCGCACGAGCAGGTAAGGATGGAGTAAATTATGATGAAACGTCGCGATTTTTTGAAAGCTGTCAGTCTTGGCGCTGTGACGCTGGCGATGCCGGGACACGCGGGCAGTGCAACTCAATCGTCGCCGAAGAGGAAGCCCAATTTTGTTTTCATCTTCATCGACGATATGGGCTGGAAAGATTTGGGCTTCATGGGCAGCCGGTATTATGAAACGCCCAACATCGACAAGCTTGCCGGCGAAGGGATCGTCTTCACGAACGCCTACTCGAACGCTCCAAATTGCGCTCCGACCCGCGCATGTTTGATGTCGGGACAGTACACGCCCCGGCACGGCATTTATACGGTCGGGACGTCCGAACGCGGCCAGTCAAAATTGCGAAAGCTCATCCCGACGCCGAACAAGACGAACCTCGATTCCAAAGTCGTCACGATTCCCGAAGCGCTCAAGCAGGGTGGTTACACCTCGGCGTGCATCGGCAAATGGCACCTGGGCGGCAAATCGCCGTACCGGCCTGTCGACCGCGGTTTCGATGTCGCGTTCGAGCGCAACCACGGCGGCCATTTCAGCAAAAATGGCGAGTACCTGACCGACCGTCTGACCGACGAGGCGATAAATTTTATCGAGGCCAACAAAGCCGGGCCTTTCTTTTTATATCTGCCGCATCACGCCGTGCACACGCCGATTCAGGCCAAAGAGCAGCTCATCGAAAAGTACAAAAAGAAAGAGCCCACCGATGCCCATAATAATCCGACCTACGCGGCGATGATCGAGAGCGTCGATCAGAGCGTCGGCAGGATCATGGCAAAGCTCGATGAGCTGGGGCTGAGGGACAACACGGTGGTATTTTTCTTCTCGGATAACGGCGGCTATGCCAACGCCACGTCAATGGCTCCGCTGAGGGGCTCGAAGGGAATGCTCTACGAGGGCGGCATACGCGTGCCGATGATTGTGCGCTGGCCCGGAGTCACCAGGTCCGGCGGTGTTTGCGAAGAGCCTGTGATCGGTATCGATTTCTACCCGACGATGCTGGAGATGGCGGGTGTTCGGCAGCCTTCGGGACATATTCTCGACGGCCTGAGTATCGTCCCGCTGCTCAGGGGCAAAGGGACTCTAAATCGCAAGGCGATTTTCTGGCATTTCCAGGCGTACCTTGAGGCTTATAACGAGAAGCAGTGGCCGTGGCGCACGACGCCGGCCGGTGCGGTCCGGCAGGGCGACTTCAAGCTGATAGAATATTTCGAAGATGGTACAATCGAGCTGTACAATCTCAAGGACGACCTCAGCGAGAAAAACGATCTTGCCGGTTCGATGCCGGAAAAGGCCGAAGAGCTGCACCGCACACTCATAGAGTGGCGTAAGAATGTTGATGCCCCGGTTCCTGTCGAAAAAAATCCGCAGTACGATCCTAAAGCCAGAGCAGCCGACAGGCCGGGCTCAAGAGCAAAAAAGAAAAAAGTAAAGAAGTAAATAAGCAATAGTACATATTACATTTTAAGGAGCAAGAACGATGAATACCAATAAAACTTCTACCAAATCCGGTTGTCCCATTATGCTGAATCGTCGCAGTTTCCTGGCAAGTGCCGGCGCTATGGCGATGGCCGCGAAAACAGGCCCCCTCGATTTCGCCTCGTCTTTGTTCGCTGCCGAAACGAGAGCCTCCGGCAAGCCTGTTGTCAGTGTTGTGTTCGTGCGCCCGGACGTCAAGGACTACTGGATGGGCTGGCCCGGCGCGGCCTACGATATCGGCGAGCGCCAGCGTCACTATACGGAAGTGTTGAATTCCGCCGCCGAGAAGTTCAAAGTACAGCTTGACATCAGGCCCGAACCTCTCGCGGATGAAAATGCCGTCAATACGTGTCTTTCGCAGCTCAAGTCCCAGCCCCCGAACGGTCTTATTGTTGTCAGTATGAGCCTGAATCAATCCTGGCCTCACATCAACAAGATCGCCAAAGATCGTGGCAAAATCCCCACGATTGTCTTTAGCCCTATGGGAACTTCGTTTACGGGACACCTGCAGGGAACCAGGGATATCCCCGGCGTCTATACTGCTGCGACGCAGGACCTTGACTGGCTTGAATTCGGCATGAGAATGCTGAGCACCATCTGGCGAATGAAAAATACGCGCATCTGCATCTGTGCGGGTGATAAGCCTGAGGACAGGAAGCTCGACGTCATCGGCACGACGCTGCACTACCTCCCAACCAGGCGTTTCCTGGAGGAGTCCAAGAAGGTTCAGGAAAGCGATGAAATGCGAGCCATGGCCGACAATTATACAAAGAATGCCAAGAAAATTGTTGAGCCTACGAAGAAAGATATACTCGCCGCGGCCAAGAATTATATCGTTTGCCGCCGCCTGATGGCTGCGGAGAATTGCCAGGGTTTCTCGATGGATTGCCTGGGTCCTGTAAGTAACCGCCTGGTACAGCCACCCTGTATGGCGTTCTCCAGACTTCGTGATGAGGGCGGGCTCGGCACATGCGAGGCCGACTGGAACGCGGCCATCTCTACTCGGCTGACGAATCTTTTGTTTGATCGGCCCGGTTTTATGCAGGATCCGGCGCCAAATACGGTCAACAATACGCTGATGGGTGCCCATTGCACGTGTGCGACCAGACTCGACGGTTTCGACAAGCCTCCTGAGCCTTTTATCCTGCGAAGTCACTCCGAGTCGAACGTCGGCGTCGCTATGCAGGTGCTCTGGCGCATCGGCCAGAAGGTGACTATTATGAAATTCCAGGGCCCCGAATCCATTATTCTCGGCACCGGCCGTGTGCTTCGCAACATCGAGACCCCGCCGGCGGGCGGCTGCCGGACTTCGGTCGAGCTGGAGCTGGACGACGTCGCCGACGCACGCGATACAAAAGGCTTCCACCAGCTTTTCATATACGGTGACCACGAGCTTCCGTTCAAAGCGTACTGCCAGCTTGCCGGGATAAAAGTCGTGCACGTTTGATATCGGAGGCTATCGTGAAAAAACTATATTTGTCACTTGTCAGTGTTGTGCTGATTTGCGGCTGTGCGGCACAAAGTAAAATCTCCACGCCGAGCACGCTGCTCTTTAGCCCTATCACTCCGGAATATCTTAATGATACTGCCGCTGAGTGGAAAGCGAACGGATTTGATGGGTTCCTGTTGGCAGGAGTAATGAGGAACTGGGCCGATGATATTTGGGCTGCCGACGGGGACGGCACGACGCGCGATGAAAACGACCAGACCTTTAAGCGAATCAAGCAGTGCAACGATGAGTGCCGTAAACACCGGATCGCAGAGAATTTCATCAAAGTAGCGTTTTACAGTCACGTTCCGTTATGGACTGACGATGGCGCATGGGAAAAGTTTAACGAGAATTTCCGCCAGGCCGCCCGGTTCGCCCGGATGACCGGCTGTAAAGGCATAGCCCTGGACATCGAGTATGTGGGCGAGCAGTATGACCTGGATTGGCAGGAGTATGATTATAAAGGTTATACGAAAGGCGATCTGCGCTCGGCAGCCGTTAAGAGAGGGCGGGAACTGACAAAGGCGATGCTGCAAAGTTATCCGGACATGGTGTTTTTAACGCTGCCCGAGGGCATCAATTACTATGGGCCGTTAGCCACGGACCTTTTTGTCGGGATGGTGCAGGGCATGGCCGGATCGGATGCGCCCGGCGGAGTCCACCTGCTAACGGAGCACAGCTATAAAATGGTCAACACGCTCGGCCTGATTCATTATACCCAAAGTTTGAATTCAAAGATACTGGACAACCTGGATGAAACGACGGCCCGGTACTGGAAAGAAAAGTGTTCCATTGTCCTGGGCGGCTGGCCGCTCGGGTATTACCGTGACATTCTGGACGATAACGGAGAGCGTGTGGGTTACAGCGGTAAGGTTGAAAAGTTCGGCGACAGAATCGTCGGCTCTTATGCGGACAAAAGCAGTAATTATCCTCCGGAAGATTTTCGCAACCAGTATGCAGGAATGCTGCTGGCCGGCAAGCGGTATTGCTGGATTTACGGCCACGGAGCGACCTGGTGGCACTTTACAGAAGCCGATGTGGCTAAATATGGTAACGTCGGCAACTCGACTCTATCGGTGGATGAGCGGCTGGACGATTTCAAGTTCGTATTGAAAGAGAAATGGACGTCCTCCGACCGGATGCAAGAGGTAAGCCGAATGGTCAGAGAGGACAGGTCGGATGAATTCCTGCAAATGTTGAACTTTGTAAAGGAATTTAGAATAATCGGCCCGTTCGGGCGCAAGAACTTCGACAATTTCGGCACAGTTTTTCCGCCGGAAGAAGAAATTAACTTTGACGCAGACTATGCCGGAAGTACCAACCGGGTGCATTGGCGGAGTGCTTCGGTTGATGATACGGGATACCTGGATTTCTTGAATCATCTGTCGCCGACCGACTGGGTTTGTGCTTACGCCTGTTGTATAGTCATCAGCCCAAAGGCAGGCCCGGCACAGATTCGACTCGGCACCAACGATACCGCTACAGTTTGGCTTAACGGCGAGAAGATTCTCTCTGAGAATATAGAACGCGCCGCGGCACCGGACAGTGACATCATTTCCGTTCGACTTGAGAAAGGTGAAAATACGGTTCTGATTAAAGTCTGCAATACCGAGTATAACTGGGGATTGTATCTACGCGTTACAGACGGCCTGGGGGATGCGCTGAAAGGTTTGACATTCCGGCCATAACAGCGGGTGGCAGCCGTAGGAGCAACCCTATATGGTTGCCCAGGGCAGGCACTCGGGCCTGCCCCTACCGGGATGGTCACAATCGGGACAAGGGTCTTGCTAAACTATTTTCTCACAATCATTTGTCACTTCTGTCAGTTTCTTTTTTTGTAACCTTGCCACTTGCCCGGCTCGACATCCTTATATGTTGCGTTAGGGCTGCCGATGCGGACCTCGTCAACGAAGATAACACGTTTATCGGTTGTCGATTGGTCTTTATCCGGCGTCATGTTCCAGACCCATTTGTAAATTCCGGTCTTAAAGTAGACGCCGCTCTGGTCGTTATAGCCTACAGGGCCTTCGTAGCGAATTTGTTTCCTGCCGTTCTTCCATACCTCCAGCAGGCCGTCGGACTGCCATGACCATTTCACATGGAAGACCCAGTCGGTCCAGACGCCCGTTTCGTACCTGCCCAACTCCCGGCTTTTCGAGCCGTCCGGCCGGTTGCGTTTCATGATCCGGTCGGCATCCCAGCGCCAATTTATCCGCCAGTTCCCGTCTTGCGTCAAAACAGCCAGCGGCGGACTGCGCCAGACTTCGCCGGCCGAGAGGTCGGGCAAAGCGTGCCATTGCGTGACAATTTCCGGCAGGGCGTCGCGCTTGTAATCTTCGGGCAGAAAAATACTGAATCCGTACCAGCGTTCGACCTCGACTTTCGGCTCCTTCTTGAGTGTCAGCTCGGCCCGTTTGCTGCTCGCAACTATCGGGTCGTCCTTGCGAAGCTCGAATCTAACGGAGTGCTTGCCGGCGCGAACCGGATTGGTGACTATCAGCGCCGAATCTTCCCGCCCCAGTTCTTTGTTCCACTTTTTAAGATCGCCGCTCTCGAAGTCGCCTTCGAAAATCAATACACCCGAATTGTCTTTTGCCGGTGACACAGGCTGGATAAGCACCACCGGCAATACAGTCAGCCATAGCAATAATGTTGCCTTACCAATCGATTTTCGCATGATCTCTTCGAACTTTACGCCGGGCCAACCACAGAGGTGGCTTGTTAATTCATCGTGAATGCCTCATACTGCTTCGCCAGCGTTTTGCGGTCGGGCAGTGATCCTTCGCTCACCCGGATACGATACCGCAGCTTCAATGTTTGTCCTGCAGGAATCGTATGTTTGAAGAATTCCCCGAATCGTCCGTAATCACGATAAGCCGAATAAACCGCATCTGGATTCGGATTCGACGGATCGCTCATATACTGAACACTGTACCGCTTGCCGTTCAGTCCGTACTCCAGCGCAACCCACGGCAGGTCTTTGTCCTTTTTAGGATCAATCCCTTCCTTATGGAACAGGTACTTTGCCTTGTCTTCGGCTGGCCCCTTGGCAACGCCGTCATGAGGCCGGTATTGAAAACCTGCATGTTCCGGATCGCCGTTGAGATAAACTTCGCCGTTGGGAGCTTTCAGCTCCGTCTCGAAGTCCAGCAGCACAATCGTTCCGTTGCCCGGGCGATACACCGTCATCGTCCGCTTTTCGGCCACCATGACTTTACCATCGCCGCTCTTCCAGTGAATCAGCGCCGTAGAAATCGCCTTTTCCGTATCCGTTTTTTTCTCCAGGAATTTCTGATGTACCTGTCTGACGCCATTGGTCATGTGCCATGTATCGTAAGATTTGCCTTCGAACTGCAGCTTGTTCCAGCCGATAAAGACTCCGCGATGATGTGGATACAGAACTTTCTTAGTATACGGATTCTCCCCATCCGGCCCGTTCGTCAGCAAATTTTCACCCGTTTCATCGAAAACGTGATGAAACACTTTGTATGTCTCAAATATCCGCTGCTCGCTCGACTCGTCGGATTCGTACATATACCGCGTCACCTTCCGCCCGTCATACTGCAGGTCCAGATATTTTCCCTCTGTATCCTTCCATGAAAATCCCGCCCCGCAGGCAATGCTACCTGTAATACTAACCGTTAACAGCGCAACAACCAATTTCGTACAATTCATAATAAACCTCACATCAGCGAAAATTATTTGTAATTCGGATTTCCTTACAGATTCCAGGGCGCTCTTCTTGGTCGCCAGGTCATTCGGTTGGCTTCGTCATCGCCGATGAACCGCTCGGCCTGCGGATCCCACTTGAGCGGCCGGTCGAGCAGCATCGCGATATTGCCCAGGTGACAAACCGTGCCGGTGCGATGTCCGATTTCGGCATTGCATATCGGGTCTTTCCTGCTCTTGATGCAGTCGAGGAAGTTCTGCTTGTGGTCATTGCTCTCGTAGAGATGTTTTTCATCAGGCCCGATGACCGAGGTCAAAAGCGACTCGGGGTCTGCCTGGAGTTTGCCGCGGTTGACATAAATCCATCCTTCGGTGCCCTCGAATCGCGTGCCGCCGCCTTTGCTGAGAAATATTTTAACGCCGCTGGCATAGGTGTACTCGACCTCCGCGTTCAGTGCCGTGGTGAACAGCCCGGTCTTGGGGAACTCGCCCTTGCCACGAATCTCTACGGGCCCGGTATCGTCCGACTGGTTGCCCCACTGTGCGATATCCAGATGGTGCGCGCCCCAGTTGGTCATTTGTCCGCCGGAGTATTCCAGAAGGAAGCGGAACTGATAGTGACATCGCTGGGTGTGGTATGGTTCCCACGGAGCGGACCCCAGCCACATATCATAGTCGAAACCTTCCGGCACCGGCTCGGGCGTCCAGGTCGGCTCGCACGTCCTGTTGTTCCCGGAGATTCCCACTCTCATCGTGTGCAGTTTGCCTATCCGGCCGTTGACGACAAGCTCGCAAGCCTTACGGAACTCGCTGCCGGAGCGCTGCTGGGAGCCCGTCTGTAAGACCCGGCCGTAGCGTTTTACTTCGTCGACGAGGGTCCGGCCTTCTGCAATGGTCAAAGTCAGCGGCTTTTCGCAATAGACGTCCTTGCCGGCACGAACCGCGGCGATAGACGTCGGGACATGCCAGTGATCGGGCGTCGCGATAGAGACCGCGTCGATATCGGCGCGGGCCAGCACCTCGCGGAAATCGTTATAGCAAGACTTCGGGTCGAGCCCAACCGTTTTGCGGGCACTTTCTCTATGGCCTGCGTCGACATCACAAACAGCCACAACCTGGCAGCCGGACTTTGCTTTGAATCCCTTCATATTGCTGCTGCCCTGGCCTCCGGTGCCGATACAGCCCATCGTGATGCGGTTGCTCGGAGCGTCGGCGCCGAAAACCGATGATGGAATAATCGTCGGCCAAACAATAGCGGCTCCTGTCACAAGGGCGGAGCCTTTAAGGAAATCCCTGCGGTTTATGTTCATCGTCTTGCTGATTCTTTTGCTACTCATTATCTTTCCCTATATTGTCAGCGAGTTATTGCTGTCTAATCGAGCGTTCTGATTCTTATGTTGCGGAACTCGACCTGGTCGCCGTGTCCGCAAAAGCCGATGTGACCGCTGTTACGCTTGAGGCCGGGGTGATTGTTGCCGTCGATAGCCTTGGGTGTGCTCGCTTTCTCGATATCTGCATCGATAATGGTCGCGCCGTTCAGTTCTATCTTTATTTGTTTGCCTTTTGCCGTCACCTGCTGATAGTTCCACTCACCAACGGGTTTGAGGTGGCCCTTTTTCGCCGGCACGACGCCGTAGATCGAGCCGTGATGCTGGTAGTCCTTTAGCCAGCCCGTGTACCGCGGAGACTGATCGTCCAGAATCTGAAGCTCCATCCCGTCGTACGCTGCATTGCCCGTGAGCGGTGCACGAATCCCCAGCCCGTTGTTGGCGCCGGGTGTCAGGCGGAACTCGAACCTGAAGATAAAGTCACCGTACTCTTTTTCCGTGTAGAGATTTCCGCTGCCCCCGAGAGACGGATCGCAAATCATAATGCCGTCTTTGATGGCGTAGCCCTCTTTATTGCCGACCCAGCCTGTCATGTCGGTGCCGTTGAAAAGCCGCTTGAAGCCCTCGGCATTTTCCTGAGCGGTCAGTCGATTAGTTCCTTTTTCGCGCGGTATTTCACGAATAAAAACGTTCCTGAAGTACAGGTTGTTGCCGTGATTTTGGAGCTCGATCTGGCCTGTCGGGTAAATCGGTATGCTTCGGTCCCAGTAGTTCTCCATGATTACGTTATCGACGACTATCTGGCCGTTCAGCATAACCGTGACCTTCTCGCCGATCATGAAGATTCTAAACGTGTTCCACTGCTCGACGGGCTTATCCGCGACTTTCGTCGGCTTGCTCGGATTCTTCTGGTTGTTGTACAGACCGCCCGAACCGACATCGGCGTTTGGTCGCTGCGTGTCCCATATCTGAACCTGGGGTGAGCCTCGCAGATAAATGCCGCTGTCGCCGTCTTTCAGGATTTTCCAATCCACTAACATCTCGAAGTCGCCGTAATCTTTTGCAGTGCACAGGCTGCGTCCCTTGCCGCTGAATACGAGCGCGCCATCGACGACCTTCCAGTTCGCCCTCATGTTGTCGTCAGCTTCTTTTTGCAGTTCCTTGAGTTTGTCCGGCGTAAGCGTTGCCCTTGTTGACGGGTTGTCATACGGACCTTTCAAAAGCCCTTTCCAGCCGGCGAGGTCTTTGCCGTTGAACAGGGCGACAAATCCTTTCGGCGGCTTATTCAACGCTCGCTCGGCGGCCGTGCTTGTGGCTGCATACAAAAGGCTGACCAAAACAACAGCCAGCGCAGCAAGAGTTAATGGCAGGTTTGAGTAAGAATTGCGTTTCTTCATTTTGTTTCTCCTTCTTCGTTTTCAGGATTGCCGGTTGCTGCCGGGATGCCGCTGCTGCTCATCTCCACGATCAGAACGCCGGGCACATATCTATCCCCCATGTTCTCCAGAAGGGTGAAAGACGGGATTCGAACCCGCGACCCCCGGATCCACAATCCGGTGCTCTAACCAGCTGAGCTACTCTCACCACAAATATTCCCCAACTAAAAGCTGGATTTTATCAGGCCGGCTAATTTATGTCAATGCCCATTGGGTAAAATTGTGCAAAACGCCCATTCCGCCGTACCGGGTGCGGTTCATGTTTGTAGGTATTGTCATGTCGAGCGGAACGAAGCGGAGTCGAGACATCTGGCTGCGAACAAGAGGCACTACCCAGGCGCAGGCAGATTTCTCCGTTTCGGCCCGCTTGCGGCGGACCTCCAGTCGAAATGACACCAGATGCCGGCCTTTCAGAGAAGCTACCTACAATTCTGAATCGCACTCCCGCAGTACCGTTCTGGCGAAAATTCTCTTGAATAATCCGCGATTTTATGGTATAATACCGGCTAAAATGGGGTTTTAGCTTCAATAATACACATTTACCCCATGTATTTAACACAATTCAGCCAGCCACGGGGGGGATAACTCATGGCTCACGAAAAAAGATGTGATAATTGTTGTTTTTCAACGTATGCCACCGGTGCAGGCAGGGCGGTTCTAATCTGCCGGCAGAAAACAGGCTCCGTAGGTAGATGGAGCATCCGCCCGCTCCAGCAGAAATGCGAAAATTTCTACCCATCTTGCTTTGCCAATCCGCGGAATGAAAAGCCGCGTATTATACCTCTGACTCGCGGCCTGTTCGCTGTCGTCGATGCCGAAGACTACCAGTCGCTGAGTAAATATACCTGGTTCGCGGAGGGAACGGACAGGAATTTTTACGCTGTGCGAAAAGCCGGCGGCATTAGCGTCAAAATGCACCGGCAGATAATGAACGCTCCGGACCATCTTGTCGTGGACCATATCGACCATAACGGGCTGAATAACCGGAAAGAAAACCTGCGGATCTGCACTTTCGCCGAGAACTGCCGGAACCTCCGCGCCAGCCGGCACAAAAGCTCGAAATACAAAGGCGTCCACTGGCACAAACGAAACCACAAATGGGCCGCCCAGATAACCTGCGACCACAAGACCCACCACCTCGGCTACTTCGGCGATGAGATCGACGCCGCGAAGGCCTACGACTTGGCCGCTCGAAAATATCACAAAGAATTCGCCCAGCCGAATTTCCCCCCATAATTAGCCCGGTAATTCATTGCCGGGTGCCTTTTGCCTTTTATTCGACGGCAATCTTCAAAACGACTTTGTGGATTTCTCCGCTGCTTACGAGCGGGGCGTGGGCATCCTGTGGGAAGAAGATAACGAACGATCCGGCCGGCACCGGCGTCCAGCTATCGGGCTGGTCCTTGAAAAACATGATGTCCTTATCCGCGTCATACTCTGTATCTATCACCTTACAGCCGGCGGTTGGCTTGAAGCCCATCTCGTCCGTCCCGACGATGACATATTGAATATCTATGTATTTGCGGTGCGCTTCCAGTTTCGCTTCGGAGCGGCTCCGGCCGGGGCCTTTGCTGATCATGCAGAACAAACGGTCGCCGTCGATTTCATAACGGTCGGCCGGCAACTCGGCCAATCCATCCTGCCGCAGAAACGCAAACGCCTTTTCGAACGCCGGGTGCATGTTGAAATAGCGTTCGGCATGTTGAAGCTTATTGATGATAATCTGGTCTCTTTCCATTTGTACCTTGGCCTCCTTCTGACTCGAACAGGATGTGATACCGAAAATCAAAACGCAAACAGCAAGCCCAACTACAACACGGCGACAAATAATCCCTTTATCCATAATACCAATTCTCCAAAAGTAAATATCTATCAATTCCTTTCGACAGGCCCGAAGTCACCTGTTTTTTCTTGCCCACACCGTACTATAATACAACGAATCTGTAAACGTTGCTAAAGAATTTCTTCTTTCCCGTTGATTTCGCTCAAGGTAAAATCCGTTGAGTAATCAGGTTAGAAATAAAACGCATGTCACAATATACCCAACAGGCAGAGAAAAGATGCTATGCATGTTTAATTCTTGCCTTACTCCTTAAATTCTCTCCCTGCGATGAGTTTTTACAGCGACTTCCTCTACCCCAATGGTGTGGTATTACATTACATATTACGTAGCGTAAAATATTCTCAAACGTATATCTCACTTTCTTCAGACACAGGTAATCTGTCGTCAGGTTGCACATCGAGCCATTGCAGCATACCAAGATTGCGGATAGTCGATGCGACTATGGTTTTGTCTAATTGCGGTTTCCTTCGCTGTTTCCATTTCATCACTGCTTCAAGGACATCCATTTCCGAGACTGGTGAATCGTTTTTTTGCTTGAGTGCAATTGCTGTAAATATTACTGTGGCGAGTGTTTCCGCCTGCATTGTGTCCACTCTCATAAACAAGTCTGTGGTCTTTTCAATTATGTGAATGTATTTTTCCAGCAAAGAGTCATAACGTTTCCGATATACTTCGTAAGCCGGGCCTACCTTAACTTCGAACATTCGGCCCAAACGTTCTTCCTGCAATAGGTTGCTGTTTATCAGCTTAGACTCGGCTAGCTTAAGTTCTTTAGAAAATGGTCCGTAGCTCGATCTTTGGTGCCTAAATCCCGTTGGCAATCCTTGTTCCGTAGCTACATAGGCGATCTTTTGAAAAATTGTCCTACCGATGGGCCGATGGTAAGGTTGTTTTTCAATCCGGTGCAAAATCTCGACAAGACCTACCCAGGCAGGATTGAATGCGAGCCGGTCATTTCGGAAGCCATTATGATTCGCTTTAACTGTTTTCCCTGGATTTTGCAGAAATGACTCTGACAGTTCAGCAGGATTTGTGCCATATGGGGCGTACATCTCCACAGGTATATCCATTTTTTTAACACGCTCATAGATCAAGGGCCCAACGACTTTCCACTCCAATTGACCGTTCCCGCACCCAAGAGGAGGCATAGCAATAGAAGTAATACCCCAACGCTTATAATGCGCTAAGAGATAATCCAAACCCTTCTTAATGTCACTCACTTTTGAAACGGATTTCCAGTGCTCTTTGGTTGGGAAGTTCAAAATTTGCTGGCCGAATAGGCTTTTATAGATATAGGGCTGTCCGATGTGTACTTCATGACATTCACATCGCTGCACATAATCCTTGAACATTTCAGGGAATCGATTCTTGAACTCCAGAGCTATCCCCTTACCCATTATCCCAACACAGTTTATGGTGTTGACAAGGGTTTGTGCCTTGGATTTCAATATATCGCCCACTATAATCTTCATGTCGGTCTCTTAGAAGAATATATCACTTTTAATACATACGGTCAATCCCATCCTGAGTTTCTTAAAAGCATCGAGGGCTGTCTGATTTGCTACGTAGGCATCCAATATGTATTGAGGTTCTACTTTGTCCGGCACGAGAACTTCCGCACACTTCACGGACTTGTGTGCCCACTCCTCATATTGATTGTCTCGATGTGTCCAATATTGTGCGAAAAGTCTATCTTTATCGATTGCCGCTAAACCCTTTGAAACTGGATAAAAGCGAACATAATCGCTCGAAGCGTTTTGGTCGGCGATTATAACATTAGGTAAATCTATAACTTCTGCATTTATACGAAGCACGCTGATTTTGGTATTTTGATCTCTGCGTCTGCTTAGCATTGGATTATGAGCATCGAAATAGAGATTAGCAAAATCGTGCAGTTTCTTGTTCGTTCCATAAATTTTCTTGATCTTACGCTTCTCCTGCATTTCTTGCATGGCGATAGAATCATCATGAGGTAGTTTAACTGACTTATTATGAGACAATATCCCATGTTCAATAATAGATTGAACATTGGAAATAAGGGAAATAAAGTACAATTCTTTCACATCGGAACGGTCCATTATCGTTTTTCCTTAAACTGCTTCACACCTTAAGCTGCAAAATACACAGAAATAATGAAAAATCAATAAAATTCAAAATTCCTCTATGAAACAATTGCCGACCTGGCGATTGGACTGTAAAAATGGCCTGGCGGGCGATGCCTACCAGGCCTTTTTCCGGTTAACCGCTGTCCGCCTTGCGCTTATCGCACTTCGGCGGCTCTCCCAACAGTTAATAATCATATTATATGCTATTTAACGTCAATAATCAAGCAAATTCGTCAATAGCCGTTCGCAAATAATCATTAATCAATCATCAATAATCAATAATCATTTACTTTACTGCTGCCTGAGCCGCGGCGAGTCTTGCTATCGGGACTCTGAACGGCGAGCATGAGACGTAGTTCATGCCGACACGGTGGCAGAAGTCGATACTGCTGGGCTCGCCGCCGTGCTCGCCGCAGATGCCGACCTTCAGTTTCTTTTTGGTCTTTCTGCCGAGCTTTGTGCCCATTTCGACGAGCTTGCCGACGCCTGTCTGGTCGAGCTGCTGGAACGGGTCAGAGGCATAGATGCCTTTTTTGACATATTCGCCGAGGAACGTGCCTGCATCGTCCCGCGAGAAGCCCATAGTCATCTGAGTCAGGTCGTTCGTGCCGAAGCTGAAGAACTCGGCCTCGGTGGCGACTTCGTCAGCCGTCAGGGCGGCCCTCGGGACCTCGATCATTGTTCCGATCATGTACTTGATCCTGGCTTTCTTCTCTTTGAAGACCTGCTTGATCTCGCTGACGATTTCGTCTTTGACCAGCTTCAATTCCATTACTGCGCCTACGAGCGGAACCATGATCTCGGGTAGTACTACCTTGCCTGTTTTCTTGACGTTCAGCGCGGCCTCGATAATGGCTCTCGCCTGCATCCTGGCAATTGCGGGATAGGTAATCGACAAACGGCATCCGCGATGGCCGAGCATCGGGTTGAACTCGTGCAGTTGCTCGACCTTAGCCTTGACGACGGCCGGCTTGACCCCGAGTCTCTTTGCCATCTCCGCCTGGCTCTTGGCATCCTGCGGCAGGAACTCATGCAGCGGCGGATCGAGCAGACGAATCGTAACCGGCAGTCCGGCCATGGCCTTGAAGATGCCTTCGAAATCGGTTCGCTGATATGGCAGTAGCGTCTTCAATGCGCCTTCGAACTGCTTTTTGGCAGTGGCGTATTCCTTTTCAATCGCCTTTTTCTCTTTAGCGGTTGGAGCTGCTTCGACCTTTGCGAGCATCAGGGAGTAATCTTCGGCGGCCAGAATCATCTGCCGGACGGGCCAGATCCGGTCGCCTTCGAAGAACATGTGCTCGGTCCTTGTAAGGCCGATGCCTTCGGCGCCGAAGTCTCTGGCTCGCTTGGAATCTTCCGGCGTGTCGGCGTTGGTGCGGACACCCAGTGTTCGTACCTGGTCGCAAATGTTCAGGAACTTGCCGAAGTCGCCGCTCAGGGTCGGCTCGACGGTAGCTAATTGCCCCGTCATCACTTCGCCTGATGAGCCGTCGAGACTCATCCAGTCGCCTTCCTTGACGGTCAGCTTGCCGAGGGTGAATTTCTTCGTTGCATAGTTGATATTCAGTGCGCCGACACCTGCGATGCAGCATTTGCCCATGCCGCGTGCGACGACGGCCGCGTGGCTTGTCATGCCGCCGCGGGCAGTCAAAATACCGACCGCCGCGTCCATGCCGCCGATGTCTTCGGGGCTGGTTTCTATCCGGACGAGGATGACCTTCTTGCCCTTGGCGTTCCATGCTTCGGCGGTTTCGGCGGTGAATACTACCTGGCCGACGGCGGCGCCGGGCGAGGCCGGAAGGCCCTTGGCGATTACAGTACGCCTGGCTTTCGGATCGAAGTGCGGGTGCAGCAGGCGATCCAACTGCTCGGGCGTGACACGCGTGACGGCTTCCTTTTTGGAAATGAGCTTCTCGGCGACCATGTCCACGGCGTTCTTGACGGCCGCTTCTGCGGTACGCTTGCCCGTTCGGGTCTGGAGGATGTAGAGCACCTTGTTCTGGATGGTGAATTCCATGTCCTGCATATCTTTGTAGTGCTTCTCCAGCCGGGTCATAAGGGCGGTGAGCTGCTTGTAAGCCTTCGGCATGACTCTCTTTAATTTTATCAGCGGGATCGGGGTTCGGATACCGGCGACGACATCCTCACCCTGGGCGTTCATCAGGAACTCGCCGTAGAATTCCTTCTTGCCGGTGCTCGGGTTGCGGGTGAAGCAGACGCCTGTGCCGCAGTCGGAGCCCATGTTGCCGAAGACCATCGCCTGGACGTTGACGGCGGTTCCGAGAAGGCCGGTGATGTTGTTGAGCTGGCGATATTTGACCGCCCGGGCGATATTCCACGAGCCGAAGACGGCGTTGATGGCGTGAGTGAGCTGGAGCTTGCCGTCCTGCGGGAAGAGTTCGCCGACGTGCTTTTTGTAGACGGCTTTATATTTGTCGACGACGTCTTTTAGCTGATTGGCGCTGAGTTTGTTGTCGAGATGGACGCCGGCCTTTTCCTTGGCAGCGTGAATTACTTCTTCGAAGTATTCGTGGCTGCAGCCCATTACGACATCGCCGAACATATCTATGAACCGGCGATAAATGTCGTACGCAAACCGCGGATTCCCCGTCTTCTTGATGATCCCCTCAATCACGTCATCGTTCAGCCCCAAATTAAGAATGGTGTCCATCATTCCGGGCATCGATACGGCTGCCCCGCTTCTTACGCTTACTAAGAGCGGCTGGTTCGGGTCGCCGAGCTTGGCGTTCATGACCTTTTCGAGCTTAGCGAGGTTCTTATCGACTTCCGCCGCCAGCCCTTTCGGCCATTTTCCCTTAGATTTATGATATTCATCACAGACCTTCGTAGCGATAGTAAATCCCGCCGGCACCGGCACGCCGAGGCTCGTCATCTCAGCGAGATTCGCCCCTTTACCGCCCAGCAGCACTTTCATCTTTGCATTGCCTTCGGCTTTTCCGCCGCCGAAGAAGTATACGCGTTTTTCTGACATTCTATTGTTCTCCTACTAACATTAAAGTTGACTCAAAAACGCTTTATATATGATAATTTCACACCCATGTCAATCCTTAAAAATAGCAATTTCGTGTAGCGTGGTGCGTATTGCGTATTGCGTATGGCGTATGGCGTATTGGGTATGGCGTATCGCGTGATTCGACCCGGCACCGCAGGGGTGCGGGCTAAACTGTATTCTGTATTCTCGCCGCAACAAGTGGCGAACTAACGTCGGATTGATCGGATTGAAAAGGTATAGCCATATTTCCAGCCTTTGCCGCTCGTATCTTTCTCATATCCCTG
>Ga0114918_10001102_pt1 | contig 23984 bp, 20 predicted proteins | sample LantaG_FD_87015 | JGI IMG/M metagenome (GOLD analysis project Ga0114918, IMG submission 87015) | Deep subsurface microbial communities from Baltic Sea to uncover new lineages of life (NeLLi) - Landsort_02402 metaG | ecosystem: Environmental > Aquatic > Marine > Oceanic > Sediment | place...
TGGTTGGTGATTATAAATAATTGTTGTTTTTTTTTTGGTTTTTTTTGTTTTTTTTTTTGTTTTTCCTATTTTTTTTTTTTTTCATGTTTAAAATTTTTTGTTTTTTTTTTTTGGGGGGGGGGGTGGGGGGGGGGGAGTTCCATTTCTTCGATTGGTTAATATAAAATGTTCCTTTATTCGCGCACAAAAGAGAAGAAGTTGAAGAAAAAAAAGGCAGTCAAAAGAAAAAGGCAAAGGGGAGGAGGGTCGGTGGTGGTGAGGGGGTTTCCGAAAAAAGTTTTAAGTTATTTCTTCTTCTTTACTTCTTCTTCTCGCCTCCGCTCGAAGAAGCCGCTTCGTCGCCCGAGGAAGGCGTCATGAACCTCCTCGCCCGCGCCGCGAGGCCCCCGCTCGTGCTCGCGTTCGCAGTGGCAGGAGCGGAAGCGGGAGCAGCATCAGCGGGCGTCGCGGGCCCGCCGGCGGTCGAGGGGGCGGAAATCTCCGCGACCGGAGCCGCCGTCCTACCTCCTCCGGTCGTCGGCCGGCTGCCGCTGTCGCCGCCCGCGGCGCTCGTCGCTGCCGAGTTGACCGCGGAGGAGAGGGGCAGAGGCAAGCCCGCCTGCGCCTCGAAGGGAGAGGGCTTGCCCTGTTGCTGCTGCTGCTGCTGCTGCGGGAGAGGGGCGACCGAGTCCTGCGGAGGAGGCGCGGGAGCAGCAGCCGGATTTGCTGCTGCTGCTGCCGCTGCCGCCGCCGCCGCCGCCGCCTCTTTTCTCCCTGCTCCCCTCGGCTGCTGCTGCCTCGCCGCCGCGGCGGCAGCGGCGGCGGCCGCCCTGCTCGCCGCCGCCCTGGCCGCGGCCTGCTGCGCCTGCACCTGCGCCGCCATCTCCGCCGTCAGGGGCACCCCGGGAGGAGCGATCGGCGCCGACGCCAGCGCGGCGTAGACCTCTCTGGCCGTCGGCCTCGACGCCGGATCCACGGCCCGGCAGGCACTGACGACGGCGGCGACCTCGGCGGGGCACTCGTCCGGCACCCTGAGGGGCCTCATCTGCCGCATGTGGGGCCTCTCCCCGGAGACGATCTCCCACAGCACGACGCCCAGCGAGTAAATATCCGCCTTTTCGGAAACGCCCTGCCCGGAGAGGACCTCGGGGGCCGCCCAATCAAAGGTCCCTTCCATCGAAACGTGCGTCGCGTCTCGAGTCAGGATCTTGGCAAGTCCCACGTCCGCGACTTTGGCAGTGCCGTCACGGCCCAACAAGATGTTTGCGCTCTTGAGGTCCAGGTGCATGACTTTCTTCGAGTGCATGAACGCCAGACCCCTGACGACGTCGAGCGCGACGGCCCTGCCTCGGCGGTACCAGGAGAAAACGTGCCCGGCGTCCTTGGACAGCGCGCGCCAGAGGTCTCCGCGAGGGAGGTATTCCGTGACGAGCATGATCCTTGCCCCTCTCGCGGCGTGGCGCCCTCGCTGGTTGTGGTGGTGCGGGTGGTGGGGCGGGAGGTGCGGGTGCGAGGCCTGCGAGGCGGCCACGGAGGCCGCTTCCTCGTCGGAGTCGTCGTCGTCGTCGTCGAGATTCCTGTCGACCTCTTCCTCGAGGTCGACGAGGCTGTCGCCGCCGCCGTTGCTCGTGCCTTCTTCGCCGCCTTCACCTTTCTCTCCTCCACCTTTCCTTCCACCTGCGCTTCCTGCCGCGCTCTTCCTCCCGCTGCCCTTCTCCGTGGGGGGCTCGGGCTCCAGCGATGCCCCGAGGAACTGCACCACGTTGGTGTGCCTGAGAGCCTGCAGGATCGCGACCTCGTTCGCGAACCGGGCCAGCTCTTTCGGCGAGTGGCCGGCGACGAGCTTGACGGCGACGTCGGTCGAGCCCTGCAGCCTCCCCTTGTAGACGGCGCCGAAGCCTCCGCAGCCGAGCTGCCACCTGTTCCCTGCGGCGTCGAGGCAGATCTCGACGTCCTCGGGGCGCATCTCCCATCCCGGGCGCGGCGCGCCGGGGGGAGGGGGCCACACGGCGTAGAGCTGCGGCGGGGGGGCGCTGCTGTTATCCTTGCCGTCTCTCCCGTTGAGGTCGCCGAGGTCGAGGGTCGACTCTGCCTCGGCGGCAAAGAGCAAGCCGCCTGCGCCGCCGCCTCCTGCTTCGACCTTGGCGGCCTCTGCGGCAGCGGCAGCGGCCCTAGCCGCTCTACGAGCCCTCCTCCTCCGCCTGCGGCGCTGCCTCCTGCGGTGGGCCCTGCGCGCGATGGCGCCGAGGCCGAGGCCGGCGAGCAGCCGCGCCAAGAGGCCACGGGGCTTGCTGCTGCTTCTGCTGCCGCCGTCGTTGCCGTTGATGCCTTTCCCCTTGCCCATCGCCGCCGCCGCCGAGGAGGAGTCGCCGCCGCCTCCGCCCCCTTTGACGTCGTCATTCATGGGAGCAGCAGAGCCGCGCTCGATGTCGTCCTCATCTTCGTCGTCGTCAAAGAGGTCATCTTCATCATCATCATCATCGTCGTCGTCGTCGTCGTCGTCATCGTCGTCGTCGTCGTCGTTCTCGTCCCCGCTCCCGTCGCCCCCGTTCCTGCTCCCGGACCTGCTGCCCCCGAGCCTGCGACGGCGAGCGTACAGCCCAAAGGCGGCGGCGGCCGCGGCGAGAGCCAACAGGCCGGCGGCGCCCCCTGAGACGCCGCCGACGATCACCGAGGATCGGTCCGCAGCCGGGTCTGCCGACGCGCCGCCTCCGCTCCCGCCCGACCCGCCGTTGCTTCCACCGCCATTGCTACTGTTGTTCCCGTTGGTCGGCAGCGGCGGCCTCGGAGGCGGCGGCAGGGGTCCCCCGTTAGGGTTGGTCCCGTTGCTGCCGCTGATCGAGGACTGGATGGTGTTTACGGCGGCGGAGATCGCCGCGCCCGTCGCGGCGAAGGCCGTCGAGGCGATCGCGTTCGGGTTGGGGTCATTGTTGTTCGAAGACGACGACGACGCGTTGAGCGAAGCGGGCAGAGAGACCGCATCCGCAGAGAAAGCCACGGGCGCCAAACCGGGAGCAGAAGCGGCCCGGGAAAGCGGCGACGCCACCCCACCCTTCACGGGGTCCGGGATCGCCGACGCCTCGGGCCGCGTCGCCGGCCACAGCACGCCGTCGAGCGTGTGCACCCACCCGGCGCAGACCTCGAACGAGCTCAGGATGCTCACTCGCTGCCCGAGCCTGTCGAGGACCTGGATCTTTCCTCCTAGCGTGAAGTTGTCCGGGATGGAGAAGCGCAAGTCATAGTCCCCGGACCCCGTCACCAAAGACAATTGCGTTTTTGATTTCCCTCTGCGGCCCAGAGTCAGCGCGGAGGCTGCCTCGGGTAAAAGGTTGTAAAGCAAGTAGGAGGCCTGTTTTTCTTTCGGTAAGCCCTTGGCGAACTGGTCGAAGATCTTGCGCTCGACCGGGTTGGAGTCGTTGCCAAAAAACTTGCCGTCGACGGTCACGAACGCCGTGAAGGGCGTGACCCCGAGCTCCGAGGGGAACTGGCCGGCGAGCGTCGAGCTCGCCGCCGAGACGGCCCTCCGCAGGGGGGACCCCTGCTTGGCGGGGAACAGCTCGTCGAGCTTGGAGACGCAGCTGGAGAGGCTCTCTGCCGCGAGGGCCCCGGTCGGGAGCTGTTGAGTGTGTGGGGTGGGGGTTGGGAGAGAGAGGAAGGAGGGGCGTGAGTGAGTGAGTGAGAAGAAATAAAGCAAAAGAGAGAGAGAGAGAGTTCGGAGCAGCTTCCTCCTCTTTCGACGCCCGGCGGTCGTCCGTCGTCGTCGACGTCGACGTCGTCGTTCTAGCCTATGCATTTCGCGCCTCCAAAACGCAGTCAAATCATCATTATCTTGCTCAAAACCCGATCGGAATGGTGAGACGAGACATGATCTCCGGTATCTGCGCAGGTGGGATGCGAGAGCGTGGAGCGGATGCGAGCCGAGAGGGAGGTGAAGGAGGGAGGTCCGAATGCCGAAAGATCGAAAAAGGCATCAAAAGCTCTCTCGACCTCGCGAGAAGAAGGGGAAAAAAGCAGGGCCCGCAGCGCCGTTGCCGTCGAGAGACTTTTTGGTGTCCTGGATCGATTCAGACGCGCGTACGCTCTCACGGATCCTTCTCTTGTTAATTCAACACTCCCAGTCCGTAGAACACGTCGATCGCGTGAGCTCTAGAGGACAGGGAAGAGTAGAGCAGGCGGCGTGCAAAGGGAGGGACAACGCGAGAAGGGATGCGTCGAAGAGGAAAAGGGACAAGCCGTGGGCAACCGCTCTCTCTCTCTGGTTGCAATTTCGTTGCGTTCACTTCTGCGCCCCGAAAACCGCGATTCTGCTGCGTCTTAGAGGAAGAGCGATTTGTTTCCTCTACGGCGACAGCGAGAAAGGAACGATCTTTGGCGGAAGGGAGAGAGAGCGAGAGCGAGAGCGAGAGAGAGAGAGAGAGAGAGAGCGTCGAGCATCTCTCGACGTCGTCGCTCTCTTTTTTCTCACTCTTTCTTTCCATTCGTACCTGCGACAGCGACAGCAGCGCCACGGCCAGCAGGGCCAGGGCGAGCAGCAGCGCGCTGGCTCGTGGCCGCGGCGGCCGCCGCGGCGGCCGCCGTCCAGGCGACATTGGGTAGCCTGGGGGAGGAGGGGGGGACGCGAGAGAGAAGAGACGAGAAGCGAGAAGAGGAGAGAAAAAAAGGCAAGCTCTCGCTCGTTCGAAGAAATTTTTTTTGTGTGCCGAGTGGCACTTTCGATTGGAAGAGCAAAGAAAGAAAGAGAGCTTCCGCTTCCGCTCTCTCTCATCCTCGCTCATTCGAATGTCCCAAGCCCCAGCCAGGGCGAAGGAGGACTTGGGCTGGAACGTCGTCGTCGGGCGGCGCAGGCGAGCAGCGGCGGCTGCGCGAGGTGAGAAAGAGGAAGAAGCAAAAGAGAGCACGATCGAAAACCAATCTAGCCGAAGAAGAAGAAGCCTCTCTCGACCCTCGACCCCCGGGACCCTCACCCCCCCTTTTCCCTCCCGAATTCCGATCCAACTAATCTCCCAAACCGACCTACAGATAGCAATGGCGCAATAGAAACTTCCAAGAACGAGAAAAAAGAAGAGGTAGAAGAGGATGGGAAAGAAGAAGAAGAAGAGGACACCCCTCCTCCTCGCCCCTCGCGCCCGTCGTCTGCTGCGCGGGTGCCGCTCCCTCGCCCGTACTCCCGCGTCATCGCCGACCTTGTCGCCTCCGTGAGGGAGTGCGAGCGCGAAGTGAGCAGGTCGAAGGCGTGGCGATCGCTGATGGCGAGGCTCGACGAGAGCGAGGAGGACTTCTTCGCCGAGGAAGAGGAAGAGGAAGAGGAAGGAAGGAGAGGCGGCGATGAAACTGTTCCTTCTTCCTCGTCGTCTCCTTCCTCTTCTTTCTCGTTCGGAAACGTCTCAAGGCTCACCGTGCTTGGCCTTGGATCCCTGGAATCGTCAAGAACTCCGAGGCTGCAGGCGGCGCTGGCTTTATTGCTCGCCAGGGAGAGGTTCCCGAAAGTCGTTTCGGGAGAAGCGCTTCGAGGAAGCAGCGGCAGCAGCAGCAAAAGCGAAGAAGAAGAAAAAGAGAAAAAAAAGAAAAACGAAATCCGCCTCTTTGCCGCCGACCCTGTGTTCACCGCGGCGGACAGGGAAGCCCTCGAGGAGCTGGGCTTCTGCGTCATGGCGCCGGAAGAGGCCGTGGAAGCGGGCAGGGCGCGCAGGAGGAAAGGAGAAAAGGAGCAACAGGAAGAGAACGAGGATGAACGAAACGACAACGACAGCGACGACGACGATGACGACGACGACGACGACGAAGACGACGACGACGACGACGACGACGACGAGCTCTCCTTCTTCTACCTTCCGCACTGCTACCCCCCCGTGGCAGAGGAGGTCCTGAGGGCCCATTGGAACCGGAGAGACATCAGTCGGATGGCGATCCTGGGGAACCCGCTGTCGAGCGTGGCGGAGAAGACCGCGAGGTCGACAGAGAAAGGGAAAGGGAGCTCTTCTTCTCCCTCGACGACGCCGAGGTGTCTCGCCGCGGGCTCTTCTTCCTCCTCTCCTTCGTCCTCTTCTCCTTCCTCTCGTCCTATCATCGAGGCCTCCGTCGTCGGCCCCGAGCTCGATGCCGCGTCGGCGAGGAGCGGCCTGGGCGCGGCCTTCAACGACACCGCCCTGCACCTGTTCCCTCGCTGGACGGAAGGGTTTGCGAAGATTTAACCTTTTTTCCTTCTTTTTGTTGTAATTTTTACACACGTCCAGAAACTTCACTCAATCTCATTCACCCCTCGGTCGCCTTGAGCCTTTCGACCAGCGCCTCGACGCACTCGCCGTCGGCAAAGTCGTGCGGCGCGCCGTAGAGCGAGCGGCCGGGCGCGATGCCCCCGCGGGCGCTGCCGACGACGCGGAAGCGGACTTTCGGAGGTCGTTCGTAGGGAGGCAGAGTTGTCGTTCGTCGCTCTGCTCTCCCGTCGCCCTCTTCTTCTTCCGACTCTTCTTCTTCGCCTTCTTCGTCTTCTTCGTCCTCGCTGGAAGAAGGGAGGCTCAGCTCGGCGTCGGAGGCGTCGTCGTTGTCGATCTCTTCTTCTTCGCCGTTCCCGTTCCCGCTCCCTTCCTCTCCCCCTCCTCCTCCTCCTCCTCCTCCTCCTCCTCCTCTCTCGGCAAAGATCTCCTCGAACGACGCGAACAGCAGCGGCGAGGTGGTGCCCCCCGGAACACCCAGGTCGACGAGCCTGACCTTCCCGCTGGCGTGCACGTAGAGATCGGCCACGAGCCTCGAGGCGTCGAGGACGGAGGAAGGCGGAACAGAAGAAGAAGTGGAATCGTCGAGGGCCGGCCGCGCCACCTGCAGCAAAGCCGGCGCGAGCTCCCTCCGCACGAACCGAGCCACGCTCCTCAGCACTCCGCCCCTGTCTCTCGCCAGCCCCTCGAAGTGCTGCGTGATGTCCCGCTGGCACAGGGCCACCAGCCTGCAGCCGGTGTCGAAAAAGGCGCGGAACTCCGCGCCGGGGCGCAGAGGGTGCCACCTCCGCAGCGCGAGCGTCGGCGTCGAGATGTTTTGTAAAATGCAAGCCGCGGAACCTTCTCCTCCTCCTGCCTCTTTCCCGATGGCCTCGGCGACCCTGGTGAGCTCCTCGAGGTCGTGCGAGATCCGGTCGGAGGATTTGAGGAGCAGGAGCACCTGTTGTTGTTGGTAGGAAAGAGAAAAAGGGTGAGTTTTTCGTGTTTTTTCTTCTTCTTCGTTTCCGCTCAAATTTCTCTTTCTCCTTTCTCCTTTCTCTTCCTTCATTTTACCTCATCAGCGTTGCTGCAGTCCAAACTCCCTCCGGGCCTCAGCCACGCCGCGTCGAGCGGAGCAGACCAGTCGAGCTTGGGCAGGGCTTTCCCTCCCAGGCGGGCGATGGCAGCGTCGATAGAGCGGGAAAACTCGGCCAGGCCCGCCGGCGGCGGAGCGGCAGACGAGGTTGAGGTGTTGTCGTCGTCGGAGTCGCTTTTCGCGTCTTCCTCTTCTTCTCCTTCGCCGCCAAACTTCTCGCGCTCCTCTGCAACGTCAAACTCGTCCATCTCGGCGCGGATGGGCATCTGGAGGATTGGGAGTTTTGGGGTAGAGAGAGAGAGAAAGAGGAAGGTGAGAAATGACAAGGGAGGAGGTCGAGGTCAGGGTCGTCGAGCGGCTAGTATAAAAAAAAAAAAAAAAAACTCACCGCCGCCGATCCCTCTGGAAGCCACACGCGGCCACCAGAGCGCATCCACTCTGCCACGTCTTCGGGCAGAGGCAACAGCTCTGTCGCAAAGGACAGGCGCGAGCGAGAGCGGCCACGAAGCGGCCGAGCAGGCGAGCAGCGCTCGGGCGTTCGATGCCGCTGCTGCTAAAGTCGTTTGCTCTTCTCGCTCGTGTTCTTCTTCTTCGCCGATGCCGCCGCCGTTGGTCGTCTCCGGGGTGAGAGAGGCATCGTGGGCGTCTCGTGGAGGGAGGGCATCATCCACCGAAGCCTGGAGCGAGGGCATCGCGGGCGCGTCGGGAAAGAGAGTTGAATTTGCACCTTTTTTTTTTTCGACGACGTCGAGAAAAATGGCAAACGTGACTTCGTCACTCTTTGCTCTTTTCTTCTTTTCTTTTCTTTGCCGTTTCTACGGTTCCGCGCAGACAACTTCTGTGCCTTGTTTTTGGCATTCCGTTGCTCCATACAGAGCCTGCACGCAGCTTCCAATCAAAGACCAGAGCCAGCTCCCTGAAAACGAAGCGTCGCTGAAAACCGAAGCTCGAATTGAGAATCGGCTAGCTCTTTTTTTTTCGTCCCATCTTTCCTTCGGTTACGACCCCTTCGCCTCTTTTCGAATTCGAAAAAAAAAAAAAAAAAATGGTCCACTGGCTGCACCGCCCGGCCTCGGCACCGGGCGTGCCGCAGCCAGCCACCCCCCCGCTCTCGTCCAACCGGGGAGGCGTGCACCCGGTACCGATGCAAGGCGAAGCACCGCCGGCGCCGAGGCAATTCCACGAGGACGACCTCACCTGCAGCATCTGCCGCGACATCCTGAGCGACCCGGTCGTCTTGGTGAGGGGAGATGGAGAGAGAGATGGAGACAGAGACAGGGGCGGTGTCGCGTAGCTCATGCGTCTGATTTCAGCATTGAAAGCACCGTCGTGTTCGAAGAGACGAATCGAGGGAGGGAGGCGAAAAAAAGGGCGGGGAGCGCCAAGTAAAAGACAGAGGGAGAGAAGGAGACAGAGATGAGGCCGATGTCTCTTTTTCCCCTTGCGCCCCCCCTTCGCGCGACGACCCTTGCCCCTCTTTCACGCTCGCACGTCGACTTTTTTTCTTTCTTTCTTTCTCTCTCTTCTCACCTTTTTCTCTCACTCAACAAAAAAATCCCCCCCAGACCGAGACCGGCCGCGCCTACGACGCGCACTGCATCCGCCTCTGGTTCCTCATGGGCGGGCTCACCTGCCCGATGACCGGGGTCAAGCTGCGGTCGCGGGAGATGGCGCGGGCCCCGGAGGACCTGGTCGGCGCCGCGGCGGCCGCGGCGGCGTCGACGTCGGGGGGAGAAGAAGGCGACGAAGGAGAGTGGTGGAATCCCGTGATCGCCGCCATGCCGAACTACAACACGAATGGCTCACGTCAGCAGCAGCAGAAGTTCGCGTCGACCTCTTACAGCAGGGGCGGGTCCGCTCCGGCTTCGCGATCAACAGCGGGAGCAGCGACGGGAACGGCGACGGCTGGAGGGAGGAATAGCGCCGGCAGCAACAGCAATTCCACTTCCACTTCTTCTCTTCCCTTCGGCGCCAGCTTGAAGGGGATCATCAAGAGGAGGTGGATCGCTGCGCGGAGTAAAAGAGTGCCTGCCGGGATGGAGGCGGTGGTCGGAGGAGGAGGAGTTGGAGTTGGAGTTGGAGTTGGAGTTGGAGTTGGAACAGCGAGAGCAGCACCAATGACGACGGCGACGGCGGCGACGATAACAAGAACACCGTCGCCGCCTTCGCTGCTCCCTTCGCACGCCCGCTCCTACTTCTTCCCAACCGCGCCCCCCACGGTGGCCGCGATGGCCGCGTCGGCCGCGGCGAGGCCCAAATCCGCTGCCCCGGCGATGGGCGGAGTCGGCCCTGGCCCTGGCGGCGGCGGCGGCGGCGAAGAGCGGCGGTGGTGGTATGACGTGCCGGAGCTGTGAATCTTCAATAAGAGAGAGAGAGAGAGAGAGAGAGAGAGAGAGAGAGGGAGGGGGAGAGAGAGCGATAATAATAACAATGATAAGAGGGTGAGAGTTTTTGAGTGTGTTACATCGAAGTTAACGGAGTCCCCTTTTTTTCTTTTTGCAAGGTTAAGGGCGGCAAGGTGCTCGCTCGAGGGCGGTGCAGCGAGTGAGAAAAGAGGTGGTGGAGGTTGAAGAAGAAGAAAAAAAGCATCAACGATGGTCATAAAACGAAAGAAGAAGAAAAAAAACTCGAAGGAGAGAGAGCGACTTTCTCGCTCGCTCGGTGCTCTCTCTCTCTCCCACTCTTTTCTGCGTCGAGAGCTCTCTCGCGCGCCTGAGCACGTTCTTCGTGTCGCGCGCGCGAGACAGAGAGGGAAAGAAAGAGAAGCAGCGCGAGCAGTGTCGAAGAGTGCTTCTCTTTCTTTCCTCTTTTTGCCGCCATCGATTCGACGTCAAAGCGTGACCATGCCCCGTCGCCCATCGACCTCCTCTTTCGCCTCGTCGCTCGCTCTCTGCCTCGTCGCCGCCGCGATCTTCGTCCTCTCTGTCGACGCGGCGAGGTCGAATCGACCCCATGACGCGACCCTCGCGGCGGCGAGGGCGCTCGTGAGGCGCGGGGACGGCATCGCGAGGGCCGTCCTCCGCTGGCTCGGTATTTCTTCTTCTCCGACCTCTTCTTCTTCGACCTCAACTGCTCGCCCGGGCCACAAGTGGGAAGCGTTCCTCCCTATCCCGGACGACCCAAGGCACCTCGAGGAGGAGAAGAGGGCGCGCGAGGCGATCTCGAAGGCACTGGGAGGAGAAGAAGACGAAGGGAGCCTGCGCTCTCTTCCTTCCTTCACCGCCGTGCGTCTGCCTGAGGAGGAGGGCGAAGAAGGCGACGACGACAAGGACCACTCTTCTTCTTCTTCCCTCTCCGCGCCGGCCTTCGCCTCCACCTCATCTTTACCGCCGACGGTCCCCTGGACAGAACGTAACGAGTCCGAGGCCATCCCTTTACTCCCCAAACCCGTCATGTGGCTCCTCGCCGAAGCAGAGAGAGCCGTCGCCAACGCCTCCTCGGCCGCTGCTCGACTCGCGACCGCGGCGGCCCTGGCTCGGATCAACTCCGTCGCCTACTGCGGCCGCGCCTCGGTCCTGGCCTGGAACTGCACCCGCTGCCGCGACTCCTTCGCCGGCGCCTTCGAGGTCGAGGCGACAGTCTACGACGCAGGGTGGGACTTGTTCGCCTTTGCCGGTTTCTCCAAGGTGCTCCGGGCTCCTGTTGTGGCCTTCAAGGGGACGGACTCGAGGTCTGTCTACAACTGGGCAGAGAACATGAGGTACTGGAGGAGCGATTTGCCTCTGCCCGTTCCGGGAGCCGACGGGTCGCTGGTGCACACGGGCTTTTACGCTTCGTGGAACTCTTCGGCGCTGGCCCCCAACCTGACGGTTGCCGCCGGGAAACTGGTCGATCGGTACCCTGGCAGGCCGCTCTACGTCGTGGGTCATTCGCTGGGGGCCGCGCTCGCCACGGTCGCCGCAGTGGACATCCGAGCCAGGCTCGAGGCGCGGAGGAGGCCGCCTAGAGAAGAAGACAGCAACTACAGGCCCCTCGACGTGCGCCTGGTCACCTTCGGCTCCCCGCGCGTAGGCAACGCCGCCTTTGCGTCGTTCGTGCGCCAGGCGACGCGCCTCTCGGTCCGGCTGACGCACAACCGCGACATCGTCCCGAGCGTTCCCCCGACCTGGGTGGGGTTCCACCACGTCGCCACCGAGGCGTGGCAGGTGGACATCGAGGACAAAGCGGCGAGCTCGAGCGGGAAAGGCGGGAAAGGGAGTAGAAAAAACTCGAACGACGTCATCGGCGTCGTCGGCTTGTGCGACGCCTCGGGAGAGGACCCGCGCTGCCACAATTCCGTCTGCTATCTGGGGCTGTGCACGTCGGTGTCAGACCATCTGAGTTACATGGGGGCTCCCATGCTGCACAGCGACAACGCGAGCGAGGACTCGTGTTGAGAAAGGAAAGAAGAGAAGAAGAGAGAGGAGAAGAAGAGATGGAGGTCGAGCCATGGCAACGACTTTTTCGCTCCCTTTTTTGTTTATATTTTCTGTGTACCATTTCACTTTGCTCACTCACTCGCACCTTGCCTTTTTTCAATCCGCATTTGTAAAACATGAGATTGAGAATGAACGAAACGCTTTCAAAAAAAACGCATTGAAGATTTGATTTTGAGAGCTCGGGAAACGAGTTTATAATTCTACATTTTTTGTTCAAGTTTTCAAGTTTTCTTCTTTGTCTTTGCTTCTTCTCTTCTTCTCTTCACCTCGCCGCCAACCGCAGCATCGCGCTCACGGTGTCACTCGATCCTGCGGGAAGCACGAGCGAGAGCGCGTCGACGGTGAACAAGCTCTGAGGAGCAGAAAGACGCAAAGTTTTTTGTTCTTCTTCTTCTTCGTCGCTCTCCTCCTCTTCCTCCTCTTCTTCTCCTTCTTCTTCTTTTTCTTCAGACCCCGCAGCAGCAGCCTCGAGCCCGAACGCCTCCCTCCACCCTCCCTCGAGCACGGCGTTGGCCTTCTTCAGCGACGCTCGCTTCATCCTCGCGAGCAGCTCCAGAGCCCTGCATCGCTTGCGGAGGAGGAGAGAGATTTTTCCATCTTTGCCGGCGGAAGAAGCGGCGGCGGCGGAGGCTGCTCTCGCGGCTCGGAGGTGCTCTTCGCCGACGCAGCAGCAGGAGGAAGACTCGGGCCCTGCTTCAACAGCCAGAGCCAGAGCAAGGACGCGGGACCACAGGCGCGTCGCCAGAGCAGAAGGAGAAGACGAATTGATCCGCAGGAGCGCGTCTGCGGCGGCAGAAGCCGCAGCGCGCAGCGGCGCAGCCGCCTCCGTCGCCGCCGCCGTCCCGCTGCCCGACCGCCTTGCCAGCGCCAGTAAAGCATCGATCGGCCTGAGCGCCCTCGCTGCCAGCGCGGCGCCTCGCTCGTCGAAGGCTGCTGTGATTGAAGAAGAGGAAGATGGGATAACGGCAGCCAGCGCCTCAGCGGCGGCGGAGGCGAAGCTCGAGACCAGAGCGGGCGCGAGCGCCCCCTTTGCCGCAGCCGTCGCCGCGAGCGCCGGCGCTGCCATCGGGGCCGCCGCCAGCACCTCCGCCGCGGCCAGCGCCGTCTCCCTGGACTCGGCGAGCGGCGATGCCGCCGTGGCCAGCGGGGTCAGCAGGTCGAGCACGAAGTGGGAGCGGTAAGGAGAGGAAGACGACGACGAAGAAGAAGGCGCTGCTGTTCCTGCAAGCTCTTCTTCTCCGCTTCCGCCACTGACCAAACCTGCCCGCAGCAGCTCCAGCAGCCGCGCCCTCCCTGCGACAGCGTCCCTCCCTCCACCGCTCATCTGTTTCAGCAGGGGTACGTCGTCGGGGCCCAAGGGAGTAGGGGAGCGCAGCAGCGCGCGGCACAGCGACGAGAAGGTCGCGGCGGCCGCCGGGGAGGGCCCGGGGCAGCCGAGCGCGAGCGACGCGTCTGCGGCAAAGACAGCGAGCAGCGGCGAGAGGAACAGAGGAGAAGGAGGAGGAGAGGAGGCGGCAGCAGCAGCGCACCGCGCGACTGCGGGCCTGAGGGCGCGGAGGAGCATGCGCAGCTGCGGCGCCGAGCGGCCCCCGAAGGAGGAGGACGAAGCAGAGGAAGAAGCGGGATCGGCAGATGCGGCGTTGTTGTTGTTGCTGCTGTTGTTTCTTTCTTCGAGCGCCGCCGACGCGAGCGCCACCGCCTCGGCCGCGCCCCACCGCAGCCCTGCGTCGCCAGAGGCCAGCGACCGCAGGCAGACCCCGAGGCAGCCGCTCTCGGCCAGCTCCTCCGGGGTGAAGGACTTTTCCCGCAGGGCCTGGACGCAGAAGGGGACCAGCCAGCAGGGGTCGAGGCCCGCCTGGTGCCCGCGGAGATTCGTCGTCGGCTCTTCGTCATTTCCTTCCTCTTGCTCTTCATCTCCTCCTCCCTCTCCGCCTTCGCCCTCGTCGGCGTCGTCCGCTGCCAGAGTCCTCTCCTCCGGGAAGTGCACCATTGTCAGGCAGGCCCTCCTGCCGTCCGGTAAGGGGAGACCCCCCGAGAGAGCGAGCGCGCGGCGGTAAGAAGAAGAAGAAGAAGAAGTGAAATGAGAAGAGCTCGAAGAACTCAAGGCGGAGGACTGCGCGCCGCAGAGGAAGCCCGCGGCCGCCAGGGGGCCCGAGAACCGCGCCGCGGCGACAGAGACGGGGCCTTCGCCGTCTTCTTCTTCTTCTTCCTCCTCCTCCTCACCAGCTTTCCCTGCGCCCCTGTCGATAGCCACCAGCACCCGCCACAGGGCCCTGTCTGCCCTCGAAAGCGTCCCGCCGTAGCAGCGCAGCAGCTCCGGCAGCCTGCGCGCCGCGGCGGAGAGGCCTCCGCTCCTCCTCTCCTCTTCTCCGCCCCTCGAAACGATCCCGTAAGCTGCCTCCAGCGCCAGGGCCGTGTCGAGGCAGTCGGACAGCTCCGCGGCGGCGCGGGAGGCGCCGGGGTCGCGCGGGGGCGGCGCGGCGCGGGGGTCCGCGGTCGAGAAGAGCGAGGCCGCGAGCGCCGACGCCGGGCGGAGCGCGCCGAGCGCCGCGGCCGCCGCGGCAGGCACCGGGTTGCGGAGCCGCTCCCGCTCGGATCCTTCGTCGCTCTCGCCGTCGTCGTTTGCATCACCCCCCGTCGTCGTTGGACAGCAGTAGGCGGCGGGAATGAGGCGCAGGGCGCGCTTGGCGACCTCTGCGCCGAGGCCGGAGAGCAAGAGAGAGGAGGAAGAAGGAGAAGAACGAGTTCCGTCGAGGAGGCCGAGGAGGAGCTTGCGCTCTCCTTCTTCTTCCTCCTCGTCGTTGGCACTTCCATCGACTTCCATTTCGTCCTCTTCTTCCGGAGGCGGGAGCAGCGCCGCGAGGAAGCGCCGCAGCAGCCGAAGCCTCTCTGCCTCCTCCGCCGCCGCCGCCGCGGCAGCGTCCTTCGACCTCCCCTGTCCTGCTCCTCCTGCTCCTGCTCCTGCTCGTCGCTGCCGCTGCCGCTGCCGCCTCAGCCGGAGGAACTGCTGGTGCCGCGCGAGCACCGCCCTGGCCAGCGCCGACACGGGGCCCACGAGGCAGGCGCGGGCGGCAGCAGCGACGGCGGAAGAGGAAGAAAGGGGCAGACCCCCGATGGCGTCCCCGAGGAAACCGTCAAGCGCCGCCCAGAGCTGCCCCTGGAATTTCACGTTTCCATCGTCATCATCGTCGTCGTCGAGGGCCTCGGCCAGCGAGCGGGCAGCGGCAGCGGCGACGCGCGCGGCTGAGACCCCCCTGCGGAGGAGGAGGAGGGGGCCGGCGGCGGCGGCGGCGGCATTCCCGGAGGAGGTAGAACAACCCAGGGCCTCCGCCGCCGCAAGCGCCGCCTCCGCCCTCTCTGCCGCCGACGGCAGCGCGGCGTCTGTGGCGCTCGCGGCCGCGCTGCCCCGCGGGCCCCACCCCTTCATCGGCGCGAGGCGGCAGAGGAGGTCAGCGAGGGATCTGGAAGAGCAGAGGGAAGAATTAAAAGACCAGCAGAGGGCGGCGCCGCGGGCGGAGCAAGCCCGCAGCGAAGCCTCGGCCGCGGCGCTCAAGCCGCCGCCGGTCTTGCTTTCTTCTTCTTTCTTCTCTCCTTGTTTCTTCTTCTCCTTCTTCTCCTTCTTCTCCGGTGTCTTCTTGGGCGCTTTCGCCGTCAGGTAGCCCTCGAGCGGTCCTCGGTAGCAGGCGGCGAGGGCCTCGAGAGCTGCAGCTGTTTTCTTGCTCTTTGACGAAGAAGAAGACGAAGAAGACAAGAGCTTCTCCATCGCCGCAACCGCCACCGGCAGGAGCAGCGCCGCCGCCTCCCGCCTCGTCGGGGTCCCGGGGCTGCCCGCGGCCTCCAGAGCTCCGGGGATGCGCGCGGCGACCTCGAGGGAGAGAGGGAGCGACGCGGAGGCGAGCTCCGCGGCGACGACTGCGGCGGAAGAAGAAGCCGCTGCTGCCGCCGCTCGCTCGACGCACGCCCACACGAGCTTGGGCGAACCGACTTCAACCGCCATTCTCCTCCTGTTGCTGCTGCTTCTCCCGGCCCCGCGCTGCTGCCCCCCAGTCAGGAACGCGGCGAGGCAGGCGGAGGCGGCGGCCGCTGCAGCGAGTTCGTCCTCTGAAGGAAGCTTCGGCTTCTTGGAGGCGGGCAGCAGCGCCCTTGCCGCGGCAGACGCGAGAGCGCTCGCCACCGCGCCTGTGCCGGAGCTAGCTCCTCCTCCTCCAACTCCTCCTCCCTCGGCGCGAAGGACCGCCGTCCCCAGAGCGAAGCCCGCGGTCGCAGAAGAAACAGAGGAGCACGCCTTGACGGCTGCAGCGAGAGCCCTCTCGCGAGGGAGGAAGCGCGCCGCGGCGACGGCGAGAGGGGCCGCGGCAGCGGGGTCCTCCTCGAACGCGGCGGCGACGGCGGCGAGGAGGGGCGTTGAAGCAGAAGCAGGGGCGACTTCTTTCTCGCTGCTGCTGCTGGTGCTCGCCGCGGCGACCGCGAGCGCCGTCGCCGCTGCCGCGATCGCGCTTTCCGGAGACCGCAGGACGGTCTTGGCCAGGGGCCCCCGTTCGCGGAGGGACAGGGAAAGGGAGCGGGGGTCTTTTGTCGAAAAGGCCCTCAGAGCCCCGGCGAGCGCCGCCGCGGCAAGGGGAGGAGAAGGGCCCCAAGCAGCAGGGCTCTTCTCGCCGCTGCCGCCCGACAGGGCTCGCTCGGCCGCCGCGGCGATCTCAGAGTCAGAAACGGGATTTTTCTTCCTCGCTTCAGCGGCGCTTTGCAGGTGGGAGAGCAGCAGCTCCGCTGGCGCCGCCGTCGTCGCCGTCGCCGTCGCTTCTTCTTCGGCTGCTGCTGATGCTGCTGCTGCTGCTGCTGCTGCTCTGATAATTGCCTCCGCCGCCTCCGCGGCCTCGCCCTCTTCCCCCGTCGCCTCGAAAGCGACCAGCAGCAGTGCCTCCCCGACGAAGCGGTAGAGGCGTGTAGCAGAGGAGGCAGAGCTGGAAACAGCCTTGGAGACGACGAGCGCCGCCGTCGTCCCGAGAGCGGTGGTGGAAGAGGACGAGGAGGAGAGCCCTCCTCCCGGGGCGGGGACCGCCGCCGTCTGGAGCCTCTCCACCGCCGCCGCGGCGTCCAGCGGCCTGCGCGCGGACAGGGACGCCGCGGCCGCGAGAGCAGCGGAAGATGCGGAAGAGGAATCAGAGGAAGCAGAGGAAACAGAAGAATCGACCCACGCGCGGCAGAGGGGCAACCGATCGCCCGTCGCCGCGGAGAGGGCGTCTGCCGCGGCCTCAGCCGCCTCCTTCCGGGACTCGGCGTCCTCGACCTCGAGGGCGACGCGGAGCAGGTGGGGCAGGGCCAGGGCAGCCGCCGTGCGGCGCTGCTGGCTGCTGCTGCCGTTGCTGCTTTTGTTGTCACTCGAGGAAGGAGGAAGAGGGCTCGCGGCGGCGACGGCCGAGAGCGCTGCCCTGACAGCAGCGGCCGGCCACGCCCTCTCCCTCCCTGCTCCGGGGAGCAGCTTCGCGGTCGCGGCGTCGAGCCTGGACTCGGCCGCGACGGCGGGCAGGGCCCGGAGGAGCGAGGTGAGGGCCTCGGAGGCCGCGGCGATGCCGGCGTAGGTTTGAGCGGCGGGAGAAGAAGGAGAAGGAGAGGCGGCTTGTTCTTCTTCGTCGTCTTGTTTTTCTTTGCCACCGTCGTCGTCGTCGGCTTTCGGTTGTCGTTCTTCTCCTCCTTCTTTCGCTTCCTTCGCCGCCGCCGCAGCAGCAGCGACCAGCTCCGCCTCCTCGGCCACCAGCGCCCCGTGCGCGGCCAGCAACGCCTGAACGTCGGGCAGCGCAGCCCGCAGCGTCGCCCTCGCCCTCGAGGCGAGGCCCGACGAATAAGACGACGAGGAAGAAGAAGAAGAAGAAGAGTTTTCAACCGCCGCCGCTTCGTCGAGCGCCGACAGCAGCGGCAGGGCCCCGCGCGCCGCCGCCGCGGTCGCCACGAGCGCCGCGTGCCTGGCCGCCGGGGAGCCCTTCGCCTGGACCCCGCGGCTCAGGGCGTTGCGCGAGAGCGGAGGCGGCAGGGCGGCCAGCGAGGCGAGGAGGTGGCGCTCGGCGGCGGCGTCGAGCGAAGGAGAGGCCGCCGGAGGGAAACGCCGGACGAGGGAAGCGGCGTCGCTGGCCGCCGAGCGCGCCGCCGCCGCCGCGAGCGCCGCAGCTGCCAGCCAACGGTGCAAGGGCGACGACAAGGATAATGATGACGAAGAGGAAGAAGAGGTAGGAGGCTCCGCGGCCGTGAGAGTCGGCGCGAGGGCTTCCAGAAGCGCGACGCGGGCCGAGGCCGGAGCTGTCGCCGTTTCTTCTTCTCCTTCTCCTTCTTCGTTTTCGCCTCCGCCTTCCTTCTCCTTCCTTTCTTTCAGAGAGAGGATCGACAGGCACAGGCCCAGGTGCCCCCCGAGGTCGAGCGGGCGCAGCCTGGCCATCGCCCTCGCGGCGCGCTTGGCGCCCTGTGGGGGTGGGGGGGGCGGCGACAGGGAGTGCGAGGCAGCGGCGGCGACGAAGCCGAACCGCGGCTGCGAGAACAGGCGCAGCAGCAGTGCCCTCGCGAGCGCTCCTCCGCTTTCTCCTCCTTCTCCTTCTTCTCCTTCGCCTTCGCCTTCCCTCCCTGCGAGCGCGACCAGCGCCGCGAGCGACGAGTCCCCAAAGGCCTCCGACCTCGCGTCTGGCGTCGCGTCTGCCCGCGAGACCACGTCGGCGGCGACGCGCACCGCAACGCGGGAGAGCGCCGGCGGCAGGGAGGCAGAGGCAACAGCGTCTCCCAGCAGCAGGCTCCACAGCGGCCTGTTCGCCAGCGCACCGCTCGCCGCGGCGGCGGGGGCGTTCCGCAGCACCGCGGCAGCCGCGTTGATGACCAGGGCCGCCGTTGGGCGGCGGCAGGGGTCCGGGTGGTCCCAGGGCAGGGGAGGCCGCGACTGCTGTTTCGCTTTCGACGAAGACGAGGAATTCGTCATTGCAGACGGCACGCGGGCGAGCGCCGGCAGCGCCGGCAGGGACCAGTCGAAGCCCCCGCCGCTCGCCACCAGGGCCGCCGCCGCCGCGGGGCCGCAGCACGAGGCCGCCGCGGCGATCCAGTCGAGTGCCGAGGCCGCGCGGGGGCGGGAACCCGAAGACAGGCCGTAGTAGAGGAGGCGGAGGCGGCGGCCCCGGAGCGTGGCTGCGGCGAGCGACGAGAGCGCCGCCGAAGCAGAAGGGTTATTTTGATTCCTCGAGAGCTCCCTCAGCGCCCGCACGAGCGCCGAGCAGCATCGCAGCAGCCCCACGGTCACGGTCTCGTTCTTGGCGGCGAGCTGGAGGTCCCAGAGGGAGAGGAGCAGGCCATGGTGGTGGTGGTGGTGGTTGGGTTTGCCTTTGCCAGGGGCGTCGCCGCAGCCGTCGTCGTCGTCGGCGACGTCGGCGGCGTCGACATTATTGATGCTCCCATCGACCCTCAGGTACTCCATCGCGGCATCTTCCCTGCGCGTCGCTTCCTTGGAGACAAGGAGCCTGACGAGCCCTTCCAGGGCCCGAGCCAGGGACTCGACGTCGGCTTGCCTGGAGAGAGCGGCGAGGTGCTTCGAGATGATGGTCGCCGTCGATGGTGGAGAATTGGCGTCGCTGCCGTCGTCATCGTCGGCTTCTTTCACCAGTCCGCCCTCAGCTCGATGCCTCTTGGCCGCTGGAGGAGGAGGAAGGTGCCCTTCGCCTTGATCCCTCAGCGCCGGCATCGTTGGTGCGAGAGAGAGAGAGAGAGAGAAAGAACAAAAGAAAGGAAAAAATGAATTCGATTTACTAAGATTTTCACACAAACTAGACTTCTTCGACCCTCTTCAACCTCCTCCTCCTCCTCCTCCTCCTCCTCCTCCTCCTCCTCTCCGCTTCGTCCGCTCCCATTCCTCCTCACCCCTTCTTCTTCTCAAACAAGTAGTGCGCCACGTACCACGTGTCCCCCCCTTTGTACTTGAACAGCTCCGAGCACGACAGATAGAAGATGCGCCACCGCGCGAACCACCTCTTGGCTTCTTTTCTGTTTCCGTACGTCTCCTCGAACAGAGGCAAAATTTCAGAACGGGCCTTATCGTGTCTGACCAGCCAGTCCTCCAGGGTGCGCGAGTAGTGCATCCCAGACACGGCCCACTGCCTCTCCAGGCTCAGGTTCTGGTCGCAGAAGCGCGGCAGCAGGTCGGCAGAGGGCATGGTCCCTCCCGAGAAGAAGTGGCGTGCCATCCAGTCTGTAGGTCCGCCCGAGGACTCGAAGTGGTAGGGCATGCTTTTGTGGACAAAAATGTGGACGAAGAGCTTGCCTCCCGGCCTCAGCGAGTTGCTGATCCTCGAAAGGAGCACGCCGTAGTTCTTCATGTACTCGAACATCTCGACCGAGACGCAGCGGTCGAAGGAGTTGGCCGGGGGAACAAACTCGGCGGCGTCGGCGGTGATGATCGTGAGGTTCGAGATGCCGAGCTCTTTTGCGCGAGAGTCGATGGAAAGCTTCTGGGTCTTGGAGTTGGAGACGGCGGTGTATTTGGCGTTTGGGAACTTGGCCGCGGCGAAGAGGGCCAGGGAGCCCCAGCCGCAGCTGAGGAGGAAAAGGGAAAAAGGGGAAAGAGAGGTCGAGAAGGTGAGCGAAAGAAGAAAAAAGGTAAAAAAAAACGAAAGAAGATTTTTTTCCAAAAAAAACAAATCCCTTACCCAAACTCCAGAATGTCCTGCCCGTCTCGCAGCTCTGCCCTCTCGCACGCCAGCTCCAGCATCGCGACCTCCGCCTCCTCGAGAGTCGATTTGGCATGCGGGTAGACGCACGAAGAGTACTTCAGTTTCGGCCCCAAAACGGACAGGAAATAGTTTGTCGGCACCTCGTAGTGCTGCTCGTTGGCAGCCGCTGTCTGGATGGCCACGGGCAGGCCGCGGAGCTCCTCGACGAAGCGCTGGGTACGTTCGGCTGCGAGCTCGGCGGAGACATGGGACTGGAGAGTGAGGGGAGGTATTGGTGGGAGAAGGAGGAAGGAGAGAGGAGGTTGAGCGAAAAGAGAGAAAAGAAAAGGGAAGCGAATTGATCTCTTGTTCTCTGTGGACCATTGAGTCGCGAGATGGCACTCTTTCTTGCTTCTGTTTCCTTCTTTTTTGTAATCTACGCGTAGCCCTTCACGTTTTTCATCTGTTCGGCATCAAAATTGGGGCATCGTCAAACATGTAGAAGAAAAAGAACAAAAAGGCAAAAACTTCTCCCTCACTTCTCCATCCCGCTGCTTGAGCAGGGCGCGGATGCCGGCCCTCAAAACGGCGTCGGGCATCCACTCGCTGTCCGTCGCGGCCACTGCCGCCGCGGTTGCGTGCGTGGCTGCAGCGGAGGCGGCATCCCTCAAGGGAGCGGGAGTCAAAGACGCGAGCTTGGAGGCCAGAGAGGGCATGGCTCTTTTCGATTGGCTAGGCGTCTGAAGAGAGAATTCGAAAAAATGAAATCACTTTTCGATTTTTTCCTTCGAAAAAAAAGCACTGCGGCTCTCCGGCGATTCGTTGGCCGCAGTCGACTTCGCCCCAATGCGCGCCGCCTGGCTGGCTGCGGCGGGAGTGCAGCAGATGCTGCTGCGGGAGAGTCGAAGGAGTAGGACAAGCTTCCGATGGGTAACAGAAACGACGACGACGCTCGATCTCTCCTCGTCGCTGCTTCGATCGTTCGCTTCGAGCTCCGAACCTCAACCTCGGCCTCCGCCACCTCCGCAGCGCTGGGACGCCCCCTACGCCGAGCTCACCCCCTCGCGCATCCGAAACTTCTGCATCGTCGCGCACATCGATCACGGCAAGAGCACGCTCGCCGACCGGCTGCTGGAGGCGACGGGCAGCCTCGTGTTCGACAAGGACAAGAGGGCCGCTGCTGCTGCTCCGAGTTCGAGTTCTTCTGTTTCGCCCGCAGCGGCAGCAGAGAGCGCTGCTGCTTCGACGGAAGCAACAGCAGGGGTCAACGCGGCGACGGGCCGAGCCCAGTACCTCGACGGGATGGACCTGGAGAGGGAGCGCGGGATCACGATCAAATTGAACTCTGCGAGGATGAGGTACCGCTCTGCCTCGACCTTCGAGGGAGAAGGTGGCGAAACTGAAACCTCCTCCGACAACGGCAAGAAAGCCGAAACCGAGTATGCGCTCAACCTGATCGACACCCCGGGCCACGTCGACTTCTCCTACGAGGTATCGAGGTCCTTGGCCGCCTGCGAAGGGGCTCTGCTGGTCGTCGACGCTTCCCAGGGGGTCGAAGCCCAAACCCTTGCGAATGTCTACTTGGCTCTGGACGCAGGACTCGAGATCATCCCCGTCATCAACAAGGTCGACCTCCCCTCTGCCGACCCGGAAAGGGTGCGCCGAGAGATCGAGGAGGTGATCGGCATTGACGCCAGCGATGCGATCCTCACCTCGGCCAAGCGCGGGACCGGAATCTCGGAAGTGCTCGAGGCCGTCGTCGCTCGCTGCCCCCCACCGAAAGACACCCGCTCGGCCCCTCTCCGCGCCCTCATCTTCGACTCCTTCTACGACGACTACAAGGGCGTCGTCGTCACCTTCCGCGTCGTCGACGGGAGCATCGCGGCCGGAGACGTGATAAGGCTGATGTCGAGTAAAAAAGAATTCGTCGTCGACGAGGTCGGCGTGCTGGCCCCTCGCAAGACTCCGGTCGAGAGGCTCTCTGCCGGGGATGTCGGTTTCCTTTCTGCTTCGATCAAGGCCGTTGCCGATGCTCGTGTTGGAGACACGATCACGCTGAAGAAGAGGCCGGCGGAAGAGGCGCTCCCCGGGTATAAAGAGGCGACGCCGATGGTCTTTTGCGGGCTCTTCCCTTCCGATTCCGAGAGCTCCTCTTCTTCGAGTTTTTCGAATTCTTCACCGGCGGGGTTTGCCGCGCTGAGGGAGGCGTTGGGAAGGCTTCAATTAAATGACGCGGCGCTGCGGTTCGAGCCGGAGGTGTCTCCTGCGATGGGGTTTGGGTAAGAGATGGAGAGTTTTGAGTTTTGGGTGAGCTCCGAGGTGGAGAGAGGTGGAGAGAGGTGGAGAGGTCGAACGAGAAGCAAAAAAAACTCAAAAAAAAACTTCAAAAAAAACACCCAACAGCTTCCGCTGCGGCTTCCTGGGCCTCCTGCACATGGACATCGTCCAGGAGCGGCTCGAGCGCGAGTACGGCCTGAACCTGATCCGCACCGCCCCCTCGGTGGCTTACAGGGTGAAGCTGCGGAAGACGGGGAGCAAGGAGGAAGAGAAGGCCGCGAAGAAGACAGACGGCGGCGGCGGTGGTGAAGAAGTCGAGGACCCGTTCTTGATTTCTGTTGACAACCCGGCTTCGATCCCGGACGTCAGGGACCACATCCAGGAGCCCTACGTCCGGGCGGAGATCATCTGCCCCGCATCGTCGGTGGGAAGCCTGATGGAGGCCGCGACGGCCCGAAGGGGAGAGCTCGTGGACATGCGTTTTCTCGGAGGAGGAGGCGGAGGTGGAAAGGAGAAAGACGACGTCGAAAACGACGAAAGCTCTTCTTCTTCTCCTTCCTCTCCGACCAACAACCTCCACGCCCGAGCCTCCCTCTCCTACGACCTCCCCTTAGCAGAGGTTGTCGCCGATTTCTTCGACGAGGTGAAGTCGAGGTCGAAAGGGTACGCCTCCGTGGAATATCACGTGACGGGTTGGAGGAAATCGGACCTGGTGAGATTAGATGTCAAGATCAACGGGGAGACGGCAGAGGCACTGTCGACCGTGGTGCACCGAGACTCCGCCTTCTCCGTCGGGAGGCCTTTGTGCAGAAAACTCAAGGAGCTCATCCCACGGCAGCAGTTCAAGATTCCGATCCAGGCTGCGGTCAACGGGTCTCGAGTCATCGCCTCGGAGTTGATCCCTGCTTTACGCAAGGACGTGTTGGCCAAGTGCTACGGCGGGGACGTTTCGCGCAAGAAGAAGCTGCTGAAGAAGCAGGCCGAGGGGAAGAAGAGGATGAAGAGCATCGGGAAGGTCGAGGTGCCTCAGGCGGCGTTCATGGCGGTGCTGAGCCAGCGGGGTAGCGGTGGGAGTGGCGGAGGTGGAGGAGGTGAATGAAGAGGGAAAAAATGAACGAAAACGAAAAAAAACTTGTCAAACTTCCCCGCTTTTTTTAAGCTGCATCAAAATTGTAAAAACCAAAAACACAACAAAAGAAGACCACGACAAAAGTACTTGAAGAAAGAGAAAGAAGAAGAAGAAGAAAAAGAAGAAGAAGAAGAAGAAGAAGAAGAAGAAGAAGAAGAAGAAGAAGAAGAAGAAGAAGAAGAAGAAGAAGAAGAAGAAGAAGAAGAAGAAGAAGAAGAAGAA
>Ga0114918_10001105_pt1 | contig 23969 bp, 17 predicted proteins | sample LantaG_FD_87015 | JGI IMG/M metagenome (GOLD analysis project Ga0114918, IMG submission 87015) | Deep subsurface microbial communities from Baltic Sea to uncover new lineages of life (NeLLi) - Landsort_02402 metaG | ecosystem: Environmental > Aquatic > Marine > Oceanic > Sediment | place...
GGGGGTGGTTAGTTTTTTCTCCTTCTCTCCCTCTTCCACAAGGGGGAAAAAAAACACCAGCTCTCCAAAAAAAAAAAAACTTACCGCTTCCTCGACCTGCCTGTCCATCCTCTTAAAGTCCGTCAGCCGGTACCTCAGCGACGCCTCCAGCGCGCTCAAGGCCCCGGCGTGCGTGCGGAGCTTGGCGGCGCAGGACACGTAGGCCGGCTTCGCGGCCGCCAGCTCGGCGCGGAGCTCGCCCGCGCCGCCGCCCGCCGCCGCCTCGGCCTCGCGCACGCAGGCGCGGGCCCGGTCGCGGCGCCGCGAGGCGAGCTCGGCGCGGAGCTCGAAGACCTTGGCGAGCTTGGCGGCCGGGTTGCTGCTGCTACACTTCTTCGCCTTCTCCGTGGAGGCAGCAGCAGCGGCGGCAGCAGCAGCAGCTGTTTCCTCTCCGTCTCCCGCTTCTTCAGCTCCCGCTTCCCTCCGCTCCTGCTCTCCTCCTCCTCCTCCGTCCGCCTCCTCCTCCTCCGGCGCTCCCAGGAGCCCAGCCTGCTCCAGGAGCTTCTTGTCGATGCTCGCAAACGCACCGCTCGCCTCCAGCGCCGCCAGCGCCTCCTCGCCCTGCTGCTCGGAGCAGATGACCTCGGCGTCGGCCCGCCTCGCCGACGCGTCGGCGGCGACGCGCTCCCTCCCCGCCACCAGCGCCCCGAGCTGCGCCTCGACCCGCGCCACGGCCTCGCGCGCCGCTGCCAGCTCGCGCTTCGAGCCCTCGGCGGCGCGGGCCAGGGCCTCGAGCCCCTTGCCCTGCTCGTTGGACACCGCCGCGGCGAGCTGCTCGCTGCGGGCGCGGGCCTCCTCGAGCCGCGCGGCGGCGGCCGCGGCGGCGGCCTCGGCCTCCTCGAGCGCGCGCCGCCTGTCGGCGGCGTCGCCGCGGGCCTCGCAGAGCTCCTCGTCGAGCGCGCCGATGGCGTTAACGGGGGAGCTGCTCGCGGCGGCGGGCTGCTGCTGGGAGGGAGACTGGGAGGAGGGGCCGCCCCCCGCTGCTCCTCCGCCGCCGCCGCCTCCGCCGGCCGAGCTCGACACCTCGGCCTCGGCGCGCGCGAGCTCGGCCTTGGCCGCCTCGTGCTGCTCCCTCGCCGCCTTGCGCGCCGCGCCGGCGGCCTGGTAGGCCGCCTTGGCCGCGTCGCGCCCGCGGTGCTGCTCGGACAGGAGCCTCTTCCCGTCCTCGGCCTCGCGCTCGGCCCGCGACGCGTCCTCGGCGAGCTGCTTGGCGTCGGCGGCGCCACCGAACAGTGCGCCCCAGCCGCCGCCCAAGCCGCCGGCCGCGCCCGCAAAGGGCCGCGCCGTGAGCGTGCCGCCCTGGAAGGTGAAGGCCGTGCCGTCGGGCAGCAGCGCGGCGTGGACTCCCGGGACGCTGCGGGCCACGGACCTGGCCTCGGCCTCGGTCTCGCAGAGGACGATGCGCTCGACCTTGCAGGCGTCGATCATAAAGTTCCTTGCGGCGGTGGCAGCGAGCGACGACGACGACGACGACGACGACGGCGACGAAGACGACGAAGAAGCGGCACCCGCCGAAGAAAAGTCGAGCACCGACAGCAGCGTCTTCAGCGGCGCCCCGCGCCTGTCGGCCAGCCTGTCCCTCCCCTCGATGACGTGCGGCGGGATCGCCGGGTCGACGACGGCGGCGCGCCCGGACTGCAGGCCGCACACCTTGAAGAGCGCCAGCAGCGCGCTGCCGTCGGCGCCGGCCGTCGCGAAAAAGGTCGACGACAGGTGGCCCGCCGCCGCCTGCAGCGCCGCGGCCCAGCGGGGCTCCGCGAGGCCGACGAGCGTGCCGAGCGGCCCCGCGCAGGGCCCTCTGAGCCTCTTCCGCTGCTGCAGCTTGGCGACCTCCCTGGCGACGGCGACGGCGGGCTCGCCGCCGAAGAACGCCGCCGGGTCCCTCGAGGAGCGCGCCGCGGCCGCGGCGGCGGCCCTGCCCCTCCGGCGCGCCGCCTCGTCGACGGCGCGCTGGACGGCCATCGCCGCCGCGTCGCACCCCTCGCGGGCCGCGATCGACCGCGCCTTGGCCCCCTCGAGCGAGGCCTCGCGGGCCCGCAGCGCCTCGCGCAGCTCGATCTCGGAGCACCTCGCGCGCTCGGCCGCGGCCGTCGCGCGCTCCATGCGGGCACGCTCGACGGCGTCGGCGGCGGCCATGGCCGCGGCGAGCGCGGCCTCGCGGCGCACCCCGGCCGCGGCCTCGGCCTCCTCCGCCGCCGCGGCGGCGCGCGCCGCGGCGGCCCTCGCGCGGCCCGCCGCCGAGGCCTCAGCCTGCGCCGCGCGGACCGCCGCGGTGGCTCCGTCGAGCTCGCGCGCGGCCAGGTCGCCGCGCTCGCCCGCGTCGTCGAGCTGCCTCCCGGCCTCGGCGGCGGCCTCCTCGGCCCCGGCCAGCCGCGCGCGGGCCGCCTCGAGCATCGAGGGCCCCGTGCCGCGGATGCGGCGGTCGACGGCCGCCAGCGTGGCCTCGGCCCCCCTGGCCGCGGCCCAGGCCGCCGCGCGCTCGCACCGCGCCGTCTCCCCGCGCAGCGCCTCGGCCGCCTCCAGCCGCTGCAGCGCCCTCTCCAGCGCCGCGATCTTGTCGGCGCGCTCCCGGAGCCGCTCGGCCTCCGCCTCGACGTGCCGGCGCGTCTCGGCGACGGCCGCGGCGGCGGCGGCGTGCGAGGCCTCGGCGCGGGAGAGCAGGGTCGCCTTCATGTAGACCTCGAACTTTTTCGACGCCGCCGCCGCGCTGCCGACGCCGCGGTCGGGCGCCGCGGCGTTGCCCGCGCCGCCGCCGCCGCCGCCCTCCAGAAAGGAGCGCGCGACGTCCTGCGTCATCACGACCACGGGGTTGGCGGCGTCCACCGACAGGGCCTCGAGCACGGCGTCGACCTCGCGCTTGGTGGTCGAGACGACCCTTCCGGTCTTGGTCTTGAGGCTGAACTGCGAGCCCGATGACGATGCTGTTGCCGCAGAGAGCCTGCGCTCGACGACGACGGTGTCTCCGAAGAGCTCGGGCCTGTGCGCGTCGGGCCCCGTGTTCCACAGCTCGACGCGCACGGTGGCCTGCGCCGCCCCCGACCGCACGAGGGAGCTGGCCGCAGAGGCCCTGCCCGTCGCGGCCGCGCACACTCCCAGCGCCAGCTGCAGCGCCTGCAGCAGCGCCGACTTGCCGCTGCCGTTGGCGCCGCTGACGAACGAGACGTGCGGGCAGAGGTCGACGGCGAAGTGCTCGTGGCACATGAAGTCGCGGAGCACGACGCGCTTGACCTGTCCCGGGAGGCCCTGCCCTCGCGCGCGGGTCCACTCCGTGCCGTCGGCGCCGACGACGACGAAGGGGCGGCCCGAGGGGTCGAGGTCGGGGTCGGCGGCGGCGTTGGCGGCGGCGCTGGGGCGGGTGCCGCCGGCCGCGGGCCTCTCCTCCTCCTCCGCCTCTTCTTCGTCCGCTCGCTCGGCGGCCTCGAGCCTACGCGCCCTGGCTCGCACGGCGTCGGCGTCGAGGGCCGCCGCGTCGAGGGCGCGGGAGGCCCTGGCGGCGGCGGCGTCGGGGCCGTCGTCGTCGTCGTCGTCTGAGGCATGCCCTGCAGCCGCAGCTGCTGCTGCTGCAGAAGAAGAAGCCCTGCCGCGCTTGCTGCCGCCGCTTCCTGCGTTGGTGCGGCGCGGAGGCGGAGGGGGCATCGCGTTCTCGTCGCTCGAGGGGGGGCGCGCGCTGCTGGGCGCGCCGCCGTTCCGGTGAGAGACGCCGTTGCTGTTGCCGCTTGCTCCTTCTTGGCCGCGAACCCTCGTCGCGGCTCGGCCTCCTTCGCTGCGCTCTCCTCCTCCTCCTCCTCCTGCGAATTCTTCCGCCTTCAGCAGGCTCATCCTCATGGAGCGGCCGCGCTTGGGCTGTTTGGTTTGTTGAGAGGCGTTTTCGTGGAGAGGACGAAATGAGTGATGGAAAGCGCGACACACACACACGGAGAGGAGACGGTCTCTTCACAGCAGGCAGAGCGTGGAGGTCGAAGGAGGTCGCTCGCCGCTTCTCTGCGTCTCCTCCGCGTCGAAGCAGAAGAAGAATTCTCTTTTGTTTCCTCTCGGTGCCCCTCGTTCCGTGCCCAATCTGGCAGAGGGCATCGAGGAGTCGTCTGAGACCACGCCTGGCGAGTACCGAGGGCCCCTGAGGTGCGAGAAAGAGGGGCGAAGCATTCGATTGGCGCCTCTTTTTTCGTTGGAAAAAGCATTGAACGTTTTTTCGTTCGAGCCCCTCACTCACCGCCATCGCGTCTGTCTCTCTCTCTCTCTGCTCTCTTTCTCTTTGCTGTTGCCCGCTTCGCGCGCTGCGTCTGCGTGCTATCCACTCGCCGCTGCTGCTGCGGGCACAGGAGGCAAGAAAGAAAGAGAGCCGCGACACGCGAGAGCTGAAGGCTTTCTCGTGTTGCTCTGTGCTCTTTGCCTCCGATCGAGAGCGAAAATGAAAGACGTCAATGATTCAACCTCTCGCCCAGCCCCTCCTCAAAGAACTCGTCGTGTCGAGTGATCTCGAAGAAGAAGGGGAATTCTTCTCTTCTTTCTCTCTCTCTTCCGCACACGTGCAAAACAGCGATGTTCCGCCGCGCAGCGACGCAGCTGGCCTCGGCCTCTGTGCGCGTCACCGCGGCGACTTCGTCGGTAGTCTGCTTTAGCAGCAGCAGCGGCGGCGGCGCCGGCGCCGCTAGTTCTTCTTCGACGTGCATGGGTTCCATTACTCGCTCGTTCGCCTCTGCTTCTTCTTCCGCGCCCGCTGCTTCCTCGGCGGCGCTCTCCCGGTGAGTTTTTTTTGCTTTGGAAGGGTCTCACGTGCACTTTCTTCGCTCTTGTTGCAAACAGAGGCGATAGAAAACAGGGAGAAAGGCCTTTGCAAAGGCTTGCTCCTTCTCTTGCGTCCTCTCTCTCGATCGCCGACCGTCGACCTGAACTGACCTCCTCCTCTTTCCCCACACCTCCTCTCCTCCCAAAGCAGCCGCGTCCGCCCCGTCCCGACGCTCGCCTGGGCCGCCGCCACGGCCCTCGCCACGACTTCGCTCCTGGCCCCCTCCTCCAAGGACGCGGCCAAGGCGGAGGAAGCGGCGGTCGCGTCGACTTCGACCTCGACAGCAGCGGCAGCGGCAGCGGCAGCGGCAGCGAGCGGCGGCGACCACCTCTACTCGCTCCCGGCGGCGACGGGACTCTTTTCGCCGCCGCCGCCCTCGTCTCCTTCCTCCCCGCGGCCCCCTCCCCTCACGCTCTACCAGTACGAGGTCTGCCCCTTCTGCTGCAAGGTCAAGGCGGTCCTCGACTTCTACGACGTGCCCTACAGGGTCGTCGAGGTCTCGCCGCTGACGAAGCGGCAGCTCAACTGGGGCACGCACCGCAAGGTGCCTGTCCTCGCCCTCGGCGAGGTTGGAAAAGACGGGGAGGCCTTCGCGCCGCCCCCGGGCGTCGAGGTGCTCGCGGACTCTTCGCTGATCATCTCGCGCATCGCCGCCGAGGCGCGGGATGCCGGGCTGGGTCCAGCAGGAAAAGGAGAAAGCGGGAGGAGCGGGAAGGCGGCGGAGGGCTCTTCGCCCTCTTCCTGGCTCCGCCGCCACGCCGGCGGCGGAGGAGGCGGGGCCGCTTCTTCCTCTCCCCCTCTTTCGCCTCCTCTCTCCAAAGAGGCTTCCTGGCGCAAGTGGGTCGACGGACGCCTCGTGAAGGTCATCACGGTCAACATCTACCGGACCGCCAGGGAGTCGTGGCAGACCTTTGACTACATCTCCGAGGCGGGCGACTTTGGCGGCGTCGTCGAGAAGTCGGCGGCGCGCGTCGTGGGCGCCGGGATGATGTGGGCCATCGCGGGTCGCCTCGCGAAAAAGTACGGGGTCGAGGGGGAGCCGCGGGCCGCGCTGGAGGCCGCCGGGAGAGAGTGGACCGAGGGGGCGCTGCGGAGGGGCGACGGCGATGGCGAAGGCCGAGGCGAGGGCGCCACCTCAACCTCCCCCGATGCTCCCCTCGCCCCGTTTGCCGGAGGGGACTGCCCGGACCTTGCCGACCTCAGCGCATTCGGCGTCTGGAGGGCGGTCTCGAAGACGGACTCGTTCGCGGACGCCATGCGCGGGAACGACGAGCTGCGGGCCTGGTACGGGAGGGTGGAGCGGGCCGTGGGCGCGAGCTCGAGGGTCGAGTGAAAGAAGGATGGGAGAGAGTTTTTTTTTCCGAGTTAAAAAAAAGCAATCGGACTGGTACAAGTTCATTTCCCCTTTTTTCCCTTTTTTTCTTTTCTGGCTTCGTCACATCTCTTGCACGATGACGGAGACCGGCGCTCCGCCGCATGAGGCAGAGGAGGAGCACCCTTCTTCTTCTGCTCCTTGTGTCGAGGACGACGACAAGAGGCCAGCAAAGAGGCAGGCGCGAGGAGGGGGAGAGGGCGATGTCGTCGATGGCAAAAGCAAGCCGTCGACGACGACGCCATCAATCGTCCCCGCGGCGACGCGCCTCGCCGCAGTCTACTCCGTCCACCGCCCGGACTCGTCCATCTTCAAGCGCGGAGGAATGAAGAGGGAGGCCCCGGCGGAGCTGGCGGCGACGAACGAGAAGGCGAAGAGGAAACAGAGGAAGCAGCAGCACGACGAGGCGGCGGATGCGGCAGCTGCTGCTTTTGCTGCCTCTGCCGCCGCCGCCGCCGCCGCGACCGCTACAGCTGCGACCGAGGAGAAGGAGCCACAGGAGGAGGAGGGGGAGGAGGACGACGCCGCCACGCTCCGCAGGCGCCTCGCAGAGATGCGCGACGCCTGGGCGGCGCCGCGGCGCGGGCGCGGGCTGAGCGGTGCAGCGTGGGTGGCCGCCACGGCGGCGGAGGAAAAGCCGCCCGCGCCGCCGCCGCCGCCGCCGAGGGCAGCCCGCGTCGCGCCGGCGCGCTCCAAGCTCGCCCCGCGGATGGGCTTCCACCACCGGGGCCTGCAGTACCTGCACCCGGAAGAGGCCGCCTTCCTGGTGGACAGGGGGGACCTGGTCCTGGCCGTCGGGGTCGTCGCTGCAGCAAAGAGGGAGAGGGAGGCAGGGAGAGAGGGGGAGGACGAGCAGAAGAACGGCGGCGGCGGCGAGCCGGCGGCAGAAGCAGCAGCAGTTGCAGCAGAAGCAGCAGCAAGAGCGAAGCCGCCGAGGCCCAGCTACCCTCCTCCTCCGCCCGCCGCCCTCGAGGGCGACGCTCGGAGCGCGCGGGCCCTGTCGGTGCAGGAGGCCGTGTCCCTTTCGGTAAGATAGATTTTTTTCCTTTTCCTTTTGACAACGGAAAGAAAGAAGAAATCCCGAGGGAGAGAGAAAAAAAAAGCTCACACAAAGTCTTTCCAAACGACAAAAAAACTCGAATACTTTCTCAGCTCTCCTCGGGCGTGCCAGCGGGCGCCCTCCAGCTCTACTCGCACCTGATGCGCGCCGGCTACGTCGTCCGCAGGAGCCCTGCCCTATGGTACCTCGACAGCTCGAGGGAGCTGGGCGACGCGTGGGGCATGGGGCGCGGGTGGAGGGGAGGAGACGAGGAGCAGGAGGAAGAGGACGACGACGAGGAAGAGGAGCAGGGCGCGGCCGACGGAGGTGCCCGACCCCTGCTCCCTCTCTCCGCCGCCCCGCCTCCTCCCTCCGCCGCTTCTTCCCTCATCCCGCTCACCGCCTCCGAGGTCCGCAAGGCCAAGAGGGCGCGCGCCGCTGTCGACGCGAGGATGGCCCGGCTCTGCGGCACCCCGCTCGAGGGAGGCGGGGGCGGGGGCGCGCCATGGGAGTCCCTGAAGAGGAAGAAGAAGGAGCAGGAGAAGCGGCGGCGGGAGGGGCAGCGAGGAGGGGAAGGGGATGGCGCGCCCCGCTCGAGGCAGTGGTGGCCTGCGCCGGGCGCTCGGGGAAGCTGGCTGCCTCCTCCTGTTGGAGGCGGCGGCGGCGACGAGCCGGAAGGAGGAGGAGGGGGCGTCCCCGTCGCCGCCGCCGCGGCCGCCGCCCCCCCTCGCGCCGACGCCGCGCTCCCTCTGCCCCCTCCCCCTCCTCCTCCTCCCCCCTCGCCGTCTTTCAGCCACGCGCCCCCGGGCCTCCTCCGCCTCCGGCCCTTCCCGGAGACGCCGACGCCCTGCACCCGCAGGGCCACGAGAGTGCTCTCGGCGTCGGCGCCGGCGTTCGCCGTCCACCGCTGCTCGGCGGCCTTCGCGCGCCGCCGGCCCGCGGCGCCGGCCTCCGTCGCAAGGCTCGCGCCGCGGGCGGGGCCCTCGGCGAGCCCTCCCGGCGCCGACGCGCTGGCAGCGGCTGAGGGCGAGGCGGCGCGGGACGCGCGGGAGGCAGCGAGGGCCGCGGCGGAGGCGGCGGCGGCCGAGGCCGCGGCGGCGGTGGCGAGGGGCGGCAAGGGAGGAGGAGGAGAAGGAGCCCCTCCGGCTGCTCCCTCTCTCGCCGCTTCCGCTTCCGCTTCCGCTTCCGTCCCCGTCGTCCGCTGGGCCGTGCCCCGCAGCGGCGGCGTGAGCTACTTTGGGTTCCACAGAGTGAGGCTGGCCCACATTTAGGGAGAGGGAGGAGATCAAATATTTTCAGAGAGTGCTGGCTTTTGGTTTGGCTTGAATGACAGTTGAAAAAAACAACAACGGACGAAACGCTCTCTCTCACGCTGTAAAAAAAAGAAAAGAAATGAAAATCAAGACAAAGCCAAAAGGCCCTAGAGTCCAAACGTGCGCCTCTTGGGCCCGAGGCCAAACTGCGTCCCTGCCCCGGGCCTGCGACCGCGGCCAGCGGCAGAGAAGCGAGCAGCAGGAGAGGCGGCGCCAGGCCTCTTCAAAACGCCGTCGCCGCCGTCTCCGTCGTCGCTGCCGTCTCGCTCCTCCTCCGCCTCCGCTCTCCTCACCTCGGCCTCCATCTCCAGCCGCGCCTCCCGCTCCCTCGCCCTCGCCTCGAGCCTCGACCCCACGACCACACCCCCCCCGGTTGAAGCAGAGGGAAGAAGAGCAGAAGCGGAAGCAAGAGAAGAGGACTTTCCCACTCCTCCTCCTCCTTCTTCCTTGATCGAGAAGAAGGCAAGTCCCATCTCCGCGAGCCACTCCGGCTCGACAGCCGTCGCGCACTGCATGAACTCCTTGGACGTCGCGACCAGCTCGTGGTAGACGACGTAGTCGGGCGTCGAGCCCATCCCGAACAGAGCGGAAGTGGGGTGCAGGTGCGCCGGGGCCCCCGAGCGGCAGTTTGTGTACTCCCCCGCGGTCGTCTTGGCCTTGGCGGCGTGGTGGTGGAAGCTGGCCGCGATCGCCTTCCGGAGGCGGTCCCACTTGTCTCCCGTGTCGTAGACAGACGAGGAAGACGAGGATGTCGTCGAGTCTCCGAGCGGGAGCTTCTGCTGCCTCGCCAGATCCAGGAGCTGCCCGCGCACCTCCTTCGCCTTCCTCAGGATCTTGTGCTGGAGGTAGTGCTTCGCGCTCCACTCCGCCGAGCACCCGTGCGCCTGCCACTGCTCGAAGACGTGCAGGTAGGTCAGGTGGTCCGACTCGGCGACGAAGAACTTCTCGCGGGCCGCGTCGGCCTCGTCGGCGCGGTCCGGGGGCCGGAAGAAGGGGGGCGGGACCGACAGCATCGCGACGACCGTGAGCGCCTCGGCGCCGCAGCCGAGCGCCGCGGCCGAGAGCAGCAGCTTGGCCAGCGGCGGGTCGAGCGGGAACTTGGCCATCCTCCTCCCGTCGCGCGTCAGCCTGCCGGCGTTGTCGAGTGCGCCGAGCGCCCACAGGGAGTAGAGCGAGGCGGCGACGTTGTCCGCCGGGGGGGGGTCCATGAAGTCAAACTTGGAAATGTCGCCCCCGGCGACGCCGAGCGACTTGAGCAGCAGCACGACGTTCGACAGGTTCGTCCGCTGGATCTCGGGCACGGACGCCGGGAGCAGCTCGTCGCGGTAGGCCTGCTCGGTGAACAGGCGCCAGCAGGTCCCCGGGCCCGTGCGGCCCGCCCGCCCGGCGCGCTGGTCGACCGCGGCCCTGGACGCGGGGAACACCTGCAGCGCGTCCATGCCTACGCGCGGGTTGAAGACCTTCAGCTTCGAGAAGCCCGCGTCGATCACGAAGCGCACGCCGTCGAGCGTCAGCGACGTCTCCGCGATGTTGGTGGCGACGACGCACTTGCGGGACCCCGGGGGAGCGGGGTCGAAGACCTTGGCCTGCAGGTCGGCGGGGAGCTGGGAGTAGATCGGCAGGATCAGCAGCGGCGGCGGCGGCGCCGAGGCGAATTTGTCCTCTTCCTTGTCCTCCTTGCCTTGTCCTCCTTCTCCCGCGCCGCCCGCGGCATCGACCTCCTCCGCTCCTGCGCCGAGGAGGCGCATCCTCTCGGCGAGGGAGAAGCAGCACGCTTCGATCTCCTCCTGGCCCGTCAGGAAGATGAGGATGTCGCCGCCTCCGCCAGAGTCCTTTTTCTTCGGGTCGGAGGAGGGATGAGGCGGAGAGGAGACGGGGTTGCCGAGGTGGATGGCGAGGGCTTGCTTCGCCGCGGCGTCGACGTAGTCCTGTTTTTGGAGTTTTCGCCATCGAGAGGAGTTACGGAAGTGAGCGGAAGAAAAGCGGGAGGAAAAAAAGAGAAAGAAAAAAGCGTTCGCTTTTTTTTGAAAAAAAAAGCACGGAAATTTTAAGGAACAAAACTCAATTCCTCTCTCTCTTACCTCCTGCGGCGACCTCGCGTACAGCACGTCGACCGGGAACGTCCTCCCCGGGATCTGGAACACGGGAGCGTCCCCGAAGAAGGCCGCGAAGCGCGCCGCGTCGAGCGTCGCCGAGGTGACGACGAGCCGAAAGTCCCTCGGCCTCCGTGCCGCGACGGCCTTGAGCACGCCGAACAGGACGTCGGTGTTGAGTGAGCGCTCGTGGGCCTCGTCCATGATGATGGCCGAGTAGGCCTCGAGGTCCGGGTCGCGGAGCGACTCGCGGAGGAGGACGCCTGTTGACGAGCGAAAGATTCGAGGGGGCGATATGTTTTCCCGCCGGAGGTCAACGAAGAGAGTGAGATTTTCTGCTTTCTCTCTCTCTCTCTCTTCTCTCACTCTCTCCAATCGACAACCTACCGTCAGTCATGTACTTTATCAGCGTCTTCTCGCTCGTCACGTCCTCGAACCGGATGCTGTATCCCACCTCGTCGCCCAGCTCGCACCCGACCTCGGCCGCGACTCGGGCGGCGACGCTCATCGCCGCGACGCGCCGCGGCTGCGTGCATCCCACGCGCCTCGCCGGCACTGAGATCAAACTGGAGAGCGCGTCGTCGGCAGCAGCAGCAACCGCGGCGGAAGAGGAAGAGTTTTTCCTGGCGGGGCTAGTGAACCCCTCCTCGTGCAGAAACTGCGTCAGCTGCGTCGTCTTCCCCGAGCCCGTCTCTCCGACGACGATCGTGACCTGGTTCTCCCTGATCAGCGCCACCAGCTCGTCGCGGCAGGCGGCCACGGGCAGGAAGGCGCGCTGCTGCGCGAGCGTGCGCGTGGCGGCGAAGCGGGACTGGGCCTTGGCCGATTTCATGTGCGAGCGGAACTGGTCCTTTTTGTTCCCTTTCTTCTTCTTGCCTCCGCCGGTTTCTTCCTCTTCTTCCTCCTCCTCCTCGCCCTCTTCCTCGGCGGCAATCCTGGCGGCCTCGGCCTCCTCGGCCTCCCTCTCGGCGGCGGTAAGGCCCGTCGCGGCCCCCATCTTCGAGCCGGCCACCTCCCAGAACCGCGCGCGGGACTGCGCCGCCTCGCGCTTTCGGCGGATCTCGGCGACGAGCCTCGAGCCGGAGCGCGCGATGACGGCGAGGTCCGAGGTGGGGTCCTTGACGGGCCTGAGTTTTTTTTTGACGTTGTCGGATAAAAGAATGGTTCGAAAGGGAAAAAGAGAGGGCGGAAGAAAAAAGTGAGTTTTTCCTTTTCTGTTCGTCTTCTTTTCGCTCCTCACGCTTTCTCTATGTATCTCTCCAAAACTCGACAAGAAAAAAAAGAGGAAAACAAAATCGACGACTCACCACACGGGCACGGCCTGCTTGGCGGCGAGGCGCGCCCCGTCGAGGAACGGCGGGCGTGCGTCGTGAACCAGCAGCAGGACGCGGCGGGAGTCGTCGATCTCGCCGCCGCCGCCGCCGCCGAGGAGCGACCTGTCCGGCGCGAGCAGCGGCCCGCCGCCCGCGCCGCCGCCGCCGCCGCGGCCCAGCCCGCCCGCCGCCATCCTGCCCTCCTCCCACGCCGCGGCGTCGGCGCGGGCCGCGCTCGCCCTCTTCGACGCCGCCAGCGACATCACGGACCCGTCGGCGCGCGTCAGCCGCCTGGTGGCCTCGGCGGCCCGCCGCGAGAACCGCGCGCTGCTGCCGCCGGTCGCGCCGAGGCCGAACGGGTCGGCCGCGTCGGCGCTCTCGTCGGCGGAGAAGAAGCCGCCGCCGGCGCCGCCGTCGTCCTCGGCGTCGTACCAGGCGCGCTCGGCGTCACGGGCAGCGGCCTCGTACTCCTCCTCGAGGAGCGAGGCGGCGGCGGAGGCGGCGGCGGCGGAGGCGTTGCTGGTTGCGGCGCTCCCCGCGGCGGCAGAGGGGCGAGGAGTCGCTCCCCACGCCGCCGCTGCTGCTGCTGCCGCCCTTGGCGCCGGGGAGGCGCCCCAGAGGGAGGAGGAAGCGCCGCGGCCTCCTCCAGCTGCTGCTGCTGTTGAGACGGCGCGGTGTGAAGAAGAAGAGGAGCGGGGGAGGACGGGAGTCGCGTCCCACTGGGAGCGGCTGCGGCCGCTTGCGCCGCCGCCGCTCGCGCCGCCGCCGTCGTCGTCGCGGTCGTTCCACTGAGACCTCCCTCCTCCTCCTCCTCCTCCGCCGCGGCTGCTGCGGTCCCGGTCGTCGTCGCCTCTCCTGCGGCGGCTGGAGTCTCCTCGCCGGTCCCGGTCCCTGTCGTCGCGGTGGCGCCAGTCTCCGTCTCTGTCCCCGCCTCGCCCGTCCTCGCCGTCCCTCCCCCGCCGGCGGCGGTCGCCGTCGTCGTCATCGGTTCGCCTCCGGTGAGGGGACGAGTCTCGCTCCCTCTCGCGCTCCCTCTCGCGCTCCCCATCCCTCTCCCGCGATGGAGGCATCGCGTTGGCGTCGGCCTCCTCCCCGCTGCCGCGCGAGCGGAAGTGGCCGCGGCTGCCGCCGTGGTGGCGCGGCCGCTCTTCGTGGTGGCTGCCCCCGCCCGGAGGGGGGCCCGCCGCTGGCCTCTCCGCCGCCGCCGCCTCTTCTTCGTCGTTGCCTCCTTCTTCGTCCTCCACCTCCAGCGCGAGGCGCGGGCGCTTCTGCCGCAGTTGTTTCTGCTGCTGCTGCTGCTGCTCCTGCCGCCTCTGGCGGGCGAGGACGTCGAGGCCTGTTTGAGGGTCGAGGTGGGGTGCGAGGAGGAGGTGGTGAGCAAGGCGGCAACGGTGATGGCGACGGACGAGTGAACGAATGCTTCCCCTCTCCTCTCTTTCTCATTCTCTTTCTCTCTCGGGTTTCTCTCCTCACCCAGCAGCGACGCCCGGGGCTCAGGGGCGCGGAAGACGTGATCCTTGTTCTCCCCAGCTTCGCGGCGCGGCTCCTGCTGCTGGAGCCCGCCGGCGGAGGGCTCGGATGCGGCGAGGACGGAGGCATTGTCGTCGTCGTTGTTGTTGCCGGCAGCAGCGTTGCCGCCGCTGCTGCCGCTCCCCATCCGGGCCCGCTGCTCCTCCATCTCGGAGTTCGCGCGAAGAGGAGCAGAGAGCACCGTGTGCTGCAGGTGGGTGGTGTCTCCCTCGGAGAAGAAGAAGCGAGAGCGAGAAGAAAGGGTCTTGTCTCTCTCCTCGATGCTCTGAGCGAAATAGTGGATTTCCCCCCCCTCTCTCAGAGACTCTCTCTCTTACGTCAAAAGAAACTCGCTCAGAACCAGCGTCAGTCGATCAAACGAAGAGAGGCAGATCAGCCCTCGCGCGCGAATGTCCCGCTCGCCCTCCTCCCCGGAGGACGTCCGCCTCGCGGCGCTCTCCAAGGAACTCGACGCCGCCGTCGCGAGGATCAACGTACTCCAGGGTGGCGGGAACGGAGGAGGCAGCGGAGCAGCAGAGGGAGTCGAATCGTCGTCGACGCAAGCCGTCAGCACTGCCGCTCGTTCTCCGACCTCGACCTCGGCTTCCTCTCCTCCTTCGACCCAAAAGCCGCCCCTCCGCGCCCGCGCCTCCTCCCACTTCGCCCGCCACGGCAGCAGGCTTACCAGCGCGCTGCTGGCCGGCTGCGCCTTCGCCGTGGCGGCGGGAAGGCTCTCCGATGCGAGGGAGCAAAGAGAGAAAGAGGAGCTGTGGGAGGCGGAGCGGGCAGACTTGGAGGCGAGGGCCGAGGCGGCCGAGGCCGCGCTGAGGGAGGCGATGGCGAGGATGAAGAGCCGTGAAACAGGCGGCGGCGGCAGCGGAGGAGGAGGAAGCGGAGACGGAGGAAGCGGGGGCTCCAGGAGCTGGTCGTCGTCGCCGTGGTGGCTGCCCTTTTCTGCCGCAAGGCGAGAGGGAGGAGGAGGAAGCGAGGGTTCTTCTCCTCCTCCTCCGCCGCCTCCCCCGAAGCCGCTGATGATTTAGAGAAAGAGAAAGAAAAGAGGAAGAGAGAAAGGAGAACGAAAACTCGTGTAGCAGGAGAAAGAGAGAGGAAGGGCCGCCGCGTCTCTAGACTAGAAGGAGAAGAAGAAGAGTTCGAGAAGAAGAAGAAGAGTTCGAGAAGAAGGAGAGTTCGAGAAGAAGAAGAAAAAAAGGGACTTGCAGTCATTGTTCCGCCGTCGACACCGAAAGGAGAAACTCAAGAAAACACGATGAGTTCCCGCTCTCCCCCGAGGGCGCGCCCCCTGCCCCTCCGCGACGCCGCCGGGCGCGTCTTGGACAGTACGCGTGCCGCCGCCGCTTCCGCGGCGAACGTAGGGAGCGATTCGACCAAGAGCGGAGGAGGGAGAAGGGCGAGCTCGACGTCGACGACAGTGATGGCGTCGTCCAGCTTCGACCTCCGCGCCTCCTCTTCTTCCTCTCCTCCCTCTTCCTCTTCCCCGCTCTCCCTGCTCGTCCGCAGGCTGCTCTCCACGCCGCTGGCCCCCTGCCTCGCCTACGGCGCGATCTCCATCTGCATCACGCTGTTCAACAAGGCGGTCTTCAGCGTTTATAAATTTCAATTCCCGGCCTTTGTGACGGCGCTGCAGGTGAGAGAGATGGAGGAAGAAAGGGAGGAGCTTTTCGGCTGGACTTCCGCCTCGCCGTCTCTTCCAATGGAGAGCGTGACGAGCGGGGGGACAAAGATGACATTCGGGTCTCGTCGAAGCGAGAAAAAGATCATCGCAGCAGCCAGCGGCGCGGAGCGGGCAGCGAAAAAAGAAGAACAAAAGTTAACCCCCGATGCAGCGCCTCTTTTTGATGCCATCCCTTCTCTTCGAGCGACCTCGCCGGGAACCCATTAAGAATGATTTTTTGGATCCAATGCTTGTGCCTTAGGGAACAAGACATCGTTTCCACCCGTTACCCAGCAAGAAATGAAGTGGAAAAGGCGCTTCTCGGGGCGAAACCGCGCGATGATGGATTCGACCTTTGGACCATCGATTTTTGATCTTTTTTCTTCTTTTCGAAATCGGCCGCGTCGTCGACGACTTCGGTTCTCTCTCTTCTCTCAACCTCTTCTTTCTCTCCTCCACTCTCCACTCTCCACTAAAACAGGTCGTCCTCTCCATCGTCTACATCACCGCCCTGTCGCGTTTCGGCGTCGTCGACCTCAACGGCGGCAACAAGAAGGACAAGGACGACGACGACGGGCAGCAGACCGAAAACGACGCCGATGGCGCGACGAAGACGACAACGTCGCGTCCGCGCTCGTCCCCGCCGCCGCCCTTCCGCCTCTCGCGCGCCACGGCCCGCGCCGTCGTGCCCATGGCCCTCCTCTGGTTCGGCTACGTCGCCTCGGGCGTCGCCGCGCTGCGGTACCTCAACGTCCCGATGTACTCCGTCTTGAGGAGGGCGACGACGCCGCTCGTCGCGCTCGGCGAGTTCCTCGCGCTGAAGAAGAGGCCCTCGCGCGCGAGGGCCGCGGCGCTCGCGGCGATGCTCGTCGGCGCCCTGCTGGCCTCGGCGACCGACCTGACCTTCTCGCTGCCCGGGTACCTGTGGGCGGGCTGCTGCGTGGGGTGCACCGCGGCCTACCTCGTCCTGATCCGCGCGACGGGCGACGGGACGGGCCTCGGCCCCTTCGCCCTCCAGCTGTGCAATAACGTCGTCGCGGTGCCGCTGGTCGCGGCGTGGCTGGTGGCGTCGAGGACGGAGGTGCTGAGGACCGTCCCCCTCGGCGGAGACGGGGAGCCCGTCGGCGGCTCCTCCTCCTCCTCCTTCGTCGGGAGGCTCTTCGGGTTCGGGAGCGCCGGCGCCGCCGCCGCCGCCGGAGCTGCCGCGCTGCCCTCGGCGGCGACGATGACCTCCGTCTCCTCGGTCTCCGAGCTCGCCGCCGCCCTCTCCTCCCCTCTGCTCCGCGACCCGCGCTTCGTCGCCTTCCTGCTCCTCTCCGCGTCCCAGGCCTTTTTGCTCAACGCAGCGATCTTCTGGTGCACGACGGCCAACTCGCCGCTGGCCACGAGCGTGACGGGACAGCTGAAGGACGCCGCGACGACCACCGCGGGCCTCGTCCTCTTTGGAGACGTGGTGTTTTCCGCCAACAACCTGGCCGGAGTGGCGCTGTCGCTGGCCGGAGGGGTCGGGTACGCCGCGGTGGCGCACGCCGAGGGGAAAAGGGAGGTGGCGAGGCGAAAGAGGAGGGCGGCGGCGGCGTCGCAGCAGGACAAGCTTTGAAGAGGAAGTTGTGTTTTTTCATTCATTTTTCAACGCGCACCGCAGGGGGGGGAATCTCTCTCTCTCTTGCGCGCGCGTGCGCGCCTTCTTCTTTGGCGCCCTCTCTGGATGCTTTGTAAACTGAAGAAGGAGAAAAAAAAGGAAACGAATGAGAGACATAGAAAACAAGCGCACTCCTCTTTCTTGTTTTTTTTTTTATATATTTTATAACACCCTCCTCTCCCTCTCATTCTCTCTCTCTCATTTTAATAATTTCTCAAGAACCAGGAAAGAAAGAAAGCGCGCCGCAGACCCGCTGTTGGTTTCGCTCCCTCGGAAGATCCCAGAAGGGGAAAAAGGAGCACAAACAGCAGGGAGAGATACCTCTTCTCTCTCGCGCGCTCTTTTTCCTACTCTCTCGACGCTCTTCGTCTTTTCACTCTCACTCGCTCTCTCAGTCACTCGTATTTCGTGGCCTCGTCCCCTGTCCACCCCCCCCCCCCTCTGCGCGCAAAGAGAGCGACAACATAAAGGGAAAGGGGAGGAACGGAGGCATACAGGGGGGGGAAGAATCGTCGTTGTCGTCGCAGTCTCTCTTCTTTTGGCAGAAGAAAAAAAGGGCGTGTTTTTTTGTTTTTTTCGTCTTGTTTTTGTTGGAAGAATTCCGCGCGGGGGAAGAAAACGACGCTCGAAAGTTCAAAAGGGTTTTTCCTAAGTTTGATGGGGGAGGGTGAAGGGATAATATAACGTTGCCGTGGGGTCGGGGGGTGGGGGAAGAAAAGCGGGAAAAAAGCAAAAAAAGGAGAAACGCCAAGTGCTAAAATCAAAGAAGTTAAAAAAAAACCCTTTCGAGCTTCAATCACTTCTTCCCTCCGGCGGCGATCGGCCTCAGGTGGTCGACCGCGGCGGCCACGTACGGGCTGTCCGCGATCGTCTTGAGCGCCGGGTCCGCGAACGGAGCCACGGCCGGGTACAGCCTCGCCGCGGCGGCCTTGAAAGGCGCGGAGGCCTGCACGGCGGCGACGGCCGCGATCGAGTGCTCGACGGCCCTGACGTACGCCGGAGAGCCGGCGACGGCATCGTGCGCCTGCAGGTAGGCCGCGCGCGCGCGCTCGACGCGGGGTGCCGCAGCCTCGAGAAGCTTGGCGACGGCCGGCTGGGACGCGAGGGCCGTCCACGCCTCGGAGACGCGGTCAAAGGCGCCGGAGGCGGCCGTCGCGGCCGCTCCCTGGAGGTAGGCCCCGGCCGTTGTCGAGGCCTTCTTGGCGTCCTCGACGCGAAGGGCGACCTTCTCGGCCGCGGCGCGGGCGGCGCCCGAGACGCCCGCGGTCTTGAGGTAGTCGACGGCCTCCTCGATCTTGCGGAGGTAAGCCTATAATTGTTTTTTTTTTTTTGGGGGGGGAGGGGGGGTTCGGGCAAAATGAAGTCGAGGGAAGGAAGAAAGAAGAAAAGTGGGGAGATAAAAGAGAAGAAAATCTCTCTCTCTCCCCCCTTACCTCGCGCGCGGCCTTGTAGTGCGCGAGGTTGGCCTCGTGGAAAGCCTTCTGCTTGACGACCTGCTCGAGAAAAAAGGAAGAAGGTTTCGAAAGAAAGGAAGAAAGAGAGTGCGTGAGTGCGACGAGGAGAGGTGAGAGGAAGCCGGCGCCGCAGAGGGGGGAGGGGGTGCTGACGGAAGCGCCTCGTTGCCCCCTGCTGAACCGCAGCCGCTTTCGTCGTCGACTGATGCCAATCAAAAACGCGCTCCTCGCAACGGGGGAGTCTCTCTCACGGCACCTCGCGGCGGTTTTCTCGGTGATCCGACCGCGCAGGGGCTCGGGCGCGTCTCGTGCTCGCCCCCGGCCGCGAGAGGGGGCGAGCAGAGAGCGGGCCTGGCTCGCGAGGCGGGCGGCGCGAATCCCTGCCGGGCGCCCGAGGCACAAAGCAGCGGCAAAAAAAGCAACAGCAAGCGCATTTTTGGTGTCGTTGCTTCCTCGTCCTCGCCTTCGCCTCTGCTGCTCTCTGTTGCACGAAGCACAGGGACGGGCGCGTGAGCGCACCTCTGCGCCCCTCGCCAGCTCGCGAGAACAGAGAGCGAGGCGGAGCAAGGGCGGCAGGGAGACGAGGAGAACGAGGTCTCTCAAGTGCGTCATCTCTTTTCACTTGCTTCCAGTGCTCTCAAACTCTCCTCTCTTCGTTGTGCTCGCCTCTGCTGCCCCCCCGCGCGCGCCACTGCATCCCGTGGAAACCCCCGTTTCACTCACCTGGTCAGAGAGCTCCTTGGCGGAAGACGAGTAGAGCTTGGTGGCGAGGCCGACCGCGGCGTCGACCTGAGAGTGGAGGTGAAAAAGAGGAAAAAAGGAAGGAGCATTCGTCCGTCGTCGTCGTGAGAGAGAGAGCGCGCTCGAAAGAGGGGAAAATCCGCTGCTTCCCCTTTCCTCCATTCCTCCGCGACCGAAGCCCCTCCATCAAGGACCAGTTACCTTCTGGTCCAGGCTGACCAGCGCCCCGCCGGCGGCGTCCGCGGCCGAGGCCACGAGCGGTGACGCGCGCTCCTCGACGGCCGAGGTGATCGAGGGGCTCACGTAGGACTTGGACTTGGACCACGCGGCGCTCGCGGCTGAGACGGCGGTGTTCCCGAGGGTGGCGACGAAGCCGAGGACTTTGAGGTCGTCGGCCATTGCGTTGCTTCTCGAGCGAAGGGAAGGGACGGAGGCGGAGAGAGGAAGGGAAGGCGGAGAAAGGGATGGGATGAATTGTGAGAGGAGGAGGGTTTCGTCGACGGTCAGGAAGCGTCCGCAGAAAACGAACTTCGGAAGCTCCGGCGACGACGCTGGGTTTTTTCCTATCTCTCAACTCCCTCGCCAAGCTCTCACTTTCGTTTTTTTTCTATCTCTTTTCGACGAGGGAGAGCAACGGCGTCCTCTCTCTTCCTCTTTCTTTTCACGCGCATTCCTACACAGCTGCCTGCTGCTGCTGCTAGCTCACCTGCAGGCCGCATCGAAGGCGCAGAGAACGAGCTCCCGACGGAGAGCGCCGACCATCGTCGTCGTCGTTCGAGTTTTCTTCAGTCGATCGCACCCCCCGTCCTCTTTTGAATGGCTTCCAGCGCCCTCGCCACGCCGCGGCCGGGGCCAGCCGCCGTGCAGGACGCGCCTTCTCGACAGGCCGTACCCCTGGGCCCAACGAGAACCCGAAATGCGGCGTACCTGAGGAGGCAGCGCCCCTCGGCGATCTCGCCGTCGCCAACGTCGTCGCTGCCCCCGACGGCACGGCAAATGCTCCTTCGGATCGCGCCCGCGCGCCGCCCCGCTGCTCCTGCTCCTGCTCCCGGTCCGCCCACCGTCCCGCGTCCATGCTCAGCTGCCCCGCAGCAGCGGCGACGCAGCGGCGCAGGGTGGTGGAGCAACGGAGAAGACGAGCCTTCTTCGCAAATCGCGTCGTCGGCGTCGGACGCCGCCGCCGACGCTCCCTCGTCGACCCCTTCCTCCTCTTCTTCCTCGACCTCCTCTCCCGCGGACCTCTTCCGCGCCGCCCTCTCCTCGCTCGACCTGTTCCAGCGGCGAAGCGGCGAGGTCGGCGCTGCCGCCGCATCCGCAGCAGAACGGAACGGCAACGGCGCCTCCTCCTCCTCCTCGTACGCGGCGGCCTCCTCGAACGCCGCTGCCGAGCACCAGGCGTCCCTGGCCTCGTGGGGCGACGGCGCCGCCTTTTGGAACTCGCCCTCCTCCTCCTCGACGACCGCCGTCCTCCCGCCGCTGCCCCCGGCGCCGCCCCCGCCATGCTCGGCGTCCAGCTCCTTCCTGTCGCTGTTCGACGGGGCCGGGGCCTCGTCCGCCGAGGCCGCCGCCGCGGCCGTCGCCGACGCCTCGGAGCAGGCCGCCGCCGCAGAGGCCTCCGCGGCCGCCGCCGCCGCCGCCGCGGCCGCGGCCACCGCCGTCGGCCGGGCCGTCTACGAGGTCCTCCGCGTCGACACCTCCGGGAGGAAGCGCCGCATCTACGTCAAGCGGCGCGACCTGCTGCGGGCCAACGGCCTCCAGCCGCGCGACCTCCGCCGCGTCGACCCGTCGCTGTCGCTGACTCGGACGGCCCCCTCGATCACCGTCAAGGAGTCGGTGCTGCTGATCAACCTCGGGGGCGTGCGCGCCATCATCGGCGCGAACAAGTGCCTGCTCTTCGAGCCGGCCTCGGTCTCGTCGACCAAGTTCCTGGAGATCCTCGTCCCGCGGCTGCAGGCGGCCGCCGGCGCGCGCGAGGAGGCGTCGCTGCTCGAGGCCGCCGCCGGGGGGGCCGGCGGGGGCTGGGGCGGGGGGAGCAGCGGGAAGAAGGCCGTCGAGGCCGCCGCGGCCGCGGCGCGGGCGCGGGCGGCTGGCGGCGGCGGAGGAGGCGGAAACGGGGCCGCCAGCGAGCTCAGCGACGCCGGGGCGAACGAGGGCGAGGAAGGGGCACGCCCGCCGCCGTTCGAGCTCGAGGCGCTCGAAGCGGCGCTCGTCGTCGCGACGGGCCGCCTCGACGCCGAGCTGCTCTCGGTGACGGCCCGCGTGACCCGAGTCTTGCAGATGCTGCCGCGGGACGTCACGCCCGTGAACCTGGAGGAGCTGCGGAGGGTCAAGCAGGCGCTCGTCGAGCTCGAGTCACGCGCGGTAAGAGAGGAGGAGTTTTTTCTTCTTCTTCTTTGAGTTTTCTTCTTCTTCTTCTTCTTCTTCTTTGAGTTTTCTTCTTCTTCTTCTTCTACTTCTACTTCTTCGTTTGTCACCCCTTTTCTTCTTTCCTTCGAGCTCGAAACTCACACTCGGCGCCCTCGTTCCCCCTCCTCCAAAATCGAAAACGCCCGAAAAAAAACGAAAAACGCAGGACAACTTGAGAGAGGTCCTGGAGGAAATCATGGACGACGACGACGAGGTCCGCGAGATGAACCTCTCCTCCCGCCCTGCCCGCGAGGAGAAGCGGCGCGCGCGGGAGCGGGAGCGGCTCGAGCGGGACATCGAGGCGCGGGAGGTGCGCGACAAGGGGCGGCGCGAGACGAGGGCCAGGGCCGCGAGGAGGGCGGCGGTGGCGTCGGACGCCGGCGCCGCCGGCACGCTCGTCGCGACCGGCAGCGGCTCCTCTTCCCTCCCTTCCTCTTCCTCCCCCTCTCCTTCCTCCCCTTCTGCCTCGAAACCGGAGCCTTCCTCGTTCATCACAGACTACGGCGGCGACTCGGCGTACGCGCCGGACACGCCCCCCGTCCTGAGGGAGGGGGAGACTGCGACCTGGTTTAGGAGAAAGAGCGATAGCGAGGGCGACGGTCCTTCCGCTGCCTCGTCTTCCCCTTCCCCTTCTCCTTCTTCCTCGGCCTCGCTGCTTGTCAACGACCAAGGGATTCCCCTCGCCGATGAGTGGAAGGGAGCCGCGACAGGCAACGAGAGCGGCAACGAAAGCGACGGCCCCCCCGGAAACTCCAACAACGACAGCGGCAACAACAACGACGCGCTCGCGACGCAGGACACCGACGCCGCCGAGGCCGAGGCCGCCCTCGAGGAGATGGAAGAGGAGGAGGAGGAAGAGCGCGAGATCGAGGAGGCCGAGGATTTACTGGAGTACTACCTCCAGCGCGCCGCGACGACGCAATCCGAGGCCGAGAGGCTTCTGGCGGGTTCCCGCGACCTCGAGGAGTCGATCGCGGTCTCCCTCTCGGCCAGGCGCTTCGAGCTCAACAGGCTCGAGCTCACGCTCTCGATCGGCTCGTTCGCGGCCGCGCTCGGCGCGGTCTTCGCCGGCATCTTCGGGATGAACCTGCGGTCGACGCTAGAGCACTCTGTCATCGGCTTCTGGGGCGCGACGGCGGCGATCATTGTGTTCTGCGCGTGGGTCTTCGTGGCGCTCTACGCGTATACGCGCAAGAGGAGGATTCTTTGACGAAACTAGAGATAGTTTTTTTTTGTAAAAAGGAAGAGGTTTTGATACCGGCAAAGAAACGAAAGGGTTACACAGGAAAAAAACTCATAGTCGTCGTCGAAAAAAAACTCGAAACATCGTTAGTAGCCCTGTTGTCGTCATCGTCTTTCTCTCCCCTCGAGCGCTCTTCCGGAGCCCAGCAGCTGCAAACAGACAAAGCCCTCCATTCATCTCTTTCAAAAGTCTCTGAACGCCCCCGCGGACTCGTACCGCTCCCTCGAGCCGCCGCCGCCCCCCCCCTCGCCGCCCTCGTCCCCCGCCTCCTCCTCCTCCTCCTCCTCCTCCTCGCCGTCCTCGGCGGCGTCGCCGTCGGCGTCGCCCTCCGAGACGCCCGGCAGCGAGCCCCCGCCCTTCTCGACGCTCTCGGCCCACCTCGACGTCGTCGTCAGGGGAGGCACGAACGGGGCCGGGATGGTGCGCGCCGCGAGCGCGGCCCAGTCGAAGCGCGGGGCGGCGGCGGCGGCGGCAGAGGGAGCGGAGGAGGACAGGGAGGGAGCGGAGGAGGAGGGCGAGGCGGCGGAGAACCACGGGTGCGCCTTGACCTCCGCGGCGCCGTCCCTCCCCGACCCCAGCCTCGAGGCAGCCGGCACCGTCAGCAGCTTCTTGACGAGGTCGCGGAGCTCCTTGGAGAAGTGCGCGGGGGCCGAGTATTTCCCCCTGGAGATGTCGCGGAACATCGCCATGCGGTCGCCGCCGCCGTCGAAGGGCGGCCGGCCCGCGGCCATCTCGAAGAGCAGGACGCCCAGCGCCCACCAGTCGACGGCGCGGGTGTGGCCGGCCTGCGCGACGAGCTCCGGGGCCAGGTACTCGGGCGTGCCGCAGAGGGTGGAGGCGCGCTCTCCTCGGGCGAGGCGGCGGGCGAAGCCTGGTTTCGTTTTTTTTGTGTGTGGTTTTTTGTGGGTTTCGAGGGTCGAGAGAAAGGGGGGGGAGGCAAGGTGAGTTTTTTTTATTGAGAAAACCGTCGTCGTCGTTTCTTTCGCTCCTCTCTCAGCAAACTCTCTTCTGAGAAGAAAAGAAAGGGGGAAAGCGACGAACGAACCCAAGTCCGCGAGCTTCAAGTAGCCGTCCCCGGCCACGAGCAGGTTCTCCGGCTTGAGGTCGCGCCAGGCCAGGTCCCGCGAGTGCAGGTACTCGATTCTGTTTTTTTTTTTTGGAGTTTTTTTCCCCTTGAGTTTTCCCCCCCCCCTCGAGGTTTTCCTCCTCTCGCCTGAAAACCTCGAGACCCCCCCCACTCCCCCCCCCCCCCCCCCCCCCCCCCCGGGGGCAAAAACAAACACACCACCAACACACCCACCCCCAACAACCCACCCGCCCACCACCCCCCCCGCCCCCCCCCGCGCA
>Ga0114918_10001106_pt1 | contig 23969 bp, 33 predicted proteins | sample LantaG_FD_87015 | JGI IMG/M metagenome (GOLD analysis project Ga0114918, IMG submission 87015) | Deep subsurface microbial communities from Baltic Sea to uncover new lineages of life (NeLLi) - Landsort_02402 metaG | ecosystem: Environmental > Aquatic > Marine > Oceanic > Sediment | place...
AGTAATGTTTGACTTCACCATTTATATCCAAGTTTGATGTTAATTTATTCAAATCTAAATTAGAAAATAAAACATATAATGAATTGATACACTTTTTTTCAGCAAGACTTTCAATTTCATATTTACATTTTTGATGTAAGTGTTTGATACCTAAAATAGTTTTTTGAAAAACTATCGTGGATATCATTTTTCTAAAATCTTTATTTCTATACTGATACTTCATAATTTTTCTAAATTTTTTATTCTTTCTTTTAATTCAGATATTTCTTTATCCAATCTATCGATATGTTTTCTCATAAATTTTATAACATCACCTTCACTCCATTTACTACTCAACCTATTAAAAAAGTCATCTTTATAACTCATATTTCTAAAACATTTAATTTTTGATCATATAGCTTCATAATAAAACTACATAATAAAGCAATCCAAAGATTACCACCACTCATAATCAATCCAACCCAAAAAGCACTACACTTATAACACATAAAAGGTTTTTCAATAATAAACTTTATCAATTCATTTTTAATCTTAAAAAACTCAATAAATAAAGCCGATGGAATCGAAAAGAACGGCATTTCAACTATAAACCAACTTAATAAACATATTTTAACTATTAACATTATCATCTTATTTTCTTAATTTTTAACCAATTTTTCATATTTATATTAGGTCCATATAATTCTCTCATAGTCGGACCAACATCGTTACCTTTTAAACTCATATATTCCTTTTCAGTTAGATAAGGATTACCACCAGTAATAGTTTTTCTAAAACTTCTAGTATATAAATAACCACTATTTCTACTAACTCTTCTAAACCAACCATCACCTATCGGCTCCCAACCAAAAGGAGTATTTACTTTACAATTACTATTAAAAGTATTTTCACAAATTTCTTTTACCTGAGTCGGTTTATTACCACTTCTATAAATCGTAATTATCTCATAACATTTTACAGGAACTTTTATAACACAATTTTCAGTCTTTTTTTCTAACATAATAATTCTTAATAATAAATCCTCTAATTTTTTATTAGATTCAATATATAAATCCTCAGATAAATAACACTTACCATCTATCTCAAATCTTAAAGGTCCAATTTCCTTATTACAATCATTTCTTATTATCATTATAAACTATATAATTTTTTAAAACCAACATATATAAAGCTCCTATCGGCATTCCCATAAATAAACCAAATAATATATCAATCATTTCATTAAACCTTCTTTTTTTAAAATATCAAAAATCTTTTTCTTAGTTTTCTTAACAGATAAAAAAACAGAAACGTGATCTATTTTCATATCCTTTTCAGTATGTAATTTTTCTATACCTCTCAAAGTTAAAGGTTTTTTTAACTCACCAGTCTCATCACATATTCTTTCAAAATAATATAATCTAAATATATGAGCATCGTACCAGTGTATTCCCTTTAATATATCCTCAACTCTTTCAACAACCTTAATTTCATAATCATCAACATCTTTATCAACTATCCAATCCAATTCATAATCAAACATTTTATCTTTCCTATACTTTTTATAAAAAGGACTCGTCTTACTATTCCACTGATTATTCAAAATCACATAACACCAATTCCATATCTTACCCTCATCATATATCTTTTTTAATCTATCACCATCCTCCTCCAATAATATCAATAAAAACTCCTGCTTCAAATCATCAATATACATTTTATTACCACATATACTCGATAACATTTTATCTAGCTCTTTATTTTTAGCGACATAATCAACTATATCATTACTTAACATAAAAATTATCATTTAATTTTTTCATATTAGCCGCTCCTTCATATAATTCACTTTCAATTAAATCATTTAATAAATCTTCATAAAAACAAATAACATAATTCGTAATCAATAAAAACTTTTTAGTATCATCATCTAAAGTCTTTTCAATATATCTTAGATTCTTATTACATTCCATTATCAAAGTATCAACATCAGGATTTTTTAAAAAAGATAAATCTAACATAGCTTGACTTATATTTCTAATATAAAACCATAACCAATAATCATCTTCACTCATATTATCAATAAAATCCGGCAACCTAACCATCCTCTTTTTCCACTCATAGTCTAAACTCATTTTCCTTTCTTATTTTTTTTAAAGCCTCCTCCATCAAATCAGAGATCATATCTCTAACATACCAATTATCATCTTCACAATTCCAAGGACTAATTAAAGATTCTAACTCTATAATATCATCTAATATATCTTTATAAGTTTTTTCTTTTATTTCTGCTTCTTTTCTCATATTTTTTGTTTTTCTTTTTTATATATATTCTATATATTAATTATCTTTATCTCCCTCACCAAAAAGGATCCAATCTAAACCATTTTTTTCAATCTTTTTTTCTACTTTAGGGACTATATAAGATTTCATATAATTATTTTTCAATAATCTATTTTCATTTAATCTATAATCAAAAAACTTAGCATCTTCAATTCTAATTAATTTACAAAGTTTATTCTTTTTATCAACTCTAGATAAAACCGTATATTTATTAGCATATAATTTATCAGTACAATCTTCAGGTTTAATATCAGTAATATCCCAAAGATAAGTTCCTTCAGGACAAAAGTTAAGATAAAATATACTATACTCACCTTCTTTTAGATAAAGGTTTTTCTTAATTAAATCATTTAAATCAGAAACTTTCTTTTTTTCTAACATATAAGTATCATAAGATGAATATCTATATTTAATTTCAATAAATATAGTTTTTTTAATTTTAGTACCATCCATTATATTAAAAAAAGCATCATATAATTCATACTGATAATCAGTATAGTTTATATCATACTTAAATATAGTTGGATTCAAAATTTTAAGTTCTTTTAAGGATTCTCTACCTAAGAACTCGTTTTTTTCAAAATCATTAATAAATTTATAATTCATTTTTTTAAGTTAATTTTATAATATATATTAACTTAAAAAAACGACTTTTTTCCACTATGGATTTTTTATAGGATCATTTAATTTCCTTTTTATCAAATATCAAATCCTTATATCTAGATTGACAATAATTTAAAATCTTATCACTACAATCAGGTTTAACTATTATAGCATCGTGTATAGGAATCCCAAAATCACAAGGAAGATTCTCCAATATATCATCAATCCATATCTTACTTTCTATTCTCTGTAATAAAGAAGCCGAGTTTTTATAATTACCTCTTTTTAAACCTTTTAAAAACCTACTCACAACAGGGAAAATCCTATGTATATTAAAATCAGGAACATATCCATCACCATTTAACCAAAACATAAAAAGATCCTTAGCATCATCTCTACTTTCTAAATCTAACTCAGCCATAATATAATTATAAAAATCCAAACCATTTTCAAATATATAATTATAATCTTTATCAACTATCTTTCTTTTTTTCATCTCCAAATAAAGCAATCTCGGCTGACTACAAACAGCATCAATAACATAATATCCTTTAAAATCTTTTTTATAATTTCTTATAGCCGGATGATGACATCTCCTACCAAAAACATCACGCTTTATTTTAATCTCATATCCACACTCACTTAAACTACTACTTAATATATCATACCATCTTTTATTTCTATTAGTCATCAAATCAACATCAATTTCATAACCAGTCGTATCTATCAAAAATCTATAACTCATAGTAATTCCCATACTAGTATTATAATATTTTCTTTCTATACTTCCAAATAAATCATTAGGATCCTCAAAGTATCTAACCTTATACTCAATCAATCCTCTTTCTATAAAATGATCTATAATAGACTTATACCTTTTATTTATAGTCATTAAGTATTTAGCAGATATAGGAAACCATCCATTCTTATCAGCAAGAATAGACTTACTCCATAAAGCTCCATATATCTTTAAAGCATTTTTCTTTTTTGTCTTATTACCTATCTCTTCGATAATTAACTTTATCTTATCGTTTATTTCTATTTTCATTTTTCTAATGTGTCTTTTTTTTTTTAATAATATAATAATATATCATTATTACTCTTTCCCAGTTTTTATTATGTTTCTCACTTTTTTCAATAAGATAAAGTCTCTAAATTATGAATCTTTCTATATTCTATAAACTGACTAACTTCATCCATAATATCATTCTTATCATCTTTACTTACTTTACTAAAAGTAGTATCAACATAAATTTTTATACTCCTATAACTATAATTTCTTTTAACTAATTCTAAGGAGTTTTTTAAAGCTACTTTTTTCCAATCTATTCTCATAATATATCTTTTTTTTATTATCAGGTCTTTCCCTGTTGTCTTTTCTATATAATATATATAAAAAACATATCACTCCCTTTCGACTTTTTTTAACTTTTTTTTAACTTTTTTTTATTTTTTTTAATAAAAAACCCCGACTTACTTAATTTCAGTCAGGGCTTTTCACACATTAGAATAGAATTTTCTTACAAATTTAATTTCTTTTTTATACTTTTTCTTTTTTATCTTTCCATTTTTATAATTTTCATTAAGAAGCTTTAACCACTTCATTTTCTTTTCTTTCATTTTTATAATTTTTAATCAATTCATAAATAATTTCGCTATAACTCATCTTTTTATTCATATCAAACATAATAGAATCTAACTCATCTTTCAATTCAACTTTCATCATTATACTCTTGTATCTACCTTTATACTTATCCATCACACATAATAGTTTTTTTATATATATTATATTTAATTTCCTCCCATTTAACAAAATCTTTTAAATGACTATACATCTTTTCTAATTGATCTTTAGGTTTTAGATTATCAAAACCATCTTTAGGTAATGTCTCATAAAATAAAGTAATCATTTCAACATAAATTTCCATAATAGAAGCATAACCTTTTCTACTTTCAATCTTTTTAATAAATTTAATTATATCGTTTTTAACAACATCCATATCTTTATTTTTATTAATTCTATAATCTCTAGCACAATCATTACATATACTAGATGTATTCGGTTTTTTATCAATTCCACATTTCTGACAAATATCATAAATATACTTCTTATTATAAGAAGGATTTTTTTTCTTACACTCTAAACACATAGAATTTTTATTTTCTTTTTTATCAGAACCACATTTACTACATTTATTATACAAATATATTTTTTTCATTTTCATAATTTTATTTTTGATTCATATAATTCCACCAATCTTCGAAGTTTTCTATTTGATTTTCCATATTCTTTATTTATTTTTTTATTTATATATATTATATATAAAAAAGTTTAGTCTCCCTTTAGTATTTTTTCAATTTTTTTTAGCAATAAAAAAGACGCCATATAAAGCGTCTTATAAATATATTATATTATAATATATCATTATTACTGATTCCCACTTTTTACTCCAATATATAACTATACTCTATCAAAATATTTATATCATACGAAGCAGTCGCTGAAAACTTACCCTCTATTTGAGATCCTGTAGGAATTACACCCACTGAAAGTGTTTCACCCACCTCAAATCCTGAAACATCATCAACTACCAATTGATCAAAAGGATCAATCTCATTATATACAGCACCAATTATATTAATAACAGACGCAGTAAAACCAGTAGTATCACCAATTATTATATCACCTATAAAAAAATTCGCTCCATCATCCTCTAGAATCAATAATGTATTAGCACCATACTTTGATATAAGACCACTAGATTCAATTTTAATAATCAATTCTTCATCACTTATTAAAACATTTCGATAAGTATCCACTAATTGATCCGATTCGGATTCAATTAATTTAGAATATACTGAATAGGAAATTTCACTATTCAGTATATTTAATTGAAAAGGATTCAATATACTTCTATAAGAATTTCCACCTAAATTATATATATTTTTATTAGGAAGTCCAATAGTAATATCATTATCACTCCAATATGGAGATTGTCCAACCACATAATTCGGCTTTACATATATATTTTTGATCCAATATAATCTACCATCAACATAATTTTCAACCTCATTAAATAAAAATATATCTGTATCAGAATATAATTCAGTCGAGGTTAAAGTATATTGTAATATATCTGTACTATAATTCAAACTCATTTTTAATCATCTATTTTTTTTATTTCATCTTTTAAACTAGCCGTCCTCGTAATCATTTCCTTAAAAGAAATAAACATATTCTTTCCAGTAATATAAGTAAAATTCTCATCTATACTAACACCTTCAATAAATATCAAAGTCAAAGCCACTAATTTCGTAAATAATATATCTATATCAAAAATCAAAGATATAAACTCACCAAGCAACCAAGTATCTAAAACAAAAGCCGTAATTACCGCACCTTGATATAAAACCATTTTGGGGATTAAATTACCTAATTTCCTACTCGTAATCTTTTCACCTCTCTTCTTAGCCGCCCATACACCTAATATAGTATCACCTAAGATTAAAAGTCCAACCAAAAGTACCAAAGGTACAACCGGCAAGAAAAAGCTTCCCATACTAACTAAAAATGATTTTAAATATTTCATATCACCACCATAAATTTATATCATCCCATCTCGTAGGAGCAGGACATAGATTTCCAATCTGATTAGGAATAAACATACCCCAAAAATAAGTATCATTTTTAGGAAACTTTTCACTATATCCACTCACACCTTCCAAGTACTGAGGAAAAACAGATGTATTATCTCTTAAAAAATCACTTATCATTTCAGTATAGTATTCAGCCCAATCTCTTATACTAGATTTTAAATAATTAACTTCATTTAAATCACTAGGATTCGAATTATCAGAATTCTGTTTCGATAAAGCCTTATTCGTTAATTTATAATTACTCCATAAAATCCACTCATATATAGTCCAGTATTGTAAAGCCGGCTGAATATACTTTCTCAATAAATTAACCTCATCACTATTTAAATTACTATTCAATAATCCACTTTTTAATCTTTCATATAATTTCGTTCCTAAAACTCTACCAATATAAATATCCTGAGCCGGTTTTATAAAAGTCCTTAACTCATCATCATTAACATATCCTAAAGCAGGAGTATTGTCCTTAATATAATTTGTCTTAATAAAAATCGCTTCGCTAGCCATATCTTAACCCTCTATTTTTTTAATATCTATTTCATACTTCTTTATATTCAAAGGCTCAGCTCCGTTTATAGCACCAAGTTTATTTATCACCTTTTCAATAAATCCTTGTTTATAATTCACATAAACACTTTGAAAAATCTCCAATCCTTCTAACATCTCATTTTTTCCACCCAACTTTCCAGGAGTAGAAACACCAAATAATTCAGGACTAGTCACCTCATTAGCCGTAAATATATTCTGTCTTATCAAATCATTCAATTCACTATATCTACTATCAGTATCAGCCAGTGGAATAGGAGTCAATCTCGGCTCTTGATCCTTACCATTACTAAAAGTCAAAATAAATCTACCAGCATTAAAAGTACCAGTATATTTATTCTTAATTTCTTTATAAGCTCTTTCCATTTCATCAGGTGATGGAATCCCACTCGAAAAATTCAAAAGGAATCCAGCATTAAAACCATTCTGTATAGTAGCCCTATGAAAATTACTTATTTCCCACTCAGCAAGCACCCAATTTATACTAGAAAAATAACTAGGAATAGGATATATCATTTTCGAACCAGGCTGATATTCTTTAACATATAAAATCTGATTCTTATTTTCTAAGTATTTTCTAGAAAAACCTTGATATTTCTTAGGTTTTTCTTTTCTAACATTACTCCAATCATCACTTATCCAATAATAATTCGGTAATCCATTTTTATTATCATTTCCTTTATCAACTCTAACATTTTCAAAAGGAATATGATAAATCTCAGCGATTTTAGTACCATCATTACTCCATCTAACACCTAAACAAAAACCAGCATTCAACTCCAAATCAAAAGCAATCTTATATAAAATCTCATCTAAATCATCATCACAATAAATATTTTTCCATAATGATAAACCAGCATCGTCAATAGGTTTTTCCCAACCTTCACCAGCAACCATCTTAACCTTTCTATTTATTATAGTCTTATGAGTAATCGATTTCGTATGGAAAACATCAATTAAAAACTGAGGGAATTGATTATCCAATCCAAACTCAACCCAGTCTCTATACCCAGTCTCTCTTATCTGGGGCAAGTCAATATTATCACCTAAATTAATGATTCTAAAATTCATTTTATCATTACTCACCTCATCTATACTATTCTTAGCATTCATATCTTAATTTAATTTTTTTTATAATAGGAAAACAACAAACGAATATGTCGCCGAGCAACTCGATATACTATTTTCAGCCGTTACTTTCAACTCAAATAAACCAGTCCCTTCCGAAACCCACTCGTAATAAAAAGTTGATGTCGTCACCGTAATCAAATTACCATCACTATCAGGTACCGTCCAAGTATATAAAGTAGGATTCCAACTAGGTCCAGAAAAAGGATCCGTATCAAAAGCCCATAAATAAACACTATCACCCTGTAAAACAGCATCAATAGGATTAAAATCAACATTATTATCATATACTACCAAATTCAAATCATCACAAACAGATTCAGTCGGTCCAACAGGACTTTCATAATCACAATCAAAATAAACAAAAGTATCATTATCAGTAACATCAAAATAAACTTGAGGAGGACATATTTCATCATCTTCAATCTTAATCTCATTATCATATAATAAACTAGCCGAACCAAGATTCAAATTATACTGATATTCAGTCTCATAAATATTCAAAAAATAATTTCCAGGATCTAAGTCAAATCTACTTTGAGTCGCCGAAAAAGTCACTCCATTAACCCAATCAAATTTATTATATGATAAAGGCGCCGGTGATATATCATCACCCGTAAATAAAATCTTTTCCTTACTATTTTGATTAATCATTTCAAAGATATAATAAGGATTAACAAACTTTGACACCTTATTTAACCTAAAAACTACTGATGTTGTACCAACTTCCTTTATACTTTTCATACTTTCTATATATAATTTTCAACAAATATGTTTTTTAAAAATAAATAAACCCAACTAGATATAAAATCCAGTCGGGTTTATTGGCATTATGAAAAACAAAAATATCTTTTATTAAGATGTAATCAAACTTAACGCAAGTGCTTCCTCGATTTCATCAGCAGGCTCGAACTCTTTAAACTCCAAAGTAATAGTAAATCCAGCAAGATCACCCATAGCTTGTCCAGGTCCTGATGATCCAGCCGAAGCTCTACCACCATTAACTTTTCCAAACAAGAAATATCTACCATTTTGAGTCTTAACTATCGCTCTTACTCTAGCCTGAGTCAAAGCAAGAAACTGCTCTCTCGTAGCCGCATCCATTTTCTCCATTATCAAAGTAATAGTCTGTACATAATGGGCAGTACCATTAGCATTATCAAAAGCTCCTTCCTGAGAAGCAAGCGCTTGTTCCGTATATTGTTCGTATAGATAAAAACTCATAGTCGGTGACATACCAGTAATTATAGAAGCCGTACCAGTAGTATATGTAACACCAGTCTCAAAAGAAGCAAGCGCAATATACTCTACACCCCCAACTGAGTCTCGGCAACCTAAAGCGTAGCCCGAATTTATAACACAACTCATATTTTTTTAATTTTTTTTTATATTGATAGATGGTTGGATTTCTCCAACCATCTTTTTAATCAATTATTAAGCGTTGTAAAGTACAACAAATTCTGGAAAAGCAACCTGAGCTCCTTGTTTCCACTTAGATCTAAAATATACTTTATCGTCTTTTTGATGATAAAAAACTTCAAAAGTTTCATAATCATTCACCATATCAACACCCCAGTATAGGTTAGAAGCAGGAGTAGCAACGATTCTATTAGAAGCATTCAATCCTCTCACAGCAATAACATTAAAGTTAGTACCCAAATAACCATCGATTCTAAAATCTCCTTGGTTAGCGTCATAATGGAAATAATTAGCATCTCTTAACGCTTGAGTCAATAGCGTAAAGTTAGGATATGAAATATAAATATTCAAATTTTCCTCACCCAACGCATCAGTCGCATTAGTGTTAAAATCAGCGATAATCGAATCTATAATATCAATCGCAGTTGTCTTTGAAAAAGAAGCTGTAGTCGATGCGATATTCACAGAAGCAGAACCTGCTTGGAATTGTAAAACATCCAACACACCATCACACAAAGTCATCTGTCCTGTAGCCGATCCAGCTCCAGTAACATTATTACCTGATTTTGAACCTTTCCAGAAAAGATCTTCCGAAAGCGCTTGTATTTTTTTCACTTTATCTTCTACATAAAGTTGTTCAAAAGGAATCTCATCTTGATAAGATCCTCTTTTCATAGTTTTTCCAACCCAGTATTCTTCCAAATCCTGAAGACAAATATCTTCAAAAACCGTAATAGGGCAAGATATAATGTCTCTTTGTGACAAAGCAACAGAACCAGTCGCGCTGATTCCACAACCTCCAGCCTGAGCTGTCAATTCACTATTCATTAAATTCAAAGCCGACTTGTATTTAACATCTGGCTGAATAGAAATCCCAGTATCAATAGTCCTTCCTCTTAGCACCGCCTTACTAATTAACTCAGTAGCAAGTTCGTCAGTATATTTCGTTAGCGCCGATAAATCTATAACTCCACTCATAATTTTTATTTATTTTTTTTTATTTTTGATTCTTAATCAATTCTTTTTAATGTTTCTTGTAATTCTCTTAACCTTTCAGCCTTTGAACCACTTTTCTTGAAAGTCTCTGATTTTAAACCAGCCGCCTTAATTTCAACTTTATCTCCACCAGGCATTTTAGAAAATTCATCAACCAAAAATTCAGTAGCCTCAACTACTTTATTTAATTTTTCATTAATCAATTTTTCTTGGTTTTTTTCCATCTCTTTAAGTTTTTCTTCTAAAGCCTTAATTTTTTCTTTAAGGTCTTCTTCAACTTCTTCAACTTCTTCAACAACTTCCTCTTCCATTTCATCCTCTTTTTCCTCAGTTTCAATCTCAACTTCAACCTCAGGCTCAACATCCTCAGCAATTTTAATTTCAGTGATTTTTCCGTCCTCAGTAATAACTACCGTACCATCCTCTAATTCGTGCTCACCATCAGGAGCCGGAGTATTTTCACCATCTCCAACTACTAAAACTTCAGCACCAACTTCAAACTCATCACCAGGAGTCATAATCTTAACTCCATTTTTTAAAACCGCTTCAGAAAAAGTCTCTTTCGATTCCTCAGAACCAAAAACCAACTCTTTAACTTTTTCTATAATTTCATTTTTATTCATAAGAATATATTTAAATTTTTATTCGTTTCAATATCAATATATTAAAACGATGTTTTTTGTTTAATTTTGATATTATATCATTATTTGAGTATTTGAACTATAACACCATTTATTATTTCAAGGCCAACCTTTTCAATCATTTCAAAAGATGTCCAAACCCAATAAGTTCCATCAGCCATAGCCTTTGATAATAAACTATCCTCAAAAGCCTTTAAATTATTATCCAAAGGTTTTGGTTCTGTGAATAAACTTGATAATCCACTTTCTGTTTTATCAACCAACATATATTCAAAAAATAATTCACCTAAACCACCACCTGCTCCAGGAGGTCTATTAACTAAAGAAAGTTTTTCAATAGCCTTTTCAGCATTCAAAGTCAATTTCCCTTTATTATCAATTTTCAAATCATCACCTAACATATCCTCAGATAAAATCACAACTCTAGTTCCATCCTTTTTTATACCAACCAAAGGACCATACTCAAAATCTATTTCGTTTTTTCTATTCATTTTTTTTATTTATTTTTTGAAAACTAACTCAAGTGCTTCTTTTGATGTGGCACCTTCTTTAACGAGTTGTTTTACTTGTTTTAATTTTACTTGTAATTCAAAAATCTTTTTCATATCTTTATTTTATTTTTTTAAAGCCCTGCTGGAACATATTGTGCTTCTTCAAGTGAATAAGTGAAACCAGTTATCACTTCACCAGTCAAATCCTCCTCAGTATCAACTTGGATAAAAATTCTTCCTTCAGTTAATTCGTAACTATCAGCGAAACTAATTGCGTGATAATAAGAAAATGAAGGAGTTAAACCAAAATCAATGCTTCTTTCATAACTATACTTTATTTGAAAGAAAGATACATCCAACCCGAATTGAGTGCTTTGATAACCACTTTCACTATCAACTCCTTCACTTGAAAAGGCAGTTGTTGGATATGATAATCCACCGGCTTGTTCTACTGGTGGTGTCATTAAACCACTTACCGCAATGTTTTCTATTTCAAATGATGGTTGAAAAGGATTATTGATAATTGCTGTTTTATAAAAACCATCTAAGGCTCCTCCAATTTGTGAGCCTCCTTGTTCATCAATCACCAAAGATGCTGTGAAATAAGAAGCCGAACCAGCAAAGATTGCGTTCAAAGCCTCATCTACATCAACAAACTTGAAGTTTATTGTTTCACCACACTTGAAACTATCACAAGAAATTGAACCATTTCCAATTTGAACTTCATTTCCATTTTTATCAACCGATACTAACGGACCATCCTCGGCTCTAAGGATGTTTTTTCTTTCATTAATAAATCCCATTTTTTTTTTATTTTTTTTATTTATATATTATATTATATCATTATTACTCTTTCCCACTTTTTAATTATGTAATGGGATTTTATATAAAGTTCCATTTACTCTAACCTCTAAATATAAAACTGGACTCACTGATGCTGTACCAGCCGTATTCTTTTGAAAACCAAGATTAGCCGAACCTATAGCAATTTCACCATCACTCAACGGCTCAGCATAACCACCTAAAGCAATCGTATTATTCACACTCGTAATAGTTGGTCCCGATCCTACACCAATAAAAACATTATTATCACCATTAATATTATATTGATTCGCTATCGCTCCTATAACAACATTTCCATCACCATTTTCTAAAATCGCACCAGCTTCTTTACCAACTAAAACATTATTAGATCCACCGTTCATATCTCTACCAGCCTGTTCCCCCATCATAACATTTCCATCACCCGTATTCAATAAACTACCAGCCTCATTACCAAAAATCGTATTATTTACATTTTCCTCAACTCTCCAACCAGCTCTATAACCAACCAAAGTATTATTCGAACCAGTACTCAACAAATTACCAGCATCACGACCAATTAAAGTATTCCCCGATCCAACAACACCATCCTCACCAGTACCAAAACCAACAAATGTGTTTAATAAACCACTTGGATCAGTCCTCTCATTCAATTTAAATATTCCACTAGCAACATCTACTTTTCCAAAAGCTCCAAAATTTCCACCACCAGCGTTTATCTGTAATTGATTCACATCACCTCCAGGATTTGATCCACCACCACTAAAAGTAGCTGATAAAACCCCATTTTGAAAAATAAGATTATCACCAATCATATCACTATTAATATATGTAAAGAATTGTCCATTTAAATAACCTCTTAAACTTCCATACTCCAAATCAAAAATATTTTGTCTTCCTCTATAAGGCACCATATCATTTTTTTTATTTTTTTATAACTCAGAAACAATAAAATTATAGTTTTCACATATAATATCAGCCGTTCCAGTTTCGTTTTTAGTCCAAATTTCAACATAATCATTTTCACTCATCTCAACTAAACACTGAATCGCCGCTCCTTGTAACTTACCATTACTTCTTGTAATTAATTCCTGCTCACTACACGGGATTATAATCGATCCATTTTTATAAAAAGATAAATGAATCTCATTATTATTTCCACTCGATAAACTAACTATTCCTTCACACTTACATATTCTATTTCCATCCGTGTTTAATATCCTATTATCACTATGAACAAATCCATCTCTTGAAAATCCTTCAGTCGTCTCAACATTTAATTTATACCAAGTCCCAGAAGCAGTAATCCCAGTCGTAAAAGAATCACCAAACATAAAACAATTAATAAAAGCTCCACCAGTTAATTTCTTTTCATTATCATTCCATAATAAACCATCACCAACCATATTTGAATTAATATAAGTATATAAATTATCTTTAATATAACCTCTTAACTCACCATATTCTAAATCGAATATATTACTTCTACTTCTAAAAGGAGCGCTCATCTTAATATATCTTTTAATTTTTCCAAATCATTATTCAATAAAGCCTCTTTCATCTTATCAAATTTTTCATTTATCATATCTTCTCTATCAATTTGTTCTAATTTTCTCTGAGCCCACTCAACACCTTCATCACCACCCCAAGCAAGCCACATCAATCTACCACAACCATCACCTAAATCCTTATTACTATTTTGTCTATGTCTCTCAAAAGCCGCCATCCTTGATATAGTTTCTCGACTTATAGCCTCACCATTAGCAAGTTGATTCGCTCTAGCCTTTCCAACAGGAGTACCACAATCACCCCAACCATTTTCCTCAGCCCATCTTAAAGCAATCTTAGCATTCTCACTAGCCGCCTTAGGATAATCAGTATATGACTCAAAATCCTGCTTCGACATTTCAACCTTTTCCAACTCACTTATTAACTCAATAGAAAATCCTTGTAAAGAATCACTTTTTATATAATCTTTCCAAAACTTATCATCATCAATATAAACAGATCCAGCCCAACTTCCATCAGGGACTTCAAAACCAAAATCTACTTTAACCTTATCACTAACAATAAAATTCTCAACAACAAAAGCATTAACTCTATTATCTCCGTGTTGAAAATTTATATTTCTACCATACTGATTCTTATTAAACTTCTTAACTATCTTTTCAATAGTCGATTTTTCAAACATAGTATAATATTCACCCATACTAGGACTCCATCTATATATCAATTTATCAGGAACTATAAAAACGCCATAAAGCATTTTCTTATCTTTATTAGCAACAAAAGTCATTTTCTTTTGTTTATTCAATTTAATCCAATTTAACTCCATAGCCGGCTCATCAACCAAAGATATAAAATCAACACCAGTCATATCATCATCATCATTAACAACAACTTTATATATCGGTAACTTTTCCATAATTTCTTATATATTTTTTATAATTTCGTTTATTAACCAAATTCAGCACTTGTCTCAACAACAGCCACATTATTCTGAGTACCAGTAATATCAGTTTCAACAACATAAACCTGTTGAGGCTGATTAACAACCGGCGCTTGAACATTAGCACCAGCTATATTCGAAGCTCCACCAGCCGCTCCACTATTTATACCAAATTCAGGAGGTACTATATCACTAACTCCACTTTCACCAGCACTAGAAGATCCACTTAAAGACGATGAAACGCTCGAAGCAGCACCTCCACCACCAGCACCTCCGCTTTCAGGGAATTTCTGAGAAGCAATTATACCAATCTGAGCCGCTCCTAAACCAGCAATCACAGCCGCCATAACAGCTCCAGCTATCGGTCCTAATTGAAAAGCATTAACAACACCCTGAGCCGTCGCTATAATGGCCTGTACTATCTGTAAAGCCTTTTGTTGTTCAAAAGCCTTTTTCTGTTCCTTTCTTTCCTTTTTTCTATACTCTCTATCAATATTTTCCTTAGCAGTAGCCAGCTCCTCCTCAGTCAAAACACCTCTTTCATACTGAGCGTCCAAAGCCGCAATCCTTTCATCTCTTTCTCGATTAATCTGTTCTATTCTTTGATTACTTTGTTCCTGTAAAATCTGTCCAACACCACCTATAATAGAATTAATCGCTCCTAAAGCCGCTCCTATCGCTCCCAATAAACTATCTTCATCATCAGGATTATCTATCGCATTTTTAACACCATCTATAGCCTCACCAAAACCACTAGTAATATTCATCGCAGCCGAAGCAAGCGCGCCAGATATACCATCAGTCCCAACAAAAATCTCAGATATAGTCGATCCTAAATTTTTAAAACCTGTAGATATTTTTTCTATATCACTAAGTGATTCATCGGTCAGTTGTCTTTGTAATCCGAGTAATTTAATTTGTAAATCTATCCTCTCCTTTGAACCTTCTTTAAATAAATTCTTTTCCAATAAAAGATTTTGAATCCTTCTTATCTCATTTTCCTTTAGTTTCCTATTTAACTCATCCTCATCTTTTATTACACCATCAGTATATTCCTGATAAATTCTTAATTTTTCAGCAGCAAATTCAGTTTCAACAGAATTAACATAAATATCATTTAATCGTTTCTCCTCCTCTCTCGCTTTTCTTATAACCTCTAATCTTTCCTCCTCTAACTTCTTAGCCGCTTCTATTTTTTTCTTATCAGCTTCAACCCTAGCCTTTTCCTCATCAGCAATTCTTTTCTTTTCCTCAGCAGAAGCCTGTTTCGATATAGTATTTAATTCTCTTTGAATCTGTCTTTCTTGATTCAACCTTTCAGTTCTTTTTCTAGCAACATCAGCAATTAAACGAGCTTCCTCATCTAAATTTTCTTTATTCGATCTAGCAAAAGTATTTTATAGTGTCTGAGCCTCCGCCCTTAATTCTAAAACCTTAGTTTCCTCAACTAATAAAGTATTCTGTAAATCTCTCGCTTCTCTTAAAAATCCCGCCCTTTCACTAGCCGAAAATTGTTCTTCTTGTCTAGACTTCAATCTTAACTCAGCAATATCACCTTCCAACTTGGCTCTCTTAACCAATAAATCTCTTTCTAATTTATCAGCTTTAGCTCTTTTATCAGCAACTTCCGCGGCAGCATCACCTTCCTTTTTTAACTCATCAACAAATTCACCCGTTTTCTTTATAGCATTTTCAATCTTATCAGTAGCATTTTCAACACCAGTCGTGATTTTCAAAGCCGCATCGGCAGCCGTCTTACCAGCCTCTTTAAATTTCCCACTCAAAGCAAGCTCAATAGATTTTCCTAAAGCCGGAATCAACTCCAATATACCTTCAAATCTATTAACAATATTCTCCTTTAACGCATTACTAAAATCCTCTAAGGCTTTTTTTGGATTCCGAAAAGCCTTAATAATAATCTCTCCTAAATCAGCAAGTAAATCAATAAAATTATCAACAATCGAACCAGCAACCGTCATAATCTTATTCCACTTATTCTGTCCTTCCTCACTACTCGTAAAAGCAGCAGTCACCGCACCAATAGCGATTATCAAAAGACCTATACCAGTCGCAGCAATCGCCGCTCCCATACCTCTAAAACCTAAAGTAGCAGCATTTATAACTTTAGTCATCCCACTAAAAGCAGCGCTTATCTGTCCTATCGGTCCAGGAATCTTTGATAAATTATCATTAACAGAACCAAAGGATTTATCAGCAGTTTTCCCAGTATCAGCAATCTTTTCATTAAGATTTCCTATACTTTTCTCCGCATCAGATGTATCTAAAATTATTTTTTTTCTTATGTCAGCCATTATCTATTATATAATTATTTTATATCCATTTTAATTTACAAATCCAATTAATATTAGTACCAGCTTCACCAGTAACTCTTACTCTAACACTCGTACCACTAAAATCTATCGTAGATGTAGCAGTCGAAAAATCAGTCTTTTCAATTAAATCTATAGTACCAACCTGAAACAAAGTACCACCATCATTTCTTATAGCAGATGTAATCTTACCATAATATCCATTTGATCCGTCAGTCTGTATTCCAGTGATATATGCTTCAAAAAATTTCATATTATTTGAACCAACCCAACTATAAGTAGCAATATCAGTAATCGTAGCATCACTTGTCGAAACACTATAACCTTGAAATCTTAATCCTTCTATACCAACATAACCTAAACCAGATGATATATCAACATAGTTTTCACCAACAACTAAAGTTTCTGTTTCACTTATTCTTATACTATTACTAGCATCAGCACTTAATAAAATAAAACTATTATTCATTAATATACTACTAGATCCATCAGCAGATGTAATTTCATCACCAACACTCATAATTATATCACTACCACCAGTAGTATTACCAACAACTAAAACATCAGATAAAGATGGCGTTACACCACTCACCGTTCCACCAAAAGAAAACTCATTTATATTCGATCCAATCCTTATAAACGCCTTATTATTCAACTCATCAACACCTATCTCACTTAAAGCAAGATCACTTTTAGTCCAACTACCACTCGCTCCAAAAGGAAGTGTAAAATCCTCCTGACTAGGAATCGAAAAAGTCGAACCATCAGTCACCGTATGATGACTTATTCTACTAAACTGACTTATTATACTCATATTTTTAAATATATTTTTTATTCATATGTTTTTATATCACAAAGTCATAACCACCAGATAAAAGATTCTCTATCGTATGACTACCTAAAGGTCTAACCTCATCTCGACCACCAGATATAAAATTTTCAACTTTATTTTCAGGAAAAGCACTTAAAACCTCATCTCGACCAGCACCAACAAAATTACTTACTTTTATCATAGGCTGTCCTATCATCACTCTATCACTTTCTCTCAAAGTATTATTAACACCACCTATAACAACAGAATTTTTAATATTCAAATCTATCTTATTACCAGCACCACCTATAACAACAGAATTAGTCGCAGACTTTCCAATAAAATTATTCTCACCACCCAATATAACAGCATTATTACTACTCACTATATAATGATTATTACCACCAACAACAGCCGATAAAAAAGAATTAGCACCAATTCTATTATCATCTCCATATATGAATCCATTTGTAAAATATCCCATTTCATTTGAATCCCCAAAAATAAAAACTCCTCCTATTTCTCTACTAGTATTTCCCTTTCCAACCAATATACCCTTATCAGTATATGGTCTATTCGGTCTTGATATAATTACACCATCCATCGGCTTTATAAAAGTATCAACAACATCTCCTTTAATAACCTTTAAATCTATCTCTTTTATTTTCAATAATTCAACTTTATAAGATCCACTTCTAACAGGATTATACTCTATCTTATTCAATCTAAAATAACCACCAGTCGAGGATGACAACCTATCAACAAATATAATATCATTAAAACTTAAACTATTCAAATCTAACGCATCTAAATAAAAATTAGCCGTAATCAATCTACTATCTTTATCAACAATTTCCTCGATCATTTTTCGATGATAAACATTATATAAATTATTATTCGTAATTTGATTACCAGGATAATATAAAACTTTTGTAATCCCAAAATTAATATCACTAGAAGCCTGAGTAGGATGATTAAAATGGCCCGCATAAGGATATGTATTCAAAGTATTACCATCTAACTTCCAAAATCCATTATCAGGCACCGATATACTCTGCGTTCCTCTCTGTAAAATTCTTATACCACCAATTATATTATTTGTAGTATCACCATTATCTTTATCTAAATATCTAGGAATTAACATCCTAAGATCAAATGAAGCGTAACTACAAACCGAAGGGCTGAATATAATTTCAGTTTTTTCCTCACCTTTAATAAAATCATTATCAATTTCTTTAATATATTGACCCCATATCTCATTATGACTATTAAAATAAACATCATTATAATAATCCTTTGAATCCTTTTTATATGTATATAGAATATCCTTACTTCTCAACTCACCCAATATCTGTTGTCTTACTTCTTTCGATATATCTAACTTTCTACTCCAATCTTTAACAACACCTTTCGCATAATAATCATCTCTCGTCTCAATTATCAAATTCTTAGGATTATTCTTATCAATATCAACATATAAATTAAACATCTTTAATATAGATGAAACAAAGTCACTCTTTTTAATCTTAGGAGTCAAAACCCTCGACATATCTATATCTTGTCCTGAAAATAAAACAGATTCTATATCAGTCGTAATATAAGATCCTTCCATAACTTCAAAAACATTCTCACCATTTAATATATTTTCGACTCTAACATAATTATTCATAAAACTTTCAACAAAAAAAGTATCAATTTCAACCCAAACTTTTTCACCAGGATATAAAGGCGCTAGTCCAGTAGCAGATCCATCCAAAACTATCGACTGAATCTGTTTTTTATATCTCACATAATCAACCGTTTCATCAATAATATCATCATTAGTAAAAAATGGGACTATATTATAAGTATTACCATTACCAAAAGGAACAGAACCAGCCTCATTTGTCAAAAAAACATAACTACCCTGTATCACAGGCTCTCCTATATTAACCACCTCAGCATTAGCAATAGGAATTTCAAAACCATTAGGAGCAGGATTTCCAGTAATAGGATTAAACTCTCTTAGTATTCTAAAAATAATATCACCACCTAATTTTCTACCAACCTGCGGAAAAGGATATACTGATGGAATATCCTCCTCACTTTTTCCTTGAAATAGTTTATTTATTTTAATATCTAAATTAACACCAAACTTTATATAAAAAGTCTGGGATGGCTGCGTATATTCAAAATTAGTAACATCCCAATAACCAGATGGATCACCAAAAGGAGATAAATCATTTGAAAATCTCATAGTAGGATCATAATCAGGAGTACCAGTATCACTCATTAAAAACGCATAATCAAATGGCTGAGAAGCAACATTTGATAATGGGTTACATACATAAGAACCAGTCAAACCAATATAAATTCTATTATTGAAAATCCACTCAGGCGTCGGTCCTGTTTCAGGAGCACCATATGGAATTATCAAATTTTCAAAAATCTCACTATCAAAAAAATCTGATTCATATGTAAATCCAGATTCATTAAATAATTTTTCCATAATATACTTAACATATATACCCGGTCTCATCTTTTCAATTTCTAAACCATCATTATTAACTAGCTGTAAATTATCTAAATTATTATTATAATCAATCAAAGGATAATAATATCCATAAGTCCAATATTTATCCCAACTATCAGATATATTAACATAATTATATGTATGATTCAATTCACTAAAATCCAAATCACTTATATATCCACCACTTAAAGTTTCAAAAAAAGTATCATTATCTCCTAAAATTACACACTCATAATTAAAGTGTATATTATCACCACTCTTAATATTTCTTAATTGAAAAAATCCTTCGAAAACTTGTATAGTATCATTTAAAACATAACACCTAACTTTTTTATTAGCATTAAAATCAGATAAATTATGAACATCAAAAATAAAATTAAATAATTGACTATTATTAACCGTATGAGGAATATTCAAAGTCTTAGTAAAAGATGAATTCCTTTTCGATATATCTTTAACATCAGCAATATTATATGTAATAGGAAAACTTATATTTTCTCCTAAATCAACCTTTCTCCAATCTCCATCAAAGTAAATAAATAATTCTGTCTTATTCATAATCTATATTATATTTTATATTATATCACTATTACTCTTTCCCACTTTTTAAACATTTGATATAATATCAAAAGCCTTTCTATACTTCAAAGTATATTGTACCAATTGATCATTCAAAGTACTTTTTAACTCCCAACTATTATCAGTAATTATAACAGGTAATAAATCCGTACCATCAATCATATATACTTCAGGGCTTTCAACCAATTCCCTTATAAATAAAGCTTCATCATCACTTAAATAATCAGTATTAATTTCCCACTCCTCACTTATCTTTTGTCCTACAACTTCCATACCTCTATCACCTATATTATAATTATATTGTAAAACTCTTTGTATCATATCTCTCTTAATCTCACTCCTATACTTACTCACTAAATTAAAAGTCCAATAATCTATACCTCCTAACTTATTCAAAAAAGCAAGCCTCACCAAGTCATATTCTCTATATTGCTTTTCAATTTTAAATTCTCTTTTATCACTTATTCTAAACCTACCTTCATTAACAAAACAAGCACCAATTCCAGCAGCCTGTATTTGAGTACCATTAAAACTCTGTATCAGAATCCAAAAATCAGTCGAAGCAGCCGTAAATGTTAAACTATACACACCATCTATAGGATCAGTAGCAACTAAGTATTGATTAATAGAATCACCAATAGATATATTAGCACCTACATAAGGCGATCCAAAGGAAAATAATGTAATAACAACCGTATATACTTCACCAATAGTCAAAACTCCAGTCTGTTCCAATATACCAGTATTTAAAGTAGATAATAGAGTTCCACCATATATAAACCCACTTCCCAAAAAAGTCATAGTAACACCAGTCGAAAAAGTCGCACTCCAACTTCCTCCACCAGGAGTCGTAAATAAAGGATTATCAACAACATTAGGTCCAACACCTTCCAAATAACACTCATAAGTATCAGTATCATCATCTATAATAGAATATGTCGCAAGATTACTCGTACCACAACCAACATCAAATCTTATCGTACCTTCCGCCTCATTAGGATCAAATAAAATCAATTCCGTATTCTGTAAAACACCACCATCAAAAGTATTAACTCTTAAACCCCAATTAGCAATCTCACTAGGTCCAGGAAAAGAACCAGTATTTTCAAACTCCTCGACGGATGATGTCGAAGCAATAAAACTTAAAGTCTCCCACTCACTATACTCACCATCTTTAAAGTATATCGGTTTTTCACCTTCATAACTAGTCAAAAATTTCTCATAAGAAGCCGTAGCATTATCAACAACAAATTCACTTTCAAAGTCTCTATTAATTTCCTCATATTGTCTCACCCCATTAAAAACACAATTAACACCACTCGTCTCAACATTTTTTCTAACTAAATTAATTATAGAACCAGGCTCTATCACCGTAGATGATCCAAAAGGTTTATCTAAAACAACCGTCATAACACCAGTAGGGCTTCCACCAACAGATCCTCCACTTTGAGTCGCAGTAACCGAAGCCGTACCATTATAATATTCATTAACAGATATATCATCTTTATCAACCGTAATAATATCACCAACTCGTATATCAACAGAAGTTTCAAAAACCAATCCTAAAGATCCACCAATAAAATTAGTATCTCCAAAAGTCAAACCAGGATTATACTGCTCCCCAAATCTTATATTATAAAAAGATAAACTCTGAGTCGCTTTAACAAAATCCTCAATAAAAGGAGTAATATTATAAGTCACCAAATCCTTCATTACATAATGAACCGAAAAAACACAATTACCCCCAGTCCTAGGATAAGTAGTCACCGTAGTCTGATAATCATTAACATTATCCCACTCCTCACCAGTATATACTTCAAAAATATACTTATAATTATCTAAACTAGAATTCGTAGCACTTACTTCCCAAGCAATCGTATTTTGATAAGAAGGCTCATAAAATTCCGGTCCATTTATTATATCAATTAACGCCATTTCTTTTTTATTCTTTTTTTATCTGAGTCCTAAGGCTCTACTTATTTTTTCCTCCAACTCCTTTTCAATTATACTTTCTAAATATCTTTCAGCCTCCTCCTCGATTACTTTCACAAAAAATTCACGCGGCTCAATATATCTCGTACCTTCATCAACATACTTTCCATAGTCTATCATTTCAAATTCAATAGTATATTCACCACCTCTTTCATTAACTCTAAAATCTATACTATCTCTTAAAGCTCCTGTCCTTACAGCCCCAACACTATTTATCTTATCAACTATCTTATCAACCGTATCTCTACCAAATTTATCTAAAATATCACCTAAATCAATTCTTTCTCTCGCCATCTATTTCACATCTTTTTATCGGAATCTATTCTATTTATTTTTCAGTATAACCTTCTCGTATATCACCATAAAATCTTTCAACAAGATACTCGTTGCCATTAAAATCATAATATACTATGTTCTGTCTTAATTCAATAGAACCATCAACAACAATTTCAACATCTATAATTTCATATTCTCCTAACATAATTTATATTTTTATTTTTGCGTTTATTCTATGTCTTACAACTTTTGGGTCTGTTATCCAAGTCGGAGTATCCAATTTAATATATAATTGATCTTCATCATTAACAATTAAAGGAGTAGATAAAACATAATTTATATAACTATCATCATCGTATAGTTGATTATTTGTAATTACCGAGCAAGAACCAGTA
>Ga0114918_10001108_pt1 | contig 23898 bp, 19 predicted proteins | sample LantaG_FD_87015 | JGI IMG/M metagenome (GOLD analysis project Ga0114918, IMG submission 87015) | Deep subsurface microbial communities from Baltic Sea to uncover new lineages of life (NeLLi) - Landsort_02402 metaG | ecosystem: Environmental > Aquatic > Marine > Oceanic > Sediment | place...
CCGCCCATGCCGCCCATGCCGCCGCCCATGCCGCCCATGCCGCCCATGCCGCCCATGCCGCCGCCCATACCACCCATTCCACCGCCTGGGCCGCCCGGGGGCATCGGCTCTTCCTCGGTGGGTAGTTCGCTGATGCAGCAGTCGCACGTCAGCAGCAGCGTAGCCACGGACGAGGCGTTTTGAAGAGCCGTACGGGTGACCTTCGTCGGGTCGATCACGCCGGAGGCCAGCAGGTCCTCGAACTCCATCTTGTCGGCGTTGAAGCCAAAGCCATCTTTGCCATCAGAGACCTTTTTGAGCACCAGCGAAGGCTGTTCACCGGCGTTGATGACGATCTGGCGGAGGGGCTCGGTTATCGCACGCGCCACGATTGCGGCGCCGGTGGCCTCATCGCCCTTGAGCTTCAGGGCCTCCACAGCGCCCAGGCTGCGGACGAGTGCAACGCCGCCGCCGGGCAGGATGCCTTCCTCGATGGCTGCCCGTGTGGCGTGCAGGGCATCCTCGACGCGGGCCTTCTTTTCCTTCATCTCAGTTTCGGTCGCCGCGCCGACGTTGATCTGGGCGACGCCGCCGGCCAGCTTGGCCAGGCGCTCCTGGAGCTTCTCCCGATCGTAGTCGCTCGTGGTGGTCTCGATCTCGGAGCGGATCTGCCCGATGCGCGCCTGAATAGCGGATGTCTCGCCGGCGCCCTCGATGATCGTTGTGTTGTCGTTGTCGACGGTAACCTTCTTGGCCGTGCCGAGGTCACTCAGCTCGATCGACTCCAGGTCGATCCCCAGATCCTTGCTGAATACCTTAGCCGCCACCAGGATGCCAATGTCCGCCAGCATGGCCTTGCGGCGGTCGCCGTAGCCCGGCGCCTTGACGGCTACAACGTTCAGGATGCCTCGCAGCTTGTTGACCACGAGAGTCGCCAGGGCCTCGCCCTCGACGTCCTCGGCGATGATCAGCAGGGGGCGTTTGGCCTGGGAGGCCTTTTCCAGCAGCGGCACGAGCTTGTTGACGGCCGAGATTTTGTCCTCCATGATCAGCACGAGGGGCTTTTCCAGCACGGCCTCCATCGCGTCCGGGTCGGTCACGAAGTGCGGCGAGAGGTACCCGCGGTCGAACTGCATGCCTTCGACGACGTCGACGGTGGTTTCGAGGCCCTTGCCTTCCTCGACTGTGATCACGCCGTCACGGCCGACCTTGGACATGGCTTCGGCGAGCATCTTGCCGACCGCCGGGTCGTTGTTGGCGCTGATCGAGGCGATGTTGCGGATGTCCGAGTCGTCGGCGACGGGCTTGGACAGCTTGGCGAGGTTGTCGGTGACGGCTGTGACGGCCTTGCGGATGCCGCGGGCAAGCGCCATCGCGTCGGCGCCGGCGGCCAGGTTGCGGAAGCCCTCCTTGAAGATCGCCTCGGCGAGGATCGTGGCCGTGGTCGTTCCGTCTCCGGCGGCGTCGGAGGTTTTCGAGGCCGCCTCCTTGGCCAGTTGGGCGCCCATGTTCTCGTTTTTATCGGTGAGTTCAATTTCCTCGGCGACGGTCACGCCGTCCTTGGTGATCGTCGGAGCGCCCCATCCCTTGTCGAGGATGGCGTTTCGCCCCCGCGGGCCTAGTGTGCTCTTGACGGCCCGGGCGAGCTTGCCGACGCCGGCCAGCAGGGCCTCGCGAGCGGCAGATTCAAGAATGAGGTTCTTTGCGGCCATCGAATCTTTCTCCTTTGGATAGTTCCAATGACTATTAGTCGTTATTGTTAAGTGAGTTACGTTATGGGGCCTGGTTGGCCTGCCTGGGTCGCGCTGCACAAGCGGCGCAGCCACAACCACACTACCTAGAGCAACCCCCGTGCCTGAAAGTATAACATTCGTGTCTACAAGATGTTAGCTTTGTCGTGCCCCCGCCGCTTGCCCCGTCAATCTGCCACAAATGCGCCGCTGGCAGCCCGGCAAGCCGGTTTTGACAGCACGCCGCCCCTACCTGCTGCCCTCGGCGTCGGTGTTCTCCCCGAGCACGCCCCACGTAGTCAGGTTCGTCCTGATTACGGAGATATGGTACAGGCGCTGCTCTCGCGGTTCGTCGGCTCTGTATGGAAAACGAACGCTGCGTAGAGTATTGTTAAGGGCAGTGATCGCCCATGTGCGAACGTTCAGATCCTTATCATCGAGGGCCTTGAGCAACTGCGGTATCGTCTCTCGGCGCTTGAGGCGGCTCAGACCTTGTGCCGCCGCTGCACGAATGGCGGGCGCGGGGTCGTCAGCCAGGACGTCCGTCAGCAGCGCAGGGTCGGTGTCGTCGAGCTTGCCGAGGGCGAGCAGGGCTTCACGGCGGGCATCATCGTCGGATGAAGCGAGCATTTCTTGCAGCCGCCGGTTTTCGTCGGACACGGCGCCGGCTGCTGGCGCGGGGCGTTCGTCAGGGGCGCTGGCGGCAACGGGCGGCTGGCTGGGTGCAGGCGAGTCGTCCTGAATTGACGCGGGGCCCGTTCCGTTGTCGGACGGTTGGGCAGGCTCGTCGGGTTGGGGTAATCGCGTGTCGGACGAACCCGGCTGGACATTGGCCTTCCACCAGAAACCGAACGCCACGAACGCCCCCGCCGCAAGCACACAGACGACTATAGTTGCAACTCTCATTAACAGGCCCCTCAATACTGAAAAATATTCTCGGTGCCGGTGTCTATCTTCTCGAACTCGACCTTCAGTTCATCCTTGCTCATGCGGAATACGCTGCCGTCGACGTTCGCGCAGTTGGCGAAACCGAAGTGTCGCCCCAGGACCTCGCCGTTCTCTCGCTCATTGTCGAACGGATCGTCCCGATGGTAGTTCGACAGTCTCATGACATCGCTGGAGTACTCCGTTAGCCAAAGCTGGCTGTGCAGGTAGTTCCGCACCGGCACAAGATTGCTCATGCCGTAATGGCATTCATGCGTGTAAACCCTAACGCTGGGATGGACTGTCTCCTGGCCCACGCCAGTCAGCTCGACGAGGGCATCGTTCATCCAAGTATCTTCGTTCGGGTCGCCCTTGGTAATCCAGTGGTTGCTCCCGGAGTACCAGGTGGGGCTATGGCCAAGCGGCGTCAGGTCAATGGTGGATTCGTTCATTGTTATTAGAAAGGCTGCGCAAGTTGCGATAGTGACGAAGGCTTGATTGTTCTCGAGCGGGGCGCCGTTCAGATCTTCCACCCACTGCCACCCCTCGTAGCTCATGCCATATTGGATGCCCTGGTAAAGGGCGCCAACCTGCCAATCGTCGACGGGTATTCCGTTCAGGAGGTCAGAAAGATTGGAATAGTGGACGTCCGGGTTCTCGGAATTCCCATGGCCGTCTTGGCGCACCCATAGGTTCTTCAGGCCGTAATCAGGGCCACGTTTGGTTTCCTCGCTGGGACAAAGAAGCAGCTTGTAGCATCTGTGGTCAACCACAAAATCCATCCAGCGATTGGCGGTGGGAAGCGTGTGCACCGCACCGCCCGGCAGGCCCAACGCTTGGTCATCTTCTGTGTGAAGAAGCGTCGCCAACGAGTGGAGGTTCGACTTGCACTTGGCTGATCGCGATATCTCCATCGCGCGGCTGAACAGGGGCATGACCAACGCCAAGAGCATCCCCAGCACCGCTATGACCAGCAGCATCTCAGCCAGCGAGAACGCCGGGGCGACGTATTGTCTGGAAATCGGTCTGGTATGCTTCATCATAGGACGTACCCCTTCGCGCCCAGCCGCGCGGCACGGGACGGCCGTTTCGGCACAACTTGCGCCTTCGCACACGTCGAGCGTGGCGCACTGCTTTCCTGTCGAACTCGGGTCAGTGTCACTGGCCTACAAATATTATCGCCAATTCGGGCCGTGATTTCAAGGGACAACTTGGCGTCGAAATGCACCCCGGCGTCAAGCCGTGTAGGCCCCAGACCCGACAGGCCTGAAGAGCCTGGCCAGGAGGAGGGCCAAGCTTGCCGCCGCGGGCGAGCCGGTGAAGGGAGAGACACCGGCCCTGTCGCTATGTCATCGTAGGCGGGCAGCATATGGAATCCCCCAAAGTCAGTTGGTTTTTTATCCGCCTGGGGGGACGGTTTTTCCTTGGCGGCAGCGAAATATTCATGTAATCAGCACTTGGCGATTCCGCCGAGCGGCGGAAGCTGAGGCCCCATCGGCCAAATGGCGACCGGAGTGCAGCCGGAAGGAACAGCAACCATGAACACCCTTGAGCAACTCATCGCGGACCGGGTCTTTCCGATCACGTGCTTCAACTACGGCGGGCTGGCTGGATCTGATGCCGACTCAAAGGATATACCGGATTGGGTGGAACTGGGCTTCAACGTGCCGCAGTCGGGCCATTTCGGCGGAGGGCCCGGCAGCGTCGCCGCCGTCCGCAAATTGCTGGACGCCTGCGGCGAGGCGGGGCTCAAGGTCATCCTCTCCGACGGGCGAGCACGCTTCAACGTACTGCACGAGCAGGGGGAGGCCAAATTCACCAAGGGCCTTGCCCAGGCCGTCAAGGACTTCGCCGACCACCCGGCCCTTTTCGGCTTCGATGTGGGCGACGAACCCGCCCAGGACCGCATACCAAGCGCGATCCGCGCCAGCGCGATTCACAAGGAGCTTGGGCCCGACCTGTCGCCGTTCCTGAACATCGGGCCCTACTCGCCCGGCGGGACGGAGTGGATGGGGCTGCGGAGCTTCGGTAAGTTCCTGGACGACTACTGCGAACAGGGCAGGCCGGACTTCCTGTGCTTCGACGTGTACTGGCAGATGCTGGGGACCGAGCAAGGCATCGACGACTACTACCGCTGCCTCAAGATGTACTCGGACTCCGCCCGCCGCAACAATAAGCCGCTGTGGATCACGCTGCTGTGCTGCGGGCACTGGGAGTACCGCTGCCCGACGGTGGACGACTACCGCTGGCAGATCAACACCGCTGTCGCGCACGGGTGCAGAGGCCTGGCGTGGTACGTGCCGGGGATAGGCCATTACCAGAACTACCGCGAGGCGCCAATCGTCAACGGCGTGCGGACGGATTCATTCAACTGGCTGTCGCGAGCGTGCAAGTTCTTCCAGGAAATGCACGGCCCGCTGATGGTGACGCTGGAACTACAGAAGGTATGGCACGTCGGCAAGGCCTACGGCGGCTGGCCTGGCACGATAGACAGCGAACTGGTCAAGGCCGGTGAGAGCCGGGACAACAAGTTTCCCGTGATTATCTCGGAGTTCAAGAGCCCCGACGGCAAGGACTACGTGGCTGTGGTCAACAACTCCCAGACCGTCAGCGGGCAGGCCATCATCACGTGGCACGGCAAGCCCACACTGCACGTCCACATGGGCGGTTCGGATGGGCCTGCCAAGATATACGTCGACGACGCCAACCCAAACAGCCCTGTGACCAAGACAGGCCCCTGGCTCGCGCCGGGACAGATGGAAGTGTACCGCGTGGAACTCGACAAACCGTCCATGGCGGAAGTAATCGCCGCAAAGACCGCCAAGGAAATGGCCCCCAAGCGAGCCAAGAAGTCGAGGACCCGCCGGAGCTCGCAGAGCGAAGGAGGGAAAGCCAAAAAGAAAACGGCGCGCAAGAAATCCTAACGTGCACGAACGGCCACGATTTTTGATCCTGGAGTCTAGATTTTGGATTTGAGCTCGGCGTTCGGCGCGCGTTCAATCGCAAATCAAAAATCCAAAATCGATCTGCGAATAACTCCACAGACCGGGCTAGTCCCCATGAACACCTACGAAAAGATGATCGCCGACCGGATATTCCCGATCATGCATTTTAATTACTGTGCGATGGGCTCGCCAGGCGGGCGGGCTGAATCGGTCAAGGACTGGGTGGACGCCGGCATCACGCTGGGCCAAACGCCGAACTTCCGCATCGACCGGCACGACAAGGCCGACATGATCGCCATCCTCGACGCCTGCGGCGCCCGTGGCATACAGACCGTCGTCGTCGACACGCGGACGAACTACGTCGCCTGCCACAACAAGGGCGAGAAGGCGTTCCGCGCTGGGCTCGCCGACGCGATTGCCGACTGGGGCGGCCACCCCGCCACGTTCGGCCTGGAGGCCGGCGACGAGCCGCACGGCGAGATGATCCCCTCCGCCCACCGCACGGGCGTCATCCACAAGGAGATGGCCCCGCACCTTACGCACTTTATGAGCTTCGGCGGCTACTCGCCCCACGGGGCCCAGTGGATGGGCCTGCGGAGCTACGGGAAGTACCTCGACGATTTCTGCGAAGCTGCCTCCCCGCGCTTCCTGCACATGAACAACGGCGGCGGAATGCTCAACGAGCCCGACGCGTTCAACACGTACTTCCGCGCGACGAAGATGATCGCCGACGGCGCGCAGCGCAACAACACGCGATTCTGGGTGACGCTGCTGTGCGCGGGGCACTTCACCTGCCGCTGCCCGAACGAGGACGAACTCCGCTGGCAGGTCAACACCGCCGTCGCCAGCGGGGCGCAGGGCATCGCGTGGTTTTTCCTGTACATGCGCAAGCCGCACGCAAACTACCGCGAGGCGCCCATCGACGAGCACTGGGAGCGGACCGAGCACTACGAGCGCCTCAGCCGGGTCAACCGCACGTTCCTCAAGATGCACGGCCCGATCATGACGCAACTGAAGTTCCAGCGCTGCTTTCACGTCGGACAGGCGTTCGGCGGCTATCCGGACACGATCGACAGCGAACTGGTCAAGGGCGTTCGCGTGCGGGAAGGAGACTTCCCCGTGATAGTTTCGGAATTCAAGGACCCGGCTGGGCGGGATTACGTCGCCATCGTCAACAACTCCCACGCCGGCATGGGCCAGGCCGTCATCACGTGGCACGGCCAGCCGGAGGTATACCAGGTCGGCTGGGAAGACACCGAACACCTTACGCGCACATACCTCGACGACGATAACCCGGAGAACAAAGCCAACATGACGGCCCCGTGGCTCGCCCCCGGACAGATGGAAGTCTACCGCCTCCACGAGGAGCGATGAGGGCTGGCATACATCCTTAGGCTGTCGTCTTGCGGGTCAGCCTGCGCCGCTGCGGGCCGCAGGCCCGCCAATCGACAATCGGCAATCGAAAATCGACAATTGGCAGCGAAGCCGCCAGGCGCTGCGAGTGTCCTTACACCAACGATTACGGAGAGATGATGCCACAACGCGTGCACAATCCGATCCTCAACGACATGCCGGATTTCGCCATACGCGACCCGGCCGTGGCGTACTCGGGTGGCGTGTTCTACGTGTACTACACCTACGTGGACTTCCGCCGGGCGGGACATCTCTACATCAGCACGCACATGCGGACGACGGCAGACTTCGTCAACTGGTCGGCCACGCGGGAGGTCTTTGGCGGGCCTAACCACTACTCCTCGCCGGGCAACGTTTTCCGCCATCCCGTCACGGGCCGATGGGCCATCTGCATGCAGAGCTACCCGTTCCCGCCGGGCAAGGACACGGGCGACGACCGCTGCCGGCTGTTCATCGCCGAGAGCGATGACCTTGTAAGCTGGTCCGAGCCGCGCGTGCTCGTCGAGGAAGGCGCAGCCCACAACTACAACGATTCGCCGCGGCAGATCGACCCGTACATCGTCCTAGATGGCGGCCGGGCGTGGTGCTACTACAAAACCGAGGGCGAACTCGGCGTGCTTGTCAGCGAAGACGGCCTGGCGACCTGGCGCGAGGCCCTGCCCGACCGCCCCGCCATCAGCAAGGGACACTTGCCCACGGGCGAGACCGTCGAGAATCCCTACGTGTTGCGACACGACGGCCGGTGGTGGATGTTCCTCTCCCCGTGCAGCGCCCCGCGGAAGATCGGCTACACGGTGTCCGACAGCCTGACCGACTGGCCGGCGGTGGAGTACCTGGGCTTCCCACTCCTGCCGTGGGCGCCGCATGGCCCGACGGCGCCGGCGATACTCGATCTGCATGAGATCGTGACGCCCGTAGCAGGCGGCCCCGGCGCGGCGGATTGGGAAACGCGCCGCGCGTCCGACGAAGACCTGCCGCGTTGGCTGATGCTGTTCCACGGCGATTGCGAGCCGCGCAACACGGGCCACGAGGCCGCCCTGGGCCTGGCCGGCAGTGACGACCTGGTAAACTGGACTATCCCCTAGCTGAAGCGCCACGGCCGAGCATCTATCTTGGGAAGCTCGAGCGAACCAGGATGCTTGGCCGCGCGTGGCGCACAATCGCTGGACGCGACAAGTAGGGCGAGTCTTTCCCGTTGGCCGTCGGCAGGCTACCATGGCGGGCATGGATACTCGAGTAATTGTCGCTGAAGGGGATGCGTTCGCCCGCGGCCGAGCGGTGGGCGAGAATTGCGCCGAGAACATCCGTGTGCTCCTGAAGCAGCAGGACTACATGAACATACTGGACGGCTCGGGCAGCCTGCGGGATTGGCTGCCGCGTGCGAAGGCGGTCGTGCCGCTAATCGAAAAGCACGCGCCGGTCGCGCTGGCGGAGATGCAGGGCACGGCCGCCGGGGCCGACCTGCCCTTCGACGACATCCTGTTGCTGACGTGCGCGTACGACAAGAACTTCCTTTATTGGGCCGAGCTTGAGAAGGCAGACAAGGCCAGGCAGGCCAAGAAGGAAGCGCAGCAAGGCGGGTGCACGTCGATGGCGGCCTTTACGCCCGACGGGCTGATCTGCGCGGAGAACAACGACGAGCGCCCGTGGGAATGGGACCAGGCCAAACAGGACATCGTGCTGCACTGCATCGCGCCCGATGGGCTGGAGACGCTCATTTTCACGCATCCGGGCATACCGGCCTGCATGGGCATGAACTCAGCCGGGCTGGTGTTGATGTGGATGTACATCGACAACGGTGACCGCGCCGACGGCCTGCCGAGCTGCACCATGACGCGCGAGGTGCTGACCAGGCGCAGCCTCGCCGAGGCGGTCGAGTATCTGCGGTCGGTCCCGCACACCATGCCGAACTCGTTCCTGCTGGCCCACGAGTCGGACGGTATATGCAGCGTCGAGGCAGCGCCCGCCGCTTTCGGCGCCAGCTATTCCAAGACGTTCTTCACCCACGCAAACGTCATCTACGAGCCGCAGCTTTTTCGCACGGACGACACCGGCCAGCCCAAGCGTCCGCCCCTCGGCCAGCGGGACCGCCGCATGGCTGAGCTGGTCAAGAGCCGCTACCCCAACATCACCATCGACGACGCCAAGAGCTTCATCACCGACAGCGAAGACATGGACCACGAAAAGGGCATCAACAACGAGTGGACGCTGGCGAGCATGGTCTTCCACCCATCCAAGGGTCAACTGCACATCGCCATCGGCATGGGCCTGGAGCGTAACTTCGAGACGGTGAGTTTCAGAAACAACAACCAATGGCCACAGAGACACAGAGGCGCAGAGAGTATCTAGGCAAGGCCCTTGGCATGGCTGGGCCCTCAGTTGAAGGGGGCCAGCGGGTCACCTCCAGGGCAAACAGCTTCAACGATGTCCCTGCTGTAGCAGATCCGGGCTTTCCTCCAACTGGTGAGTAATAACCTACACACCCTCGACGAGGGGCGTTCCGAGTGTTGCCGAGGTTTTCCCAGTCGTAGAGACGCAATGCGAAGATACAGACCCATTTTCTCGTGTTGTCATCCCGCACCCAAGTGCATTCGTAGACGCACTTGCCATTCCAGCAGGCAAGACGGTCAGTAGTCTAGGCAAGGCGGTTCTTCTTGATCTCTTCTGAAAAGAACTGCTGCTGGGGCAGAATGTCGGCATAAACAATCGCGCCATCTTCATGTCTGGCTTCCGGCATCGGCAGATGCACGTTCCACTTACTGCCGGCCTCCAGGACACACCTGTAGAGGGCGGCATGGAAGCCTTTCACATACCGCAAGATGAGAGAACGGAAATCTGTTTCCTTAATAAGAAACAGGGCCTCTTCTCCCGTGTCAACATGCTCCTCCCTAACGACGTTAAGCTTCATCCTGTCACGTTCTGGATACTTCTTGTGAAGTACTCCCACAAGCTGCCCAAGCACTTCATCACCTATGGACTCACGCTGATTGCACGCTTCGTGAACTCGAAGGATCAGTGGATCCGCCCTATCCGAAGCGGCGAAAATGCTCTTCGGTGGCACATGATCTCGGGAGGTACTATCGTCGTCCTGGAATGGTTTTCCACACAGGTAACAGAATGGCAGTTTCTGACATGCTCTGAGATCGGCTTGGCTTTCGATAGTGATCATCAGGTCATCATCCCGGTGAAGTCTACACGAAACGCGGCGGATTGGGAAATCCGCCGCGCTGGGGTCCACCAAGCCCCAGGACTTCGCTGTTCTCTGCGTCTCTGTGCCTCCGCGGCTCAGTTGTTTATCGATCGACGCGCTCGGCCGCATAGTCGAAGTACGTTTTGATGCCTTCGGGCGTGACGTTCCAGGGGATGTGGTTGCCGATGCACATCATGTAGCCGCCGGTCATCCTGGACGTTTCGATCATCGAATCGACCATGGCGCGGATTTCGTCGGGTTTGTTGCGGGTGAGGATGCGGTTGTCGCCCTCGCCGGTCAGGAACAGGTCCTCCCCGGCATGTCGGCGGGCGATGGCTTTGTAATCGGTCATCGGCTCGGAGATGATGCCCCGGGCCCCGCAAGTGAGCACGTCGTCGGCGTAGGCGTCCATGCAGCCGTCGGCCATGAAGAGCACTTCCTTGCCCGTCGCGCGGCACAGGCCCCAGAACTCTTCGTATCGCGGGAAGATGTACTTGTGCATCCACTGGGGCGAGCAGACCGGCCCGCGGCTGGTTACGATGTCGTCGTGGCAGATCACGAAGTTTACCGGCAAACGGGCGATGGAGCGAAACACGCGGCGGTTGATCTCGGCGAACTCGTCCATGATCCGCTCGAATCGCGGGTCGAGGCAGCACTCCAGGAACAGCTCCCAGCCGAACGTCAGCATCGGCCACATGAACATGGTGTTGTAGAACCCGCTGCTCGCGGCCGAGCCGTCCGGCGGCGTGTCGCCCCAGTCGGCCGAAAAACCGGCGCGAAACTCCCGGTAGAGTTTCTCCTCGTCGCGGAAGTCCATGCTGTTGACGACGGGCCAGTCGCGGAAGTCGCCCTGGGCGAGCGGGCTGAAGGCGAAGACATCGTCGGCGGTCTTGAAGAACTTCTCGCCGTGCTCGAACGTGGCGGTCGTGCCCGCCCCCCAGCGGACGGTGTGCTGTTCACCGTCCGAGCTTGCCTGGCCGGCGTCGTGGCCGAGCGTCGGGCGCTTGACCGGCTCGTCCGTGTCGGGGACGCCAAGCTGAAGCTGCGGATACAGCTCGCCCAGTCGCAGCCGACACTGGCGGGGATGGTCGTAGTAGTCGATGCCGGTCAGGTACGTCTCCCCGTCCGGGCACGACCAATGCTCCCAGTGCGGTATCGGGCTGGGCCACAGGCCCATGTACGCCAGGAACTGTGGCTCGCATTTGCTGCGATCGGCGGGGATGTTCACCACGTCAAACTCCGAAGAGGATTGCCGATTGCCAATCTCCAATTGCCAATTTTCAATTGTCGATTGACAATTTCACCACAGAGAGCACCGAGAACACAGAGTCTAAACAGATTGACGATCTCAGGGACCGTTCTTTGTACTCCAGACTTGCTCGCGAATAGCAACACACAGATTGTCTATCAACGCATTAATCTGGTTCAGCCGTTCTTCGTTGTCAGAAGAGATTTGCAATATTCTTTCAGTGCGCTTGACCGTTGTCGAATCCTTCGCCTCAAGCTGTCTTGACAAGTCGTCGTCTCGGGCAACATCTTGAGCCAGATATAGGATTTTTTTGGCTACGCCATACACCTGTGGGGCGTAGAAAGGTCTATTATCATATATGGTATCCATAAAGGCTTTCGAGGCCTTCTGCAATTCTGCCTGTATTTCCACAGGGCCTTCAAAGGCCCCCACTTGTATAGATCTGAATTTGCTTGCAACGCGTGCAAAGACCAGTGACGCTTTCCAGAGATTCTTGTATGTCTCGAATTCCTTTTCAAATTGCAGGCGGTGAACAAACAACTCTTTGTTGTGGCAGGTGCGCAAATCCTCAAGAAAGCTCTCGACCTGTGTTTTGTACTTAGCCCGGTCTTTTTCGAGAATCCGGCTAGCCCAGATTTTCCCTAGCCAAGAGGCGAGGCCCGTCATAACCCCCGTACCCGTTAGAACACCCAGTACCCAATTCTGCCAGTTCATCGGACTTCCTTTTCCAATGCTCTTTGATAGACAGCGATGCCCATGCTCTGAATGGCTCGCCCAAGCTGTTTGCTATGCTTCTTCTTTGTACTGCCCTTCTTCCGTCACCTCCACGCGCAGGCGTGTGATTTTTCGCTCATCGGCGGCAAGCACGGTAAACCGCGCGCCGTAGGCGCCCAGGCTTTCGCCGACGTGGGGGATGTGCCCCAGCTCGCTGAGGACCAGCCCGGCGGCTGTGTCGTAGTCCTCGTCCTCCGGCACTTCGAGCTTGAGCGCGTCGTTGAGGTCGTCGATGTACGTCCGGCCGTCCATTTCAGCGGCGGTCTCGCTCAGCATGAGGATCTGCTCGGGCTCGGCCTTGTCGTACTCGTCGGTGATCTCGCCGACGATCTCCTCGATGATGTCCTCGATGGTCACAAGCCCGGCCGTGCCGCCGTACTCATCCAACACGACGGCAATATGCAGCTTTCGGGCCTTGAACTCAGCCAGCAGGCCGTTGAGGGGCTTGGTCTCGGGGACGAAGAACGGCTTTCGCGTGATCGATTGAAGGGAATCCGGCTTGGGGCTGCGCATGTGCCGCAGCAGGTCCTTGGCGTAGAGGATGCCGATGATGCTGTCGAGGTCTTCCTGGTAAACGGGCACGCGCGTGTGGCCGGCTGCGGTGACTTCGTCGACGGCCTGGTCGAAGGTCGTATCGACAGGCAGGGCGAAGATGTCCGTCCGCGGCGTCATGATCTCGCCGGCCTGCGTATCGCCGAACTCCATGATCGATTCGATCATCTCCAGTTCGTCTTCGTCGATGGCATCGCCGGCCCGGCCTTCCGTTGCGGCGCTGATGACTTCCTGCTTTGCGGCTTCGTTGTTTTCGTCTTTCTTGTCGGTTACGCCCGCCAGGCGTTTTACGGGCACGTCGAGCACGCCCATCAGCTCGATGACGGGCCACAGCGCATACCGCAGGCCGACCAGCACGGGGAACGTTACAGCCAGCATTCTTTCGCCGGCGTAACCCGCCCATGCGCTGGGTACGCCCACGCCGAACACGCAGATCACCATCAGCGAGGCGACCGCCGCCAACACCGCCTGCGACCACGGCTCGTGGGCGTCGAAAAGCGCTGCGAAAGCCAGCACGAGAACGGCGTTCGCCGCCGAGCGAAGCAGCGACATCATCAGCCGAAGGGAGGTGAGGTTGCGGTCGAGCCACTCCAACCGGGCCTTGGCAGATTCGCTCGAGAAGACCTCCTCAAGCTGCACCCGACGGAACGCCCGCATCGAATAGCTCGTCAGAGCAAACAAGCACGACAAGGCCGTCGAGGCGACGACCCATATCAGCGGGGACACGTTATGTGAACTCCAGCTTTGTCTCGTCCCAGCCATCCGCCCATGCCGGCCCGCGGCCGACAGGCTGTGCGGGACGCTTCTCACAGCCGGCCGTTACGCCGGGCGAATACCCAACGTAATGATACCCCGCGGCGGCGGTGGAACAAGGCGAATTCCGCCGCACTAACCCCGCCGGCCAAGTAGCCGACGGTAACTGGCTCAAGTGCGGCCAGTGCGTCAGCGTCTGTCTCGCCGGCGCACCGGGCAACCAGGACGTCGTTACGCACTGAGGGAATCGGCGACGAGCTTGGCGACTCGCTTCGCTTCGCTGCCGGTGGGGTCCTTGGCGGCGTTGAACACCATCACCGCCAGCCCGCACAGCAGGCCGCTGGATACGAGGCCGTTGACCGAACGGACGAACTCATCGCTCGTCAGGCCGTTGGGCACGGGCAGAACGTGGGCGGCCATCTCGCTCTCGTCGAGAATGTCCAGGTCGATGTGCAGGTATACGTTTTCGACCCGCGATCGCAGGTCCCCGACGACCTGGCACATAGCCTCATCCGGCCCGACCTGACGGATGCGGTCGGCCGACCACACGCGCACGTGCGAGTTGTCGAGGGCGACCTTCTCTTGCGGGTCCAGGTCGCGCGTGCCGTAGAACGTGATGTTCTCCTCAGCCAGTTGCGGCTCGTCGCGGAAGAGCTTGACCAGGCCCTCAGGCCCGCGGCCCGTGAGGATGGCGTTTTCCATCCCGCCGATCAGGCCCGAGGGGGTCGTCTCCGGCGTGTTGAAGTCGCCGTGGGCGTCCATGAACACCTGGCCTATGGGCGCGCCGAGAGCCCGGCGAAAGCCCTCCAGAATGCCCAGCATCACACTGTCCTCGCCGCCGATTATCAGCGGCGTGTAGCCGTCGGCGACGACGCGAGCGACCTCGTCGGCGATGACGCGGCTGACGGCCTTGACCTGCTCGGGGTTGAGCAGGCTGGCGTCGCTGTCGTCCCGCGGGGGCAGGTCAACGTCGATGTCGCCGAAGTCGACTACCTCGTCGACGACGCCCCGCACGGCCTCGACCAGGCCCGCCTTGCGAAACGCCGCGGCTGCGGCGTGCACGCCGGGGCCCTCCCAGCCAACGTTGTACGGATCGCCGATGATGCCGATTCTCTTTATCGTCGCCATGGATTACTTCCACTTCTGATGCTGATTGGTGCGCTCAGCCGCCGGTCCGCCCCGCGGGCAGGAGAGCCGGCTAAGCGTTGGACACTTCCACGAGCTTGTCGAGGGCGGCCGCTGCGGCGCCGCACTCGATGGAGCGGATGGAGAGCTTAATGCCGGCGGCCAGATCGTCGGCTATGTCCGCAACCGCCAGCGCTGCGGCGGCGTTGAGCAGCACGATGTTGCGTGCCGCTGCGGCCCGCGGGCCCCTGCCGTCGCCGGCCAGCACGCCGCGAATGACCTCGGCGGATTGCTCGGGCGATTTGACCAGCATGTCGTCGATCGTTCCGCGGGGCAGGTCGAAGTCCTCCGGATAGACCTTGTACGTCGTCACCTGCCCGTCCTTTAGCTCGGAAATCCTCGTAGGCGCGGTGATGGAAATCTCGTCCAGCCCGTCGTCGGCGTGGATAATCATCGCCCGCAGCGAGCCCAGCGAGGCGTGCACGCGGGCGATCGTCTCGGTCAGCGAGGGGTGGTAAACACCCATCACCTGCCGCTTGGCGCCGGCGGGGTTGGTCAGCGGGCCCAGCACGTTGAAGATCGTCCGCACGCCCAGGGCCTTGCGAACGGCCGCGGCGTGCTTCATGGCGGGGTGGCACTTGACGGCGAAGCAGAAGCACATGCCGGCCTCGGCCAGGCAGCGGGCGACGACTTCGGGTGAGGCGTCGATGTTCACGCCCAGGGCGACGAGCACGTCGGCTGAGCCCGACGACCGCGTGGTCGTGCGGTTGCCGTGTTTGGCGACCTTCGCCCCGGCCCCGGCCGCGACGACGGCTGCGGCGGTGGAGATGTTGAACGTTCGCAGGCCCGTGCCGCCCGTGCCGCAGGTGTCGATAACGTCCGCTCCGCCGGTGTAAACGGCGACCATGTGGTCCCGCATCGCGCGAGCGGCACCGGTGATCTCATCGACCGACTCGCCCTTGACCGCCAGGGCGACCAGAAGACCGGCCACCTGGGCCTCGGCCAACTCGCCGTCCATCAACCGGCCGAACAGGGCGTGGGTCTGCCGGCTGGTCAGATCGTTGCCCGCCATTACGCTCTGGAGCATTTCGCTGTAGTCATCAGCCATGGTTAACGTTCCTCGCTGAGGGGCTCGGGGGCGTTGCGGCGATTATAGTCGCTCGGCCCGCCCGCGTGAAGGGCCCGTGGCGACGGGGAACACGCAGGAGTACAATCATCCGGTAAGCCATGGCTAACCAGAGACGCATCGTGCGATTCACCGGGAGCGTTCAGGGGGTGGGGTTTCGCTTCACGGCCTGTCGGGTGGCGCAGCGGTTCGCCGTTACGGGCACGGTCGGCAACTGTCGTGACGGCAGCGTCGAATGTGTCGTGGAGGGCGACGAGAGGGAGATCGACGCGTTCGTGGCCGAGCTGGCCGAGGCGATGGCTGGGTACATCCTAAGCCACACCAGCGAGATGGGCCCGCACACAGGGGAGTTCTCGAGCTTCACCGTGGCGTTCTGATGGGCCGGCCGCCGCGGCGCCGTCATGCGTCGCTGCCAGCGAAGCATGAGCACACAGGCGCATGAAAGCGGGCGGCTCCGGCGAGTCGCCCGCTTTGATTTCAATTGGCGTTAGGGCCTGCTACTTGCGCCGGCGGATCAGCAGCACCAATCCGCCAATGGCCAGCAGGCCAAGTGTAGCCGGCTCGGGGACCGCGTCAGCAGTACCGTCGAAGCCGTAGTATCCCGCCAGGATCGCGAGATCCGTCAAGTCTATGAACCCATCGCCGCTGGCGTCGCCCGCAAACCAACCACCGGCGGCATTGTAGAACAAGGCAACCCTCGCGAGATCGATCTCGTTGGTCTTTCGATCCAGATTAAAGTCGCCAAACTCCGTCCCCAGGATGGTGTGGACAAGGTAGGCCACGTCAACGTTGTCGGCGTCGCCGTCGCCATCGAGGTCGTAAATCGGAGCGCTGGGGACCCCTGAGCCGCCGAGGTTGTCGTATAGCAGGTCTATGTCCTGACTATCCAGTACCCGGTCGCCGTTCATGTCGCCGGCAATCCGCCAGACCATTAACGGGTCGCCTATGACGGTGTTGACGAAGGACACCTGCTGCATCGATCGCCAGGCCGCCTCCGCCCACGTGTATCCGTCCAGCAGCATATCGAAGACAATGTCCTCGTTGGCTATGGTGCCGTCGTAGCCTCCGGGTTCGGGTTCGAACACATGGCCGATGCCGGCCGTGCCGCCGATTGCCAGCCACTGGGCCAGCAAGCCCTGCTGGTCGTCCTCGGGAATGTAGTAGCCGCCTTCCCCGCGAGGCTGGAGCACCCAGGGATCGAAGGTCCAGGCGTTGAAGCTCTCGTAGGTCATGAAGACGGCGCCGTCGGCCAACAGCAGACCGGATTGAGGATTGCCAAGCTGCTCGGGAATGTAGCCCGTGCTCGGATCGCCGTTGTCGCCGCCCGCAAGCCCGTTACCGTCATTAGTGCCGTGGCTGACGTAGCCGATAACCGACCGGGACGGCGCTTGGATGTCCACGGTAATCACCTGATGGCTGCTGTCCGAATAGGCTTGATCACCCAGATTAACCGTCAACTCGGCCATCAGGTTGAACACTCCGTCAGGATCGTCGTCGACCACGACGTACTGAGGGGCCGACGGATCTACGAAGACGTTCTGGGACCGGTCGATTATTCCCTGTACGTCGGCAAACGTGTAGCCGTCCAGACGAGTTGCCAATCGCATGCCGTCGTTACTGGCGCTCGTAAACGGCTCGTTGTCGCGACAAATACGCTCTGGCGGCCAGGAGAAGTAGTCCCAATAGGCGCCGAAATATTGGTTCTCGGAGTCGTGACCACTACCGGCCGGGAACCAGGTCTGGTCGCCCATCGTGATTTCGCTATCGATAAGGTCTATGCGGGTGAGTTCGCTTTCAAGGCTGGAGTACTGCACCCACTGAGCGCCCTGCGGGGGTACGGAGTCGTCCACCTTGATGCGGAGCGGCAGCCCCTTGGTGGTGACGATGCACTGTATCTGCGACGGACCCGCCGCTTGCAGGGCATTCAGCACGGCCGGTCGAATGGTGTTCAGATAGTACTCAGCCGACACCTGCTCGTTCGTGCTCAGCGGATTGTTCGGGTCGCCGGAAGTCAGGGGCTGCAAGTGAACATTCGGATGAAACGTCTTGTAGTAGTTGGCGATATCGAGCCCGATCTCTGACGTGTCGTCGGCGTTGTAAAGGACGAGGATCTGGTCTTCCTGTAGGCCGGCAAAAGATAAGGAAGTGGGCACAACCCCCCATACCGCCATCGCGGCGAAGACCGCGATCATTCGTTTGCTGACAGGCTTTCGGTCCATCTGATTGCCGCCCGTCGAACATGTTTGTGGCATCTATGTGAAAAACACTCGGCCCACCCCACCTGCCCACGGGCAGAAACGGGCAAGCCGCATGAGGCTGCCTCCAGTCTGTTAACAGGTTAACAGACAGATAGCTGCTCCGCCGTCAAGGCCCAGGGTCAATGCCGACCGGTGCGCCTCCTCCTGGCGATGGCGGCCAATCCGGCCGTAACCAGCACCAACGTGGCAGGCTCGGGTATGGGATGGGGTAGTGTTTCATCCTCAACCGCGCCCATCATTGTGCCGACGTTGGAATTGTCCCAATCCTCCTCGGGGGCCGGACCAAACGGGCTGGTGTAGAACAGCACGTCGCTCCAATGGCCGCGCGCCAGGTCACCGGGATAGTCCCACCGCACCGAAGTCGCCACGCCGCTAGCCAGCCTGGACACGAACATGAGATCGGGGCTAGCTGTCGCATCGAGCTCAACAAAGCCCACATGGCCCACCGGAATGCCGGGCGGGTCGAATGGATCTGCGCCGTCCAGGATGCCCACCGAAAGGCCGAACAGATGCTCCCACGGGGACATGCCAAGAGGATCGCCATAGAGCTGGTAGGCGAAGACGTACTCAGCCCCTTCGGTTGGATCAGAGCCTGGGAAAGAAAGGTCGAACTGGCCCGGGAAGAAAACAGCGTACTCGACATCCACCGGATCGACCATGTACTGCTCTTGATCCGTGAGTGTTTTCGTGCCCGAGAACATCGCGTTGCCGTCCCCGTCCAGGACGCCGGCGCCAGCGTGCACTGTCGCCAGCAGCACTATGGCCGCTGGAACAAACCCCATCTTGCCTCTAAGAAACTGCATGCGCTTACTCCTTTCCAGCACACGCGGACAGTCACGCACACGTGTCCGTCGAACAGGCCACAGACCACCGCTGGGCAGCGCCTAACGCCCGGCTTCCTCCTTGACCGGGGCCAAACCCGGGCGCCGCCCTCCTCTTTTTCTTAGCGGATGGTCTTTCGCCTGCTTGTTTTATTTCCTGCGACGGCGCGCCAGCAGGGCGGCCCCGCCGAAGGCGAGAAACGCCATCGTCATCGGCTCGGGGATGTCATCAGGGCTCGGCACGAGGACGTTGAACAGCGCGTTCTCGCCACCATCGATGACGCCGCCCATGTGCATCATGGGCAACTTCGTCGACGAGAAGGCCAAGCCTATGCTGTTCTCGGTCGGCTGAATTTCAAGCAGCGAGAACGTCCACCGCGCTTGGCCCGGATACAGGTCCTCTGCGCTTGGCGTCACGCCGGAAAAGTCCGTGAACGAGCCGATGTCATTGGCCTCCTGCGCTATGTCCACCACGAAGGCCACATTGATGGGCACGTCACCCGTGTTGAACACCTGGTAGGCGTACACGGCCTCCCCGGCGTCGGGCGAGTAGCCCGCGTAGGGAAAGCTGCCGGGCATGAACACAGCGTAGTCCACGTAGCCCACCAGCCCGCCGTCGCTAAACGCAGAACTGCCGCTCGCATACGCGCTGGCGTGACCGTTCAATACACCGGCCTGTGCCGATACGGCGAACACGCCGATCGACAAGACCATCACTAGGGGTAGCATCTTCCTTACCATTACACAGTCCTTTCTCTCCTTAAGGCTGAGCCGGCGTCGCACCCAGCCCCTCCGCGCTTCCTTACCAGACAAAGCGCAAAACTCTCAAGAAGTCCACTTGCCAAACAGCTTACGAGGTGCTGCTCCTGTTACTATCTCACGAACTGAAGCATCCCTGCCATGCATCAGATTAAGTCAGTCATCCCGGGCAAGTCAAACAAAAAAGACCTCGCAGACGCATATTTATTGGCGATCTCACAAGTCGTTACCAAAGCGTGGGTTACGATTGCCCGCGTATGACACATTTTTTCTACCATGGGGGAAACGGCTAAATCGGGCGAAAACAGCCATTTCGGGCCAAAATCGGCTCAGAAAGAACAGGCCGCGGCGCGCAAGGGCCTGCCCCATTCCGGCAGGGCCATCACGACTGCTCCGCCGGTGAGCTTTCCCGCCGGTCGTCGGGCGGCTCGGAGGGCACCGAGGCGTTGAGCACTGCAAGCTCCGATCGGATATTGCGGAGCTCGCGGATGCCGGCCTCCAGCACCAGCCACAGCAGTGACAGGAGCAGCAGGCCTGCGCCGGCGGCCACGAAGCGCCATTGAGGCCTGGCCAGACACAGCAGCAGCAGCGCTACGCCCAGCAAGCCCGTCAGCCACGCCACGGCCCTGAGCAGCGTCAGCAGGCCAACCCGCAGAACCACAGCAGGCCCGGCCGGCTGGCCCGGACCCGGCACGGTGATGGGCAGACCGCACCGCGGGCATTCCGTGATCTCGCCGACGAGGGTGTCGTCGGAGCTCATCGGCTCGGCACACTTGGGGCATGTGTAGTAGACCATGGCCGATCCTTTGCAGACAAACGGTAGCGCCTGTCCGGCGGCGTCTCGCGCAGATCGCCGCCTCGCTGCTCGGCGATCACGAATAAAGCCCCGGCTGGCGCCTCTCGCCCGAGCGGCGGGGGGAGACCGCTCAGTCTCGAGGTCCAGCCGAGGCCAGTAAATTATATCCGCTCTGACGGAAAAAGACTAGCGTTTGATGCTCGCAGGCGAAAAAAACTGGTCAGGCCCGCAGTACGCCGGTGAGCACCATGCCGTTGGCGCCAGCGTTCCTTCGCAAAATCAGAACTGGCCTGTCATGAGCAGAGCGAGGACTACAGAGGACGCCAGATGAGATGCCCTTCGATTCGCTTGGCTGGCTCAGGGCATTCGGCTCCATTCGGCTTGCCAAGGCGTAGTTCGCCGCAGATCGGACTCACAAGAAGCCCGGCTTCGTCCCGACGAGTTGGCACTACGCCGTGGCAGTCCTTCGTCCGCCGGAAGCGGCGAACGAAGACTGGGCGTTGGCGGACTCGAACCACCGACTTCTTCCTTGTAAGGGAAGCGCTCTAGCCAACTGAGCTAAACGCCCGCATACTTGACAGAGTATACCGCCTCGGCAAGTGCCTGCAACACCGACCGCCCGCCGAGTGACCGAACGCTCAACTTTCCCGCTCAAAGAACGATAAGTAGTTTGCGGGCCTACTGTGCAGGCTCCTGCGCGCACGCCCGGCCCGCTCGGAGGCGAAATGAGCGAGTTGCGGTACATCCTGGCAGCGGTTGTCTTCGCAATGGCGGCGTCCGTCGTCGCCGACCAGGCCGACCGCTCCGCCGCCCCTGCGCCTGCCAAGGCCGACCACAGCCTGCCAGGCCTTGCCGTAGCTGCCCGTGCGGGCCCGGTTTCTGCCGATAGCGGCCACCCAGCCGAACCGGCTGCCGCCACTGCCGCTGCCGCCGCCCTTGAGATGACCTTCGAGCTCGGCGAGCCCCGCCGCGAGCCGCTGGTCGTTCGACTGCCCGTCGCGCCAGGCGAACCGTTCAGGAAGCTCACGATGGACGGCGCCGAGTCGTACACCATCTGCGGCGAGCTGACCGATCTGGGAGAAGGCCGGTTCGAGCTAACCGTCACCATCTGTCACTGGCGGACCCCACAAGTGCGCCCGACCTTCACGACGACGCTCCAACTGACAGCCAACACCCCCTGCGCGTGGGTGCGGTTCCCCGGTGCCGCCGAGTACCGCCAGACGGTCACCATCGTCGATCCTTCCCAGCCCGCGCCCCACGCCCCGCAGGACGATGACCAGGCCAACGCCGACAGCGCCGACGCAGACCAGGCCGACCGGCCGGACCCCGACGACGTGGCCGTCACCGAGGCCCTGCCCGGCGCGTCGGAGGCTTGGCGGGTGGCCACGGAAATCGCACCGCAGACCGACACCGAGCCCGACGACAAGCTCACGTACGTCTCGCCGTGGAGCAAACTCATCATCCCGCTGGCCGACAGCGACAAGCGCCTGGAAGTGAAGATCAACTTCGTTATCGAGGAGAAGGATTGGGCGGACATGCAGGATTTGCTTTGCTCCCAGCAAGACGCCCTGCGGGCGGATATCGAGTCGTACCTGATGGGCCAGGACAGCGACGACCTGTACGGCGGCGAGGACCTCGACCGCGTGTCGCGAACCGTGCTGGAAATCAGCAACCGCCACCTCTTCGGCGAACAGCCCGGCCTGATCCGCGAAGTCCTCTTCACCGAGTACACCATCCACTGATGGCGAGTACAGCATCTACTGGGGCCGAGCACACCATCCGCTAACGGCGCGAGCAGCTGACAGCGCGACTCGGCGGGTGGCACGGGTTGCTTGCAACCCGTGTTTCCACGGGTACACTCCCCCATGCTCCAAGCCCGGCCACTGCGCTGGCCGGGATGCGTTGCCCGGGCCCGTCCCCCCACAGCCCGGCGCCACGGACATATCCCGCCCGTAACCGCGTCACCCGCCGCCACTCGTTGCGGTCGATCCACGTCGTCCCCGCCGGGGCCGCCGCTACTCGCCGCCGCAGCGCCCCGGCCTCACGCGCCGCGGACAAGCGGCGCTTGTCCCGGTGGCCGTCCCTTGGGGACGACCACCGCCGCCCTGCGGGCGGGCGGCGCTTCGCTGAATTCCCCGCTGCTCACGCGATGCCGCTTAGGGATGGATGACATGGTCACGCCCTTGACCGGCGTAGCCTCGGCGAAGCCGGTTGCGTGGCCATCGGCATCGTACACCAGCGCGGCGGGGTGCCATGCTTCCACGTTGTTTGGGGAAGCATGCTACGCCGAGACGCAGAGACATGCTTCTGCAAGCAGAAGCATGGCACCCCGACGAAGTCCGACAGGCAGGTCCCGCCCCGGCGGATCTACGACCCGCCCCGGCGGATCTGCGACCCTCCACGGCGGATCTACGACCTGACCCGCCGCGCCCAGATGTAGACTTCTGCTTGCAGAAGGATGCGGCTTTCGAGACACTCATGGCCTGAACCGGGGCCCACTTCCTCACCGAGCGCGGGAAGCACGCAAGTGGGCACGAAAGGAGAACGACGAATGACCAGACTAACGATGCGTACACTGATCGTCGCCGCCTTGCTGGCCATGCCCGCCTGCGCCGCCGATGTCGATGCCCCGGCCGATTCGCCGCCCCAGCCGGCCCCGGCCGTCAGGCAGACCGTTCAGGAGCAAACGATCTTGGCCGACGCTCTCGTCGAGGTAACCGCCCAATATCAGACTATGTTATCCGACGCTGACGCCCGCCACGAAGTCGCCATGGATGCCGTCGCCAGGGCGAACGCGACGTACCAAGTTATCGTGATTATCGTAGCTGCGCTCGTGACCGTGCTCGCGATAGCCATGCCCGTTAGCATCTACGTTATCAATGTGACGGCTATTCGTCATCGCCAGGAGGAGGTCCACAAGATGCAGGACGACCTCATAATGACCAAGGCCGACCTGATAGAGCAGAAACTGGCCGCCGCCGATAGTCTGTCCGGACTGCAGCAAGATGTTGAGAAGCAGTCGCAGCTGGTGGCCGGTGCGCAAGAGGACCTCGAACGGACTAAGGTAGCGCTGAAGAAGAGCGCCGCCGACAGCCATACGCAATTGTTGACACAGGGAATGACCATGGCATGGACGTTCTTCCAAGTGCTCGTGAGGTTCGGCGACGAAGAGGACGCGGCCATTCGTTATGGCTCGGCGGCCATCGTACATTGCGAGCCACTTGAGATGCCTGCTGATGAGGTGGGCAGACTTGTCGAACAGTACGCGAAGTTCCTCCTGCGTGTCGATTCCAGGCGGGCCTTGGCTGAGAGCGCGGAGAGTCGGAAGCACGTGCAGGAGGTGATAGAGATGCTGGATCGGCGCTATAAGGGCACGTCCATGGACGAATGGACGAATACCGTGCGTAAGCTCCTCGCAGTCGCTCAACCCGAGGAAGAATGATAGGCGGCCCACGGTCTCGTTGGCCCCGTGCGAGTGGTAGGATGCGTAGCTCCGCTACGCAC
>Ga0114918_10001109_pt1 | contig 23895 bp, 15 predicted proteins | sample LantaG_FD_87015 | JGI IMG/M metagenome (GOLD analysis project Ga0114918, IMG submission 87015) | Deep subsurface microbial communities from Baltic Sea to uncover new lineages of life (NeLLi) - Landsort_02402 metaG | ecosystem: Environmental > Aquatic > Marine > Oceanic > Sediment | place...
AGAGAGAGAGAGAGAGAGAGAGAGAGAGAGAGAGAGAGAGAGAGAGAGAGAGAGAGAGAGAGAGGGAGAGAGAGAGAGAGAGGAGAGAGAGAGGAGAGAGAGAAGGGAGAGACGGCGCGCGCGAGCGAGCGAAAAAAAAACAAAAAAACTCACAACTTTTTCTCTTCTCTTTTCTCCCACCCACCCCATCAAATCAAATCAACAGGGTAAACCGCGACTCCTACCTCCCGCAGGGCTCCCGCGGCCTGAAAGCAGTCACCAAGGCCAAGCTGGGTTACGACCCCGTGGAAGTCGACCCGGAGCAGATGGTCCCGCTCGCCCGGTCCGACCCCACGGCGATGGCCGCGTACTCCGTCTCCGACGCCGTGGCGACCTTCTACCTCTACCTGACCTACGTGCACCCTTTCATCTTCTCGCTCGCCACCATCATCCCCCTGGGGCCCGACGACGTGCTGAGGAAGGGAAGCGGCACTCTCTGCGAGGCGCTTCTGATGGTCGAGGCTTACTTGGCGGGCGTGCTGGCCCCCAACAAGCACGTGGCCCGGCAGGAGAAGACCTTTCGTGGCAAACCCTTGGAGTCCGAGACCTACATCGGAGGCAAGGTGGAGGCGCTCGAGTCTGGCGTGTTCCGGTCGGACCTGCCGACGAGGTTTGCGTGCGACCCCGCTGCCTACCAGTCTCTGATCGACTCGGTCGACGAGGACCTGGCTTACGCCCTGAGGACGGAGTTCGACGGCACCACTCCGGGCGACCTCGAGGACTACGAGGCCGTGAAGCAGACGGTGGTCGACGCCCTTACCGCCCTGAGAGACCGCCCGACCAGGGAGGAGAGGCCGCTGATCTACCACCTCGACGTCGCGGCGATGTACCCCAACATCATCCTCACCAACAGGCTGCAGCCGTCGGCGATCGTCACCGACGAGGACTGCGCGGCGTGCGACTTCAACAGGCCCGGGAAGACCTGCTTGAGGCCGATGGAGTGGGTGTGGCGAGGGGAGACGTACGCGGCGACGGTGGCGGAGTACCGCGCCCTGAAAGCGCAACTCGAGGCCGAGACTTTCTCGGTGGGCGCCGGAGGGCAGACTGTTTCGGGCGGCACGAGCGGAGGCAACCGTGGGTTTGGGGCCAACTCTTCCTCCGCCGCTGCTGCTTCCAACGGCCCCCCGAGACCTTTCTATTCTTTGGCCCCCGAGGAGCGCGCCAAGCTGCTCAAGGACCGCCTCAAGGCCTACTGCTCGCGGGTCTACAAGCGCGTGCTCGACAAGCCCGTCGCCGAGACGCGCGTCGCCGGCGTCTGCCAGCGCGAGAACGACTTTTACGTCGGGACTGTCCGCGCCTTCCGCGACCGCCGATACGAGTACAAGGCGCTGAACAAGAAGTGGAAGGGGAAGCTGGACGCGGCGAGGGACGCCGGGGACGCGCTGGCGGCGCAGGAGGCCGCGGTAAGAGGGGTTGGGGGCGGTTGGTTGAGAAAGAGAGAGGGAGAGGCAGAGGTGCGGCGAACGAAGAAAAAAAACGAAAAAAAACTCACTTTTTTTTTTCAAATTTCAAAACTTTCCTCAAAAAACTTTCTTCAACAACAGGACATGGTCGTGCTCTACGACTCGCTCCAGCTCGCGCACAAGTGCATCCTCAACTCGTTCTACGGCTACGTCATGGTGAGTTGGATTGAGAGAGACAAAGAATGAGAAAGAGAGAAGAGAAAGAGAGAAAGAGTTGACTTTTTTCTCGTTCGAAAGAGAGAGAGAAAAAAAGGCTCATTTTTTCTTCTTTTTTCAAAATTCAAAAAAACTCCAAAACCATCTTCTTCGCGCCCCTCTTCCAACAGCGCAAGGGCGCCCGCTGGTACTCGATGGAGATGGCCGGCGTCGTCACCGCCACGGGGGCTGCCATCATCGACCGCGCCGCCAAGCTGGTCCGCGGCATCGGCGCCCCCCTCGAGCTCGACACGGACGGCATCTGGTGCTGCCTGCCTTCCTCTTTCCCCGAGGACCTGACCTTCTCGCGCAAGCAGGACGGGAGGAGCGGCAAGAAGAAGGTCAAGGTCTCCTACCCCTGCGCGGTGCTCAACGTCATGGTCGCCCGCAACAACACCAACGAGCAGTACCAGGACCTGGTGGACGACGTCGAGGCGACGGTCGCTGGCGAAGGCGAAGGCGCAGGAGAAGGCGGGAAGGAGAACGGCGGCGGCGGCGGCGGCGCCGGAGCAGCCCAAAACCCTCTCGTCCCTCGCCGCAAGCGCTACGCGACGTCGAGCCAGATGTCGATCGAGTTCGAGGTCGACGGGCCCTATCGCGCCATGATCCTGCCCGCCTCCAAGGAGGAAGGCAGGCTGATCAAGAAGCGGTACGCCGTGTTCAACTTCGACGGGTCGCTGGCCGAGCTGAAGGGCTTTGAGCTCAAGCGGCGGGGCGAGCTCAAGCTCGTCAAGGTGTTCCAGGCCGAGGTCTTTTCGAAATTCCTCGAGGGGGACTCGCTCGCGGGTTGCTACGCCTCCGTCGCCGCCGTCGCCGACCGCTGGCTCGACCTGCTCGACTCCCGCGGCGCCGGCGTCGACGACGACGAGCTGATGTCCTACATCAGCGAGTCCTGCACGATGTCCAAGGCTTTGGAAGAATACGACGGCCGCAAGTCGCTCCCGGCGACGACCGCCCGCCGGCTCGCCGAGTTTCTGGGCGACGCGCGCATCAAGGACAAGGGGCTCAACGCCACCTACGTCGTGTCCAACCGCCCGCTGGGGGCCCCGACCTCGGAGCGCGCCATCCCTGTCGCGATCTTCGCCGCCGAGCCCGCCGTGGCGCGCGCCTTTTTGCGGAAGTGGTGCGGCGGCGGCGACCTCGACGACGGGCGCGCGCCGGGCGAGCGGCCCGACGTCCGCGCCGTCGTCGACTGGGAGTACTACAAGGAGCGCCTCGCGTCGACCGTGCAGAAGATCGTGACGATCCCGGCGGCGATGCAGCGGGTGCCCAACCCGGTGCCGCGGGTGAGGCACCCGGAGTGGCTGCACAGGCGCGTGCGGGAGAAGGAGGACAAGCTGCAGCAGAGGAGGCTGGACGGGTTCCTGGTGGTCGGTGGCGGGGCCGCGGCGAAGAAGGGCGGCGGCGACATCGAGGATTTCGGAAACGGCGCAGCTCCTGCCGGCGCCTGGCCTGCCTCTGCCCGCAAGGCCGCCGCTGCTCCGATCCCTTCCCCTCGCGCTGCTCTGCCGCCTCCTCCTCCTCCTGCCCCTCCCTCGTCGCCGCCGCAGCCCGTGCTGGAGCGCGCGCGGGACCCGGCAGCGTGGGTCGTCTCGCAGAAGCGCCGCTGGCGCGCGGCCGTCGCCGCGAGGAAGAAGCGCCGCGCCGACGCCTCCGCGAGGCTGGCAGCCGCGGCGCGCGCCTCGGGCGGCGACGCGTACGCCGTGGCCAGGCTGGTACAGCTCGACGCCGCTGCCGGCGGAAGTGACGCGATGATGGAAGAGGGCGATGCTGCTGCCGCCGCCGGAAACCGTTCGGGCGTCGGCGCGCTGCTCGCGCGCGCCGGCGGCGGCTGGGGCGCGCTCGCGGCCGGAGCGCATATGCAGCTGCTATCGCTCGAGGGCGTCGCCGGGGGCTCCCCCGGCGAGCTCCGCGCCTGGGCTCTCGTGTCATCTGACAGCTCTTCGTCCTCCTCTTCTGTTCTGCACTCGTTCTCGCTGCGCGTCCCGCGCACCTTCTACTTCGCCTCGACCGCGGCTCCCGGCTCGCCCGAGCTCGCCGCGTTTGCCGCCGTCGCCGGCGGGAGGGGCGCCGTCGTCGCGCCCGCGAGGAAGGAGGTGCCCTTTGGGAAGCTTCCCCCGGGTGCCGCGCTCTACTCTGTCACGCTTCCGTTTGCTGCTCCTTCTTCCAGGAAGAAGAAGAAGGGCAGCAGCGGCAGCGACGCGGAAGAGACGGAAGGAGAAGAAGAGGCGTTGGACTCGGAGGACTCGGACGACGACGACGACGACGAGGAAGAGGCGCTCGACGCCGCGCTCGCGGCATCCCACGTCGTCGGCGTCTGGGAGCGCTCCCTGTCTCCCGCCGCCGCCGCGGCCCTCTCGGTGGGCTGCTGCGCCTCCCTGGCGCCTCGCGTGCGCGCGGCGAAAAAGTCCCTGGCCGAAGGACTCGAGCTCGGGGACCTGGTGATGAGGACGACGGCAGAGTGCGACTTTTTGGAGAGCGCTGCCGGCAACGGCGACGCTTCTGCTTCCGTCGCCGCGCTTCCTTCTTCTTCCTCTTCCTCCTTTGGCGGCCTGCGCCCGATCCCGGTCTACGCCCGCTTCGACCCCTCGAGGGGACGCGCCGTGCTGGCGGCGCACTGCCCCGCGGCGGGCAAGGCCATCGTCGTGGTCGTGACGGGGGCTGCCCCTGCCGGCAGGGGGGGAGCAGGAGGCGGTGGGCCCAAAGAGGTGACGGCGTCGATCGCAGAGCGGGCGTGGCGCGAGGTCTTGAGGGCCTCCTCTGTTCCTTCTTCGACCTCCCCCCCCGAGAACGACGACGGCGGCGACAACGACAACGCCCTCCGCTCCCGCTCCGCCTCTCCTGCCCCCAATCAGCAGCAGCCTGCCTCTGCCTCTGCCTCCAACGACAACGACAGCGCACCCGCCTTCGAGGTCGCGTTCGCGCCGGACGCCAAGGCGGGGCTGCGCGCCCTCCAGCGCGCGCTCTCGGGCTGGAGGGCCTCGCACCGCGGCCCCGCCATCGCGCTCGTCTCCTGCCGCGGAGGAGGCGGCGGCGGCTCTGGCTCAAGTTCCGCTTCCGTGGCTTCCTTCGTGGGCGGCGGCGACGAGCTCGCCCGGAGGCTCCCGGCCCTGCGCTCGATGCCCCGGGTCGACGCCGCGCTGTCTTCTTCTTCGACCGCGGCCCTCGCCGACGCGTCGATCTCCGCCGCCGACGACGCCGCTGTGGCCGTCGCGGCGGCAGCCGCCGCGGGCGACGACCCGGGCGAGGCCGCGCTCGCCGGCGCCCTCGCCTGGCAGGTGCCCGCCGCCCGCGAGGCCGTCGCCGCGCTGCTCGGGGCCCGGGCCTGGCTGCGCGGCGTGGCGGCGGCGGCCCGCTACGCGCACCTGCCGCTGTCGTCGCTGGGCGGCGGCGGCGACTGGCGCTCGGCCGCGGCCGACGCTCTTTTGGCTCGCACGGCCAAGGACGCGGGCGTGCTGCTGTGGGGCTCTCCGCTGTCCCAGGCCTGCGGCGGCGCGGGCGGCCAGGCTCTGCTCTCGAGCTCCAGGGACGGGTCTGGAGGCGTCGGCGTTGGCGGCGTGATCGGCGGAGGCAACGGAGAGGAAGGAAGTGGAAATGGTGGTTCTTCTTCTCTCGGCGGCGACGCCTCTTGGCTCAACCATTCGTCTTCTTCCTCCTCTTCCGCCAATGCCTCCTCTTTCTCCGCCGGCCCTCCCTCGATCGATATCCTCCGCCCGGGAGCCTACCGGTGCGCGTGCGTCCAGCTCCGGCTGCACCACCTGCTCGTCGCCGCCGTCGACGCCGCTCCCGCCTTGGCAGACCTCGACGGCGGCGCGCTCGACGGCGGCTCCGGCGGAGGCGCGGCGATGCGGTGCCTGCGCAGGCTGGTGCGCGCCTGGGTCGTCGACGCGACGTCTCGCGGGTCCCGCGCGGCGGACTCGCTGCTGCTGTCGCTGGGGCGGTGGCTGCGCGACGACAGGCGCGGAGGGATGTATGCAGTGCCTCTGTCGGAAGGGTCGCTCAAGCTGGCCGGAAGGCTGCTCTCGGCGCTGCTCGACGCTCTGGCGCGCCTGGGGGCCGTCGCCGTCGCGGCGGACGAAGGGTCACTCATCCTTGCTGCTGCCGGCGGCGGCTCAAGTTCCGTGGGCGGAGGCCGCCGCGGCCTGGGAGCCGCGCTCGCCGCGGTCGACTACGCGCTGGCCGCGCTCCGCCGCCGCAGCGACGGCGCCGCACTGTTCGGGCTGCTGCAGCTGACGCCGGCGCGCTGGTGGCACGCGCTGCTGTTCCGCGACAGGTACAACTATCTGGGTTTGCGAGCCACGCTGCCGGAGACCGTCGAGGCCACGCTCGCCACCCCGGGGGCGCTGACCCAGGGGGGAGGGATTGGCGGCGCCGAGGAGGACCCGCTGGTGTCGTCGTCGATGGCCGCGGCCGAGGCGGTGGCGACGGCGGCCGCCGCGGCCGAGGCGTCGGCGCTGGCGTCGCCCGATGTCGACTGCCTCTGGACGATCAAGGACTACCTGCCCCCGGCGGTCCAGGCCGCCTTCGCCTCGGCCGTGGCAGAGTACCTCTGGCTGCCCTGGAAGGCCACCGCGGAAGGATCGAACAACTCTTCTTCGCTTTCCTCGCAGGCGATGGCCGCGGCTGCTGCGGCGGGAGGCGAGGCGGCGCAGGTGGCCTGGCTGAAGGCCAACCTCGACTCCGCGCTCGGCCGCAGGCTGCTCCGTGTCGTCGCCGACGCCGACGCCGCGCTGGGGGCCCACGACGGGGACGCCGCCCACGCCTTCCCTGAGCTCGTGGGTTCCCACCTCTCTTCCGAGGAGCTGGGATCCCCCGCTCTGGCCCTCACCAGAGCGGTCTGCGAGGCCATGTCGCTCGATCGGAGGCTGTCGAACGAGGTCTCCGCCCTCAGGCGCAACATGCTCCGGCTCGCGCGCACGCGCGAGTTCTCCGGGGCCGCCGTCTTCCACGACCCCTGCGCCACGTTCGTGCTTCGCGGCGTCGTCTGCGGCGGGTGCGGCGCCGCCGCCGACCTCGACCTGTGCAGGGACCCTGCCCTGACGCAGGCCGGGTGCTGGCGCTGCGGGGCCTGCGGCTGCAAGGTGGACTCTGCCGGCGTCGAGGCAAGGCTGCTCGACGCTGTCGGTGCCGCCGCGGCCGCGTACGCGACGCAGGACCTCCGCTGCGTGCGCTGCCGCGGCGTGGCCTGCGGGCACCTGACGCGCGCCTGCGACCAGTGCGGCGGGGGTTTGGAGCTCACCAAGCCGCCGTCGACGGTGACGACGGCGCTGAGGACGCTGAGGAGGGTGGCGCGCTTCCACGGGTTCGAGCTGCTGGACGAGGCTGCGAGCTGGCTGCTGCAGGAAGGGTGAAAAGAGGGAGGAAGAAAAAAGTTTTCAAAACTTTTTTCTTTCTTGAGTTTTTGATTTTTGGCTTTTTTTTCCGTGGTGCTTTTTTGTTTCGTTTTGATTTTGGTTCTGATGGTGATACACACAGAGAGAGAGAGAGAGAGAGAGAGAGAGAATGGTGGGGAAAACGGGAGAGAGAGAGGGGAGCAAAAAAGAGAGAGACTAAAAATGAAATTAAAAAAAATGAAAACTTTTTTTCGTTCGTTCTTTTTTTCACATTTTTTTCCTCTCCAATTTCTTTCAGACCTTCCTCGCCCGCGTCCTCTGTTTGGTCGCGCTCTCCACCACCCTCGCCGCCACGGGCAGCCCTTTCCTCTCCCTCACCGCGTCCACCAGCCTCCGAGCCAGGTTGGGACCCCCGCCGCCTCCCTGCCCCTCCTCCCCGAGCTCCTCCCGCTCGACCTCGGTCCTCGGCACGAAAAACGGGTCGACTGCCAGCCTCTCCCAGTGCGACAACATCAGCGACGCCGAGGCCGCCCCCGACGAGCGGGCCCGCAGGTCGTCGGCCAGTCCCAGAGCGCCCTGGGCCGGCAGGTGCGCGTGGACGGCGAAGACGCCGCCTCCTTCCCTGGCGGTCTCCCGCAGCACGCGCGCGCGCCGGCGGCCGAGCGCGGCGTAGACGCCCGACAGCGCCTCGGCCGTTGCGGCCGAGACCTCACAGAGGAGCATGGGCTCGACTAAGCGGGCGCCTCCCGGGCAGGCCCGCAGGGCGGCCCGGAGTAAGGAGCGCGTTGCGGCCGCCACCTGGCCCACCAGCGGGCCGTAGACGTCCGTGGCGGTGGCGGTGGTGGGGAGGTCGACGACTTGGAGGAGGTTTGGAGGGGCGGAGGAGGAGGTTTCCGACGGCGACGGCGACGACGACAAAGACGGTGACGAAGAGTTCGAAGAAGGAACGAGCCCTTCGAGCCTCGCCGAGACCTCGAACGCCACGCCCCACACGCGCTCGTCGCAGAGCGGGCCGGCGGCGGAGGCCATCTGGAAGCCCGCGGCCACGCCCGCGGCGGCGTCGTCGGCGGCGCGGGCAGCGGCCGGGCCGAGGAGGAGGAGGTGAGGTGGAGAAGAAGAGGTCGGAGCTGTTGCTGCCGCCGCTGCCGTTTCTTTCTCCTTGCTCTTTTTCTTCTTATTCCACCCCAGAGCCCGCGCCACGGCGGGATCCCCGAGGCGGAGGTAGGCCCTCTTCTTCGCCGCGGCCTCTTCTGCGGCAGCTGCCAAAGTCGCAGAAGTAGCAGAAGCAGCAGAAGAGTCAGCAGCAGCAAGCGAGCTCTCACTGTTGTTGTTGCCGCCTCCGTCGCCGCTCTCGCCTACGCCGCTCCCCTGCTGAGCCGCGGCGGCGGCGGCAACGGCGGCCGCGTCCTCGTGCGCCTGCATCCCTCCACCAAAGGTGCCCCCGTCCCTCGTCACGGGGACGACGCACTCTTTGGGGACGGACCAGAGGGAAGAAGAAGAAGAGGTCGCAGAAGCAGAAGCCGAGGCGCGGCGGGCCTTGCTTTCGCTGCCCTTTTTTTCTTCTCCTTCTTCTCCTCCTTCGCCTTCGCCATCGTCGTCGTCGTCGTCGAAATCACAAAGAAGCATGCAAGGCCCGGCGCCCCCGGGCCCCAGCGCCCAGCACCGAGCCCCCAAGCCCGGAGCGTGCTTGGCCACGGCGGCAGAGAGCCTCGCGCGGAGCTGGAGGAGCTGCTTCGAGGAGGAGGAAGAAGAAGACGAGGAACTCTCGCCGTCTTTCGTCAAACTCATCTTCATCGCGGCCAGCGCCCGAGGGTCGAGCGCGTCGAGCGCCGTCGCCAGCTGGCCCGGCAGCGGCACCGCCCTCGCCCGCAGCGTCACGGCCCCGCCAGGAGTGCTCACCTCAACCACCTTGGGGTATTTTGGCAGCGGGGGCACCGCGGCGGCGTCCGCGGCCGAGGCGGCGGCGGCCACGGCGGCGACGCGCTCGGCCGTGGCGTCGGCGGCCGACTCCCTGAACGCCGCGATCGGCGCCGACACCACCAGCTCGCAGCGCGCGTACCGCTCCCGCAGGTCCTTCACCGCCGTCTCGAGGTGGACCTCGCCCGCAGCTCCCAGCACGTGCTCTCCCGTGGGCAGCACGGACACGGTCACGGCCGGGTCGGCCCGGTCGAGCGCGCGGAGCCCTCGAGCGACGTCCGCCTGCCTCGAGGGGTCGCGCGCCTCGACCGCGACGCGGATGATCGGCGACGCCTGCAGCGAGACGCGCGCCAGCGGCCTGACCCCTCCTTTGATGCTTTTCACCAGCGTGGCGGTCTTGGCGACGACGTCGGAGAGTCCGCCGAGGGCGACGAGGGCTCCGGCGGGTGCGGCGGAGACGCGGGAGAGGGCGGAGCCCATCATTATGAAGATGCCGTCGACAGTAGCGGCGGAGGAGAGCGAGGAGGGAGAGGGAGAGGTTTTTTCGCCGCCGTCGTCGTTCTTTTTCTCGCCGCCGGGAGAAGAAGAAAGAGAGAGCGAAGAGAGCGCCCTTGCTGCCTCGTCTTGCGCTTCTCCTTCTTCTTCTTCTTCTTCTTTTTCTTCTACCTCTTTCGGGTCGTAGCCGCTGCTCAGCACGAAGATCGAGTCGCCGTCGCGGAGCTCCCCAGAGAAGACGCGCGTGAAGGCGAGAAAGACGTCTTCGTCGTCGCCGCCAGAATTGCTGTTGCTGTTGTTGCTCGCGCCGCTTCCTGCGCTTCCGATAACTTTCCTCGGGATCGCCCGCGCCGGCACCGCCACCATCTTGCCCACGTACGCCAGCAGCGGGGCCTCGCGGGAGGCGTCGCAGGAGAGGGCGGCGCGCTCGACGGCGACCTCCTCCTCGGAGACCGGGACGGAAGAAGAAGAACAAGGCTTTTGTTGTCGTTCGCCGTTTTTTTCGTCGTCGTCCTCGTCCTCTTCTTCCAAGAGAGAAACCGAAGAAGAAGAAGCAGCAGACTCCGAGGAGCCGGCGAGCAGCCTCGGCACACGGAACGGCGCCGACGCCCTGGGGCTCGGCAGGTGCCTTGCCGCCATGTGCAGCAGCGCGGGAGCCATCGGGGCCCAGCCGCGCAGCAGGGCCCTCGCGGCGCCCTTGATGTCGGCGTTGCTCCCTCCTCCTCCTCCGCCGCTTCCGCCGCCGCTTCCTCCGCTGCCGCCGCCGGCCGCCGCCGCGACCGCCGCGGCGGCGCGGGGGGGCAGCGCGAGCGCCTTAGCCATCGCCGCGAGCTTCTCCCTCGCCTCCTCCAGGGCCAGCGCCGCCGATGCCTTGTCGCCGTACCTGGCCGCCGAGGCGGCGTCGGAGGCGGCGCCGTAGGCGCGCCACACCGGCTCCAGACCGAGCTGAACGAAAAGAGTCTTTGTCGACGCCGCGGAAGACGACGCCGCCGACGACGCTTTCTTTTTCCCTCCTTTCGAGCTGCTGCTCACCCTCACCACCCTCTTTGCCCTGGCGTCCAGAGCCCAGGGACCCCACGACGCCCTCTGCAGGGCCGCGAACGCCGGAGATCCGGGAGCGACCCCGCCGAGCCTGCGGGCGCAGGTCGCGGCGAGCTCGGCGGTGGAGAAGGCCCAGCCGTCTTGAGCGGAGGCGAACGCGACGTTGCCCCTCGCCGGGTCGAACGCGTCTCTTTCCATTTCCTCTTGTCCCTTTTCCGCGCCTTCTCTTTCTCCGTCGTCATCGTCGTCATTGTCATTACTGGAAGTCTCTGCTGCTGCTTTCGCCTCGGCGGCCTCTGCGGCCTCGGCGTCGGCAAGCACCGCGTCCGCCTCGGTCATCGCGTCCTCGGACCGGAACCCGGACACGACCAGGTTCGCGTGCGCCACCACGGCCTCGAGTCGCTGCGCCGCCGCGGCCACGTCCAGGCCCAGCTCCCCGACCAGCCGGTCCACTTTGTTGATGACAAGACACATCCCCAGCCGCTCTTCGTGGGCCTGTCGCAGCACCGCATGCGTCTGGATGCAGACGCCCTCGACGGCGTCGACGACGACGAGGCAGCCGTCGCAGAGCCTGGCAGCGGCGCCGACCTCGGAGCAGAAGTCGACGTGTCCGGGGGAGTCGACGAGGTTGTAGAGCAGGAGGCGGGACTGGTCTAGAGGAGGAGAAGGGGAGGCGGTGGTTGAGGTGGAAGGAGCGGAAGAAGAAGGAGGAGGAAGAGCGGGTTCTCGGAGTGACGGCGGTCTGCTGCTCGGGGCAGCAGCGACAGCAGCAGCGACCTCCGCTTCCGTTTCTGTCGTCGCCCTCGCAACCCCCAAGCTCCTCTCTTTCCTATCTTCGAGCTCCATCCCCTCCGGTGCCACCCCCACCAGCGAGATCGACGACGCCTTCATCGTGATCCCCCTCGCCTGCTCGTCGTCGCGCGAGTCCAAGTAGCGGAGCTCTCCCGCCAGGCGCGGATGGACTATGCCGTTGGAGGCGATGAGGTGGTCGGTGAGCGTCGTCTTGCCGTGGTCGACGTGGGCGAGCACGCAGAGGTTGCGGATGCGGGACTGAGAGAGGAGGGAGAGGGGGGTTGAGGGGGGTTGTTGAGGAGGTTGAGGGAGGTTGAGAGGAAAGAAAATCAAGCCGCCAATCGAACGACTGACGTTCAATGGTCACGTTCGTTCTTCTCCGACTTTTCTCTTCCTTGTCGGAACTCACGGTTTCATACTGGAGTACCTCGAGCGTGCTCGTGGGGACGTCCATGATGACCTCGTGGTAAAGGCGAGGCGAAAGAAAGCGTAGTTGTCTCTTCAAGAGAAGAATCTTGGAATGCGCTTGGCTTTTTCTTCTCTCGAAGAAAAGTGAGTCGGAGAAAAAAAACTTCTCCTCTCTCGACCTCAACCTCGACTCTCCCTCTCTCTCTCTCTCTCACTCCAAAGAAATTAAATCGGCAGTGTCTCCTTCTTTTTTTATTGTTTTTTGCACAGGAAAGGGAAGAAACAAGACATAAAAAAAGCAATTCACCCTCATTCTGGCTGGAGAGAAAACAAAAAAGAAAAACAACAGAACAAAAACTCTTTCTCTTTTCTCCCTCTTTCTCTCGCCCCGGAAAAAAAAAAAAACCGAAAAAAAACTCAAAAAAAGGAAAACTCTTTTCCCTCCCTCTCCGCTCCTACTCCTTGAACCCGTCCGCGGCGTCGTGCACCCCTTTCATCGCCCTCCCGCTGATCTCGTGCGTCCCAGCCCAGCTCGGGTCCCACCCGACCGCCTCGGGCGTCGAGCAGGCGATGGACAGGCCCTTCGGGACAGTCGCCAGCGCCGACGCCGAGGGGTAGTGCCTTTCGAAGATCGAGCGCAGCAGGTAATACTCTTTCGTCGCCGGCGTGTGCTCGGGAAACCGCGCTGCTCTCCGCTCCCAGGCCGCGTCGTCGACCATCATCGCGGCGTAGTCCTTCAGGCCGTCGACCCAGTCGTAGCCCACGCCGTCCGAGAACTGCTCCTTCTGGCGCCAGAGCACGTTTTCAGGTAAGTAGGGCTTGCCGTCGCCGTCGCCGCCGCCGGCCTCGGCGTCAAACGCCTTGCGCAACAAATACTTTTCCATCCTGGCGTGCTTGCCGTCGCCCGACTTGTCCGCCATGTCGATCATCTTGGAGCTCGGGTCCACCGTCATCGTGGCGTCCAGGAAGCCCCTGTCCAAAAAGGGCACGCGAGGCTCCAGACCCCAGGCGAAGGGGGCCTTGTTGGCCCTCAGGACATCCCATTGATGGAGGCGAGTGACCTTGCGGACGCACTCTGCGTGGAACTCTGCCGCGTTGGGAGCTTTGTGATAGTAGAGGTAACCCCCAAAGATCTCGTCTGCTCCCTCCCCGGACAGCACCACCTTAAAGCCCAGCGCCTTGATCTTGCGGGAGAGGAGGTACATCGGTACCGCGGCCCTCACCTGCTCGTAGGACTCGATATGCCAGATGAGATCGGAGAGAGCGTCGATCCCTTCCTCGACCGTGAAGGTGAACTCGTGGTGGGTGGTTCCCAGGTGCTCGGCGACGGAGCGGGCCGCGACGAGGTCAGGGGAGCCCGCTATGCCGATGGAGAAGGTGTGGAGTGGAGAAGTTGTGTCGTAGGCGTTGGAGGCCTCGCGGAGGTGCCTGAGTTGGATTTTTTTTTTTTTGAAAATTATTTTTTATGTGAGAAAAAAATCTTCGAACTTCAACCTCGACCTCGAGACCTTCTCCTTTTCGTTTTTTCTTTCTTTCTCTCTCTCTTTATCTCCCATCCTTCTTCTCTTTCCCTCACCTCATCGCGATCGAAGCCACCAGCGAAGAGTCCAGCCCGCCCGACAGCAGCACGCCCAGCGGCGCGTCAGACATCAGCCTCTTCACCACCGCCGACACCAACGCGTCGTGGATCTTCTTCGGGTCCGCGGCCGTTGTGGGCACGTCCTTCTCGTCGAGCCAGCTGGGCTTGTAGTACCTCTCGAGCTTGTCCGTCTTGGAACGATAAACGTGCCCAGGAGGGAAGATCTCGTAGGTGTCGCAGACCCCCTCCAGGCACTTCATCTCGGAAGAGAACCAGGTGCTGGTCGATTTCCCGTCCTCGCTTTTCTTTTTACCCCAGTACAGAGGGCAGATGCCCATCGGGTCCCTCGCCGCGACGAACTCTCGCGTGGCCTCGTCGACCACCACGCACGCGAAGATGCCGTCGAGCGAGTCCCAGACCTCGTTGACATCGCCCAAAGCTTTGAAGAGGTGGCCGACGATCGCCGAGTCCGACTTGGAGTCGTTGACGATGGGGACGCCGGGGAGGTGCTTCTCCCTGAGCTCGACGTGGTTGTAGATCTCGGAGTTGCTGAGTGCGATTGTGTGTGTTTGATTTTTGGAGCGGAGGAAAGCGGAGAGAAGAGGGGGAGTGAGAGTTGAGTAGCGAAAGAGAAAGAATGAAAAAAGAAGAGAAAAAGAAAACCCGAAAAGAGATGAAGAAAAAAAATGGAAAAAGAGAAACTCACAGTGCCCACGCGAGGCGCTTGCCGGGCTCGCCGAGGACAAAAGGTTGCCTGATTGTGATTGGGATTGTGATTGTGATTGGCGGAGTGAGTGAGTGATTGAGTGAGTGAAGGAAGAATGGCCTAGGGCGCGGAAGGAAAGAGAGGAAGAAGAAGAAAGAGGAGGTCGAGGGTCGAAGAAGAGGGTCGAAGCTGCCTCTCGCTCGGCCGCCGTCTTCGTCGCCGTCGTCGATCGAACAAAGATAGCGATTTTCCTCAAGCTGCCTCTTCGCATCTATCTCTCGCTCTTCGAGTCCAATTGGAATGCTCAGGCGTAGCTATAGACGTCTTCTTCCCATCTGCGCTCAAGAAGAAACAGACAGAAGTCTCGGAGAAGGCGGAGCCCGGCAGTCTTTGGCCATAGAGAATGAGACCCACAGATCGACGAAAAGCGAGGGCGGCGGCGGCGGCAGCGGCGGCGACCCTCAACTAGTAAGAAAGTCCTCCCCCCGCATCTCGGCTGCCATTGCCCCTCTAGCACCTCCGATCGCCAATCGCCGGCGACACAGGGCACGGCGACACAGGGCCCCCTGCACATAAATAGAAAGAAAAAATCGAATCCCCTGCGCCCTTACCTCCCGCTCGACGTGGGGTCGATAATCAGCAATCGCTCAAAGCTGAGGATGTCGCTCCCCCCGGGCGAGAGCTGCACCACGCTGGTGTCGTCGGGGCCGCGGTGCCTCTGGCGCTTGGATGCCTCGAGCACCAGGCGCCTGGCCTGCTCGGCCGAGAGGCCGTCGAGGCCCAGCGCGGCGAGGATGCCGCACATTGGCTCTCTTGGCGAAAAGTCGAAAGGAAAAGTTTTTTTTTTCTTTTCGAAGTTCGTTCGATTTCTGATTTTTTTTTCCGTTCATCAGACTTAGCTCATTTTTTTTCTTCAAAACGCTTAAACTCAAACTTCAATCAACCATGCTTCCCTTCTCCTCCCGCCGCCGCAGGTAGAGACCGAGTACCTCTCATGAAGGGTTTCAAGAGCGTGCTCCAGGCCGCCGCTTCCGCCGCGGCGAACGCCACGGCCGCGGCCGCGGCGGCGACCTCGGCGGCGGTCGAGGCCGCCTCGGGCCCTCGCGCTCTCCGAGAATACGTGCTCCTGCACCCGGACAAGCCCAAGGCACGCGCCGGGCTGGGAGGAATCTGGAGCGTGCATCTGGCGACGCCGAAGAGGCAGGGTGAGTGGAGAGAGAGAGGGAGAGAAAGAGCGTCGATTGCATCGATTGGGACGAAGATCGATGGCCCTCGACGACGACGACGACGACGGGAAAAAAGAAAAAAAAAAACTCAACCTTCTTCAACCTCTCCGACCTTCACAAACCTCTCACCAGGCTCCGCCGCGGCCCTCCAGCACGTCTCCGTCTGGCTCCTCGACAAGCGCATCGTGCTCTCCACCTCGACTCCCTCTCCTGAAGAGGGAGAAGCCGCTCTCGCTGCCGCTCGCGCCGGGGCCACCGCCCTGGCCCGAGTCAAGCACCCGAGCTTCCTCCGCGTGATCGAGACGCTCGAGGAGACGCGGCACCTGCTGTGCTTCGTGACCGAGGGCGTGTGGGGCACGGCCAGCGAGCTGATGATGAGATCGGAAGGCGATTTGTCGTCGTCGGCGAGGGCGAAAGAGGCGAGGTCCGTCTCGCGGCTCGAGGTGCTCCACGGGTTGTCGAACGTCACTCGCGCCGTCACCTTCCTGCACAGGGGCTCTGCCTCTTCTTCTTCCTCTTCTTCTTCTCCTTCTCCTTCTCCTTCTTCTCCTTCCTCGGGCATCGTTCATCGCGCCCTGGGGCCCTCTGCTGTCGTGCTGACCCGCTCGGGAGGGTGGAAGGTGAGTTTGCTTTTTTTGTTTCCCGTTCTTTCGTTCTTTCGTTCTTTCGTTCGCTTCATTTTTCATCTCTCACGTACTTTCTCTCTCTCTCACTTTTTCTCTCACTTTCTCTCTCTCCCCCTAGCTCGCCGGCATGGAGCTGTCCGTGCCCGAGTCCGACCCCGCGTGCCAGCGCGCCGGAGGCTCCTTCTTCGACTTCGGCGACGCCGGGAACAGCAGCGCCTTTGGAGGAACAGGAACAGGCAAAGGCGGCTCCTCCTCTTCTTTCCCTTCTCTGAACGTCGCCGCCGCTTCCCGCCCGGAGCTCGCGTTCTGCTCCCCCGAGCTCGTCGAGGCCTCGACGCCGCTGACGACGGCCACCGACATCTTCTCCCTGGGCGCCCTCGCCGCCTCCCTGCTCTCGGCGAGGAGGGCGCCGCTTTTTTCACTTCCCGCGGGGGGCTCGTGCGGCGAGCCGACACGGGCGCACCTCTCCGCGGTGCGAGCGCTGGCCTCTTCGCTGGGAGGTCTCTCCTCGGTCGGGCTGCCCAACGGCGGCTGCGCGGACCCCGTCGCCGCGGCGTGCCTCGCGCCGCTGCTGGCGCCGGATCCTGCGGCGAGGCCGCGGGCCGGGGAGGTCGAGGGGCTGGCGCTGTTCTCGTCGGACGAGGGCCTTCGAGCAATCCGCGCCCTGGAGGCGGCGACGGCGGCGGCGACGGCCGCGGTGAGGGGCGACAGTGACGGAGAAGAGCCCGAAGCGAGCAAGCTGCGGGTCCTGCGGCGGGTCGAGGCGCTGCTCCCCTCGTTCGACGCGCGCGTGCGGGAGCTGCTGGTGCTGCCCCCGCTGCTGCTGGAGGCGAGGGCCGCAGCCCGCTCCGGCGGCGTCGCGAGCGGCGCGAGCGGCAGCAGCAGCAGCGGGGAGACGCTGGCCGTGTGCCTGTCCGTCATCCTCGATATCGCGAAACAGCAGGCGAAGGCCGACTTTGATGCCTCCACGCTCCCGGCCCTGCGAGCCGTGTGCGCGAATATGTTTGCCGCCCCTTCGCCCAAGAGGAAGCAGCAGCAAGCGCCGCAAGCTGCCGCCGCTGCTGCCGCGAGCGAAGGAGGCGCGACGACGACAACAGCTCCACCTCCACCTCCTTCTCCGACGACGACAGCGACCCTGGCCGCGCTCGTCCTGCTCGAGCGCGCCCCCTTCCTCGCCTCCCGCTGCCCTCCGGACCTCCTGCTGCCGCTGGTGTGCCGGGCGCTAGACACGGCGAACGTCGAAAGCGCGCTCTCTTCCGACGCCAGCGCCAACGTCGCCAACGCTAACGCAATCGCCCGCGCCCAAGAGCTCGCGGCCGTGGCTTGCCCTTCCGTCGGCGCCTCCGCCGGGCCCGCGGCCTCGGAAGCGCAGCTGCTACCGCGTCTGCACCGGCTCGCGCTCTCCACCACGGCGGCGCGCGTCCGCGCGGCCTGCTTTCGCGCGCTCGGGGAGCTCTGCGCTGGACTCCAGAGCGGCAGCAGCGGCGAGAACGCTTTCTCTTCCACACAGCAACAGCAACAGAGAGCCCCCGAGCCCCTCCCCCGCGAGGCCTCCGTCGCGGCCCTGGCCTCGTTCGCCCGGGCCGCCGCCGTCGACGGCAGCGCCTCCACGGCCGAGGCCGGGATCGACCTTGCCGCCTCCCTGCAGTCCCGGTGGGGCAGCTCGCTCTCCGCGCAAGACGTGATTCCGGCGCTGGCGCCGCTGCTGGCGCACAGCGAGGAGGTGCTGCCCGACGCCGCCTTCGCGAGGGTCGCCGAGGCGATCAGATGGCACGTGGGGGCGATCGAGGCCGAGCGGGCGAGGCGGAGGGGGAGCGGCAGGGGGGGCGGCGGCGCGCTACCGGGGTTGTCTTCTTCGTCGTTGCCGGCGTCGGCGTCGGCGTCGGCGGCGACGGGAGCGGCGGCGGCGAAGAAGCCCGCTGTTGCCTCTGCTCCTGCTCTTGCTCCGAAGCCACAGGCGACGCTCCACCCTCTGTTTGCAGCAGCAGCACCGGAGCCCAGGGCGACGACGACAAATTCAGCAGCAGCAGCAGCTCCTCTTTCTCCCGCCGTGCTGCTCCCTCTTCCTCCTCCGCCTCCTCCTCCGCATGCAACAACGGCGACCTCAATCAGCAGACAGAAGCAGCAGCAGCAGCAGCAGTTCTTCCCTCCTCCCGTTGCCGCTGCCGCTCCCGCTCTTCCCTCGGCGGCCGACCGCGTCCCGAGCCTGGGGCTCACCTCCGACCTCTTCGGCGAGTGGGCCGTGGCGGAGACGGCGGGCGACAGAGGGGGCAGCGGAGAGTTGAAGAGCGCCGCCGGAACGCCTCTCGCGACGACGGCAAACGCCGACGGCGGCGACAGCGGCAACGGCGGCGGCAGCAACGACGCAGCGTTCGACGCGCTCTTCGCCGCCGCGGCGGTCTCGGCCAAGCAGCGGCAGCAGCAGCAGCAGCAACAGGAGAATCAGGCTGCTGTCGGCAGCAGCGGCATTGGAGGGGCCCCGATGCGGCCAAAGCCCTCTCCTCCTCCTCCACCTCCTCCTCCGGCGGCGGCGAACAACGGCAGAAGCAACTCGCTCATTTGAAAGAGAAAGAAAAAGACGAACTGTAAAACACCAACGACACCACCAACTGAATTGCGAATTTTCGAATTTACACACTCAATGGCACAACGCGCGTGCGGAAGAGAAAGAGAGAATAAGAGAGAGCCGAAAGGCTCCTCTTCAACATCTCTCTACCTCTCGCGGAGAGAGATCAAGGATCAAAAAAATAAAAAAATTAAAAAAATCAAAATCAGACTTCCCACCCCACCCACCCCCCGCGCACCCTCTCCTGCACTTTCTTCCTCTCGTCAACCGACAGGTCGCTGAACGCGTGCTCCGGCAGGTGCTCGAACGGCGGCGTCACCCCGGGCACGCGCGCGAGGTCGAACGACGCCCCCCGCACCGCGTCCCTCTTGGGGCCGCAAGGGCGGATCGAAGTGACCTGCCTGGTCGCGGCGTCGAGGTCGAGGCCGCCGAACCACTTGAGCCAGGCGATGCAAGCGGCGGGGGCGCGGCCCAGGCCGGCGGTGCAGTGGACGTAGACCCTGTTCTGGTTCTGGTTCGGAGAAAAGGAAGAACCTGAAGAAGAACCGGGAGAAGAAGAGGTCGAAGAATTTTTGCTCAGCCCTTCGTCGATAAGCCTGACGGCAGCGGGCAGCGCCCTCCGCAGCGACAGCGGGTCGAAGTCCCTCGCCTCTGCCCTGGAGTGCCTGATTCCTCGCCTCTCCGCCTCGCGGGCGACTCCCTTCAGGTCCACGCCCCAGTGCGCCGCGTCCTCGTCCCGCTGCAGGCAGACGATGTGGGTCACGCCGTGCTCTTCTCGCAGAGCAGCGACCTCGTCGGCGTTGCGCGGCTGGGTGCCGCAGAGCAAAGAGGGGGCTACCTCGTGGAGGTAGAGCCCCCGCTCCGGGTGGTACTGGAAGGGGTCGAGGCCCGAGGCGCGCCAGCCCATTTTTCTGTGTGAAAAAAGAAGAAGAGGGGTTGAGATTGGGAGAAGAAAGAAAGAATAATAATAAGAAGAGGTTGAGGTTGAGAGAAGGGGTCGAAAGCGAGAGCGAGAACGAGAGCGAGAACGGAGGACGAAAAAAAACGCTAGCCAAGAAAAAAACCATATTCTTACTCTTCCATCTCGAGGTTGTAGGCGCGCATGCGCTCAAATTCCTCGTCGGAGAGGGATGCAATGACGCTGGTGCTGCCTCTGGTGCCGGCGCTGGTGCTGGCGGCGTCCCCGTTGAGGCTGCTGCTGGCCGGGGGCACGATGGCGCCGTCGCAGCGGCGACGTCGTCGTCGTTGACGATGCTGCGTCGCCATCGTCGCTGCCCTCGTCGTCATCTTCGGCGCCTCCCTGCCGCTGGTCCCGGCCGTCGCCGGCCTAGAAGCGCAGCTCGTCGGGCGCAGCGTCAGCACCCTCATGCTTTTTTGTGCGTGTCGAACTGGAGAAAGACTCTTTCGGTGGCGACGAAGGCGAAAGCGAAAGCGAGAAAGCGAGAGAGAGCGAGAGGGGGAAGTCGAAAGAAAAGAACAAATCGAAAAAAAAGAAAAAATGAAAAGATTTGAAAATTTTCACTTTTCAGAGCATTTCTCCCCATCTGATGCGTCTTCACTACGCGCCCACGGCCGCGATGGCAGGGAATGCGACCCCTCGAGCGCTTCTCAGACGTCGCGTCGAGTTCCCTTCGAAGGAGAAGGGCGTCAACCTCGTCGGAGAGCTCGTTTGGCCCTCGGATGAGAGATCGAGCCTTGTTCAATCTTCGATGCCTGCGACCTCCTCGACCTTGACGACCTCGGCCTCTGAAAAAACTCTCCCCGTCTCCGTGCTCGCCCACGGCCTCGCCGACGACCGCGACAGCTTCCTGCTCCCCCGCCTCGCCGAGGAGCTGGCCCTGCGGATAGGCGTGGCCTCCCTCCGCTTCGACTTCCGCGGCAACGGCGAGTCCGGCGGCGCTTTCAGGTTCGGCAACGCCGCGACGCGCGACGGCGACCCGGCAGACCTCGAGGCCGCCGTCGAGTTCCTGCTGAGAGGAGAACACGAGGAGGAGCCGTGACTCAGGTTCAGGGTGGTGGCGCTTCTGGGGCACAGCAAGGCAGGGAGCGCCGTGGTCAGCTACGCCGCGGCGCGGGGAGGAGGAGGAGGGAGAGGAGGGAGCAAGGAAGAAGACGAGAAGAAGAAGAAGGACGTCGACGGTGAAGAAGAAGAAAAAGAACCTGAAACAACGGCAGCGGACCCGCTCTTCGTGCCTCTGATCATCAACGTCGCCGGCCGCTTCGACCACGCCGACCGCGCCGCGATCGCCTCCCGCTTTGGCGATGACATCTTCTCCCGCGTCCGGGAAGAGGCCGAGGATCAAGGGGCGGGGGGCGTCCCTTTCACCTGGAGAGTCGGGTCTCGGAAGGCGAAAAAAGAATGGAGGCTCACGGCTGCCGACCTCGCTGACAGGCTCGGCACGGACATGGGCGCCCTGTGCGGGCAGCTGCCCGCGGAGACGAGGATCCTCTGTATCCACGGGACCGAGGACGCGACCGTGCCCCCCTCGGCCGCCGTGCGGTACAGAGAGGCCGCCGTGGAAGGAGCGGAAGCGAAATCTCGTTCTCTTCTTTTTCCTCCGAGGGTCGTGATGGTCGAGGGCGCCGACCACAACTTCACGCGGCGGGAGAAGGCCGACGAGCTGGTCGAGGCGGTGGTGGCTTTCGTCGCCGAGGGGCTCCGGGAGTGAAAAGAGAAAGAAGAAGGAGAGACTTTGAAGAATTTGTAAAAAAAAAGTTCAATTTTTTGTTTCCGATTTTTTTGTCTTTCATTTTTTTCTTCTGCTCTCTTTCTTCTTCTTTCAAAAGGCCCTGTCCCAGTCCCCTCTCAGCGCGTCGCTCTCCAGGGCCCCCTTCATGTCGCTCACCAAAACCTCGTCTCTTTCTCCTCCTTTCTTCTCTTCCTCTTCTTTCACCAGCTTCCTCAGAGCGTCCTTGACGATAACCTTGTGGTCGAATGCCATCGCCGGCAGCGGGGCGGAGAGCGGGAACCACCTCGCGTCCGAGGCGTCGTCGCCGCCGGCGGTCGCGGCGAGGACCCTTCTGTTTTTCCCCTCCGAGTCGTCGCGGGCGACGCCGGCGAAGGCGACCGTGGCGGTCCAGCCTCTGGGGTCGCGGCCCGGGTCGCCGTAGGCGCGGAGCTGGTCGATCGTTATTGTCGCAGAAGAAGAAGAGGGCTTTCCCTTTTCCTCCCCTCCTTCCGCAGCGCCGGCAGCGACGACTTCGACGCCTGTCTCTTCTTTCAGCTCTCTCGCCGCCGCCTCCCCGAGCGGCTCCCCCTCGTTCACGAATCAGCCCGCCAGGGCCCACCTCCCCTGGCCCGGGGGCCTCTTGCGCTCGATCAGGAGCAGCGCGGAGGAAGGAGAGGTCGAGGAAGACGAAGAAGTTGAAGTCGAAGTCGAAGTCGGAGCGACGCCCGGCGCGGCGACGAGGACGACGTCGACGGTCAGCCCGGGCCGCGGCCACCGGTAGGTGAACTCGCCGATGCCGGGGTCGGTCTCGACGAAGACCTCCTTGGCCGAGGGGGCGTCGTTGTTGTTGTCGCCGCCGTTCGAGGCGGCCATGGTGCTTCTTCTTCTTCCCGGGTGCGAAAAAGCGAGCGCGCTTTGCTGCTTCTTCTGCTTCTTCTGCTTGTCGTGTGCTCTATCGACCACGGCAGGCACGCCAGAACACCTGCTCGGTGCTCTGCAGATCGGAATTGGGATCGCTGGAGGAAGCGGGAGTGTGCGGCGCGAGAGGAGGAGGTGCGAGATCATTTCCGATCGAAATCACTTTTGAACTATCTCACTTCAACTTTTTTTTTCTTCGTTTTTTTTGTTTTGTTTTCCCCATCCCCCGCCGCTGCCCTCTCTCTCTTTTCCCCCTACCTTCTTGTCCAAATGGGCGCCAACCAGTCCACGCCCCAGCAGGGTGAGGCCTCCGCCGCGAAGAAGCCCACCTTCCGCGAGAAGCGCGAGGCCAAAAAGGCCGCCAAGCTGGCCAAGAAGAAGGAGCTCGCGAAAAAGGGAGCGGAGCCGAATGACGTTGCCGCCAAGCTCGCAACCGCTCCTCCTCCTCCTTCGTCTTCATCTGCTCCCACTCCCACTCCTACGCCTCGGCCTCCTCCCGCTCGCAGCCCCTCCCAGGACAAGCTCTTTTTCCCTCGACGCGTCATCGAGAAGGAAGCGACGGAGTCGGCGTTCGTGCCCAGCCCGGACGCGAATGCGAGCAAGAAGAACAAGACGCCGTCGCCGTCGAAAAGTCCGGCGACGACGAATGCCGCATTCGTCGACGCCGAGGCCGCCGCGCCGGGCTCCAGGGCGCCGCGAGGCACCGTGCGCTCGCTGATCGAGCGCTTCGGGGCGAGCGAGTCCGGCGGAGCCGAGGCGGCAGCAGCAGCAAATGGTGAGGACGGGGGCAGCGCGAAGGCTTCGTCCGGCGTCGTTGCCGCCAATGCCGCTGCCGCTTCTTCCGCCGTTCCTCCTGCTGCTTCTTCGCTCTCCTCCTCGACCCCGCCGCCGCCGGCGACCCCGAGAGTCGACGTCGTCCGCACCGCCGCGGCCTCGGCGCTGCTCACCGACGACGGCGGCCCGTCGCCGCTGCCCTCGCCCGGGAGCTGCGCCGTCGTCGCCGCCGCGCCGTCGCTGGGCGCGAGGATCAAGCGCAGGGTCGCCAAGAACAACGGAGGCGCGCCGCCCGTCGCTGCTCCTCCCGCTGCTCCCGTCGCTGCTCCTCCTTCCGCTGCGAGCAGCAGCAGCAGCAGAAAGGCCACCGCCTCTTCTTCCGTCGAGAGGTCCGAGGCCTCGGCCGCCGCCCTCGACGAGCTCGCCGCGGCCGCCGCGGCCCTGCAGTCGCGCGCCGCCACCGCCGCAGCCGCGGCCCGGAGCACCGCGTCGTCGCCGGCCCGCCCCTTGCCCTGCTCCACTTCATCCGCTCCCGCTCCCGCTTCCGCCTGCTGCTCCGCTTCCTCCGGCGCCCGCAGGAGCCTGCTCCTGGCCCCGGACCTCGTCCGCGTGTCCAGGGCAGCCGCCGCCGTCGCCGTAGACCAGGGGAGCGGCGCGGCCGCCGCGGCGGCCTCGAGGGCGGCCGACGCCGCGGCAAGGCCTGCCGTCGCCGTCGCGGCCTCGGCCGCCGCCGCCGCCTCCACGGCCGCCGCCGCCGCCTCCTCGCTCGCCGCCGGCGGCGCCGCGGCGGCGAGCTCGCTGGCCGCCTCGGGCGTCTCGCTGGCCGTCGGGGCGACGAGGGCCTGCGTCGGCGTCGCCTCTGGCGCCGCCTCTGGCGCCGCCGCCGCGGCCTCTGGCGCCGCCGCCGCGGCCTCGGGCCGGGCGTGGTCCCTGGTCCCGGCGGCCTACGCGGCCGCTGGGGCGGTCGCCGGCGTGGCCTCTGGCCTCGTCGGGAGCACCGGCACGGTGGTGGCTTCTTCTTCTTAGCTTTTTTTCGCTTTTTTTTTTTTAGAAGAGGCAAGCAGCAGCAGCAGCAGCAGCAGCAGCAGCAGCAGCAGCAGCAGCAGCAGCAGCAGCAGCAGCAGCAGCAGCAGCAGCAGCAGCAGCAG
>Ga0114918_10001110_pt1 | contig 23874 bp, 16 predicted proteins | sample LantaG_FD_87015 | JGI IMG/M metagenome (GOLD analysis project Ga0114918, IMG submission 87015) | Deep subsurface microbial communities from Baltic Sea to uncover new lineages of life (NeLLi) - Landsort_02402 metaG | ecosystem: Environmental > Aquatic > Marine > Oceanic > Sediment | place...
AATAAATCTGTAATTCCATTTAATAACGTCACAACAATTCAGGACGTATTAGATGGAAGAAAGAATATGAAAGATGTTTACCCCGGAACTAGGGGTAACTGGAATTGGGGAAAGGGAGATGAAGATGTTTCAAAGAGTTATAGAGAAAAGGCAGATGATTATAAGAGGATAGAGAGAGATGAGTCTATTTTTTCTAATATGATGGATAGGTCTGTGAGAGAGTATCAAGAGTGGAAGGTTAAAGTTCCCGGAGGGCATAAGTCATTTATCTCGTTTAACTTAGCCCAACAATATACAAGAGAGAATAATATTCCGTTTAAGTATATTAGTCGAGCTGCTCAAGCTTCCACGGAGGAGTCAGATAGGGTTTCTGTTATTTCAGATTCACTTAACAAAGTTTTATTGGTTGACTCTATTAATACCCAAAAAGGAGTAAAGGAAACTGGTTCTGCTTTTTGTATTGCTCGTAATTTATTTTTAACATGTGCTCATGTTGTTGAGTCGTATAATAAAACATTAATACCGGAAGATACTAGTCATTTTGGTACCTCATCCGTCCTTAGGTTAATTCAAGGTGATAGGGTTTATTCAGCTAAACTTATTGAATTCAATTTAGAGCAAGATTTAGCTATTTTAGAGTCGAATATACCATTAGAGCCATTTAGTATGGGGGGCAATGCTATTCCCGGGGAGGATGTCGTAGTAATAGGGAGTCCACATGGATACGAGAATAATGTTTCTACCGGAACTATCGGAGGTCTTGATAGGAAAATATATCAATACGATGGAGCTCCAGATTATATGTTTATAGATGCATCTGTATTTCCGGGAAATAGCGGAGGTCCAGTTGTAAGAATAAGAGATGGAGAGGTTGTAGGAATGATAACCTTAATAGTCGGTTCCGATAGTAATTATGGGCTTAACGCTGCTCTACCATCTTCATATATTAATAAGTTTATTAGTAAATTTATATCATAGTTACAGAACGGTTTTGGTATAATACATACAAAACTAATAGGAGATGGTTATGAGTCACTGGATGCAGGGAAAAATTAAAGATTTACATTGTTCGATTGATAAGATGAGAGAAGCTATTGCTAATGTTATGCCAGAATGGGAAAATTTTATTGACATTAGCAGGGATGGCAATATTACCGTTAGAAACTACTATACAAATGAATCAAAGAGCGGTTTTCATATAAAAGTACCTAAGAATAAATCTATCGGTATTAATTATGCTGATTTCGGAATGAAGCAGGAAAAGGATGATACTTGGGGAATTGAATACGACTCAGGTGGACTTCCTTCCAAGATGAAAAACCCCCAAGATGTGTTAAAGAATGAGGTAGCTGCAATGGCGATGAAAGAATTGGCATCTATTGAAAACCTTAATATGATAGAAGATTCTAGAGGTAATACTCGAAGGCAAGTTATAAGAATGAGTCCGGAAGAGGCTATGAATTTTTTGGAGAATTAATAATGAGTAAATACATCGATTTTGTCATAGAGTATAGAAATGGTAAGAAAGAAATAACAGTCGTAAATAGTGAAGGGGTTAGCTGTGAAGATGTCCCTACTGATAAAGTAATAAAAAGGCTAATGGGGGATGGCATTGATATAGTAGACTTTGCCAAAACAGATCAGTATTATGATGAGGCTTCTAAAAGGAGTTCAAGTATTGAGGCAGAAAACTCTGACCCATTTATTCAAAGACGAGAGCATAGAGATAAGGGAAGCAGGCAGACTGTAGATTTATAGACCTATAATGCTTTTTGTTTATTGAGTTTCATAGCCGGAGTTAAACTCCGGCTTTTTTATTTTGATAAAAGGAAATAAAGGGTGGATATTAGAATAATAAGCTAAGAATTTAAGGTGTAATGTAATTATGAAAATAACTAAAATATCGGCATTGGAGTCTCCTCGGTCTCCAAATCGTCCATACCCTCCTATGGTAGAGGACGTAACCAACAGGCAGGTTTATAATTCTTTTGGGAAGGTTTTAACCAGCGGGTCTTTGCTGTGGGAGAGATCCAGTGATGTATGGATGGAGATGGGGGGTGGAAAATACTATACGTCCTATAATGGATACTACAACAAGAAGGTATTATATAGGTTGGATATTTACTTACATCAAGATGCTAATGATGAATCTAAGTATGTTAAGTCTCAGATATCGTTATATCTTCAAGGTTCAAATCAGAAAGTTGCAAGATGGGTGATTGAGTCGGATGATATTAAGAACAACAGTGTTTTTGAGAACCTAATGGCTAATCTAAACATCAGGAGGATAGATACTCCTTATGAGACCCGGGATACTTTTGTCGTTAGGAAAGAGCAGGTTAGGTTAACGAAAAGGCCAAGTACGGAAGCTTTATTGGTCGTTGAACCTCAGCCATCTCGAGATACCGGTAGAGCCGTAGAGTATCAAGTGGCAGCCGTAATAAGGGATTTGAGTGGTGGGAAATCCGATAAAAAGATTTTAGCTAGGAAAAACCAACAGGGGGGACCACTTAATTTTGACCAAGCTCTTTCGGTTCTGTATCAAAAAATTAGCAAGTTTTTGAATTACGGATTTGTCGATGACACATCTCCTGTTAGAATTCCGGCTGGGGTTACGGTTCAAAATTGGGATTTTAATAGAGGGAACTGGATAGATGCACCTAGCGTTCCAGTGGGCAGTGGGGTATCTATGGATAATAATGAAGACGATGAAGACGATGATATTCAAGGGGAAGAGATGCTTCAGCTGGGGTCTAAAAACACTAGTTATGTCACGGCTCAAGACTTTGATGGATATTTTACAGGAGATGTTCCCGAATCTGCGGTTGGAATGTTGGGTTCGAGTGCCGTAGATGCTTCTCAGATAAACTCAATGTTTAGTAAGGCAGGAGATGCTGTTAATCTCGTCAACAGGTTTGACTCCTCTTTGCTTTCCAATATATCGTTTATTTTTAATTTCTCAAAAAGTGGGGCTTATGGGGTTTATTTATCTGAGTTAGATAGGGCTATTAAGACTAAAGCCTTAGAGAGGAAATTAGAAGGTGAGGGGTATAGGGTTGAGTCCGGGGAAGGTGGGGTGTTGACGGCATATCCGACTAGGGAAGAAAAAAGCACCGAAGAGATACAAGAAGATATAGACAGGCTATATGGAGACCTTGACAGTCAAGGAGGTACGGCTTTTGGTATTAATATGAGTGCCGTCCTGAATGCGGCCAAGCAAGATGCTATGCAGTCTGGTTCCGATTCTCCTGATATATGGGAGTGGATGGCTTTGTTGCATTTAGGAGGAACCATAGTTCATGAGGCAGTACACGCCAAGGGTAATCATTCTGAAGGACCTTCTGAGAGTGCTGAAGACAAGTTTATTGGTTGGGCTCTTCCTATAATTAATGATGAATATAAAAAGTCCTTAGAGGCTCAAAATAGAGGAGATGAATTCTCACCTCTTACTGTTGGAAACGAAACTAGGTCTGCTAATAGAAATGGTTGGTATAAAACAGCCGAAATGTCTTACTATGTTCCTAGGTCTTTTACTGGAGGGGCAACCGGGTCTGATTTAGATGGTCGGCATTCTCTTTCTTTACCATATGAGGCCGGTAGGGCTCCATGGGGTATGATGATGCAACAAGATCAGGGGGTTCCAATAGAGAAGAGACTTGGAAGGCAAAATATGTCACCTCTTCCAGAGGGGTTAAGTCAAGAGCATGATTCCTATGAAGAGCAATTAAGGAAATATACGGTAAATGATAAGGTATTGGACACAAAAGCTACTATTGAAGAGTTATTGTCAGAGGGGTACGATGAAGATAGGGGTTATAATACTATTGAAGGACTCTTAGATGAAACTAGGGTTAAACCTATGATGGTTCCCATTAATAGGAGCGCTTCTGCAAGGATGAAAAAAGTAGCCCTGTTCGGGTGGATGAATAACTTGGAGGTTTCCGATGGGTCAACCATACCCGGACTTAGTGACAGAGTCATGGCTTGGGATGATAGGGACGAGAGTTTTTCTGGGGAAGAATCTGATATAAAGAGTCAGCCGAGGTATAATCCGTCATATGATGTAAGGGGTTTTTATTATAGGTATATCGAACCGAGATTCCAACCTCAATTATGGACGGATATGGTAAGTGATTCTCCAGGGGTTCACCCAGCTAAAAGGTTCGCATCAAAAATAGACTCAAGTGCTATTGATATATTAAGGATACTTGGAATAGTTAAAAATAAAATCAAGAACAATGACATTAAATCAACTAGGCTCCTAATGACAGAAGACGTGGTTCCTATTTTGGATAGAGTTTTTAAGGGGTCTAATCTTGATATAGAGATATTTGACACTGGAGACTACGAGGATGAGGAATCTATATTTTCTGTATGGATATGTAGTCCGGGGGTTGATTTTGAAGATGTAGAAAGAGCGGAGCATTTTCTTTCTGGGTTTTCAGATGAGGGAGAGTCCGTGGCTGAAAAGCTATTGGGTTTGCAAAAGCAGAAGTCTATGTCTATAAAAAATATCATGGATGAGCTCAGAAACATATGCAGAGAGTATGGTATAAAAGATTTCTATGCGGTTGGTGGGTATCCTAGGGATTTAGCGATGGGAAGTAGTCCATCGGTTGTTGAGGATTTAGATTTTAGTGCATCTTGGCCAAGTCAAGCCGTTAAGGTTGGAGGTATTTTAGCTGAAAGACTTGGGGTTAAGGACGTAGAGTTGTTCCATAGAACAATGACTTTAAGTTTTTGTTATAAGGGTATAAAACTTGATTTCAAGGGTAACTTCAGCCCATTAGAGGTTAGGGGTGGACTTAGAGAGATGGGGATACCAACAACCCCGTTGAATATGGATGTTTATAATAGGGATTTTACTATTAATATGATGGTTTACGATATCTTAAGTAATAAGATATATGATGTTTCGGGGGTATCTAAAGAGGATTTAGATGGTGAAATTATAAAGACCTTCTTTGCTCCAGATTATGTATGTAAGCAGAATCCTATTATTATTTTAAGAGCACTTAAGTTTAAGATAAGGTATGGATTTGAAATAGACCCGTTATTAGAGATGGCAATGAAGAAGAATTCTGATTTATTGTTTTCGGGAAGGTACACCGACGATAGGCTTAGAATAGCTAGGGATAATGTTATAAAAGAAGGCAGGAAGCAAGCTAATCAATTATTTAAAGAGTTCGGACTAGAAAAGATAAAGGAGATATAAAATGCCAGTACCTATTATGCCAATACCAGACAATTCAAGAGAAGAAAAGAACCAAACTGATTATTCTTTTTTGTTAAATCTTTCTCCATCATCTGCCCCTAAAAAAATGCAGGCTCAGGCCAGTAATAGAGATGCTTCTTTACTATTTGAGATATGGGCATCTAGTAGTTCTGGTAACAAAGAAGATATTATAGTGGTATCTGAAGATATGGGAATTAGTTCTAGGGAGATTATGAGGCTTAAAACTATGGGATTCTTAACTGGAACTAGCAAAGAGGTTAAGTTTACTAATAGAGGAAAGGCTGTTATAACAACCATGGCTCTTGGAGAAACTAATAAGTTTATGTCTAAGAAGCAGGAAAAGAGCTATACCGAGATATTAGCAAGCATGAGTAAGAGGGGAAAGCCCGGGTTTAGGTCTGCCCAATATTCAATTAATAACGAGAATTCTCTAAATCTAAAGAATATAAAATAATGGAACCATTTTCTTCAACGAAGCTAGTCATGTCAGGATCCAAGAGGAATAAACCCTCTAGGAGGCAGCAGTTTATAGATAAATACATGTCTGCTAATTCGAGAAAAAAGCAACCTCCTAAAAAGTCTTTGAATATATATGCCGAACTAAGCGGGAGAAGCTACAGCAAGGTAATTAATGGGGACTTAGAGATATGCCTTCCTCATGGAGTGAAAATGAAAAATAATCATGGATCTAGGGGGTTATTTTTTGAATGTGTAGACGAAGATGCTAGAGACACCTTAATAGATGGACTAGAGTCATCTGGTATATCTTGGCAGGAGGATTAAATGAAAAGGCTTTATGTAGAATATGCCAATACTCCCATAAAGAGAGAGCAAGGGCTTATGGGTAAAAAAAGATGGGTAAGAATATGGGGATGCTATTTGACTTCCCGTCTTCCAGAAGGCTGTCTTTTTGGATGCACAATACATACCTCCCTCTTGAAATAGCATTCATCGATGAGGGAGGTAAGATAACAGAGATAAAAGAGATGATACCAATGAGTACTCGTCCGGTAGTTTCAAGTAGCGATTGTAAATATGCCCTAGAGGTTAATCGGGGATGGTTTGATAATAATAATGTATCCGCTGGGTGTTCTGTTGGAGGCGTTGGAATTAATTTAGGGCAAAAGACTCACAAGGTAGCCCAGATGACCCCTCAAATACCCCAAGAACAGCCCCTCGTATATCAAGACCCGAATACCCCTATCCCGCCTCTTCAGGACAATCAGCAAGAGTACCAACAGCCGTCTAGTCCGGATGTATTATTAAATAGGTCTCATAAGGAAATTTTAGAGGACGCCCAACTCAAAGGGCAAGATTTGATTATTATGTACGTAAAGAAAGATGGATATTCTCTTCCTCCAAAATCAATATCCCCTCCATTTTTGTTTGAGACTAGTGAAGATGGGGAAATAGATGCTGTCGTTAAGGCTTGGGATAATCAAGATGCTAGTTGGAAGAGTTTCTTGCTAGACAACATAATAGATATACAGGTAAAGGACCCTAATTGAGAAGCTTAATAAAAAAATATCCACAGAAAAGGGTATCTTGGATTTAATTTAGAATAAATTAAAAAATACCTGTAATATATGGGAGAAGACATGAAGAATACTTTCAATTTAAAGCAATATATAAAAACGGCTTTCTATGAGGATAGCAGGGGATATTGGAATAAGCAGACTCGTTCTTGGATGAATTGCTACAAGTGTAAGTCAGATGATGGCAAGAGTCCTCAAGAGGCGTGGAATGAATGTTTGGGAGAATATCAAGAATCAAACGATAAGTCCGAGTGGGTCTTGAGTTATACGGGGACAACCGATGGAAGCCCCAAAAAGAGTCTTGATGCTAAAACTCCAGCCGCTCAAAAAATAAGTAAATAATTGCAGGATTATAACATTTTTCTTAGCAATAAATATAAGTGTGGGTTAGAAAATAAGTGTGGGTTAGAAAATAAGTATTACTAACGTAATAATAAGGAGATAATAAAATGACTATGATAGTGCCAGCAGGTAGTAAAAAATTAGATTGGAGTCCCGTAAATAGTAAGCTTCAAAAAACGGCTTCTGAAGGACAGGAAAGCAGCGATATTGAGATTGATGCTCTTTATGAAGCGGCGAAGGGAGTTGTTCAGGCTTCCGAGGACTGCTGTGGGGAATGTGGCAATGACCCTTGCAAATGCACCAAGGATAGGTCTGAAGAGTGTGATGAGAAAAAAGAAGCTTGTGATACTATGAAGGATGAAGATGCTATTATTCTTGACGTTGAGGAAGTATCTGAAGAAGTATCTGAAGAAGTATCTGAAGAAGTATCTGAAGAAGTATCTGAAGAAGTATCTTCTCAGAGTGTTTCAGAAGCCGTTGCCGAAGTTGAAGAGAAAGCTGAAGCGGCCGAGGCTGTAGTCGAGCAGGTTGAGGAAGCTATCGAGAAAATCGAAGAGGCTGTTGAGGGAGTTAGAGACGTTTGTGGAGGAGGAGATTCCAAGGAAACCGAATTTGAATACGAAGAAGATGAAGGAGCGGTTCCCGGAGAAGAGGAAGTATCTGAAGATGAAGTAGTTGTCGAGGGAATGGACAAGTCTGCTTCTGCTGAAGAGTTCTGCAAATATGCAAAACTTAGCTCTCAGAATAAGAAAAAGCTAAAAGATTATTGGACTAATATGCTTGGTTATCCAAAAGACTTTGTTGATTTGATGACTAAAGATTACGAAAAATAAGATAGATTTTTGTTTAAGCCCTCGAGATTTATTTCTCGGGGGCTTTTTTTTATTTATTGCTTTTCCTAAAAATCATTATAATATGTAAGTTAATAGGAGAAGAATATGTCTGATTCAGATAATATAGAGGGTTTTTCTTATGATTCCCTTTTGGAAGAAAGCTTAAAATTTAAGTCTCTTAGGAGAGAGTGTCGTTCAACTGTCCGAGGTTCCTTGAGCGGTATTACTAATTTAGTAACTAGCTACGAGGACCCTCTTCTGGTTGATAGCTTTCTTCAGAATTGTTGGAAGGTGTCTGAATTATATAGAAATACATATAGTATAGATGCGGTAGAGCTTCAAAAGGGTGCTCCCGGAAGTGGAAATGCATTTTCCTTCTTAGACACTCTAATATATGGCAATTTCGAAACTCATTCTACGGAACTTGGAAATCAGGTTCCTGTTATTAATAGCAGAACTGGTAAAAGAGAGAGATTGCCAGACGGATTTGTTAGTAGAGGAGAGGTTTTAACCGGAGACTTTAAAGATAGGCTTCTTATTGTAAAGAATCTTGATTATTGCCTTGATTTTTGCCAAAGAGAGCCCGGTCAGATAGATTCCGCTGTTATGTGGTTGTTTGATAACTTTAGGAATCCCAGTGTTAAGTTGAACTGTAGGCTTTTGTTGGTAACAAATAAGCCATTAATATTCCCCTTTAAGATTCGCTCCATAAAATTTGACCCCGTTGATAGTTACTCTGCTACTCACATCATTGATAGTTTTATAGACTTATACACAGACTCTAATTATGAAGTATTGATGAATGACAGTCAGAAACAACAGATTACCAGAAAACTATGCGGATTAAGTTACACTGAGGCAGCAGATGCAGTATCCGAAGCCCTATCTCAATCTGGTTCGATTAACGTTAAGGAAAAGATGATAGATTCATCCGCCGTCGTTAAGGAATTAAGACGAAAGATTAATCGCAATTTGCTAGAGGATGGGGTTGGTCTATCAAACCTAGAGCCTAAACCTTGGGAAGATTATATTCAGCCAGAGTCCAGTAATTTTACTTTTGATGTAGAGAAGATACTAAGGGATTTTAATGAAATAAAGTCTCTTAAGTCAATTCAAAAGGAATGCAAAGATGATGGGGTATTTTATATGTCTGAGAGGAATATAAGTGCAATTCGTTCAAGGATACCTCATGTTATAATTCTTTATGGAAGAGGTGGGGTCGGAAAAAGCGCATTTCCGATTCATTTTGCTGGATTGTTGGATTTTGATGTTTGGGATTTTAATGTAAACGCTATTCATAATCGTTACGTCGGGGCAAGTGGGGAAAGGATGAGGGATGCTTTAGATAAGATATCTAGGAGTAGTCACTTAATACTTAGGATAGATGAGTATGATAGGTCAATGGGTTCTACCAATAGTGTGGGGGATGATATGCATGCAGCCCATGCTCAGGTTGAATCCGAGATTATGAATTGGCTACAAAATAAACAAGAGGAAAACTTTTTTGTTCAAAATGATATATTTATTATTTTAACGACTAACCATAAAGAAAGAATCACAGGACCTCTTCTGAGGTCTGGTAGAATAGATTTAGCAATTGACATAAATCAATTTGATGCCCATAGTATGAAAGAAACATTTCTATCTGCACCTAGGAGAATGGAAAATAGGGAGGTTATAGCTATTGGTTTTGAAACAAGCCAAGAGTTATTAAAGTCCATTGAGGAATTAGATATTGATACTATATCTGATATATCAGCCAAGAAGGGCTTCACGGTTAGAGATATTGATATGTTGATTCAGGAAATGGCTGCTCACGATTATTATTTTAAGAAAAGTGGTAATGGGATTGCTTGGACTACGGATAATTTCATCAAGATTCTTGAGAATAGTACTGGCTCTGCTATGGAAGAGAGTACTTCGGAATTAATTCTTGGAGATAGGCATCTCATTAGGTCAATAAAAAAAGAGACATAAGATAGTTAGAGTTTATTTTATTTAGAGTTACTGAAACTCCATGCAATTTGGAGATTTACTCTCTCAGACCACCTAATGGCATAATACGGGTTTTCTGTGTTATTTTTTCTGTATAATACACCAACAATATTTCACTTTCTTTTTAAAATAGAAAAGGATTTTACCTTTTATGTGAAGAAATAGGAATTAGCTATATTTTATGAATGTAAAAATATATTAGATAATGCAGGAAATATAGTTGTTGTTACGGAATTATAAAAAAGACATCTAGAGACCAAGCTCTATAGAATATTTCTTTGAACGTCGGCGTAGTCTCGTGTAATATAAGAACCTAGTTAAAAGAGGCAAATATGAAAATTAGTAGAATGGCACAAGAGAATTCGGCACCTAGTTGGGCTTTTGAGGATGTAGATAAGTTAGCGTCCTCTGAATTTGCAGACCAATACGTTAGTCAAGATGACATGGATGCAATTCAATCCTTACCGTTGGAACTAAACGATGATCAACTCGTAGAGCAAAGAGAAGAGATTGAAAAATGCGCTAATAGTAAAAGAGTTTATCATTATAGCTCATCTTGGTCTGATAAAGTCAAGTCATCCCTAAAGGAATATGCTTATGTTTGTGGAATGGATGAGTCTAAATTCAAACCTATTGACCCAAGAACAATTGAGGCAAAAAGGATTTCTTCAAGTGAAAGATCGTCGGTTAGGAAAGAGGCGTCTATTGAGAATGACCCATTTAAAATAGATTCAAAAGATGACATGAGCCATATGGAAGAGTCTAATTGGCAAGATGTTCATAAGCAGAGCAACTTGGCTACTAAACCTACATTGAGCGGAGGGATTGTACCTCTACGTGGAGGTGAAGATTATTATTCTAATTCTGACCCCAAGACGGCTCGTGGTCAGAATAGTATTACGGAACCAAATGCTATTGAGTCTTTTGCTAACGAAGAAGCTGAGGATACGGGGGCAAGGCTTAGAAGAGAGAATGAGGAAAAGGCAAAATCAAGAGAAGAAAAGCACCAAGCATGGCAGGATGAAAAAGTAGCATCCATGGAGGGGTCAGAAATCCTCCCTAGGGGAAGTGTATTTGCTACAGAAGTTATGAATGCTCAACCGGGACTTGATAGTGATAAGATTCATATGGGAGTATATTCTGATTTTGACCTTAAGGACATGCCGGATAGAACAGATGGAGAAATGCTTGCTGAGGCGAATGAGCAAAGAAGGAAGTCTATTCAAGGCTCTACTAAGGATAGGGAAGAGTATGACTTTAAGCCATCAATGAATCCTGTAAGGGGTATTTCGGACACTTTCGCAGAGGCACTCAAGAAACACGTTAAGTAAAAGGGGATTACTATGGATTTTTTTACGAGCCCAAATGATTTGCAAGGATGGGTTAAGTCCCATGATTCGGCAGATAATGCCGCAAAAGAATTAATAGATATAATAGGAGATAAAGAGCAGCAAGACGTTGTTGATACTTGCCGGGCTATTTACGAGGCAGACGACAATAATGCATCTCAGGTTTTATTTGAGGTTCTGGCTAGGCATAACCTAACCCAAATTAAAGAGGGTAGTATGGATAATAATAAAATGAAAAAACAAGCGGATTCGGGTATTCAAAGGGGGCAGGCTCCTCTTTATCAGTCAATGCCTTTAAGGGTTTGTCCAAAGCTTCCTTATAGCTCGGGCAAAAGAGTTATAAGCACTTGGAATTGTAGGGAGCATTGCTTGGATAGTATTTGCTTGGACGATGATCCTCTGAGAGTTTATTGTGCTGAAGCTTTATGGCGTAGACATATAATGGATAAATTTTCAAGAGAATTCAAGGACAAGGAAGGGAAGTGGGTTGGTGGATATATTAACCAACGCTTTCAGGTGTTCCATGACGATGGTGGAAATCAGATGGAATTAGCTAACGGAGAAAGGACTAGAAAGCCTAGACCTCATCAGTATTCGGTAGAAAGGAGGCTCGAAGAGGCTAGGGGGCAAGAAACAACAGATATTACTGCTTCGTCTCAAAAGATAGTAAAGGTTGCATCTGTCAAGCCAACAACCGAAAGTGATGATGAAATCTACGGAATGTTTGATGACATTATAGAAATGAAGGAAGCTGGACTTTCCGACGAAGATATCATATATAAGGTTTCTGAGCATTATGAAAAAAGCATCCAACTAATAGCTAGTCTTCATAAGGTTGCTATGAGGCAATTTTCAAGGAATCTTGGAACTCTTTATGCCCACGAAAACAAGAAGATGCAGAGGACAGCTCAATTGGCTACTCCTACTCAACCATTTGTTCCTAGTAATTCTACTATGGTTACAAAGAAAGAAGTTTCAGTTACTTCTTTATCAGATGGACAGCAAAGGGTTTTAAAAATGGAAACTCCAGTGGTTTTGGTTTCAAATAATCAGGCAGAAAACGTTTTTGAGATAGTTGACGGTCCCGATGCTGGTCAAAAATTTAATATGCAGGAGATGGATGTTCAGGATTGTTTTGGGGTATTAGAAGATGTAGCTCAAGGAATGATACAGGATGCGGCTGAGGAAGTTGGTCTTAATGAACAAATGGACACATCGTCTGATGACTTCCCAATAGTGGAAGGTAAATAAAGCCACACAAAGTTTCACATAAATATGTATAATGATTATGTGAGTATATTTATTTTGTGGAGAAAAAAATGACGGATGGTCCAATTTTACAGACGACAGACTTAGAGAATACAATAAGGGCTCTTAGGAATAGGAATCCTCAAGAGCTGTCAAGGCAGTCAGTTCCTTCGGCACCAGATTATAAATCCATTCCTAATCAGAATTATGCTCCCACAACGACTGTCGGAGGAACCTTTAACAGGTATGCGTCTGCATCTGGAAATGCTGGCATTGTATATGGTCAGCCTCAATTCTTTTCCCCCGTACATACACCCATTAACTGGCAGATACCTTCAAAGAGGTTGGAGCAGTATCAGTGGGCTAGATTCTTTTATGAAAATGAGCCAAAAGTAGCCTCTTCTATAGATTTTTACAGTTATTTTCCAATGAATGACTGGGAGAATGAATGTAAAGATAGGCATGTTAAGAAGTATTTTGATGACAAAAAGAAAGAGCTTCAACTTCCTAAGTGGACTCGAGTGATGAGTCATGAGATACATAAACTTGGAGACTGCTTCCCATTCCTAGAGATATCATGTGAGCATTGTGGTGGAAGTGGTCGCATAGGAGATGAGATATGTGAGCATGAAGGGGGTACGGTAAGAAGGGTTGTTATACTTAATCCAGATTATGTAGAGGTGTATACGGCACCGATGAACCCGGATCCAGTTATAGCTCTTAAGCCAGACGAAGAATTGGTTAATATGGTTCAGAAGAAAACTCCGGGGTATGAAAGATTAACTCCTGAAGTTCGTTCTTTGGTTTCGGCTGGAATGCCTATCAGGTTGGATAATAGAAACGTAACCCACATGAAGTACGGTGAGAGTGGGTATAGCCGTTACGGTGTCGGGATGGTTAGACGTTTATTTCCGATTCTTTCGTACAAAACGAAATTAATGGTAGCTCAGTGGATTGTTGCTGAGAGACTCATTGTTCCTATTAAAATAGTGAAAGTAGGAAGTGATGAGAGACCCGCCGGTCCTGCTGACATAGCCGCTGTTCAGACTCAGTTGGCTCAGACGGCAAATGACCCCAATCTTACAATAGTTACTCATCATGCCTTTGAGCTTGATTTTTATGGAGCATCTGGAAAGGTTCTAACTCTTTCAAATGAATTTGACCTTATTAATCAGGAAATTCTAGATGGTATGATGATAAATAATGCCCTTCTTAACGGAGAAGGTCCTAACTTTAGTAATGCCGCTATCGGTATCGAGGCTATGGTAGAGAGACTTGAGACATTTAGACGGGAAATGTCTAATTGGATTGAGGAGTATATTTATAAGCCAGAGGCTATTAGGCAAGGGTTTTTTGAGGAAGATGAAGATACCGGAGAAGAGGTTCCTGTTTACCCTAAGGTAAAATGGAACTCGATGCATCTCAGAGACCAGCAACAGTACCGTACATTTGTGCTTCAGCTTTACGAAAAAGGACTTCTAAGTGCTCAGACGGTACTAGAGGCATTCGATTTCGACCCAGACCAAGAAATAGAAAGAAAAAGATACGATGCTATTCAGATGATGGCTCTTGGTCAAGGTGCGGGTGGTGCCGGAGGTATGGGTGGAGAGATGGGTGGAGGATTTAGTGGTGGAGGAATGCCACCAATGCCCGGAGGTGATATGGGTGGTGGAATGGGTGGTGGAATGGACGGCGGCATGGGTGGCATGGGGGGAGGGGGAGAAGCACCTATAGGAGCCCCTCCCGGAGGGGGAGCGCCAGCTCTTTCCACAACAACTCGTCAAGTATCGGCTGAGATAACTCCAGCATCTCCGGACCAGTATGGAGGTAAGGTTTTGAAGCAGAAAACCAGAGAGAAGATGGATTCTGAAAGAAATAAGATTTATGATCAACAAAAGAAAGCGCCTCAGGGCATGCCGGGTCAGGGAACTAGAGACGAGAAGGGTCGCATTGTTTTTACAGGACCAGAAAGGGAACTGTTAACTGCTCTTGTGGATTATAAGAATAACGGTTTGATTAGATACCCAATCGTCCCTCAGTTTGAGGTTTCTTTTGGAAGTAGTACTTATCCTATAGATTTTGCAATTCCTCACTTAAAGATAGGACTTGAGGCAGATGGAGAGGTTTTCCATTCATCTCCTAAGCAAATAACCCATGATAAAGAGAGGGACATGAAGCTGAGTCAGTCTGGTTGGACTATATTGAGATTTAAGGATGAGGAGATAGAATCCAAAATAGAAAGAGTAATGAGTAAAGTTGTTCAAACTATTATGGAGAAAGAGTCTGCATTAAATAATCAGAAAAGTCAGTTGCAAGAAAATAAATAAAGGACTTGTCACTATTTTCCTAGAAGTTATAGGGGAGAATCAGTGATTTTTTTGTAGGCAAAAATATGAAAATTCGTAAATTAGCTAGAGAGAAGTTGATAGAAAAGGATATAGACTGGAGAGAAGTCTATACCGATAAGACTCTCTTTTTAAAGGAGCAGTTCGATGACGTCGTTGGTCCGGGAAGCTACTTTCGGTTTGAAGGTAAGGATGCTGGTTCGGGGGATTCCTATTACTGTATTATAGGTCCTGCTAAGGTTCATAAGCCTAGGGCTAAGTTTTTCGCCGGAGTTAGAAAACTTCCTGCAACTTTTTCAGCAGGTGGTAAATATTTTGATAGCTTAGATGGTGCCGCTAAATATGCTAGGGAAACATGGGGGGTACCGACACCTAAATCTCTTAATCCATATACTTCCTCTAAGCTTTTCGGAATATCAGATAGAATTAAAAAATGGAAAGAAGAAAGAGAGCTTGAAGAAGAAAAAGAAGATGAAAAAAAAGTAATTTGGAAAAAGTAATTTGGAGGAGAAAATGATATTTAATTTAGCTGAATACTTAGGGTTAACCAAAGAGGCTATGGGTGCCGCCGCTTTCAAGAATAGAGACCCGTTGGATTTTTGGAGCTTAGAGAAATTAGAAAAGGCTGAAGAGAACCCTCAAGACCCGTCAATTCAGAGGTGGAATGAGTGGATTCAGTCTGTGCCAACCTTGGCAAATATTGTTCCGAATGCTCAAATTTGGAGATCTAAATATTTAAAGAAAATGCAAGACGATTACGGGGTTCCTTATGATGTAGGAAATAAGATACTAAAGCTATTTGTTGGATATGAACCTAAGTCTGGTGGTTATATTACGTTTGTTGGTCCTTATTTTAGTAAGGGTTATAGATGGGGTCAAGAGCATGTTCGAGAAGGGGCTATTGGCAAATTTACTTTTAGCACATTAGCTTATGCTCCTAATAACATGAGGGAAGCAATTGCAGCTTTGGATAAAAAAGTAAGCCTTATTAATAATGAATATGAGGCTACCAGTCAAGGGGAACCTACAGGGCTTGCCTTTGATGCTAGCGACTTTACCTTAGTGGATAGAGACCCACCCCGTAAGAATGATAGTGGAAAATTAGTAAAAGGTAACATTACCCTTCAGATAGATAACTTACAAGACCTTAGAGAGCTTCTTCCAAATCCAAATAACGACCCTGAGATAGCTCAGCAAAATGAAGAGATTCGTCAACATAATAATCAGGTAGACCCCAACTGGGAGGCTTTTTTCGGAGAAAATAGAGTTACTACAAATGCCGAATATAGACTTAACAAAGAGGGGTATGATAAGCTTATGACTGGATTGATGGGTCCTTTTTATGAAGAGGAGCTTGATTCTAGGATACAGCAAAAAATAAATAACGGAGCTACCCCAGAAGATGCAAGGGCTCAAACCGTTATTGAATATGGTGCCGACGATGTAGGCTTGTCAAATATGTATAAATCAGTAAGGAAGAGATGGAAGGATGCTTATAAGGATCCAACAAATCCAATGCACAATGAAGTTATTTCCAAGATTGGGTTGGGGTATCCAGAACCTCCTACATTTGCGTCTACAGGGCTCACCAAGAGTTCTGGGCAACAATGGCCTAGGGAGGTTAAAACTACCAGTGGGATAGAAGAAGTTATTGATTTTAGATTGAAAATTCTCGACTTAGTAAAGAATGGAATATCAGACGTGGATGAGATAGATCAGGTTATCAATGCTGGTAGGGCAGATAAATATAAGATACCTACGAGCAGGATAGCTTCTGAACTAGATAAAATAGCAGAGATTAGAGTTATAGTTCAGGAAGAGGGCTTGCAGGGGACGTATGAGGAAATCGGACAGAAACTTAAAGAATATAAGGATGGGCTAACTTCTCATGGATTCCCAGATTTCAGGACTGCATTCGAGATGATGTCGGCTCACTTTAATTCCCCCGCGATGCTTAAGCTTGAGGATAAAAATAATTTGCAGGTTAAAGATATATCTGAGATATCAAGGGTTCACGGAGATGGAGAGGATGCCGAAGAGGTTACGGATGAAGAGCTTGATATTCAACTGGGAGAGGGAGGCAATCAGCCTCAGCCACCTCAGATTCAAGAAGAGATGCCTCAGCAAGAAAGGGTTGAGGTTCAACCACCTCAGCCTCAGCTTCAGCCTCAGACAAGACAAAGGACAAGACCTCAGCAACCTGTTGTGGAGGATGAAGAGGATGATAGAGAAGTTGAGAGTTTATTGGATTTAATAGGTAATACATTAAGGGGTCTTATAAAGGTTGCCAAAGAGTTAGACTCAGAAGGTAAAGGAGAGGCGGCCGAAGAGGTACATAAGGTAATAAGAAAATATCAAAAGAGGATAAGATAATGTTAAAGAAGTTTGCACTATGTGAGGCAGTTCCTCTAAACATTAATGCCGATAAGGATAATAATTCATCGGGTAAAAAACTCGGTATGGTTAGGACTGCCGCTGGAAGGGTCTTTATTGAGCCGAATAGTGATAAGGCACGTGTTATTCAGGCTGAGATAGATAAGCACCCAACGGCATTATTTTTCAGAGCTAAAGCTATTAAGGCAGATGAACCTAATTCTAATGGGGATTATTTTTCTCAAGACGAATTGTTGAGGTCTTATAAGTCATTTGAGGGAGTTCCATTTTTTACCAATCACGACAATCAAAATGTCGAAAATGCTCGTGGTAAGATTATTCATGCAGAGTGGGTTCCAGAAGAGAACTCTGTTTATACTATATCGTTTGTTGATAGAGAGGCTTTCCCTCATATTTGCAGAAGTATCGAAGAAGAGTACGTCACTGGTGTCTCGATGGGATGTTCTGTTGAATATAGTATTTGTAATATTTGCGAAAACAAGGCTGAAAAAACAGATGATTATTGCTGGCATATAAGGGAAAGAAAAGGCAGAACATTTAGTGGTAAATCTAGAAATGTTAAGACTGGAGAAACCAAAGAGTTTAACAAAGAGCCAGTATTTGAATATAACTACGGAATTAAGTTCATTGAATTGAGCGCCGTTGTTGACCCAGCTTGTCCAAGTTGCAGAATTGAGGGGCTAATCTCAAATGATGACTACCTTAAGAAGGTAGCTAATATGGAGAATGCCCTTAGGATGATTAAAACAGCGGCTATTGAGAAAAATGCAAGTCAAGAAGAAATAGGGCAGTTGACTCAATGCTTGCAGACTCTCGAGGGGATTGCTGTTGGATTAATTCAGAATAGACAGCAGGTAGAAGTTGATTTCGCGAGTGACTTAGTTAATATCTTATCTGAATTGCAAAAATTCACAGATGAGTTAGTAGGTGCAGGCTATGGAAACGTTCAGGGAGGAATTCCCGGAGTTGGACAGGAAGATCAGGTTCCTCAGGATGGATTGGCACCTCAGGAAGGGGTGGCACCAACCGAGGCTATGCCAGTTGCATCAGAGACTCCGTTAGGGGGAGAAGTTGGAGATGTGTCTGGTGCTCCAACTAGCCCATTAGTTAAGAGTCCTCAGCTTCCAATTACTGCTCCCGCTAAACCAATAGCTTTTGATGGATTGAAGATACAAAGAATTGCTGAAAAACTAGAAAAACTGGCGACTTATAGTAAGTTAATAGATGTTAATGAGGAAACGGGAGAAGATGAAATGGGAAAAAGACGTACAAAACTAGAGAGAATAGAGCAAAAAAGGGCTGCTACTGAAGTTTTATCAAATTCGTGGCAGGAAAAACAGGAGTTCTTTGAGTATATAAATAGAGTACCGTCTGTTCAGGATAATGATAATAGGATTTCTGTCAAGAAGAGAGATGATTCTTTTATCATTGTTGCCGAGAAAAAAGAAGGACCCGAACAGGAGGTATGGACTTTTGAGGATTTGTCGGATGGGGAAAAAGATTTAATAACTAATTCACCGAAAGAAGCTGCATTGTATTTTTTAGATACATTTGCTGATACTGTAGGTAAAAAGACCATAAAAGAAGGAGATAAGGTAATGACTAATGAGAAAAGGCAGGCAGGGGCTCAGTCGGTAAATAAGGATCCTCAAGTTGTGCAAGAAGCTCAACTCGAGAAAACACGTGACCTTTATCACGCTCGTACCGATGCAGAACAGAATTCTATTACTGAAGGGCAACTTGCTAACGATGGCGGTTCACACAAGAGAACAGGGGAGCCTGAGGTAATAACGGAGGCTCAGCTTGACGCTAAATCAAATAAGCTACACCCAAGAGAAGAAATAGAAAGAGAGGTCGTACAAGAGGCTCAGCTTCGTAATGACAGATCTGGAGTTTCCCCTCGCAAGGAGAGTGAACCAAACGTCGTTACTCAGAAGCAACTTTCTGATAATGGGAATAGAACCGGAAATGAACCTCAGGTGATTACCGAAAGACAGCTTGAAGACATTGCTACTCCTTGGGAGAGAGCCGCTAATAGAGATTCCTCTATGTTTAAGAGTGCCGGAGAGCATCTTGCGGGAGTAATCGATGTTCTTGCAAATACAGCCATTGCTACTGGTTGCACACCTGAAGAGGTTTGTGAGGTAGCGGGTTCGTTGGTTGACTCAACTAAGGGTCGTTTTGAGCTTGGAAATGCTATTCTTGAAGATATTAGAGATGAAGATGTTGATTGTAGCAAGAGATTAGCTTATTGGAGTTCAAAAAATATTAAGGTTGCTAGCGTTGGTCGTACAGAAATAGCCGATAGTATCGTTAGAGGTCTTCGTAGAGTAGCTTCTGATGAGACTATTAATCCAGAAGTTGTTATCGATGCAATGGATGTTATTTCAGACGGAGAGGATGCTCAGGTTGGGGTAAGTAGGGCTATTGACTCTAAGCTAGAGAGTGCTAAATCAGAAACCGTTAAGGCTTCTGTTAGAAAGGATCTCAAGAAAGCTCTTCAAGAGTCCGTACACGGAAAGGAAGTTACGTCTTCTGTAGATTCCGTTGATGCTAAGCTTACTAGAGAGGCTGAACGTGAAGTATTAGAAAAAATGCTTGATACAAAAACGGCATCTTCTGCTGATACTATGATTGAGACTGACTTTAGCGAGCTGGGGTGTAATAAAAACGACCCTAACTTCAGAAGCTCAATTAAGAGTTTTGCAAAAGGAGCACTTGCTTCTCATAATATTAAGTTGGCAGCTATTACAAATGTAACAATCAACGGAGATACTATATCTATAGCTGTACAGACTGATACAGGAGAAGAGTCTGTTGAGATTCCTGTTGGAGAGGAAATTGAGCCCATGGATGAAGAGTTGGTTCCGGAAGGTGATTTGGCCGGAGAAGGACTTGGGGGAGCATTGGGAAACGAAGTTCCTCCTGCCCCTCCAACAATGGCCTCAAAAAAAACTAAGCTCACAAGGAAGGCTCAGTCACCTATGGGTGGAGGAGTTCCCGGAACACCCGGAGATGTAGCAGGTGGACCAGGAGGGGGTGGGGGACTTCCCGGAGAAGCACCAATGGGGGAGCCCGTTGAAGCTCTTACTATGGACGAAGGAATAGATGAGGTTTCTGACGAGATTCCAACAGCGGGTGAACAACAGATGCCTTATGCTATCTGCCCTGAATGTGGAAGCATGGATACAGATGTTGAAAAGGGGTCAGAGGGTAACATTACTGGTTCTTGTCAGGCATGTGGTGCTGAATATGAAGCACTTATAGAGAAGAATGTTAAATTCAAAATTCTTAAACCTACAAAGAGTGTTGGAGAAGAAGGAACGACTGGAGCTCCTGAGGCTCCTGAAGTACCTGCTCTTCCGGTTGCTGCTCAGACGAAGTTGAATAAAAATGTTCTTACTCGTATTGCTTCCAATAAGAGTAAGTTTGGACATGTTTGCCCTGCTTGTGGAATGAACCAATGTAAGGTTGCTTCTGAAGGTCAGGGACATACTGAGTTTGATTGCCCTGCTTGTGGAACACATGTTGATAAAGACATGATTGTTAATGTCAATAACCCAGACGAAAACTTCCTAAGGGTTAAGTGGGATATTGTTCCTAACGTAGAGGGTTGTGATGACTGTGCGGAAGCGGCTTCTAAGTTTGCTTCTTTGTTAAAGGTAGAAGGATTGATGAAGACGGCTTCTAGTGGAGAGTCTCCATTCCCGATGGCTAATTGTATGGAAAGAATTGCTAGACAGTACGGTGGTAATGCTACTGCTACTTTCGGACCTTGCAAGGGTAAGCCTTTGGCAGATTGCGTATGTGGTCAGCTTGAGAAACTTGCATTAACGAAAGTTCGTCACCTTCAAAAACTTGCTGAGGTATATACTCAGGATGACCCGATGGAACAATGTGTTGAAGACCAAAAATCCAAGGGTTATGAAGTTAAGGAAGCTGAAACTATCTGCAATTGTTTGAAGAAGAAATTTGCTTCTGAAGACGATGATAACGTTTTCATGCAGGCATTTGCTGAAGATATCTCTTCTGGTAAGGAAAAAATCCTTACAGCTCAAGACCTTAGGACTATCAATGAAATCATTAATAATGATGAAGTTGAGGTGGTAGAGGAAGAGGTTTATGAGGATGAGGATATTGGGGGAGATATTGAGCCCTTGGAAGAGGAAGTTACTGAAGAAACAGTAACTATTGAGGTTAGCAAGGAAACTGCTGAAGAATTAGCCGATGCTGTTGAAGAAGCTAATCAAGAAGCCCCCGAAGAGGTCGAAATTGAAATTGAAGAAGATATTCCCGATATGGGGTCTGCTACAGAACTAGAGGTTGCAGAAGAAGCGCCTTTACAAGAGGAGAGAGAATTAGCTATGGCTATGCAAGAACATAAATTAAGAAGAGTTGGTGAGGAGGTTGTGAAGGTTGCTGGAACTCCTAAGCAAATACAGACTATAGAGAAGGATGTTGAAGCTGGAGTCCCAAGGTCTAAGGCTACTATAGGCGGAGAAGGTTCGGATAATATTGACGTTCCTATGGCAAAACCTTCAGTCCCAAGGTCTAAGGCTACTATGGGAAAAGAGGGACCAGATAATATTGATAAACCTGCTGGACTTCCAAATGTCCCCGTAGATAGTTCCTACATGGGAGAGGAGAAGTCAATTCAGAGTGGTATGCCCGCTATCAATAACGAGATAAAAGGTACTGTTATAGCTGATGTTGAGGGAACGGTTGTTAAGGAGGCTAAACAGTTGACGGAAGTCGATACTGTAGAAAAGGATGTTGAAGCTGGAGTTCCTAGGGCTAAGGCTACTCAGGGAGAAGAGGGGGCTGATAATATCGATGTTCCTATGGCAAAGCCTTCGGTTCCAAGGGGTAATGCTGAAATGGGTAACGAAGGGGCAGATAATATCAACCCTTCGGCTGACGGACCAGATGTTCCTGTAGATAGTTCTTACATGGGAGAAGAAAAATCGGTTCAGAGTGATATGCCTGCTATCAATAGCGAAATGCTTAAGAATGTTCAGCAGAGTCACAATAAAGATAAGCAACAGGAAAGGATTGCTAATGCTCGTAAGATGAAGGCTGTTGAGGTAGCGGCTAAGTTACTTGCAACTAGTAGAATTAATGAGGCAGCTTACGAAGACGTTATTGAAGCTCTTCAAACATTTGAAATTGACAAGATTGCTTCTAAGGCTGATAGTATGTATCCCGTAAGAAAGACTGCATCGAAGCCTGCACCAGAAGGTCATGCAATTCCTGCAATCGTTCAGGAGTCTGCACCAATCGTAAATAATGATGACAGCTTGCAGTCTAGGCTTGCTGGTAGCTTTACTATTGGAAATAAATCGTTTGATGAAAATCTTACGATTTACGGAGAAAAGTAATATCTAAAAGCTCTAAAGAGTGAATATTTAATAAGCCTCGAGGTAATTCTCGAGGCTTATTTTTTTGCACAACACCTGTAAATAAAGGATTTTATCATTATTACATACTTTATATGTATTACAATCTTTATATGTAATAAAAAAATAAAGGATTTTCACACTTTTTATGGAATAAATACACATAATAAAATATGAAGAAATACTTCGTTTAAATATAGAGATACAAGAAGAAAAAATATAGAGAATATTTTGATTGAAGATATCAGATACTAAGTCGAAAAGTAATGCCTAATTGAGTGGTTCAATTGGTAAGTGTTTTAAAAAAATAAAGGAGAAAATAAAATGGCTCTTATTGAGAAATATCATGTCGTAGCCGCTTCAAGAGCAGTTGCAACTGGCCAGACTATTAAGGAAGGTCAAATTGTTTCTTTGAATGGGGATGGAGAGGTTGTTCTCCAGAGTGCTTCTTATAAGCTTGCATATGGAATCGCTGGTGACACTAAGTCAACAAGCGCAGCCGCAATGCCTGGAATCGCTTCTGGATGGCAGAACAGAGCTTCTGACTATTTCGATGAAACTAAAGCATCTGCAAAGATGACGGTTTATCATTCTGGTGGTGAGTTTGCTACCGATATGTTCAACGCTAATGTAGCTTCTGCTACTATTATGGCACCACTTTATGCCGTAAATGGTCAGTTGGACACGGTTGATACTCTATCTACTAGTCAAGTAGTTGCTTATCTCGTAGAAGCAGCAGGTGCTTATCCTTCAGGCGTACCCGGTATTGATACTGCGTACCCAGAACAGGGTGATCAGTCTCTTGGTGGAGAAAATAGTAATACTTACTGCGAAGTTAAGTTGGTTGTTTAAGTTATATAAATTAGTTGTACTTTTTGCAGGCCGTCAAAACCCTGTAAGAGCAACATAAAGGAGATTAATAAAATGGCTATTGATAAAAAAGCTGTAAATGCTGAGAGAGAAGCCCTTATTGCACAAGCTCTAGATACACCTGAAGGTAGAGTCGCCCTTGCTCAGGCAATGGTTGAACCTATTCGTAGGGCTCTTGAGTACCAAGCTGTAGGACGTAAGCTTCTTATGGTTGACGAGTTGCCTCAGGGCGCATATGCTCGTTATGAGAAAGATGTTAGAGCAACTGCATTCGTCATCTCGAGACATGGTGCCGTTCCTGACGAAATCACAGAAGGAGAGGAGATTCTTG